>Ga0126335_1000022_pt1 | contig 76045 bp, 78 predicted proteins | sample OlaspJWI45metaG_FD_108409 | JGI IMG/M metagenome (GOLD analysis project Ga0126335, IMG submission 108409) | Marine gutless worms symbiont microbial communities from Oahu, Hawaii - Olavius sp. 1 OAHU.JWI-45 metaG | ecosystem: Host-associated > Annelida > Digestive system > Unclassified | place... | reverse complement strand
TGCTGTCACTAGTGACAGCAGTGTTTTCTGCCTTTCTGGATAATCTCACTACCGTCCTGCTGGTGGTACCAATCGTAATGCTGATTGTTGAGAAGCTGGAAGTTTCCCCCTACCCCTTCCTGATCACACAAATTCTGGCTTCAAATATTGGCGGAACAGCAACCCTGATCGGCGACCCACCTAATATTTTGATCGGCTCGGCGACCGGCTATAGCTTTATGGACTTCCTCATCAATCTGGGCCCAGTGGTTTTAGTGCTGCTGGTTGTCGGTACCTTTGTTCAGTATTTTATATTTGGTCAGTCACTACAGACCACGCCAGAAAATCGTGAACGGGTCATGCGTTTCCGGCCCGCTGACAGTATTCAGGATTCGACCTTGTTAATATTTTGCCTCACTGTACTAGCTGGTGTTATCGCCGGATTCATTATCGGCGAACATCATGGACTACGACCCGGAACCGTAGCAATGTTTGGCGCAGCAGTGCTGATGTTGTTGAGTGGACTTGGTGGTGACTCACAGTATCAGGGTAAACGGGTTCGCAACGCCTTCGAGGAGGTAGAATGGGGCGCACTGTTTTTTTTCATCGGCCTGTTCATCCTGGTCACCGGCGTAGAGCATACGGGAATTCTAGAAAAACTGGGAGCACAACTACTTCAGATGACTGGCGGTGACTCACAAGCCACCAGCTTTTCGGTGCTCTGGCTAGCCGCGTTGATCTCAACTGCCATTGATAACATTCCCTTTGTTACCACGATGATTCCACTGGTGGAGTCGATGGAAGCAGAACTGGGCGGTGCAGATGCCGTTGAACCAGTCTGGTGGTCTCTGGCGCTCGGTGCTTGCCTGGGTGGAAATGGTTCATTAATCGGTGCAGCGGCCAACGTCATGGTCGCCGGGCTTGGTGAGCGGGCAGGCTATCCGCTGAACTTTATCAGCTTCATCAAGATTGGGTTCCCGGTAATGCTGGTAACCGTGTTAATCGCTAATATCTATTTATACCTGGTGTTTTTCTAGGCAAGCTGGTTACGCCGTTTTTATCTATTTGAGCAAACTCTGCTTGTTTGCATAGTGACTGCCTTCGACCTCCTGCATGGAGGTCTTGGCTGCATCACTGGAGGCACTTCATTTTAAGTTACTTCTTGCCTTTACCCTTGCCCTTTTTCTTACGCTTATCTTTCTTCTTACGCTTATCTTTCTTCTTACGCTTATCTTTCTTCTTGTCTTTCTTCTTGTCCTTACCCTTCTCTTCAGGGGCAGCAACAGTTGTAGTCTTCTTCTTGGCTACAGTCTTTTTCTTAGCTGCGGTCTTCTTCCTGGCTACGGTCTTTCTCTTTGCGGTCGTCTTTCTAGGCGACGGCGCAGCACCGGACAACAATGCGGCAGCTGCCTGTATAGTCCTTTCCGCACGTGAAGCGCTAAAACCCTGAACTTGACTTAACGATTCAACACTTGAATTCGCGATAGATTCAACAGTTTTGAATCCACTACTAGCAAGAACTCTTGCTGTTTGTGGGCCAATCCCACTGATATCTATAAGTCTACTGCCCATCTTCATTACCCCTTTTATTTATGGTTATATGCTGAGTATGCTGCTTATATAATATATGTCAAATTTAGAGTGACCAATACTTGACCTAAAACAAAATTTACTATTCCTTCTCTACCTGAAAGGCATTTAGTAAAATATCTCCCATCACCTGATTTGCACCATGCCGTAGAGCATCATAAATTTCCAGGTCTGAACAACCGATATCACGCAGTTGCTGAATGTCAGTTTCCCCTACTCCGTTAGAATCCCTGGTCGCCTTGATTGTATAAAGCAGTAATGCTTTTTCTTTTTCATCAAAACCACAGCCCTCCGGATTAGCTTTCATCGCAGCAACTACATCTGCCGAAACACCATAAGCATTGATTAACATGCCTTCATTAAAATTGATGCAGTAATCACACTTCTGATCTACTGAAACCAACATTCTAATAGCTGCAAACAACTTGCCTGACAACGTTTCATGCTGCATAACTGTGCCCATATAAGTAAATAACTGCTCCAGCATAAACGGATTAATACTATGCATCTTTAGTGCATTGGGCACATAACCCATCATTTGTTCAGCCTGTTGATAGACCTCAGCCACCACCCCGGTAGCGTCAGCCTGTTCTACCTGCGCAAGTAAGCTCATCATTACCTCCTGTTAAAATTGATATTCATAAGTGCATGTCATAAACGCATACCGCTAAGTAACTAGATAAATAAGGTCACATCTGCGGCTGCTGCTGTGGGTAAAAAACTTGTTGCACCGACCCAACTGTCAACGTCTTCAATAAAGTCGCTACGATCCCAGCCAAACCAGTCCACCGTCATCTGGCAGGCAACCATCTTTACTTCTGCTTCCAGTGAAAGCTCTCGCAGGTCTTCGATACTGGCGATACCTTTATTTTTTGCACTCTTCTTCATCATGCTCGTTGCCATGCTATTAAACCCGGGCAAATTCATGGCAGCTGTCGGTACTGGCATAGCAGTCTTTTGTAGCCACTCAGGTCCAAAGGGCAAGTTCATCGGCATAGCGGGATTGCCCATGGGCGTGACTTTCAGATCCAGTTCTTTCTTGAGTAATGACAATCCATAAAAGGTAAAAAAGATAGAAACATTCCAGCCCAGTGCTGCAGCCGTGCTGGCGAGGATAAAAGGTGGGTAGGCCATATCCATCGTTCCCTTGGTGGCGATGATTGCCATACCGGGCGTTTTACTCGCTTCATGCGCCTGCAGCTTTTCAGCAAAACGATTATCAAACCACGCATTCAGCTCTTCCATTTTTTCTACTGGCATATTCATAATGTCACTCCTATCTACTTATGAATTACGAATAACAAACTGAAATTCACCAGCTTTCTCATCCGATGAAAGCAATTTATTTCCAGTCTGCGCGCAAAATGCCTGAAGATCTTTAACTGACCCTGGATCGGTTGCCAGGATTTCCAGCGTGTCACCAGTACTTAAATCCTTGAGTGGCTTCTTGGTCCTTAATATCGGTAATGGGCAATTCAAATTGCGTGCATCTAGATTTGCTGTTGTCGTCATGGTACTTCTCCTGTGGGTTAGGGAAAATTTTAAATCCTTATCGTCATTAGTTGACCGGTCAGTTTATTTTCAGCCAAATTTTTTTTATGGCTTGGTTATACGGATATCGGACACTGCTGGTGCTAACTGCCGAATCATCTCGGCGTTATTACGGGTCTTTGCCATTAGCATGACGCCTTCCAGGTAGGCATACATAGCCTCGGCAGTTGCATCCACATCTATCTCGCCAATTTCACCCAGTTCTACCGCTTCAACCAATGTTTGCTTGGTAATATCAAGAAAACGATCAAATATTTCGCTGATCTTGAGGCGTATTTCTTCGTCCTGTGAACTCATTTCGGTGGAGAGATTGCCAAATGGGCAACCCAGGATTTGTCCGGTGGAATCGGACACATCCTTTTGAAACTGATAGACCATCTCCGCCATCCGTGTAAAACGCTGCATAGGCGGAATATCGTTTGCAAAGGCCTTTTCCAGCATGCCTGCTTTGAATTCAATATATAGATGGTCCAGCACGGCCAGTGTAAGGTCGACCTTTGAAGGGAAAAAGTGATAGAAACTGCCTTTCTTGACCTCGGCATGGTCGCAAATCGCCTGTACACCAACATCCGAGTAACTTCGGGAGTAGATTAACTCCCGGGCGCTATCAATTAGGCGTTGTCGAGTATCCTGCCCTGCTTCCGTTAGTGCATTCATATATTGCAATATAGTTGACTGGTCGGTCTAGTCAAGAATTTATTACTAATTTCGTTGCATTCAGCCCCACAGTGACTAACATTGCGAACCAATGTTGTATCTTCGTCACTTTGTAGCCGTACTTTCACTGATTGTATTCACCTCACCCGCATGGGCGAAGATTGAGCATGACCGAAAAAATTTCCTGAAAGCAGAAACTGCACTCAACAAGCGTGATCAGAAAACGTGGCAGCGCTTGCAACAGAAGCTGACGAATTACCCCCTGTATGCCGACCTGCTTTTTAAACAGGCCATACAGAAGATAGACAAAACCACACATCAGCAAGCAGCTGAAAACCTCTCTGCATTAGCCAATACCCCCCTGGAAAAGACCTATCGAAAAAGCTGGCTGAGAAGAATGGTCAGTAAACGTGACTGGAAAAGTTTTATTCAACAATATGAATCCGGCTTGGGTACACGTTACCAGTGTCATTATGCTCAGGCGCTCTATGCAACCGGTCAGAAAGAAAACGCACTACCCATAGCTCGCAAACTCTGGCTAGTGCCCACATCCCAGACAAAACATTGTGATCCAGTCTTCAAGGCGATGAAGAAAAACGGACATTTAACGGACACACTTGTCTGGCAACGCATTGAGCTGGCCATTCGCAAGGGCAAAACAGGTCTGGTGAAGTATCTAAAAAAGTCACTGCCGGGGCATGAACAGAAAATGGTCCAGGAATGGCTAAACATACGCTACAAACCTGAGCGCGCCCTGAACAAGAAATACACCCAGAGCGAAATTCCCCGCCGTCAACAAATACTTGTTTACGGTGTTAAACGTACGCCGCTGTTCGATGCCAACAAGGCACTGAAAGCCTGGGATAATATTCGCAACAAGGTATTGCTTGATAACAATGATATCCAGGATATCGAACATTACCTTGCGCTGCGTATGACCACACAAAAACTGGACGGTGCGGTCAAACAACATCAAAAGATCAGCAACCCGGACAAGACCATACTTGAATGGGGCGTACGAGCAGCGCTTCGTGAGCAGGACTGGAATGCCGTGGGTAACTTTATTGAACAGATGGGTGAATTAAGAGAACTGTCGGATCGCTGGAAATACTGGAAAGCCCGACAGGCGTCTCAATCAGGCGATCAGATAACAGCCGACACACTGTATCACCTGCTCGCCCCCGGCCGTGGATATCATAACTTTCTTGCCGCCGACCAGCTTAATGCTGATTACCTATTCAATCATCAGCCTCTACAGTATGAGGAAAGTGATATTGAAGCCTTGCAGAACAATTACAATGTAAGACGTGCACATGAATATTACCTGCTGGACCGCATCCATGAAGCGCGGCGTGAATGGTACTACCTGATAAAAACTATGGCGACGAAGATCGCCAGAAACTCGCCTATATACAGAAACAATGGGGCTGGCATTCACAGGCCATCATGACCATCGCCACAGCAGATTATTATGATGACCTCTCATTACGCTTCCCGGTGATCTATAAAAATGAAATAGAAAGGGCCACCAGCAAGAATGGTCTGGATACTTCGTGGGTGATGGCGCTCATGCGTCAGGAAAGTGCTTTTCAGTCCGATGCGCGCTCCTCTGCGGGCGCCCGTGGTTTGATGCAATTATTGCCAAGTACTGGGCGATATGTTGCAAAGTTATTAAAACAACGCCGACCCAAAATTACAGACCTTTATAAGCCTGAAACCAATATCAAGCTGGGCACACATTATTTAAAAAAGAATCTGAAGAAATTTAAGCATAACAAGGTACTGACCACCGCCGCCTATAATGCTGGCCCCCATCGCGTATCCAAATGGTTACCTGAAACCGGCAATATGAATGCAGACATCTGGACAGAAACCATCCCGTTTAAAGAAACACGTAATTACGTACAACGCATCATGTCCTATGCTTCAATCTATGACCATAAACTGGGCTATGACATCACCCCGGTTAGCCAACGGATGTCACAAATCAATACTAACAACAAGACTGCCAGCAATTTATGAAACATCACACGGACAAAATACTCACATTAATATTATCCATGTCTTACTGTGTAACGAGCATTGCCGGAGAGGTTATTATTGTGAACGCCAGGGCAAGTAATACTGCGCCACAAACTTACCGGGTAAGCGTCACGCTCAAGCATGCCGATACCGGCTGGGAACATTACGCCAACCAGTGGCAGGTACTCACACCTGATCACCAGGTACTGGGCACGCGCACACTACATCACCCACATGTTGATGAACAACCGTTTACCCGCAGTCTGGGAAACGTTAAGGTGCCGGAAGGTATGTCAAACATCGTCATCCAGGCACGTGACTCTATTCATGGCGTTAGTCCACAGGAATTTACCCTGAAGCTGCCATAACCCCGTAAACCACCACGGGATATATTAATTACATAACTACCTTGCCATAAGGTATAACTTCACTCATCAAGAACCCTCGCGCAACGTCGTCAATTCAACGCGATGCTGGATAAAGAACAGTGTCATTACAAGCAGCGCACCTAAAGTATCCGCCAGGATATCTTTTTGCGCATCCCAGATATCACCTTGCGATCCCAGTACAGCAATTCCAGCAGAAGGGTCAGCAGATAAGGCATATTGCCATTCAAAAATCTCATATAAACCAGCAATGGTTACAATGGCAAAGATAGGAAACAGCAACACAATCCATCGGGTACGCACTAAACGTCGACGCATCAGGACCTCAGCAATGGCATAGGCATAAAAGCCCACCGAAAAATGCGCTATTCGATCATAGTGATTGCGCTCAAAGCCAAACCATTCGGTTACCAGGTCGAACGGCACACGTTCAAACGTATAATGACCCCCAATAGTATGCAGGATGATAAAGACGGACATCAGTAGGTAACTGGTATCTGAAAAACGATAGCGTGGCGCCAACCATACCAGGCTCCCGACCACTAGAAACACGGGAACATTTTCTGCCCACCAAACATCACGATCATAGGGCGCAACTGCGCAGACTGAAAATACGATGATATATAACGTGAGTAAAAATAACGGGGCGCGCCAGGATAGATCAGATGATGTCGTTTCATTCATGATGTCATTATATCAACTGATCTCAAATCCAGAGTCATCCGTTTGTGGCCATAACCTGACGCTCTAAAACATTACAGCCCTCTGTTTAGTATTCAGCTCAACTGGAGGCGAAGAATTTGACTAATTTAGCAAAAACTATTGATTGCCTATTGGTAATCAATAGTGTGCAAATGGTTATTTGGTATACAATTACATGGTAACCAAGAATATTCGCAGATGGACTCACTCGAAACCACATCGATAAATATAATCATTCGTAAGTACATGACGGTAATTGTAACGATTGCCGCAATAGGACTGATTATTGCCGGCCTGGCAGGACGTCATGCCATCAAAGAAAACCAGTTACAGCATGAAACCTACGAGAAGACCGTTATTGAGCAGTACCTGGAGAAGAACATCGACTTCTATCAGAAAATGGTTGATAGCATTGCTCAACAAGACGCCGTGAGAGATGCGATTGTTTTCGAAGATGAACGGGCAGCAATTGAATTAGCACTTTCCATGCAACGCATCATACCTGACAGTATTGGTGTCGCATTTTTTAGTAAAGAAGGAAACGTCCTGGGAGATCGGGAAAGCGTACGAGTTGGTGATCAATGTGTAGCTGACATACATCACATTCTACAGGGGGACTCCATTTCACAACCACCTGTACATCGTGAAATACCCGAGTTAGCACATTTTGATATAACCACTCCTGTCCTGGATGAAAACGACAATACCATCGGTGTTGTTTTTGTAAGTTTCAGCCTGAGTGTATTAAATCGATTGTTATGGCATATAGAACAACCTGATATTAAATTCAGACTACTGGACGCAAACAATAAAATTATCGTTCAAGGCAGCGCAGAAGATTCAGTATTCGAAACAGGAAATATAAAAAAACAGAAAGTCCCTGGGACTAGCTGGAACCTAATCTATACCGTTAAAGATTTTGATACCGGTGCGCCTTTGTTGATTGCCGGCGGAATTTTCGTTTTACTGAGTCTTGGTATTCTTCTGGTTTCGTTCTTCATGTCCTACCGTCTGGCAGATATTGTTAACGATAATTTTCGATTGGTTAAAAATACGCTTGAAAATACGTCTGCAGATAACATTCAAACAGCTAGCACCGGCATCTTGCTGGAAGATGTTAAAGATGTAATGGAAGAAACCCGTAATATCATCCAGGAAAAAGAAGACATCAGACATGCATTAGAGGAGCGTGAAAAACGATACCGGATTCTTACGGAAGAAAACTCTGACGTGATCTGGGCAATTAATTCTGCCGGGAAATATACTTACGTCAATCCTGCGATTGAGACACGATTAGGATACAAAAGAGAAGAGATACTGGGACAATCCGTAGAAATCATTTTGGCCGAAGAATTGATACCATTATTTCGCCAGTCTCAACAATACATTATGAAGCATAACGCCTTACCGCAGAAAAGCTTTGAATTTAAAATGATTGCCAAGGATGGAACAAAAGTATGGGTAGAAGCGATTCCCAACCTGCTGTTCGACGACGATGGCAACCCGGTCGAATTAATGGGCATCAGTAGAGACATCACGAAACGTAAATCGCTCGAAAGAGCGCTACAGTACATGGCGTACAATGATGAACTAACAGGCCTTTCTAACCGGGCCAAATTTTTTCAGCAACTGGAACTTGAAATTAAACGCGCATCCCGCGAAAACAACCTGATCGGCCTATTATTTATCGATCTGGATAAATTCAAAGACGTCAATGATACTTTCGGGCATGAAGTCGGTGACAGGCTATTGAAACAGGTTGCCGAAAGATTACAGGGAATATTACGTGAGACAGATACAGTTGCCCGTATTGGTGGCGATGAATTCACTGTTATTCTATCTACTGGCGACTCTGAAGAAGGTATCGAGTCAGTTGCCAATAAAATAGAGAATATTATCTGTGAGCCTTTTCAGGTAGACGAATATACCTGCAATATTGGCGCGAGTATTGGTGTCAGTATATATCCCAGGGATAGTGAAAATCCCGAAGTGCTACTAAGAATAGCTGACCAGGCCATGTACGACAAGAAAGCAAAAACTCACGTCGGGTAATGAACTACCCCGACATGAGCTGCCAATTAACTTTTCAGGACTACCTCAACCGGTTGGATTGATGAACCCTGAGAAATAATTTCCCTTCAAACTTTCTTAGTGATTTCTGGACATCTCGGACAGCATGCCTTTTGTTTCATCGCTTGCTTTGTCTTCCGCTTCCTGAGTCGGAAATAAGCCAGAAGCAGACACGCCCCCGTTAAACGCGGGCTCTAAATCGCGTTCTTTATACTCCAATCCAGGCGCAGCCTCGAGACCATAGCGCTCTTCCATAGCCTGTGATGGAAATAGACCAGATGAGGAAACACCACCGCTTAATGCCGGTTCGAGATCTACATCATTGATGGGGCCGGCAACCGCACTGGTTGCTGCTAGCGATAATACCAAGAAGATCGATGTGACAGATTTCATTACTAATACTCCTATTATCGTGACAGCTAAACAAAATATGAGAAGCTTGGTTAAAGATATATAAGGATTTTATAATATTATAATAATTTGTCAATACTTTATGGTCCAATAAACTTTATGTTCTAAGTTATTGCCTGTCGTAATTTCCCCATGCAGAAGGACATAACAAGATTTATTTAGATGTGTTATTTCCAGGTTTACCATGTGTCCTGTTAATGGATATTCTGCTGGGCTTTGCTATTCTTAACTTAAATTAAGAATAATATTCTCAAGTTGGTTATTGAGCTCTGGGGCAATCGATGACCGAAATTTCAGAAAAACAAACAGGGCTTCTGCCTGTAGGTTTCGCACTGATTATCATATTAATGGTAATCGTCACCGCTATTGGTGTTTTCCGTATGCAGGAAAACAATCGACTTATGGAAGAAATCGTTACTCAGAATAATGTCAAAGTTGAACTTGTCAGAAACATGTATGTAGCTGCCAGGGAACGCTCTGTTTTGTTACTACGCATGATGATCATGGATGATCCTTTTGAGCGAGATGAGCTTTTTCTTGAATTCAACGTTATGGCAACACGTTTTGGTGTCGCTCGCATGGCATTAATGGAGAAGAAGCTGGATGACTTTGAGAAATCTCATTTTGAGAAGCAGAGTGCACTGACCAGGGTCGTTGCACCCCAGCAAGTAGAAGTCGTCAACCTGATGATTAACGATGAAATGGATGAGGCCCGCACATTACTCTTTGAATCTGCTATCCCCGGTCAGGCCAAGGTATTGGCAGGCCTGAACGAGATTCTCAAATATGAACAGCAACAGGCGAAAGAGGCTCTGAATAACGCCAAGATAATTGCCGCCGAAACAATACGCTTTATGTACTTACTTGCTGGTTCTGCAATTCTTATCAGTCTTGCCATTGCGATATTCGTGATTAAAAAAACACGCCGTGATCAAAAACTATTGATTGAGGCAAAAGACACTTTGGAAGAACGAGTCCAGGAACGTACGCAACAATTAAGTGATGCATACGATGAAGTTAAGCAACATGAACAGAAAGTTAAACTGGATAGCCAACGAAAGAAGCTAACCGTATTATTTTCCGACATTGTAGGCTTTACCAGCACGACCGACCGGATGGAAGCCGAAGACATAACTAATATACTCAATCACTATCTTACTGAAATGACGTCTATCGCCCTGGAACATGGCGGCACAGTTGATAAGTACATTGGCGATGCCATTATGCTGTTTTTTGGTGACCCGGTTTCACATGGTGTTAAAGAAGATGCGATCGCCTGTGTTAAAACAGCAATCGCCATGCAACAAAAATTACATGAGTTACATGACATATGGCGGTCAGAAGGCCTGCATATCCCGATTACGGCGCGCATCGGTATTCATACCGGCTATTGCACGGTCGGTAACTTTGGTAGTGAAGAACGAATGGATTACACCATTATTGGCGGGGCAGTAAATCTCGCCTCACGCCTTGAACATGAGGCCCCTGCTGGCGGGATTCTGATTTCTGCCGATACACATGTTCTCGTTGAAGATACCATTACGTGCGCACCCAGTGGAGTAATTAATATACGTGGTATGGCTTATCCTGTGGAGACTTACACGGTCAGCGACTGACAACCTCGATAAGATATGCTTTCATTTTGTTCGTTTTTTTGAAGCTGTCTTTAATGCAGCTCCATAAGCTTTATTTGCCCAGAAGTTCATTTCATCAGCATCTTCCAACACTTCTTCTGGCGCCTGGTAATAAGACATTTTGTACTCCTTACCTTTTTTACTGTAAGTAAAGGCTTCAAGTCCTTTGGCGCTAAATTCATTCCTGGTTTCTTTATCTACCTTGAAGTAAAGAACACTATCTGCGATCAATCCAAACATGACTCCGTCGAGAAAAATTCCATGTCCCCCAAACATAGCTTTTGCTCTAACCGGTCCAATTGATTGAAGAAGCTCTACGACGTAGGCAACAAATTCAGTTTCTTTCTTTGAAAATGACACGACGATTAATTAAAACTTAATCACTGTCTAACCGTATTTAATCACTAAGTATGCAACGATACCGGTGTCCTTCTTCGGTAGTTACCCATTCCGGGTACTGTTGTCGACATACTTCTGTTGCATACTGACAGCGGGGATGAAAGTGACAGCCTGTCGGTGGGTTTGCTGGTGATGGCATATCACCTTCCAGACGTACAAACTCCTTGCCAGTGTCTTTATCAATTTGCGGCACGGCAGATAGCAAGGCCTGCGTATACGGGTGCCTGGGATTATTTAATACATCGTCCACGCTGCCCTGTTCTACGATCCGACCCAGGTACATCACGGCAACTTCATCAGCCAGGTAAGCAACCACGGAAATATTATGTGTCACAAACAGGTAGCTAATATTCAACTCGCCTTGCAGGTCTTTTAACAGGTTCAGTATCTGCGCCTGCACCGAGACATCCAGCGCACTCGTTGGCTCATCACAGATAATCAACCTGGGTTCCACCGCCAACGCCCTGGCGATCGCAATACGCTGACGCTGACCACCGGAAAATTCATGCGGGTAACGGTCTTTCATCTCTGCCCGCAAACCTACATGCTCTAGTAACTCGCTTACCCGGTCATGGCGCTGCGCACGATTCAAGCCATTCTCCAAACCTTCACCTACTACATCGGCAACCAGCATACGAGGGTTCATTGACGAGAATGGATCCTGAAAAATAATTTGCATGTCGCGGCGTTTCTTTCTTAATGCTCGCCTGTCCAGTTGAGTCAATTCAGCCTGCTCAAATAACACCGAGCCAGCTGTTGGTTGAATTAGTTGTAAAATACTTTTTCCAATCGTGGTCTTGCCGCAACCCGACTCACCAACCAGCGCAACCGTTTTCCCCGCCGGTATTTCCAGGTCGATACCATCAACAGCCTTGACATAACCGACCGTGCGTTTAAACACACCCTTTTGGATCGGAAAATGCACCTTCAGATCTGATACCTGTAATAACGACTGCTCATCTGACTGTGCAGATATTTCTTCCGCCCTGTCACCACCATTACCCGAATGATCCAAAACTTCTTCGTAACGAAGACAACGCACACCATTACCGGCATCCAGTACCTCCCAACGAGGTACGGTATTTCTGCAGGCATCTTCAGAGAAATCACAGCGAGGTTCAAAACGACAACCACTAAACTGCTGGCTCAGGCTGGGCACAAACCCTTTGATCACAGACAGGGTCTCCTTGCGCTTTTCCCACGAAGGTAATGACTGAAACAGCTTACGACTATAAGGATGTATCGCCTGCTTAAAAAATGACTCTCTATCTGCCAGCTCAACCATCTGCCCGGCATACATGACGGCAACACGGTCCGCCATATCGGCCACCACGCCCAGGTCATGCGTGATCAACAGGATACTCATGTTGCGCTGTTGCTGGAGTTCTTTAAGCAACGCCAGTATCTGCGCCTGAATCGTGACATCCAGCGCAGTAGTGGGCTCATCAGCAATAAGTAACTCAGGTTCACAGGCCAGTGCAATGGCAATCATCACACGTTGTTTCATACCACCCGATAACTGGTGGGGGTACTCCTTCATCCTGCGTGCAGGGTCTGGTATGCCAACCTGGTCCAGTAACTCGATAATACGTTGTGTTTTAACTTCACCCTTTAAACCCAGATGCAACGTCAATGTTTCACCAATCTGATCACCGACCGTTAAGACCGGGTTTAACGATGTCATCGGTTCCTGAAATATCATGGCTATTTTCGAACCGCGCACATCGCGCATGGTGACTTCTGGTTTAGCCAGTAACTCTTCCCCATCTAGCTTAACTGAACCAGCAATGATCTTGCCCGCAGGTTCAGGCACCAGGCGCATTACCGACAAAGCCGTAATCGATTTACCACAGCCGGACTCACCCAGTAGTGCAAGTGTTTCACCATGTGCGATATCAAAACTAATACCATCAACCGCACGTACCGGTTCCTCACGAGAACCAAACCACGTCTTTAGATCACGAACCTGCAACATTGACTCACTCATGATCGAGTTTCCTGAAGCCTATCTGATGGCAGATATTCGTTACGAGACGGTCAGGACTTCGAGGATTTTTCTGCGATCTTTTGAGGCGCATAGTTGACCCTACGCAACGATAAAGATCGTAGAAAAAGACCGGAGCTCCTGCCGTCGCAGTAGAATTATCTGCCATTAGATAGGCTCCTTAGGCGTGGATCAAAGGCATCACGAACAGAGTCCGCAAACAGGTTGGCGCTGAGCACCAGTAAAAACATAAAGATAAAGGCAGCAAGAAAGGCCCACCAGACAATCGGTTCGCGTGCCAACTCCAGACGTGAACTATTAATCATGTTTCCCCAGCTATACATGGTCGGGTCGACACCAATATTCAGATAGGACAACACAGCCTCGGCTAATACCAGACCACTAAAATCCATCACGATAGCAATCAAGATAATATGCATGACATTTGGCAGGATATGCCGAAGGATAATCCTGAAACGACTAACGCCTAATGCCTCAGCCGCCTGTACATATTCCAGCTCGCTTAACTTCAGGGTTTCCGCGCGTAACAAACGACACAAGCCGGTCCAGCTGGTCACACCCAGAATCATGCATAAAAACAGCAGACGAAAATCGGAACGTTCTACACCAGTACCAAACAATTCAGGATGCGTTTCCATGTAGACCAGCATCATCAACACCGCTGCCGCAATCAGCAAGACACCCGGAATCGAATTTAATGTTGTGTAGATATACTGGATTACATCATCTACCCAGCCCTTCATATACCCGGCCATAATACCGAGCAGCACGGCAAATGGCAGCATAATAAGTGTAGTAAGCGTGCCGATTACAAGGCCCGTGCGAATGCTCTTGATCGCCTGGTATAAAACATCCTCCCCTACCTTATCGGTGCCAAACACATGATAAACCCCGGCCGTGTTCATGAGGAATATCGCAACCAGTACGATAAATGCCATTGTCGAAAACAGACTGCGCCAGGGCAATTCTCGTTGCCCTCGCCATATGCTTTGTAACACGGCTTGTAATTGCTCACCGGTACGCCAGACAATCAGCACAATAATCAGGGCTGCCGTTAAACTCCATACCATTAACCCGCCAAGCAAGCTGAACAACAAACGTTGTACAAGATCTTCTTTATGCTGATCTTCGCTTTCCAGATGGGCGCCCCCATACACCAGCCGTGGATACTCACGACGTTTGACGCCCTCCTCTATCCCCACCGTTTCCTTGTTATATAGATGCAGGGAAAAAGGTGCGGAATAGGTTTTCTCCGTGTTCTCTTTCAGGTCACTGAGAATGACATCCAGCACGCTTTCAATATTGGCGGCATATTGCACTTTGCCCGACTGACTTGCTGAAGGTTCCAACTCTGGCCTGAAGTGCAGTGAATCCAGAAAGCCAATCAACACATATACCAGCAAAATAACCAGCGCACTCATCCCCAGTGGTTTACGAATCACTTCACGCCATGGAGCACGTAGATGCTCACGTGATCGTGCATACAATGTAAAGGCTATGATGCTACCCATGAGCAGGAAGACCAGCCCGTCTGTCCAGAGAATCTCGATCATGACAATCTCACCCTGGGGTCTACCAACGTATATGAAATATCGGTCAATATAAGGCCAACGATATATAGCACTGAACCCAGAAACACCATGGCCCGTACAATAGCGAAATCCTGCTGGTTAATGGCATCAATGGTGTAACTACCCAAACCAGGAATACCAAAAAAAGATTCGATAATCAGGCTACCCATAAACAACAATGGTAGTGCGACAACAATACCGGTCAGTATAGGGATCATGGCATTCTTCAACACATGCCGAAACAACACCATGCTTTCTGATAAGCCCTTGGCCCTTGCCGTTCTGACAAAATCCTTACCGATCTCTTCCAGAAAAAAGGTACGGTACCAGCGCGTGCTGGCGCCAATGCCGGCCGCTACACCAATCACCACGGGCAGGATAATAAACTTGGTGGCATTAAGGCCTGTGTCATAACCCGAGATCGGCACCAGGTGCAGTAACTTACCAACCAGGAACTGGCCGCCAATGTAATAGAACAAGGCTGATATCGACATTAATATCACGCAAAGAATGACGCCCCATATATCGATATAACTACCACGAAAAAATGCCAGTAACATGGCAAAGAATATATTCACCCCCACGGCAACAATGAGTGAGGGTATGGCAATAGCCAGGCTTGGCCACATACGCTGACCAATATCGTACGAGATATCCCGGCCGTTATCTGATGCACCAAAGTCAAAGATAAACAGCCGTACTGACTTTTCAAAAAAGATGGTGTCAGTCAACGTAGCTATCCCGCCAGCTGACTGGTTAATAATCAATGGTCGATCATAACCACGTTGGGCTTTCCATTTTTCAATTGCTTCCTGTGTAACGTGACGTTCACCCAGATGCAGACGCGCCATCTGATCCGGGGGGTTCACCACAAAAAACAGCGCAAAGGTAATCAGGTTCACGCCAATGAGAATCGGGATGGCGTAGAGCATACGACGAATAATGTAGGCCATCATAAGTCGTCACCTCCTTCCAATTGTGGCCTGGCGCTTTGTCGCCGGCGGTAACTAATGAATGCTGGCATGGCGCTGATAATCAGGATCACGATAATTAACCAGATAGGCCAGGTAACCGGCTGATTCCATTCAACCCGTTTTTGCGTTCTTAACTTTGGCTTAACACGCTTGTATTTCAAGGTATTGTTCGCCATCAAGTTTGGCTTAGAATTTAAATACCAGTCGTGATACAGCGCAAAACTTTTGGGATGAAGCCCCCACATCCAGGGCGCATCTTCACGTAAAATATCGGTAATCAGGCGGATAATTTCCAGTCGCTCGGGGCTATTCTCCATATTCTTCATACGTTCAAATAATTGATTGAACTCCGGATTATTGTAATTGCCCGCATTCTCTCCCTGATGCTCGACCTTGCCATTTGGCCCATATAGCAAGAATAAAAAGTTTTCCGGGTCCGGGTAGTCTGCATTCCAGCCCCATGAGAATAACTGCGCCGTACCTTTTAGCATCTTGTCCTGAAAGCGATTGTAATCGGTCGGTCGTACAATCAATTCAATACCCAGCTTGGCAAATTGCTTGCGCCACCAGTTCAGCTGCGCCTTGCTGTCCGGGCCACGAGCCACCACATCGTAATAAAGTTTGAGCACTTCGCCGGTATCGGCATCGCGCCCATCGGGATAACCCGCCTCAATCAAGAGTGCTTTGGCATCAGCCAGCGGTCTTCGTTTCGCTTCGCCATGCTCCCAGGTATGCGTCAGTGGATTGATACCTGCTTCACCTTCCTGGTGTCCGTATAGCCCGGGAGGTAATGGACCCTGCCCAGCGAGACCACGGCCATTGAGAAAGATGGAAATATATTCTTCGTAATCCACTGCAATTGAAATAGCCTGCCGCAGATATTTACCGCGGTCACCGGCAGGGTGTCCGACCACCTTATCCAGCATGTTAAACCCAAAGTAATAGGTAGATGTGGTCACAGCCGTGGAAAGTTTGATGCCTTTTGCCTGCATCTCATCACTCAGCGCCAGATCACCTGTCCCACCAACCTTTATCGCCTGATCAAATGTATCCGAGGCAATACCGGAAACATCGTAATAACCCTGTAAAAATTTATTCCAGCGAGGAATGGATTCCTTTTCCAGGCTATTCACCACCGTATCGATAAAAGGCAACGGTTTACCGGCATCTGCCAGTAAGCCTTCTTCTGCATCGCCGGGCATGCCTTCAGATGGATAGGCCTCACCATGAAAATTCGGATTACGCTGCAGGACCATGCGCAAGTTCGGATTGTTTTCGGTTAGCATGTATGGCCCCGTGCCAATGGGGTACCAATGCAAGGTCAGGTTCTTATCCTTCATGCCAGGCTGGGTATGGAAACGATCAGCCTCCCATGGCATGGGGGCAAAAAATGGCATGGCCAGCCAGTATTTGAACTGCGGATACTTCCCCTTGATTCGAACCTGGTAGCTGTATTTGCCCGTGGTTTTCACGCCTGCAAAGTCATGTTGGCGCAAATCCAGCCAATCAGCATCTGAAACCTGCTGTTCCAGAACCATCTGAAGATGTTTGGCGTATTCCGCCAGCCCATCAATGTATTCCGTCATTAAACCGAAAATGGGTGAGTTTGTTTGCGGGTGAGCCAGCCGTTTAATCTGATAAACATAATCGTCTGCCGTTAGCTCACGCGTGCCAACCTCATCGAAATCCGACAACCTGTAGATATCGGTTAAATCATCCTCAGTGATTGTATGGTAACGATATCCCCCTTCGGCATCTGTCGCCAGTGCCGGATGTGGCTGATATCGAATGCCTGGCTGGATCTCAATGTCGTAAATACTCCAGGCAACACGTTCGTCTGGTGCGCCGGGTGGCAGACGATTCTCCTGATCATCAAGAAAATACGGAACCGGTACAGCTGTAGCCGTGAGCGGCACCAGTTCATAAGGACGCTTCAGGTAATGATATTGCAGTGGCGGCTCATAAATATTGGCAATAATTGAATATTCGTTAGAGCTGTAGGACCTGACCGGATCCAGGTGCTTGGGACGCTCCTCAAATGAGCTATACAGGATATTTTTTTCACCATCCCCAGCCGGGTAAGGGTTATTCCAGGGATTATCACCGGCGGAACCACAGGCTGACAGTATCAGCACCATGCCTACCCCTGAAAATATCCACCGAAAAATACTCAATGCCTGTCCTTGTTATGCCGCCAATACTGGCCGATTATTATCAGAGCGCACTTTTTCACAATGTTTGTGAGTAGTGGCCCAAAATTGGTTTTGCCGATTATAAACACATGGTTTAAGGTATGCGCCTTTAATTAAGAACCGTCTGAATAACAGGATATAACCATGGGTTTTCTTGAGGGTAAGCGAGCACTGATTACCGGCGTTGCCAGCAACCGTTCTATTGCCTGGGGCTGCGCAAAGGCCATGAAAGACCAGGGCGCAGAGATCGCGCTGACCTATCAGAACGATAAACTGAAAGGTCGGGTTGAAAAGTTTGCCGAAGAACTGGGTACCGATATTGTTATCGGGCTCGATGTCGCGACCGATGAGGCCATCGACGAGGCTTTTACCGAACTGAAAACTCACTGGGATTATCTCGATATTGCGCTGCATTCCATTGCCTTTGCCCCCAAAGAAGAACTGGCAGGTATGTATCTTGACAGCGTTACACGTGAAGGGTTCAAAACTGCACATGAAATCAGCTCCTATAGCTTTTCTGCACTTGCCAATGCCTGTCGACCCATGATGAAAGGCCGTAACGGCGCCCTGCTCACCATGACTTACCTTGGCGCGGAACGTGTCGTGCCAAAATATAATGTTATGGGCCTGGCCAAGGCCAGCCTGGAAGCCAACGTCCGTTTCATGGCAGATCATCTCGGTCGTGAAGGTATCCGTGTCAATGCCGTATCCGCGGGCCCCATCCGCACCCTGGCGGCTGCTGGCATCAGTGATTTCAAAAAGCTGCTAGATGCTTTTGAGGAAGCCGCCCCACTGGGCCGTTGTATCACCATCGAAGAGGTCGGCAATGTCTCGGCATTCCTGTGCTCTGATCTGGCCTCCGGTGTCACCGGAGAGATTACCTATGTTGATGGCGGCCACAATATTATCGCTGGCGGATGCCCAAAGCAGACTAGATAGCCAACCCCTGCAATCAATACTGATTGCATTTGGCCAGTCAGAAAATGTCAAAACCCTTTCTGATTTTCCAGCTTCGCCCGGAAGACGATACCTCTGATAATGAATTTACCGCGATTCTGAAATACGCGGGCCTTGAAGAAGGAAATGTTCATCGCATCCGCATTGAAAAAAGCGGTATTCCTGACGACCTGTCATTAACCGATTACAGCGGACTTATTGTTGGCGGCAGTCCATTTGATATCAGTACGCCACTGGCAGATAAATCAGCAATTCAAATAAAAATCGAACAGGACTTTAATCAGCTGTTTGATGAGATTATTGCCAATGATTTTCCCTTCCTGGGCGCGTGCTCGGGCAATGGCTTATTGGGTAACTACCTGGGCACCTCTATCTCAAGACAATATGGTGAGGCCGTTGGTTGCATCACGCTCGATCTCACGGAAGCGGGAAAGCAAGACCCCCTGCTACAAGGCTATCCAGACCAAATTACCGTACTACTTGGACATAAAGAAGCCTGTGATACCTTGCCTGATGGTGCAACGCTACTTATGACCGGAGCCGCCTGCCCGGTGCAAATGTTTCGTGTTGGCAATAATGTCTATGCCACACAATTTCACCCTGAAGGGGATGGTGATGGCTTTATCCTGAGAATCAACGCCTATAAGCATCATGGGTACTTCCAGCCCCACGAAGCAGATCAACTGATTGAGGCAGTTTACCAGGAAGACACACCATACGCCCAGCAAATACTAAAGCGCTTCGTTGAGCGTTATACCTGTTAACGCTTCCGCACATTAATATCGCCTGGTTACCGACAGGTACGGAATAAATATTTCCCCCGTATACTGGACTAAACTACTAATCAAGGAGCGTTGATGTACGGGCAGTGTTCATGGCAAGTAACCCACATGAAGACTATGGCAGTGATTTTCTCAGTTTTGAGGAATTACACCTGTTTGAGGAAAGCCTGAATCGGGCTGTCGATCACAATTATTTCCTGACCATTTTCTATGTGAGGTTCAAGAATGAATCGGATGAGATAGCCCGCTTCTTTGAAAAGACAGACATCATGGCTCTCAAGGAAAAACTGGTCAAAACATTAACGTTAACAACCATGGCAAACCTTGAACCAGAAAGAGTTAGCCAGCATCTGAAAGACCTGGGCAAGTATCACCAGGGATTATCCGTACCAAAGTCACTATATACCCAATGGAAAGACTCGCTCATTGAAGTTGCCCTTTTATGCGATCCTGAATACAGCCCACAGTTAGAAAAAATATGGCAAAAGGCAATTAATGTCGCGATACGTCAACTATTACAGGGTTACACCTAAGGGGCCGCAGAATTTCTAATGACTATCGAAGTAAATGGCCAATGCCTGGAAACAGACGAGGAAGGCTACCTGGTCAATATCTCTGACTGGACGCCCGAGGTTGCTGATGCCATGGCAAGATTGGATAATTTTGAGCTTGGTGAGGAGCACTGGGAAATTATTAACTTTTTACGTGAATATTATGAACAATACCAGATAGCACCTGCGATACGTGTTCTGACCAGGGAGATCGGAAAAAAGCTCGGTGAAGAAAAAGGAAACAGCAAGTACCTGCTAGAGCTCTATCCACTAGGCCCAGCAAAGCAGGCATGTCGATATGCCGGTCTCGCAAAACCTACCGGTTGTGTATAAAAACATACAAGGCCTGATCACGTTTTAAATAAGCAATTCAGCATGCCCAATAGTGTTCTTGGGGTTAAGCCAACTATCACTAACCTGTTTCATATCAATATTGGAGTAAGCAAGTGAATCATGATCTACTCACTGTGTAACTACAGGACGCAACACAATGATGATCAACAACGATAACTTTTCTGATGAAACATCAGCCTCGGAACAATTGGATGAGGATAAAAGCAAATCACAGATCAAGCGTGAACGAGAGGCATTTAAGGCACTCGCTCAAGAATTAACCAGGCTAGCCATTAAACAGCTGCCACTAATCCCGCTTAACGAAAAGACACGCACTGCCGTCACCGATGTAAAAAAGATGAAAAAAGGCGCGATGAAACGCCAGCTACAACATATCAGTAGCTTACTGAGAGATGAGGATGAAGCGGCCATCCGTGAGGCGCTGGAGAAACTACTGCAACCACACAGGCAGCAAGTAGAAGCACATCACCAACTTGAAGAATGGCGTGATGCACTGGTTTCCGGGGATGATTCTATCATCACTGAACTTGCTAAACGCTTTGATCATCTTGATCGCCAGTACTTAATGCAGCTGACGCGCAACGCCCACAAGGAACTAAAACTGGAAAAACCGCCTAAATCCGCTCGCATCATCTTTCAGTATCTAAAAGATCTACAGGCGCAGGAATAACAGTAAATCATGTTTGGTTTTTCTCGATTTCACCGCTGGCGACAATACCGGTTACTGCGCAAGTACCGAATTCCAATAAGTATATGGGTACAAGTCGTTTCTAAGGTACCAGTACTGCAAACACTTAAACACCATGAGCGGCATCAACTGCGCAAGCTAGCCAGCCTGTTCCTGCATGATAAGACCTTCTATGGTGGCGTTGGACTAGAAGTCGATGATTTCATGCGTACCTGCATTGCAGCGCAAGCCTGTTTACTGGTACTGAACCTGGATTTAAAACTGTATGATGGATGGAGTCAGATCATCATCTACCCAGACGCGTTTCTTGCCCCACAAACAGAAACCGATGCTGCCGGCGTTGTACATGAATCAAAGCGAGCACTGGATGGCCAGGCATGGGAAAGAGGCCCGATTGTACTGGCCTGGTCAGATATCCAGCAGGACATGCTGGATAAATCGACACATAGAGGATCGAATGTTGTATTACATGAGTTTGCCCATAAGCTGGACTTTCTTAATGGTGCCGCCAATGGCATGCCACCACTACATGAAGAAATGCGGCGCACTCAATGGACACATGAATTCAGCGCAGCATACAGTGATTTGATCCAGCGTATCCGTCAACGCAAACAACTGGTGATGGACCCCTATGCGGCCACCGATCCGGCAGAGTTTTTTGCCGTGATGACTGAAGTATTCTTTGAGGATCCACAGCGCTTACAACAACGCTTTGCAGGCGTGTATCAGAAGATGAGTGAATATTATCGGCAAGACCCTTTAGGCAGGAGATAATAGAATTCTTGAAATCTCTATTGTAATTACTGTAGTGATGTCCTAACCCTGAATCCCTAACAATTTCCTAACAATCCACTAATACTCCCGCAATAAACTGATAGTAGTATTACCATCACCTTTATAGTCAATCGTACGGTATCTGGAATTACATTACCGCAGCCCGGTCAAATGCCCTGCAACCACATTATCTCTACGGCATCCGGGGATTAATAAATACCCCATTTAATCAGTATTCCTTCGCATACACATGTCATAAATATTTCACCTGGTCGTAACCAAGCTGGAATCTGAATAATCAACAATATTCGACGTAACCAAAACGAGGTGAACAACATGAAGACAAATTCAGATTACACCGCACGGTTCGTCATGCATACCGAACTTTACATGATACTGACAGGAAAGAACGCTCAGGAATTATCTTTGGATGATATGCAACGAATTGGAGATTATCTAAACCTTCAAAACCAGCAGGAAACTATATCTGCGAATAAGGCATGCAGCCTGGAACAAACAGGTATATTTTCAGGGGGAAAATAACATGTGTGCTTATGAATCAGAAATCATGCTATACCAGATACATCTTTATGCACGTAAAAGATGTCCAGAACTGGAATTTCAGGCGGAATGTTTAAAACGTCTCCTAAATGAATGGAACATCACAAGCATGCGGCAACTATTTGATTTACCGGCTGAAGTTAAATTTGCCATTACCCTGCCCTTAATAACAACAGCCTCGCAGGGCTACAGCAATGACACCGTAATGGAGGATAGCAATACTCCAATTGCTGCCTGAAATCCGGTCAAAACGGGACCCCTGACTCAATAAAAACATACATCAACAGACTAATTCACTGTGACACGGTCATCTTCCTGTAACAAAAATCATATGCAATAAGCATATCTACTGAAATAGCAATTGTTATGAATATCACCGCATTAATTGTCGATGATGAAAAGCCGATACGAGACATGGTCTGCTTTGCATTACGACAATCGAATATCACGTGCAAACAGGCAGCCGATAGCGAGTCAGCCTATGAGGAAATATGTTCTGAACGACCGGACATCATACTCCTGGACTGGATGCTGCCCGACTCGAATGGGATCGACTTCGCAAAAATGCTCAACTCGAGAGATATCTACCGGGATATCCCAATCATCATGTTAACCGCGAAGACCGAGGAAGAAGATAAACTCAAAGGATTTGGTGCAGGCTGTGATGATTACATTACCAAGCCTTTCTCGACACGTGAACTTATTGCACGCATGAAGGCCGTTCTGGGCCGTACTAAAAGTGACACATTAGTAGACACCTTAAGTATCGGTAAGTTAACGCTGGATACTGCCACACACCGCGTACTACTGAACAACAAGGAAGTTCACATGGGACCAACGGAGTATCGTCTACTAAAGTTTTTTATGACACATACCGAACGTGTCTACAGTCGGGCACAACTTCTTGACTATGTCTGGGGTGAAACCACTTACATAGATGAAAGAACTGTTGATGTACACATTCGTCGACTAAGAAAGGCACTTGAAGTTGACAATATGGATAAATTAATACAAACCGTACGCGGTGCAGGTTACCGGCTTTCCGAAAGAAACAGCCATTAATTTCCAATGAGTAATTTCTGGCATAAGGAAATCTTACGTAATCTTGCACTGATCACCGGCTTCGGAGCCATCGGCTATGCCCTGGGCCATATACTACCTGGTATTATCATTGGCCTGATTATTTCCATACTCATGTTATATCAGCAAGTCTATTGCTTTAGAGTATGGTTCAGTAAAACACCCCTTGAGGAGCCCGCTGAGGATAATAGTTTCATTGGAAATCTCTATTATCAGAGCATCTACTTAGATAGAAATCATAAAAATGAAGTGGAGCATCTGCAACGCATTATCAAACGTTACGAGGAATCTACCAGAGCTTACCCTGATGCTGTAATAATACTAAATGCCAGATACGAGGTTGAATGGCTTAATTCAGCCGCCAAAAAGCTTATTGGTCTGAAGCGTAAGAAAGATGTTGGCCAGGTAATTTCCAATCTCATCAGACACCCTGAATTTAGCCAGTACCTGATGCGTAAACAATTTAAATATCCTGTTGAATTCCCCTCCCCTATGAATGAGCACATCCAGGTTAATGCCCGCATCGTTGCCTATGGGCGTGATTCCTATCTTCTGGTCATTCGCGATATCAGTCAGCTACATAACCTTCATCAAATTCGGCAAGAATTCATCGCCAATACTTCTCATGAGCTGCGCACGCCATTGACCGTCATCACAGGCTACCTGGAGTCCTTGCAGGAACTGGATGATGGTGAAATCAGTGAAATTATTGACTCCATGCTCAGCCAGTCAAAACGCATGGAATCAATTATTAGTGACATGTTATTGCTGACACGACTTGAATCTATGCAAAACCACCGGGAAAATTCCAGGGTGCCCGTTAACATTTCACGTCTGATTGAAGCAATCACTGCAGACGCTAAAACCGTTAGTCACAATGACCATCAATTCATTATCAAGGTTGATCAACAGGTAAACCTGTTAGGATTTGAAACCGAGTTACATAGCGCGTTCTCCAATCTAGTACAAAATGCGGTTCGTTACTCACCCAGTGGATCAACAATTAAACTTACCTGGCGTAGAAAAAATAATGGATCAGTAAGTTTTATTGTTGAAGATGATGGACCGGGTATCGATGAAAAACATCTTGCGCGACTAACAGAACGCTTTTACCGGGTAAATGAAGGACGCTCGAGAGAGTCAGGTGGTACAGGTCTGGGATTGTCTATCGTTCAGCAAATCACTAAACACCATGATGGACAATTATTAATTAAATCAAAACTGGGTAAAGGCAGCAGCTTTACCTGTGAATTCCCTTCTCATATTGTACTGCTGGATGAAGCAAAGCTAAAGACGTCAAACACCAACTTAAAATTGTAGGCTAGTTATCGTCGTCCTGTTCGATGTAATCTGTGTGGCGAACATCTTTCCCCTGTACCAGGAAAATGATGTACTCACAAATATTCTCAGTATGATCGCCAATTCTTTCCAGAGAACGAGCTGCCCAAATGACATTCATATTATGTGTAATCGTTCGGGGATCTTCCATCATATAGGTCATTATCTTTCTCAGTATACTTTCATACTGACGATCGATTTTTTTATCCCTGCGTGCAACACGTCCTGCTTCAACAGAATGCAACCGCGCAAAGGCATCCAGTGTGTCATGTAGCATCTGTCGTACACTGTTGCCCATAAACTGGATTTCTTCGTGCTCAACATGCTGGCTAATACCAGGCGCCTCAGCAAGCATCGACGCCAAATGACCTATTTTCTCTGCTTCATCACCAATTCTTTCCAGGTCAGTAATGACCTTGATGATCGTTATCAGCAAGCGTAAGTCACTTGCCGTCGGCTGGCGGCGTGCAATAATCCAGGAACACTGCTCATCGATCTTCACTTCCATGGCATTCACCTTGTGATCGGTGTACACCACTTTCTCACCCAGATCGCCATCAAGATTTTCCAGTGCTTCCAGCGCATCTGCAATTTGCTGTTCGACCAGGCCTCCCATGACTAACACCTGGCTGCGTAAATCCTCCAGCTCCGCATTATACTCCTCGGATATATGATGATTCAGTTCAAGACTATTCATGTTCCTTTCCTTTTATTACATCCCACTGGGTTGAGTACATTAATTAATCGTACAAAATGATTGATGTAACTCATATGCTAGCCAAAGCGCCCGGTAATATAATCTTCCGTTAAACGGTGGCCTGGGGTCGTAAATATCCGTTTCGTTTCTCCAACCTCAATCAGGTCGCCCAGATGAAAATAGGCAGTACGTTGTGAAACCCTTGCAGCCTGCTGCATTGAATGCGTAACAATCGCGATGGAATATTGCTCGCGTAGCTCATCAATAAGTTCTTCTATTCGTGCGGTGGCAATCGGGTCCAGGGCAGAACATGGTTCATCCATCAGGATTACCTCGGGACTGACGGCAATTGCCCTGGCAATACATAAACGTTGTTGTTGCCCCCCTGACAAGCCCGTTCCCGGCTGATTCAAACGATCCTTTACCTCGTCCCATAAACCAGCACGCTGCAGGCTTTTCTCCACAATTTCGTCCAGTTCATAACGGTGATGAGCAAGTCCATGGATGCGAACACCAAAGGCGATATTTTCATAGGTGGATTTAGGAAATGGATTGGGTTTCTGAAAGACCATACCGACCTGTGCGCGTAATGGCACCACATCAATACCCGATCCATTAATATCCTGTCCATCAAAATGAATTTCTCCCGTGACACGACAGGCAGGTATTGTGTCATTCATCCGGTTGAGACAGCGGATAAAAGTTGATTTCCCACACCCGGATGGGCCAATCATCGCCAGCACCTCATTGGTACCGATATCAATTGATACATTATTTATTGCACGTTTATCACCATAATAGACATCGATATTCAACGCACGCATACGTGGATTTTCCACTGTTGGGTCTCCAACAGTTCGACGGTCTTCACGATCAGCCATTTCATCTGCCGAATAATCATTTGTCGGAGCGGTAGCGGCTTTATCTTCAACTACGTCTTCAATTGTCATGTTATTGATTACTTTCTCCTCAACTTGAGGGACTGGTCCCAGCGGCATAGTATTACTCCATTAAAAAATATAGTACTGCGTTACCAGCGGCGTTCAAAATGTTTTCTCAACAATACCGCGCATGCATTCATTGCTACCAGAAAGACCAGTAATATCATAATGGCAGCAGAAGTGCGTTCAACAAAAGCCCTTTCCGGGCTATCAGCCCAGAGATAGATCTGCACTGGTAGTGCAGTTGCAGGGTCAACAAAACTCTGCGGTATATCGACAATAAAGGCCACCATACCAATCATGAGTAATGGCGCCGATTCACCAAGCGCCTGCGCCATACCAATGATAGTGCCAGTCATCATACCCGGCATAGCCAGTGGAAAAACGTGAAAGAAAATCATTTGCACACGGGATGCGCCCACACCGAGGGCCGCCTCTCTGATGGATGGGGGCACTGACTTCAGTGCTGCACGACCGGCAATAATGATTGTTGGTAATGTCATTAATGTCAGCACCATGCCACCCACCAGCGGTGCAAATCGAGGCAGACCACCAATGTTAATAAATATTGCCAGCCCAAGAAGACCAAAAATGATAGAGGGTACGGCAGCCAGATTATTGATGTTAACCTCGATAAAATCTGTCCAACGATTTTGTGGGGCAAATTCTTCAAGATAAATGGCAGTCGCGGCGCCTATGGGGAATGAAAGCACTAATGTGACAATCAACATCAGCATCGTGCCTTTCAGGGCACTGGCAATGCCTGCCAGCTCAGGTTCTCGGGAGTCACCGGCAGTAAATAATGTTGTATTGAAGCGTTTATGGATCCGCCCCTGATCTTCTAATGACAATAGAATAGCGGCCTGTAAATCCGAAACACGGCGACTGGTCTGTGGTGTTTCAAGCTTGATAATATCCCAGTTTTCAGCTGTTGCCGTTTCATCCGTTGTCGTTGATAACAGCATCTGACCAGCGGCCTGGTTTATTCCTACTTCATCCAGTTTGATATACCCACCATTAACAGAAACCAGAAAGCTTGGCATATCGACTGGTAACGTCGCACGCTGACCTGCAAACTCTAAATGATCAGATATCTCGGTCAGCTCCCTGTTAAGTATCTGTAGCTCACTTGAGTACTGATCGATATAGATTTCTGTATCCGTCAGTTGCTCCTTAACCTTTTCTGCCTCCTGGTAGCGACCATTATGCGTATGCTCATCTATTTGCTGTTGCAGTTGCTTAGATTGCACAACCATGGCATCTTTCAATTCCTGCTTATCAGCATGTCTCTCTTCGACATCATGGTACTGCGACTCCAGGTGCTGTTTTAGCAGATTATGAATATCGGAAAACTCTTCACCATCAGTATTTAGTACTACACGCTTACCTTCAACATTGAGGGATAAGAATTTTGAAGCTGCATGCCTATCAATAGACGATATGTGCCCCTTGAAAAACATGTCAGCATCATCGTCCACCGGTACCCATACAGTCTGTTTTTTACCGATGACGTCAGGGTTCTGCATGACATAATTTTGAAGCTGAAAGGGCGCGCCACTGCTTACCATCTTGTACAGCTTTCGTTTGTCTTTGCGTTTCTTGACATCAGGGTACATCTTTCTAAGGCTTGCTTTAATAATCCCGGCATAGTCGCCTGCAGCCAGACTATCCGCGTCAGTCTTGCCATCAGTTACTATGCGTGTTTCATCGTAGTGAATATCCAGCTGAACGAACGTCTGCAGAAATGCGCTATATCCTTTACTAACAATACTGAACAGCAGGATCCCCAGGAATACAAAACCCAGCATTACCGATATCTGGCCAAGTCGACGGAAACGCCGCTCGGCCGCATATCTCCTATCCAGGCCTGCACGTATCCTGTCGATGGTTTTCACGTTGCTGTCTTTAGAGTTGTTATTCATATTGCTCCCGGTATCTGCGTACGACGTGCAGGGCAATGATGTTCAACACCAGTGTGGTCAAAAACAATACGAGACCAAGTGCAAATGCCGCCAGCGTCTTGGCGCTGTCAAACTCCTGATCACCAACAAGCAAGGTAACAATCTGTACTGTTACCGTCGTAACAGCCTCAAGCGGGTTACCGGTTAAATTTGCCGACAATCCAGCAGCCATGACAACAATCATCGTTTCGCCGATGGCTCGTGAAACGCCAAGTAACATCCCTCCTACGATGCCAGGTAAGGCAGCAGGTAATATTACGCGGCGAATGGTTTCAGATTGCGTTGACCCTAAACCATAGGCACCGTCACGAAGTGATTGCGGTACGGCCGTTATCACATCATCTGACAGTGAAGAGATAAACGGGATGATCATAATCCCCATCACCAGGCCGGCGGCCAATGCAGACTCTGATGAAACATCAAGACCGATAATGCTGCCACTATCACGCAGAAATGGGGCAACCGTGAGTGCTGCAAAAAATCCATATACAACAGTTGGAATACCTGCCAGCACTTCAAGCATTGGCTTGGCCGAGCTTCGTAATCGTGCGCTGGCATATTCTGATAAATAAATCGCTGAAAACAGGCCAATGGGGGCCGCAACCATCATTGCCACAAAGGAAATCAGCATGGTACCAGCAAACAGGGGAACTGCACCAAATGCCCCGGTTGATCCCACCTGATCAGCACGTATTGCTGTCTGCGGGCTCCATTGCAAGCCAAAGACAAAATCCAGTATTGGTATCTTCTGAAAGAAACGAATGGCCTCAAACAACACGGATAACAATATGCCTAACGTTGTAAATACGGCTACTGTTGAACAAACCACGAGAAACACAGTGATCCCCCATTCAACAGCATTTCTAGCTCGAAACTCTTTGCGAATTTTTGTCAACGCAAACGATGTGCCCAAGATTGCTACACACATGAGAACAACCGACAATGCCGACTGGCCTGTGCTTTGCAGTTGACGGTATGACTCTACAGCTTCCAGCATAAAGGGACGCGGTTCTGAGGCAGTAATGCCACCCTGTGTCAGGCTCTTGATATCACTGTAAATAGTATCGAGTTCTTTCTCTGAAAACTCTGGAAATCGGCTGGGAATATCGGCGGTTATTATCACCTGTAAGACACTAGAATCCAGCAAAGACCACAGAATGTAGATCAATAAGGCCGGTACACCACACCACATCGCAGTGTAATAACCGTAATAAGAAGGCAATGAATGCAGCGCGCGCGAATGATTATCCACCACATTGATGGCACGCCGACGCCCCATATAAAAGCTCATTACGGTAAGCAGTAACAAGCTGATTGCGATGTAAGTTATGTCCATGTTTTATTCAACGATACGTCTGTAATAATCGCCAAAAACAAAGGCGGCCGACATTAAGTCGGCCACCCTATACCGTCTCTGGTTAAAATACCTTTATAGCTTTTCCATGGCGGTCAGGTTTTTAGCTGCCGAAGAAAACTTCTTACGTTCAGCTGCAGGCATTGGAATCAAACCCTTATCAGTCAAGTAGCCTTCATCACCCCATGCCTTGGATGATGTAAACTCGGCAAGGTAACCACTAATACCAGGCACTTTACCAACGTGGGCCTTCTTGACGTAAAAGAATAACCCGCGAGATACCGGATAAGAACCATCAGAAATACTTTCAAACTCTGGCGCTACACCTTCAATTAAAGCACCCTGCACTTTGTCAGAATTCTGATCCAGGAAGCTGTAACCAAAAACACCCAGTGCACTCGGATTGGCCTCCAGCTTCTGTACGATCAAGTTATCATTTTCACCTGCCTCGACATAAGCACCATCTTCTCTAACGGCATAAGCAACCGCCTTGAAAATGTCTTTACCTTTGGGTGCCTTACCCTTCTTTTTCTGCTTGGCATCATAAACGCTTAATGGAATACCCAGCTTTTTCATCATATCCTTGATTTCATTCGCCTTATCAGCCTTCATACCACGTAGCTTTTTCAGATCAGCGAACTTTTTAGCACCATTACCCATCGCAAGTTCCGCAAATGCATCCCGTGTACCTGATGTCGGCGGTGGTCCTAATACTTCGATGCGGGTGTTTGGTAAGCTGGGGTTTACATCACGCCAGGTTTTGTACGGGTTAGGAACCAGTTTTCCTGTTTTTGGATCTGGGACGTCCTTTGCCAGCGCCATAAAAACTTCTTTACGGGTCAGCTTGAACTGGGGCGCTTTACGTGAATTGGCAATGGCGATTCCATCGTAGCCAATTTTAATTTCAACAATTTCATTAATACCGTTTTTAGCGCATTTTTCCTGCTCGGATTTCTTGATACGACGTGATGCATTCGTGACATCTGGATGCTGAAGGCCAAACCCCGCACAGAATAACTTCAAACCACCACCAGAGCCCGTCGATTCGATCTTTGGTGTCTTGAATTTAGTCGATCTTCCAAACTGCTCGGCGACGACTGTGGCAAAAGGATAAACCGTTGACGATCCCACAATACTGACGTAATCACGTGCATACGCGGTTCCAGCACTGAACACCGATGTCGTCATCGCTGCTGCAAGCAAACTGGTCTTTAATTTCATTATTTACTCCAGGGTAATTAACTTGGTTTCATTTACTGACATGACGATATGCCATCTCAATAGCGCGCAAATTACTGGTCTTATATGACAGGTTGATGACGGCTGGGCTAAAAACTCGCCTGAATAACCCATGTTGGGAAAAATAAGAAGATATTTTCTACTGGGTTCCCTAAAGATTATTCAAGCATGACCGATGCAGTACAGCTTGCACCCTGGCCAGTAAAACTGAAATGATGAAAGGTTTGGGAATATAGTCATCAGCGCCCATATCCAGGCCATCGATTTCATCCTCTTCCCTGTTACTCGCAGAGGTAATAATAATCCCGGGAGATTGCTGCCGTTGGTCACCCTGTCTTAGTTGCCTGCATACCTCAATACCGCTCATATCTGGCAGCATATGATCGACAATCATCAGGCTGGGCTTGCTTGCTAAAACGTGCTGTAAGGCCTGCTCTCCTGTAGCTGCCCTGATCGTCTGGTAATCCAGTCGCTCAAGCCCCTGAATAATAGCGTTCCGCAGATGACGATCTCCCTCGACAACAAGGACAGTTACCTTCTCTCCTGCCCGTCCTGTAATAACAGGCATGGCGGGGTGACGAACAGAACTTGTAATGAAATTCATACGCGATGCATTAAAGCCTATAGGCGATTTAATAATTCCCAGAAAGCCGCGATCAGGAAAACAAAGAAAATAAGGCTCAACACCATGCCAATGAGTCCGCCAAGAACACAGGTCACACGAAGCCACGTGTTGCCAAACCATTTTTGATGGACTTGCGATCTGAATTTAGGTGAAAACATGTACTGCCAACCACAAAGATAATTAATCTGATAATAATTATTGTGATGGGACATATCGAGCGCCTCAACTTGATCGTAACTCTCTACGACACTCGATATTAGCCTCCGCATATGACATTCTTGTTACCAATATATGACAATAATTTATTAAGATTGTCATTAGGCATACAACTTTCACAGAAAGTCGATGAGCTTATTTATGTTATAACTAATCCCTTGAAAGCATATAACTTACATTTTACGTTATGGGCCCACCCTTCAAGGCCTCATACATTATTACTTTTTATTGCATTTTCTATCATAGTCTTTAATGCATTCGCACAACCCTACACACAGTTAATTGACGATCACATTGCTCGTTATCGACATGCTTTCCCGGCAATTGAATTCAAGCTACTCCATAAAAATGAAGATTTGAACCAGCTATTCCCCCTTACAGATTCTCTCGGAGAAGGACTTAGCAATGTCGACTATGAGCACCTGGAAGAGGCAAGAGTTACTTTAGTCGAAGCGCAAGAGCATCGTATTGGCATGATGATTGATAACGATATGAGCAGCGCTACTCTATTCAAAACACCGAACGCAAGGGTCACCGATAAGCCTTACGTCTGCCTGATCACACTAAACCACATACCACCTGGTGAAGACCCGCTTGCAGCAACGCGATTTATATATGATTTAGATGAAGCAACGCTTGTTTCCATGCCTGAATCACTTCGCATTGATAACAAGAACTTTTTGCTGTATTCAATCGACCACGAGATATTTCACTGCTTAGATGCTTATACCAATGGTGCGCTATTCCCGATGACACATGACGAAATAAAGGCATCAAAGGATCGCGCACGCATTGAGTTACGCACCGAAATATTTGCTGCCATGTCACATATAGCCCGCCAACCTGATCAAAAGGGGTTTTTAAGAAAGCTTGCTAATGCGCGCACACTGAACATTCTGAGTTGGGATGTCGAGCACTATACATCCGAGGTACTGTATCAACTGGCTGATAAGGCAGAGTCGTTTACCGACTCAGACATAACAGCAATTGTACAGAAGTCTATGAAGCTTTCTGAAAAAATGGCACCAACATTCCCAGATTATAAAGAGTTTCTCGTGACCGCATGGGCTGTGCTCGAAGAGTTGGGTATAAACACATATCAGCTGCCATCCCATTATGCGGAACTTGCAGACGAGCTATCACCAAAACCTGATAAAGTTAATGCGCTTACGAATGAAATAAAAATGGTCAATTCCGCGATTCGAGACAACCAATGAATTAAGAATTATTAATTAGTGCTTATTTTGTATATTTTACAGGTAAGAAAAACATTCATTCCATGTGGCGTGGTCTTTACCTGATCGCTTAACTTAATATTACTGATAGGGCCAGTGTTTACCTATTGTATTCAGGTAATTCATATATTGATTTATGGCTTTTACTGACCCACTAAGACTAAATGTGGTTGTTATATCACCAGTGTGAGTCGGTATGCTTACCGCAAGGATATTACCACCCTGTATTTGCCTTATAAGCTCCTTGCTGTCTATATCCCTCTTCTTGAGTATCACACCAATATCATCATCTTCATAATATTCATTACTATTGGATAACCATATAGCCAGATAACCCCTTTCTTCTACAGTTGACGTTATGAATGCCTCGTTTCCATCAACGCGCAGCGTTACATCAGGCCTGTATTTAATTGCTGCGCCACTCGGAATAAAAAGCCTCAGAACATACACATCTGAAAATGTATTTCTTGAAATATGGAGCGAATACCCCTCATCGTTTTGAATTCCGGCATAACCAAAAACTTTATCTGTATTAGTATCTATATTTTCATGATATTGCCAGGCAGAGTGTGCGCTGCCAGTTGAGATAACTAGCACAATAATGACACGACTAATCAACCTATACATAGGAAACCTCATGATATGCTCACTTCTAACGGTGACCTCAATTGATCATGGCAATACTTTATCTTAAATAGGAGAAAAGTCAGTAATAACTAGCCCCATTTCTTTAGCAAATACAAGTGACACAGACTACAAATCGTGTGCGAGCATTCAATCACCCAGGTTAGTTCCCACCCGGCGCGCACTCACGACCCAGGGATGATCTTGTGGAACCAGCTTTTTGCGCCCGGCCACGTCTTCTAGCATCATAGCTTCAACGCCCTCACTACGAGCAGCAACCATTACGCCGCTAACGCCTTCATAAATCATGTCTGCACAGGCTGAACCCAAACGCGTGGCTAGCAGACGATCTGCTGCAGATGGTGTGCCGCCGCGCTGCAGGTAACCGAGAATGGTCGGACGGCTTTCCAGCCCGGTACGCTCTTCGAGCTGGTGAGCCAGCTTGAGTGTATGATCACCACGCCCTGCTTCCATCTCGCGGATTGTTTTCTTGGCTTTCTTGCGTGCCTGCTTGTCATCATTTTCAATCGCTTCCTGTAGTTGTTGCCGCACGATATCCAGTTCCCCGGCTTCCTCCACAGATATTGCTCCTTCCGCCACAGCGACAATGCTGAAATTCTTGCCACTCTTCATGCGTTGCAGCACGGCATCAGCAACGCTATCGATGTTATACGGGATCTCAGGCAGTAAAATCACATCGGCACCGCCGGCAATGCCGGCACCTAGCGCCAGCCACCCGGCACGGTGCCCCATGATCTCAACCACAATGATACGGTGATGACTGTGCGCAGTACTGTGCAGGCGATCGACAGCATCGGTGGCAATTCCCAGCGCGGTATCAAAACCGAAGGTGACATCAGTACCATACACGTCATTATCGATAGTTTTAGGCAAGGTGAGGATGTTGAGACCCTTCTGTTTAAGCTGCAGTGCGTTCTTTTGTGTACCACCACCGCCGAGGCAGACTAGTGCGTCGAGGTGATTGGCATGGTAGTTCTCGACGATGACGTCAGTCATGTCCTGGGTCTTGCCCCCCACCTTCATCTTGTGTGGTTTGTCGCGGCTAGTACCGAGAATGGTGCCGCCAACGGTAAGGATGCCGGACAACGAGCTGCTTTCCAGTCGCACGGTTCGGTTTTCTAGCAAACCACGAAAACCGTCGCGAAAGCCAATCACTTGCATACCATATTCATTCAGCGCCGCCTTGGCGACACCACGAATCGCGGCGTTGAGGCCAGGGCTATCACCGCCTGCAGTAAGAATACCGATGTGTTTGCTCATGTGTACTTTATTAGTTGGGTGTATGGAGTAGATTATTGTAACCCACAATTACAGTGAAACAGGAAATGTCACAAAAATGTAATAGTGTTGGCGTTAAAGTCACGCAAGTCTTGATAGATCAAGCTATAGCATCCTCAATAATTGATTTCATCAAATCAAGCGTGATCATCTGATGATCTGCCGCATCACCTGAAATAACTTTCATTGGAGAGTCTGGTGTTCCCCACTCGTTGACAATCAATTGGGCACCCGATAAATCATGGTCCGTTGAATATTCACTTTCGATAACCATCACAGGTATGCCTGCACCAAGTGCTGAACGAACACCGTTTTCAGAATCCTCAACGGCCAGACATTCTTCAGGCTGAAGATTCATCTGTTCCAGCGCATAGGTATAAATATCTGGTGCCGGCTTTTTATCAGGCACAATATCTCCCGCAGCAATCACTTCGAACCAGTCCAATACGTCGCCACCAATGTTACCCAACAATAAAGCATCCACATTTTGCGGCGTGGTTGTGGTTGCGATACCCATTCGAATATCGCTTTTGTGGATTTCTCTAAGGACTCTTTCAACACCCGGCCTTAAAGGTATCTCTCCGCTTTCGGCAATGCGTTTATAATTTGCATTTTTATGCTTTACAATTTCAGCGATCAATTCATCGACATTCTCATTAACGTGGCTGTATTGAGGTTTGTAGGTTCTCACATAGTGGCCAAGACGTTCGGTACTGCCTGTTACCTTCAGTAATTCCCCATAGAGTTCTGCAGACCATTGCCAGTCCAACCCAACTGTTTTAAAAGCTTCATTCATCGCCACCAGGTGTCCGTAACGTTCGGTTTCTGACAACGTACCATCAACATCAAACAACACTGCTTTTAACTTACTCATCCATACTTCCTTGTTAAACTGTTTACATGTCCAAAAAATATAAAGGCCGGTTTGCCCCAACACTCAGTGGTCCCGCACATCTCGGTACCCTGCTGGCCGCTGTTGGCAGCTATCTGCAGGCGCATGCAAATCATGGTGAATGGCATGTCCGTGTTGATAACATCGACCCCCCACGTGAAGTCGAAGGCGCTGCCAGCAGCATACTCCGTACACTGGAAAATTTCGGCCTGAATTGGGATGGGCCGGTAGTCTACCAAAGTCAACGACTGGAAACCTACCATGATGCCCTACAGCAACTGGTTCAGCAGGGAGACACCTTTGAATGCAGTTGCTCGCGTAAAGATATTTATGCCACTGCCCAACAGGGACCAAACGGCATGATTTACCCAGGCACCTGTAGAAATGAAACCCGTCATACCAGTAAACCGCTGGCAGTTCGCTTGAAAACCCGTAATAAACCAGTTACTGTTGAGGACAAAATACAGGGTCAATACACACTAAATATGAAGCTGGAAATCGGCGATTTTATTATTCGTCGCGCAGATGGATTGTTTGCCTATCACCTGGCTACCGTTGTTGATGATGCACTGGATGAATTTACCGAGATTGTACGCGGCAAAGATCAACTCAGCCTGACGCCACAGCATATCTATCTACAGGAACAACTCGGCCTGCCGACACCAAGTTATGCACATTTACCTCTACTCACTAATACCACCGGAGAAAAACTGGGGAAAAGTGCGAAGTCAGCAGCAGTTGATGAGCTATCATCAAACATGGTCTGGCAAATCATCCTTAACTCACTTGGCCTGTACCCGGAAGACGACTTACTGGATGAAAACTCCGAAACCATACTGCAATGGGCGCTGGATCAATGGGATTTGTCCGCAATTCAACCGGAAGATAAAATAGTCTGATGTCGACCTACACCGAACAATTCAAGGGCAATTTTAAAAGCGCGTTGCGCTGGCATGATCTGGATGCACTATGGGCGACATTACGCAGCATGAACCAGGGGCAATGGTTTGTTTACCACGTAGGTGATACACCACCAACTGAAACTGCCAGCGAAGAAACTTTAGATCACTTTATTGATGAAGTTGACCAACTACTTCATGAAGAACATGAGCATGATTACTGCGGCATTGTATATGCGGATGACCTGAAACAACCCTCCATGATTAAAATCTTTGATCCCAACAACCTGGGCGTCTCATGTGGTTACAGTGATAACCCACCGTTACCCGGTTGGGTTCTATCATTGACCTCCCCACAAGACCTTCCACAGGCATTCCCTCCACCGGGAAATCGTAAACGCTGGTGGAAAAACATCTTCAGTTCATAATTAATGAATACGTTCAAGGATCACTTTTCCAGCAATTCAAATCAGTACCAACGTTACCGACCCACCTACCCTGATGAGCTTTATCGATGGCTAACTGCTGTTGCACCCGCAACAAGCCTCGCCTGGGATTGCGCGACAGGAACTGGCCAGGCTGCAATCCAGTTAGCAAAATATTTTGATGAAGTCATTGCTACCGATGGCAGTGAACAACAAATTAGCCAGGCCACGACAGTGGACAACATTAACTTTGAAGTTGCATGGGAAACGCATGCAAAGCTGGCTACATCATCTGTTGATTTGATTACTGTTGCCCAGGCATTTCACTGGTTTAATCATGAGATGTTTTTCAACGAAGCAGAACGCGTACTGAAATCTGATGGTGTATTAGCAATCTGGTCTTATAACCTGCTGACCGTTTCACCTGATATCGATCCGATCATAAAAGATTTATACAGCAATTCGTTGAATGGATACTGGCCTGAAGAAAGGCGATTGGTTGAAGAAGACTACAAGTCAATTACCTTTCCTTTTCTGAAACTTGAAGCCCCATCATTTCAGATGAGCAAAAACTGGAACCTAAGCCAGTTACTCGGGTATCTTGGCACCTGGTCAGCAGTAAAGCGTTATACAAAACACACAGGCATCAACCCACTGGACAAAACTGGCAATGCATTACGAGAAGCCTGGGGTGACCCGGCACTTGAAAGAAAAGTTATCTGGCCTTTAAACGTCAGGGCAAGCCGAAAATAATTACTCCCTGACTTGCCTAACACTGCTCCCATGGTAAGCCATGAAAGCGCCAGCCACCGACCGTGCTCCGCTGGTGATGATCATTCAGTTCACCTTCAAAACCTTCATCAATGTGATAGACACTGCTAAGCCCGGCAGCGATCAACTCTTTTCCCGCTTCCAATGAGCGTTTACCACTACGACATATCAGAATAATGGCTGCACAGTCTTCTTCACTGGCACATACCGTCCCGCCCAGCATCAACTTCCGTACATCGGCAACAAAATGTGGATTCACATCCCAGTCCGGTTCATCGATCCAGGGTACGTGTACAGCACCCACAGGATGACCGACAAATAAGAACTCCATACTCGAACGGATATCTACCAGGACAGCGCGTGGATCATCTTGAATCATCCGCATCGCCTGCTTCGGTGAAATATTATGTAACTCGGTATTACTCATTACTTCCTCCCTAACCTGCCTGAATATAGAGATAGCACACTGACAATCATGCAACGATTAGATCAATAACCACCCTTCCTGAATAATATGTCATATATCTCCAGTTTTATCCCTTGGCGCGGATTGACTAACCTGCATTCAACCAGCTGCCTATTTCCGGTGGCACGGTTTTTGCGCCTTACCGCTGACATAGATACCAATATGACCGCCGGAAAAAGAAATTTCCCTGTAGTCATCCGTACCAATGTGATCTTTTAACACGGTGGAAGAGTCCGGCGGGACCAGGTGATCGTGTTGTGCGAATACGTTTAATACTGGCATGGTAATGTTTTCAAGGTCTACGACCTCTCCACCAAGTTCCACCTCACCCTTGATTAGCTTGTTGCCCTGAAAGAAATCTTTCAGAAACTGGCGATAGGCCTCACCGGCCTGGTCCGGACTATCGAAGATCCATTTTTCCATGCGCATGAAGTTCTTCAATGCTTCCGGGTTATCCATCAGATCAACCACACCCAGGTATTTCTGTCCCATCAATGCATATGGTTTTAGATTCAGAAATGTCCAGTTAAGCATCTCACCAGAAATATTACCCATGGTATCCACCAGCAGGTCGATATCGACATTCTGTACCCAGTGGCTGAGCATGTTGTCCGGCGCATGGAAATCCACCGGCGTGACCATCGTCACCAGCTTGTTCACCTTCTCCGGATGCAAGGCGCTATAACAAAGACTGAATGTACCACCCTGGCAAATACCCAGGATATTAACCTTGTCAGTATTATGTCGCTCACACAGTACGTCGACACAGTTATCGATGTAACCATTGATGTAATCATCCAGCGACAGGAAACGATCACTGGCATCAGGATAACCCCAGTCGATCAGGTAAACATCCTGACCAGCATCCAGCAATCCTTTGACTGTAGAACGGTTTTCCTGCAAGTCGGTCATATACGGACGATTAACCAGCGCATAGACAATCAATAAGGGTATTTCATTCTGGGCATCGTGATCAGACTGGTAGCGATACAGCACCAGTTTGTCCTCTTCATACACGGCTTCGCGAGGCGTAACACCGGCTGGTATTTCGCCGACCTCGAGCATGTTGGTAAGACCATGTGAGAATTTTTCGTTAAAGTCTCTTGCCTCGGACAGGATGTCCTGCGGGTTGACATTAAAAGGATTCATGTAAATTTTCTCCTGAATACCGCTAGTTATCTTTGAGCTGTGCTTTTGCTTGCTTGACCCACTGTTCGCGGGTAATCCTGCCGACAAGTTTCATATTTTCTTCCAGTGTTGAAACCGCCTTTTCATTGAGCGCTGCAAGCTGTTTAAAGGTCTTGATACCTTCCTTATGCAAACGCTCCTGCATCTTAGGCCCGATCCCCGTGATCTTTGTCAGATCATCTTGTGCCTTTTGTGTGGACTTTGATGCAGACTTGCTTTTGCTTGTTGTACGAGAGCTGGCTGGCGCATTTTGTTGCAATGACTCCACCTGCTGAGCAAGCCGTTTCAATTCGCGCTTGAGCGCACGATTTTCACGTTGTGCCTGCAGTGCCCGCTGTGCAACGGCATCCAGGTCTGAGCGGGTTGGCAGATTCATGGCACGGTAATTATCTTCGGCCAGCTTGTTCATTTCCTTGCGAACCGCCATCAGACTATTGACCATATCGCCATATACCACCTGATATTCATTCGACATGGCAAACTTGTCGTAGGTGTCTTCATTGACCTCGACCCAGATGTCGTAGAGCGCCCGCAGGGACTTGATCTCTTCTTCCTCGTGAGCCATCTCATTGAAACGTACCGCAAGTGCTTCAACAGAACGTAGCCCGTTCTTGGCAAAAGCCAGCTTGTACGCACGCAGCGCCTCAAAATATTCCAGCATGCGTTCTGACAACAGCTGGAGTTGTTCCTGTCTTTCTCGCGACAAGCCCATGGCCGGTGCAGCCAGTGCGCGCATGAACTGGTCACGCCCTAGTGTGTATCCCGGAATCTGATCCAGTGAAACCTCTGGCACCTGCATAGACGACAACATTTTTTCTGCCATCTTTTGCCATTCCTTGACGGTACTTTTACCGAGACCAAAGACGTCCGGCATATCAACATCCAGGCCGCTCTCAAGCTGTTTCTGCCAGTGCTTAAAGCCGTCTTCCAGTGAACCTAACCAGTTATCCACCATGTCCTGACCACCAGCAGTATCAGAAGAAGACTGGTAAAAACGTTCGGCCATATCCATATACTGCTTGGCCATATCATTGGTTCTATCGAGCATGTCCTTTACGGGGTCACGAGGTTTACCCAGAAACATGTCCTGCCACTGTTGTAGCGCATCAGACCAGGGGCCAAAACCTGCCATTCCTTCAGCGCCGGGTGGTTTTGATGCCTGGGCCGTGCCCGCCATATCCGTCCACCACTGCCAGTAATCCTTCTGGACTTTCATCCAGTCACTGAACCATTGCTCTGAATCACTGTTCATTGATGCCATGCCTTAAACCCCAATTAATTTGTTGACTTAACATAAGGTAGCATGTAGATTTGTGCACTGCAACATTTTTTAACTAACATAATATTTACAAGCATCAGGACACAAAACAATGAATCAAGACATCGTCATCGTAGACGCCACTCGTACCGCACTGGGCACTTTCAGTGGCTCACTTTCAAAGATTTCAGCCAGTGATCTGGGCAGCATCGTGATCAAATCATTACTCGAGCGTACCGGGATCGCAGCAGATCAAATTGATGAAGTTATCCTTGGCCAGGTGCTCACCGCTGGTTGCGGCCAAAACCCGGCACGACAGTCAGCTATCAATGCCGGCCTTCCCCACACCACACCAGCCCAAACGATCAACATGGTGTGTGGCAGTGGTCTGAAGGCCGTTCACCTGGCCTTTCAATCAGTAGCATGTGGTGATGCAGAAATCGTCATCGCTGGCGGCCAGGAGAACATGAGCATGTCAGCACACGTACTGCCTGGTTCGCGTGATGGAAAAAAGATGGGGCCATGGCAAATGGTGGATACCATGGTACACGACGGCCTGTGGTGCGCATTTAATGACTATCACATGGGCAATACGGCGGAAAACATTGCCAATGAATACGAATTTACCCGTGAACTCCAGGATGAATTTGCCGCACTTTCGCAACAAAAAGCCGAGCACGCGCAAAAATCCGGCCACTTCGATAAAGAAATAACACCTGTCACGATTCCACAACGACGTGGTGACGACATCGTATTTGATACTGACGAGTTTCCTCGCCATGGCACAACAGCAGAATCACTGGCCAAGCTACGCCCTGCATTCTCCAAGGATGGCACCGTCACAGCCGGCAATGCCTCCGGCATTAATGATGGCGCAGCGGTTGTCATGGTGATGAGCGCGGACAAGGCAAAGGAACTGGGACTGAAACCGATGGCCAGAATTGCTGGTTTCTCCAGTGCAGGCGTGGACCCAGCTGTGATGGGTACCGGACCGATACCCGCTACCACCGATTGTCTGAAGAGGGTCGGTTGGGATGTGCATGACCTCGACAGAGTGGAAGCTAACGAAGCCTTTGCGGCTCAAGCCATGTCAGTCAACAAGTCAATTGGCTGGGATGAAGCTAAAGTTAACGTATCCGGGGGCGCCATCGCATTAGGCCACCCTATTGGCGCATCCGGTGCACGTGTATTGGTAACCCTTTTACATGGCATGGAGCGAGACAATAACAGTAAGGGCCTGGCAACATTATGTATAGGTGGCGGCATGGGCGTTGCAATGGCTGTAGAAAGAACCGAATAATCATAAAGTAACCACAAAGGAGGGATTTATGGGCACACTTAATGGAAAGATCGCACTGGTGACCGGCGGCACTGGCGGTATCGGTACCGCCATCTGCCAGCGTCTGGCAGCCGAAGGTGCAAAGATCGTTACTACCTATATGAACGAGGAGAAGGCAAAAGCCTGGCAATCAGCACAGACATTTGATGCCAGTATCTTCGCCTGCGATGTCAGTGACTATGAGTCCTGTGTCGTGCTCAAGGAAACAGTAGAAAGCGAAGTCGGGCCTGTCGATATCATCGTCAATAATGCCGGCATTACCCGCGATGCATCGTTCAAAAAAATGACTGCAGAGAAATGGTCACAGGTTATCGCGACCAATCTGGACAGTGTATTTAACATTACGCACCAGTTCGTTAACGACATGGCTGGTCGCGGATCTGGTCGCGTGGTCAATATTTCTTCAATAAATGGGCAGAAAGGTCAATTTGGACAAACGAACTACAGTGCCGCCAAGGCCGGCCTGCATGGTTTTACCATGGCACTGGCTCAGGAAGTTGCTCGTAAAGGCGTCACCGTGAACACCATTTCCCCCGGCTATATTGCAACAGAAATGGTCATGGCGATACCAGAAGATGTACGTGAACAAATCACCGCCCAGATACCCGTTGGCCGTTTGGGCAAGCCAGAAGAAATCGCTGCACTGGTGGCATTTCTGTGCTCCGACGATGCAGCATTCATTACCGGTGCTAACCTTGCTGCCAATGGCGGCCAGCATATGCACTAATACTTGATTATTATCATTCGTCAAAAAACGATGACACTATACTGGTGCAAACCAAACTTCCAGAGGTCACGCTATGCCTGCTGAACGCTTAATCAAGAAGTACCCACATAATCGGCGTCTGTACGATACCAGCATCAGTGATTACATTACGATCGATGATATTCGCAAGATGGTCGTTGATAACATTCCCTTCAAGGTTGTTGATAAAAAAACCAACGAAGACATCACACGCAACATTCTGCTTCAGATCATTATGGAGCAGGAATCTGGCCATGGTGAACCCATGTTTAGTGTCGACCTGCTGTTACAGTTCATTCGTAACTATGGCGAGGCAACGCAGCATGACTTCAGTAACTACATGGAACAAAGCCTGCAATTTTTCGCTGATCAGCAGGAATTACTACACAACAGCCTCGCTGAGCCGCTGAAAAACACGCCGGCCGAGGTACTGCTTGATATGAGCAAAAAACAGATGGATGCCTGGCAGGATATGCAAAAAGCCTTCTTTGAACCACTGGTAAAGCCGGGCAAAAAAAGCGTAAGTAGACGCTTTTTTTAATATGTCATTCGTCCCATAAGATTTCCCTGATTTAGTACCCACCAGGATAAATAGGTACGAGAGAGCAATCCCTTGCATCAGAAGCAATTGCTCTTTGACCCGAGTTTTCCTGGCAATCTGCCATCGATCACAGCAATAAGTCGTTAAAAATTTAATACTAACAATCAAAAAGCTTTTATATTTATTGCAGTGCAACATCTGTACTCTGGCGATTATTCACATCTGAATGTTATGGAGGCGGCGTATGACGGCGCACAAGACAGATGTCCTGTTGATTGGTGGCGGTATTATGAGCAAGACACTGGCGACGCTGGTGACGAAGCTCGACCCCTCTCGCCATGTCACCGTGGTTGAACAAGCGGCAAAGCTGGCCACAGAAAGCACACATGCCTGGAATAATGCGGGCACAGGACACGCGGGTTACTGCGAACTCAATTACACACCGCAGCAAAGTAATGGTGACATTGCGATCGAAAGGGCGTTGGCAATTAATGCCCGCTTCGAGGAATCCCTTCAATTCTGGAGCGGGTTGGTTCGCGAGGGTGCCTTGTCGAAACCTTCGGCCTTTATCAACCCTGTGCCTCACATGAGTTGGGTGCAGGGAAAGGACAACGTCAGTTATCTGCAGAACCGGCAGAAAGCATTAGCCAATCATCTGTTATTCGAAGAGATGGAATACACAGATGATCCCGCCAAACTTAATGAGTGGTTACCGCTGATGATGGCTGAACGTGACATGAAGCAGCCCATGGCCGCTACGCGTGTGGCACACGGAACAGACATAAACTTCGGTGAGCTAACTCGGGCGATGGGTGAACATTTGTCGCATGAGGACTCTGTAGATTATTGGCTCTCCACATGGCTCTCCACATGGGTCTCCGGATTAAAGAAGGTTGGAGATCGCTGGCAGGTGACAACCAAACACGCACTTGCCGGAAAGAGAATCATCGAGGCACGCTTCGTATTTGTTGGTGCGGGTGGGTGTGCTTTGCCTTTGCTGCAAAAGGCGGGTGTTGATGAGGTTCGAGGATATGGCGGTTTCCCCGTTTCAGGCATCTGGCTTGCCAGTGAAAACCATAGTGCGGCGGCAACTCATAACGCCAAGGTTTATGGCGTGCCACCAGTTGGTGCACCGCCAATGTCGGTACCGCATCTCGATGCCCGAATGATCGAAGGACGTCCCGCATTACTCTTCGGGCCCTTCGCAGGTTTCACAACACGGTTTTTGAAAAGAAGTAGTTTTTTTGATTTGATTAATTCGATTCGAAGCCACAATGTCAAACCCATGTTGGGAGTAGCAAGAGAGCATTGGGCATTAACACGTTATCTTATCAAAGAGGCCATGAGTTCTGGCGATCTTCGAGTCAAACAGCTACGCGATTTTCTCCCTTCTGTGCAGCCAGGAGAATGGCATCTTCGCCGCGCGGGTCAGCGGGTGCAGATTATCAAACTGGATAAGCATGGGCGTGGCAAGCTACAGTTTGGTACTGAGGTTCTTACGACAGCTGATCGTTCATTGGCAGGCTTGTTAGGTGCGTCCCCTGGAGCCTCGGTCAGCGTGTCTGCCATGTTGGATGTTATCGAGAACTGCCTACCTGAATTGCTTCACGGTGAAGCAAGGCAGCGCTTGCTGAATCCAAAGGCTCGGTAATTGATTTCTTTGAGGCTTTCATCAAGCCGTTGGAAGAAGAGTTAGGTATTGAATCCTCACACGCTGCAGGACTCTCACATGGCATCAGCGACGATTCTAAATACATGAATCGAATTGAAGCATTGAACTTCACCTTACTAAACGATGATGGCATATCAACGAAACATTACCCTTCAGCTGACGTCCTGATTGTCGGTGCATCACGCAGCGGAAAAACGCCAACCTGCCTGAACCTGGCACTGCAGTTTGGCCTGCGCGCAGCCAATTACCCACTATCCGACGATGATATTCTCAATGGCAGTTTGCCCGAATTTCTTAGCGAATATAGGCATAAGATGTTTGGACTAACCATTAACCCTGACCGATTGCACCGTATACGTGAAAAGCGCCGCCCTGGCAGTACCTACGCATCACTCAAACAGTGCCAGAAAGAGGTACGAACCATTGAAGCACTATTCCACAACGAAGACATTACCTACGTTGATACGAGCCAGGTATCAATTGAGGAAATTTGCACCACCATCATAGAAAAAATGGCGCTCAAGCGCCGGGCAATAAACTAGCTATCCCTGCTGCCAGCTCCGAACAGGCGTGCGTATTACCCGCCTAATACTGACTATTAAATTAATTGGCCCCATATTCTTGTTTACAGCATGTAATTAATCCTATGATAATGAGGCATAACCTATAACTATAGTTGCCCCATGGGCAGCCTGCCGCACTGAAAGGAGAAAACCATGTCAGAAGATAAGATCTACCCTGTACCAGAGGATTTTGCTGCTCAAGCCAATATCAACGCTGAACAATATGAAGCGATGTATCAGCAATCAGTCGACGATCCCTCGACATTCTGGGCAGAACAGGCGGAAAAGGAACTGACATGGTTCACGCCACCCGAAACTATCCTGGACTGGAGTTTTGGCGAGGATGACCTGCATATTGACTGGTTCAAGGGCGGCAAGCTCAACGTCTCCTATAACTGCCTTGACCGTCACCTGGATAGCCGTGGCGACCAAACTGCCCTTATCTGGGAAAGTGATGACCCGAATGTCGACAAGAAAATCACTTATCGTGAGCTACATACCGATGTCTGCAAGCTGGCTAACGTATTAAAAGAGCGTGGCGTTAAAAAAGGCGATCGTGTTTCCATTTATATGCCTATGATTCCGGAAGCCACCGTGGCCATGCTCGCCTGCACACGGATTGGCGCCATACACTCTATTGTATTTAGTGCTTTCTCACCTCAGGCACTACAGGATCGTATCCTGGACTCTGACTGCCAGACAGTCATTACTTCCGATGTATCCGTTCGTACTGGCAAGCACCTGCCACTGAAGGCGAACGCAGATAAAGCAATGGAAAACTGTCCAAATGTCCATACCTGTGTTGTCGTTCAACGTGGCGAAGGCGCAGCAGACATGAAAGATAGTCGTGATATCTGGTATCACGAAGCGATTGCTGATGCTTCTACAGAATGTGAAGCAGAGCCAATGGATGCAGAGGATCCACTGTTTATTCTGTACACCTCAGGTTCAACTGGTAAACCAAAAGGTGTGCAACACACGACAGGCGGCTATTTATTGCAGGCTGCCATGACACATAAATACGTGTTTGATTACAAGGACGGTGAGGTTTACTGGTGTACAGCCGATATCGGCTGGGTGACAGGGCACTCCTATATCGTTTACGGCCCACTGACAAATGGTGCCATCTCACTCATGTTCGAAGGCGTACCTACCTACCCTGATGCTGGTCGTTTCTGGCAGACCTGCGACAAGCATAATGTTGCCACTTTCTACACGGCACCAACCGCTATTCGTGCATTGATGGCCTGTGGCGATGACCTGGTGACCAAGGCGTCACGAAAATCACTCAGACTTCTGGGTACTGTTGGTGAGCCGATTAACCCTGAAGCATGGAACTGGTACCACAAGGTCGTTGGCGACGAACGTTGCCCTATCGTTGATACCTGGTGGCAGACAGAAACCGGCGCTCATATGCTGACACCATTGCCTGGTGCAACACCGCTGAAACCCGGCTCGGCAACCAAGCCATTTTTTGGTGTACAGCCTTGTCTGCTAGATGATGAAGGCAACGAAATCGAAGGTAACCCGGCTTCAGGTAACCTGGCCATCAAACATCCATGGCCTTCACAGATGCGTACGATCTTTGGTGACCACAAACGTTTCTACGAAACCTATTTCTCCATGTTTAAAGGTTATTACTTCACTGGTGACGGCGCCAAACGTGATGACGATGGCTATTACTGGATCACTGGCCGGGTTGATGATGTACTCAATGTTTCAGGTCACCGCCTGGGTACTGCCGAGATCGAATCTGCGCTGGTGCTTCATCCAAATGTTGCTGAAGCTGCAGTCGTTGGATATCCCCATGATATTACGGGCCAGGGTATCTACGCCTATGTCACACCAATGGGCGGCGCTGAAGGCGACGACGATCTTGCTGCCGAACTGGTTGCACTGGTTAGAAAAGAAATTGGCCCTATTGCCAAAACCAATCTCCTGCAATGGGCACCTGGTCTACCGAAAACTCGTTCCGGTAAAATCATGCGCCGTATCCTGAGAAAGATTGCTGCTAATGAGATTGATGGACTTGGGGATACTTCTACACTGGCCGACCCTTCCGTTGTCGATCAGCTGATCGAGAATCGATTCAATAAATAATCACCTTTACTACCTACGCAGCCTGCCTTTGGTAGGCTGCGTAGTTTTATAATGCTTTAATCTGTTTCCACAGGCTTATCTGTCAGTACGATGCCATCCTTATCGGCATAGAGATAGGCACCGGGCGAAAACGCCTCACCTGCAATATCGACCGTCACATCCCGCTGCCCGGCACCCAGCTTGATACTTTTACGTGGATGGGTCGCCAACGCCATTACACCCAGTTGCATATCAGCGATTGCTGCAGAGTCACGTATACAGCCATTCACGATAACACCCTGCCAACCGTTCTCTACCGCCTTGGCTGCCAGTATATCGCCTAGCAATGCACAGCGCAGGGATGCCCTCCCATCAACCACAAGCACACGATTATTACCCGGCTCGGCTACTGCTTCACGCACCCTGGAGTTATCCTCAAAACATCTCACCGTGCTGATTTCACCTTCGAATACGGTCTTGCCACCATAATGATGAAATATCGGTTTGGCGACTCTTGCCTGTTCTTCAGCGGCATCGCATATATCGGCTGTATGATTCATAACAATGTGGGTAGTTTTATCTAACATGGCGTCCAGTCTAAACTCAAACAACCCGGATATTAATAGTAGTTTATTGAATTAATTCTATACTGACTATTGAACGTAGCCTGATAGCTTCTAAATGTTTAGTGCTAGAATATCAGCATGATTATGCCTAGCGTTATCCCATGACGGACAGCCCACTTACACTGGAAAATTACTCAAGTCGGATGAAACTGCCTTCCCGGCTTGTTCGCGCAAAAAATATTGCCGCATCAATTCTTAAACATTTTAATAATCACTTCAGAATCTATAGCGAACTCACCAGCACTGCAAAAAAGAACTTTGAAAATAGTGACTGGCTGGCCAGCAAGAATGCTGTTAGCAGAAGGATCTCCCTATACGACGAGCGTGTGAATGAATCGATCAAGTATCTACAAAAAACATTTCAACAATCACATCTCAATATCAAGCTGTGGAAGGATGTAAAGCACCAGTACCTTGGCCTCCTTAACAAGCATGATCAGCCTGAGCTGGCAGAAACATTTTATAACTCTGTTTTCACAGGGCTATTCTCAAGACACTATTCCAATAATCAACACATCTTTGTTCGGCCTTCCATATCGACAGAAAGAATCGAAGGTAATGAACCTGTCTTTACCAGTTATTATCCAAGCAGGAATAGCTGGTACAAAAGTGTATACCGTATTCTAAAACGAGCGAATATTAACCTGCCCTTTGAAAACCTACGCAGAGACACGCTTAATATCGGCAACAGGGTACAGGAAATATTCCCAGCTGATTCCCATTTTGCGGTACATTCCCAGCTGCAGGTACTCAATGCCATATTTTACAGAAACAAGGCCGCCTACATTATTGGCCGTACACTCAACGGACCTGACAAACAAGCCTTCATCATTCCGATACTCAAGAACTCGGAAGGCGAAATTTATGTTGATGCATTGATTAGCCATCCAGATGATGTCGCCAATCTATTCAGTTTTTCCCGTTCGTACTTCCTGGTAGAAGCCAATCCTCCTTCCGCCGTCGTACGTTTCCTGTCCAGTATATTGCCAAGCAAGTCAACCGCTGATATTTACACCTCCCTTGGATTCCACAAACAGGGGAAAGCCGAGTTCTATCGGGATTTCCTCTACCACCTGCGCCACTCTTCAGATAAATTTATTATCGCGCCAGGTATTCATGGCATGGTGATGGTTGTTTTTACGCTGCCCTCTTATCCTTATGTATTCAAAATCATTAAGGACAAATTCGCACCGCCGAAAAACACATCACAACAAAAAGTCATTGATCAATACCGACTGGTCAAATCTCTCGACCGTGTAGGCCGGATGGCTGATACCTGGGAATTTTCCTATGCTGCCATCCCCATAGATCGCCTTAACAAGGCTCTCCTCGAAGTACTTAGAAAGGAGATTCCCTCTAAAATAACAGAAGAAGACAACCATATAATTATTGAAAAAATCTTTATCGAACACCGACTGATCCCTCTGAATATCTACCTGGACAGCGCATCACCTGAAAATGCAGAACACGTCATTCAGGAATACGGCGACGCGATCAAGGAAATATCAGGTTCCGGTATATTTCCCGGAGATTTACTCACAAAGAATTTTGGCGTTACCCGTCACAAACGGGTGATATTTTATGACTACGATGAAATCATTCCGATTAATGAATGTAATTTTCGAAAAATTCCGCCACCGAGGTATCCGGAAGATGAAATGGCCAGTCAGCCCTGGTACTCAGTCGGTCCAAACGACGTATTCCCAGAAGAGTTTGAAGAATTCCTAATTACCGATTCAGCTAATAAAAACACGTTAAAAAAACAGCATGCTGATTTATTTGACCCACAGTTCTGGCATGAGATACAGCAGTCCGTCGAGAACGGTTTTCTGCCTGACATCACGCCATACGCACGAGACATGCGTTTCAAGTTACCAGATGACAATAAATAACCTGCTTTAATCAAATGGCCACTTGTAATAATTCAGGAGTGATCGATGGCTTCATACCTTATAGGGCATATCACCGTCATAGATAACGAACTTTGGCAACAATATGTAGCCGGCGTTCAGGAATCACTTGAGCCTTTTAATTCAAGTATTGTATTCAGGGGAAAACTTGTTTCCGTGCTTGCCGGAAACCACGAACATGACCTCGTGGTCGTTATTAAATTTCATGATCAAGCTACGCTGGATGACTGGTATCATTCCAATAAATATCAATCATTAATACCACTCAGAGATAAAGCGGCCAATGTTGTAATCACAACATATGACGCTGAATAGATGTTGGGCAATATCAACATCCCAAAGATTTACTCATGCTGTCTCAGGTATAAAGAAGTTCAGAATAACGCTCTTCCTCTATTAACTGATTCTTAAGCTCGCCCCAGGCCTCTTCTGAACCTGCCAGTTCAGAAATCTTTTTATTAAAAACTTCTGACATATTTTTTAGCCCGGCAAGATAAAGATACGTATTAGGTTGCTGGATCAGTGCCCAGATCTCCTGGCTATTATCTTCAATTGTACGTTCAAGACCGTCAGCATCTGCCATTAAAGGTCGACTTGCGAGTCCTGCAAATGCCTTGAATGTCGGCTCATCATAATAGTTTGCGAGGTCATCATCGGCGTCATTTTTGTATAACGATTCCATTCCAGATTTTGCACCATAGAAAAGTCGAACATCCCCCTGCCACTTACCCTTCTCCTTGTACACCCGCTGAACAAATGAACGAAAAGGCGCAATGCCTGTACCCGTACCAACCATCAGAATATTAGCTGCAGGGTCTGGTGGTATTTTAAATGGACTTTTATACGGCCCGGTTAGAGTAAGCTTCTGCCCTGCAGTTATATCACAGAGATAGTTTGAAGCAATTCCTGGATATCTTTCTCCGTTAACTTCATCAATATAAAAACAACGTCTCACAAGAATAGAAAATTCAGCAACTCCATCTGGCCCAACGCCCCCGTCATTAATAATTGTGTAACGACGCATGTGGTATTTATTGCCGAATGGATGTGGACCTGGGATGACTATTCCTATGCTTTGCCCTTCGGCGTATCGAAATGATGGATCATCAATTTGTAAATCTATCTGACGCACTTCATCATGTGATTCAGGGGTTATGCGAGCACTACCCTTCACTATAGCTTCAACTGTAGGAACATTTACTTCGTTATTCATTTCGATTACCTCAGGCATTTTATAACTGCCATTAGTGAATGTGTTGGATATATCATTAATCTACTTTCAGACGAACCAGTTACTCTGCTGGTAAATTTCGTTTGCTACATTGTCCTTTATTGGCACAGCCACAGCTACTACCACAGCCAGCACCCTCTTCACGAAAGGGGCCGTATTCTGGATGACGACGGGCGAAATTTCTGGCGATCGCCTGAACTAGCAACCACCCAAGCATCAGAATAAAGATTACTGCTATCGCAGTCAGGTATTCAATCATGTCCCCAGTCCTGCAAAGCCCATAAAGGAAAGTGAAAGTAATCCACCGAGCATCAGGCTTAATGCTGCACCCTGAGTCGGGGTAGGCAAATTAGCCAAAGCCAGTCTTTCCCGCAAACCTGCCATGAGCGTAATAGCAAGGGTGAACCCTGCACCAGCGCCCATTGCATAAACAACAGACTGGAGGAAATCATACTCCTTGAATGTCTGAAATAAAGCCAGCCCAAGAATCGCGCAATTGGTTGTAATCAAAGGCAGATAAATACCCATTGCCCTGAACAAGGTGGGACTGAATTTTTTAAGCGTCATTTCAACCAGTTGAACAGCAGAGGCTATCACTGCGATATAACAGATCAATCGCAGAAACTCGATATTGAGCATAATGATGATTTCATTTATCACCCATGCACATACTGAGCTAACCAGCATCACGAAGGTTGTTGCAAAACCCATCGGCACTGCGGTATCCAGTTTGCCGGATACACCAAGAAATGGACACAGCCCCAGAAACAATGCCAACACAAAATTATTTGCAAGAAAGGCATTAAAGAAGATAAAGCTAAGCGACTCAGTTTCCACGAACGCCCTCCTGGTCAAGCAATGCCTTTTCCTTTTTCGCTTTCATCCAGTCAAATAGTAACAGCCAGCCACCTAACACAAAGAAACCACCTGGCGGCAAGATCATAACGATCCATGGCTGGAATTGTTCACCAAAAAGTGAAATCCCCAGGATTGAACCACTGCCAAATATTTCCCGGACAGTGCCAAGACATAACAAGGCGATAGTAAAACCTGCCCCCATACCCAGGGCATTAACAACAGCCTTAACCGGCTGGTGTTTTGATGCATAGGACTCAGCTCGACCAAGAATCATGCAGTTCACTACAATCAACATGATAAATGCGCCAAGTGAGTTATACAGATCCAGAGTAATCGCCTGGATGACATAATCAACAATCGTCACAAAAGTCGCGATAATAACAATATAGGTTGCTATACGTACCTGCTTGGGAATGTGATTGCGTAGCAGTGAAACCAGTATACTTGAAGCCACCAGCACAAATGTTGTTGCCAGCCCCATGGCCAATGCATTTATCGTGGTGTTAGTCACTGCCAGTACCGGGCACATACCGAGTAATGCAACGAACACAGGGTTTTCCCGCCAGACACCTTCAAGAAAGGTATCCGGAGTTATCTTGTTATCGTATAACTGAAACTCAGCCATCAGTTGCCCTCCTTTAATTTTTCAACGTGAGGAGCAAGCCCCGGTAGCAATACCTGGGCGCTCTGATCAAGCGCCTGGCCAACAGCACGTGAAGAAATTGTAGCTCCTGAAATAGCATCAACCTCCCACGGATTGGTTTTGGTGCCGCTCTTTACTGTAACAATCGGGTTAACCAATGCTGTACCAGCTCTGTTTAGACGAGCATCCAGCTGATTAAAATTCGCCACAAAATCCTGGTCAGTAATAATCTTGTCACCTAACCCAGGCGTTTCAGATAATTTAATCACCTTGATACCGGTAATGCATTCACAATCGGGGTCATAACCATAGAGCAATCGGATAATACCGGCATAACCCTGTGCTGCTGCTTCAGCAGCAATACCTTTTAATTCGCCATTATTATCGTAAGCCGCATAAACATTTATACCATCTGCCTTGTTATCCGTGATCTCGTGTAAACGATCATCAATCAGCATATAATCTTTACGTTGGACTGCACCAGGTACCACCTGAAACACTACCTGCTCAATCGCAAGCCGTTTATTTTCTTCAATAACAGGCAAAGTTAGCTTGTAAACGATAACAATCAGCAAACCAGATACCGTAGCAACCGGCCCCAGCACCATTATCATGGTCTTACTGGATGGCATTGCCGGCAGGGCCTGCACTTCTTCATTCATGACCTTGCGCCTGATTTACGTTCACCAAATATTCGCGGTTGCGTGATTTGCTCAATTAAAGGCGTTGCCGCATTACCCAGTAAGATGGCGTACATAACCCCTTCAGGCAAACCACCAAACACACGGATAATGACGGTTAGAAAACCTATGAATAGCCCATAGACAAGCACGCCGATTGGCGTGACAGGTGAACCCACCATATCAGTAGCCATAAATACGGCGCCAAGCATAAGCCCGCCTGATAACACCATGAATATTGGATCTGGATAGCGACTGGAATCAACGAGATACAATATGCCAGAAGTTATTACCACTCCCAGCACAATACTGGCGGGGATACGCCAGTCCAGCATGTTACGAAATACCAGATACAGCCCACATAGCAATATCAAAATAGCCGAGGTTTCACCAAGAGAACCAGAAGTCATACCGGTAAACAGATCCAGCGTATCCGTTGTCACGCCCTGAAACTTCTGGTTTGCCAATGGTGTAGCGCCAGTATAACCATCCAGTGCAACAGCGGTATTCCATTGATCAACCGGCATAGGCTTCATGAACGGAGCAGTTAATGACGTAGGAATAAACTGGCTAAAACGATTATCAAAAAAGGCTGGTGTCCACGTTGTTATTGCGACCGGAAAGGCGGCCTGGACAAATGCACGGCCAACCAGTGCTGGATTAAAAATATTAAACCCCAGTCCACCAAACAAAACCTTACCCATTACAATCGCAATAAAACCGGCAACTGCACCCATCCACAATGGAAATCCCGGGGGTAACGTTAATGCAAGCAACAAACCCGTGATAACAGCACTGTAATCACCAAGGGTACTACTGCTTTCATTCATCCAGTTAAAGAAACGTTCTGTTAACAGGCAGCTAACAGTGACAACTAACAACAATGCAAACGCGCTGATTCCAAACTGATAAATGGCAAACACGCATATAGGTATTAATGACCATACGACATTGCGCATGATGACAACCACATCCTGTACCGGGCGAATATGCGGCGAAGTATGCAGATCCAGTCTTTTTGCTTTTTTTGGCATTATCCTGGAATCCGCAGTTGGCCGGCCTGTAGATTGCGCATCAAATTGTGACTGGCTAGACGCGATGAGCTGTAATAGCAACCTATTGCAGCGATTCGCAACAACGCCAGGCGCGATTTGAGGTGTGCTATACAGGTCGTAGCACATTCACAAATTCGGCATTTTCCTTGAATACCCATATTTTCAATCACTTCACTTAGCTTAAACCATTTCATAGCGGTCAACTGTGGTTTCCAGGATTTTCAAGCGGCCTTTTCCCGGTTCTCGCGATTAACTGCCTTGGCAATACGAAAGTGCTGCACGAGAGCAATATGTGACGGACAAACGTAACTGCAACAACCACACTCAAAACAATCATTCAGATGATAATCCTTCTCCATAACTTCGTATTCCCTTTTAGCTGCCAGCCACCCCAGTTGTGCCGGATTTAGATGCATCGGGCAGGCCTCAACACAGCGCGAGCACTTGATACATGGATAGGATCGTCTCTCCTGCCTGTCCAGCATTTCATCCTTAAACACCAGTATGCCTGAAGTTCCTTTAGTAATCGGAACATCTGTTGATGCCGCAGACATCCCCATCATCGGACCACCAAGGATTACCTCTTCAATTTTGGAACTCGTACCAAGCCATTCAAGAACAAAACTAATAGGAGTGCCTATTGGAATCAGGAAATTACCGGTTTTATTGACCGAGTTACCGGCAACCGTAATCACACGCTCAATCAATCCCTGCCCTCTTGGAAGCAGTTCACCCAGTTGTGCAAGCGTACCCACATTACTGACGATTATTCCCAGCTCTGATGGCAGACCACCGGAAGGCACTTCAACATTCCAAACTGATTTGAGTAACATCTTCTCCGCACCCTGCGGGTACTTTGTCTCAACAACCTTGACCTCAATATCATCTTCAGCAGTAAGCAGGTTTCGAATGACTTTAGCGGCATCCCGCTTGTTGCTTTCGATACCGACAATCGCCTTCTTTGTGCCAGTGGCGCGCATCGCATAGTGAATACCTCGAATCAGAGCCTCGGGATATTCCAGCATGACGCGATGATCAGTGCTCAGGAATGGCTCACACTCGCATCCGTTAACCACCAGGGTGTGCACCTTATGTTCCTTGGGGATCTTGAACTTAACGTGAGTGGGAAAGGCAGCGCCACCAAGGCCTGCCATACCGGTATCCTGCACAGCCTGAATAATATCTTCCGGTAAAAGTGCATCCATATCACGCGGTTGCCCCCAGAGTATTTCCTGGGTTGAACCTTCGTAGACACGCAACACAATAGATTCCTGCATACTGCCCCGCAGGCCAGGCATCAGATCAATGTCCTTGATCACACCCGAAGCCGGTGCGTGTACGGGAATCGACATCTTCCCATCTGCTTCGGCAATCATTTCGCCACGCACTACTTCCTGGCCAACTTTAACAATGGGCTTTGAAGGCGCACCAATATGCTGCGATAAAGGTAAAATCAGTTCAGGTGCAAACGGCAGGCGTCGTATTGGCTTGCTGGCAGTTTCCTTCTTGTATTCTGGAGGATGTATACCGTGACTGAATCCACCCAGACCTGGCCAGTTAAAAAAACGCATCTTGTTATGGCTTAGGCAAGCGCATCAAGTGCCGCGTCATAATCTGGTTCATCTGCAATCTCATCAACAAGTTGCGTGTAGATCACTTTACCATCTTCATCAATGACAACAATGGCGCGCGCTGTCAGACCTTCAAGAACACCATCAGTGATCAAAACGCCGTAATCCTTGGCGAACTGCCGACTTTTCATCAATGACAACGTGACTACGTTATCAAGATCCTCCGTGCTGCAGAATCGATCCTGTGCAAACGGCAGATCCGCCGAGATAATCAGGGCAACAGCATCCTGACGGTCCCTGAAAAAATCATTAAACTTTTTTGTCGACGTTGCACAGGTCGGTGTATCCAGACTTGGAACTATATTCAGTAATCGCTTCGTGCCAGCAAAATCACCAAGTTTTTTATCGGCCAGTTGCCCATCGGTTAATTCAAAATCCGGCGCAACATCTCCGACTCCAGGAAGATCGCCAATAGTATTCATTGGATTACCTTGAAGTGTTACTTTAGCCATATCCTCGATCTCCTATAATCATATTATTTGTAAGTTACTGGTATTTTTCAGCACGCTTGATGTATTTATCTACGCCCTTTTCATTTTTGTTATACGGTGTTCCGGGATGCAGGCAACCAGCCGTACATTTTTCAGCTGCTTTAACAATATCCTTGTAAGGAGCGCCCCTGGGATCAAGGACGTATGCCATATCATTATCATCGTAGGCAAAAATCTTGGGATTAATTTCTATACATTCATCGCAAGAAGTGCATTCAGACGACTCAATCCATACGGGCTCCCAGTCAGCATCAGCTGCCCCGTTACCACCAGCGGCTGGTGCAGCCGCACCGCTACCACCTGTCGATGCCGCTGCAGCAATACTTGAGATATCACCTTATGATGACAAGCTGAGCAGGGTAGAAGTAAGTTTTTGCGCCATGTCTGCCTTTGCCTGCGCTGTAACAGCATCGATATCTACTTCCGGTTCATCCATCCCGGCCAGTGACTTGAGTTGCTGCCAGAAATCCCGACGCTCTTTACAGGAATTAACCATTTCTTCAGAAACCAGCACGCGCATCAAATGGTCTTTACTATCGACCGCCCAGATATATGGGAAAAGGCCCTCACGATCATCTTCTTCCAGGTCAAGAAACTCATGTAACGATGTCATGTCATCGTTCCATGTATCTTGCGGAGCTTTACGGAACTGCTTCTGAAAGCGGCCTTCTGTCAGTGCAAAATCTGCAAACGTTAGTGGCAATTCCATTGAGGTTTGCTGACCATTCTCATCCAGGTAATCAAGCTTGTAGCTCATCCAGTCATCCTCAATCGATGGATTTCCTTCCAGATCGATGCATTCAGTAAATGTGATGCCTGCGTCTGGGTCAAAACGGAACAGGGGGTAGGCGCGTGATTCAACAGCCATACGACTTTGATGATCGGAAGCATCATCAGCTACACCGTGTTCCGGAGGACAGACAGTATATATATTGAACAATGCAGGATGTCGGCTGTTCAAACCGTCGATATAACCTTCAAGAATATGTGTCAGATGTGAAACAGAACTTTGCAGGATAAAACTTGTTCGATGCGCCATACCAATCAGGCTAATCTCTTTGCGAACCTCTTGCTTACCATGCCATGCCTTGCCATACGGCGCCATATCAGAAACCTGGCTAATAAATCCAGACGTACAGGCCTGACCACCCGTATTTGAATAAACCTGAGTATCTACAACCATCACCTTGATTGGCATACCCGATGCCAGTGCGCGTGACAGATTCTGGAATCCGATATCGTACATCGCGCCATCCCCACCTACCGCAACGACGGGAGGGCAAAGTTTCCATTCCTCATCTGAAAGCCGCTTCCAGCCAAACTGTGTGAAAAATTCATTATGCTCTTCGGGATTGAATTTACCATCAAGCTCCAGTTTGGCCTGACGAATTGCCTTGAATCCACGAATCATTTTTTTCATGTGGCCTTCAAAGATACCCATTGCCACGGATGGCGAATCCTGGAACAGGTTATTACTCCACGGAAATGGATAAGGGTTATACGGGAAGGTGGAACCCCAAACGGAGGTACAGCCAGTAGCATTAATAAAACCCATATCCGCACGGCCCTGTCGGGTCTGCCCTTCGACATATTTCCATTTCAGGTCACGCAGGCTATCGAGTAATCCAGTAACCCGTTGCAACCACTCGGTATCAACTGGCGATGCACGGTTTTCCTCGTCCAGTTCCGATGATAATTCAGACAGGGTCAGATCGGCATCTTGATGACTACTTACGATGTCATTAATCACTTCGGTATCAGTAAGATCCACACCTTCCGCAAGCTCCAGGCGGATATGTGTTTCAAGACGTTGAATCAGATCTTCAATCTCTTCCAGGTGTGCCTTGATGCGTGGTTGCATTAACGCCGTAACGGTACTGGTAAACAGGTGAATGGCGGTCTTCTCACCACACCCCAGACAGGCACCATCACCGCAGACCATAGAGGTATAGTTTTGTTTATCCAGCAGCAAGGTATCGAGTGCACCAATCTTTTCATCGAGATCATCAATACGGATGTACTCTGGACGAGTGTTCGGTAAATCTAGCCAGAACTTCCATTCATCCTGAAGTTTCTGGATCGACATTTCTGTCTGCACGACAGGACGTAATGCATCGTCGGTACAGACATCCACACACAACATACAACCTTTACAGGTATACGGGTTGATGGTGACTGAGAACAGACCGCCGCTACCTTTATTCTTTTTCTCACGGGTAGTGAAATAGGGTTTGGTGACGGAAAAACGAAAGTCGCCAATCGCCTGTGAAAACAGGCCAAATTCAGCTTCCATACTCTCGCGTTTACCTTCGTCAGCTTCTGCCAGCGTTTCAAGAATAGACTGATCCAGCAACTGCGTGATATTCGCCTGCTCGCCCTTTGCCTGTATGTGTGCATGCAGTTTCTTTTCAACCGTACGGGTTTCGCGCCGCAGATGTTTGGTCGGCTGTCCCTTGCGTTCAATACCATTAATAACCGAGCCAAAAATATCCGATATGGAATTAACCAATCCAGGAATTGCGCTATCCGGACACTGTGAATAACAGTCACCACAGGCAGTACAGTTTTCCGGGATAAGCTCAGGGTAGTCGAATCGGATGTTGGTCATATCACGGTATACGCCCGTTGCGGCTGGCACCAGACTGGTTGCCATGAATGGATCTGTTAGATTGTCATTACCTTTACCCGTTGCATAGAACGAACCCGACTGCTCCCAGAAACGATGCACATCAGAAACCAGGCCATCACCGGCCGGAAGTTTCTTCAACATAATCGGGAGCTTGCTCTTGCCTTTCTCTGTGGCAGCTATCTCAATATCCAGTGACTTGTTAATAATCTCGTGACTCTCATCAAAACCACGACGCACCACGCGCATATTATCTTCTACTACCCTTGCACCTTTGTGGCCAAACTTGTCCTCCAACTGATTACGAATCGCTTCGAGCAGACCTTCTTCGTCCAATCCTGCCTTTTCCATCAATGGTGATGCAGCAAAAAAAGCACCCTGGAATGCTGTACCCTGCATGCGGAATTCGAGGTCTGGATTAGTGGCCTCTTCTCTCGCAATTTTGAAGCCGTCAACATAAAACACACGGATATTATTGTTCACAATAAAATTGCGCGCCTGCTCAGGAAAACTTGCCCATAGTGCATCGGCGTCATCCAGATTACTCTGTATCACAAACACACCATTTGGCTTGAGCCCATGTAATGGATTGGAATGACCGAACACATTGGGATCAGGTGAAAGCACCACATCAACATGGTGATATTCACAGTTCAGTCGAATAGGTTCTGGCGCTGCAGACAGATAATAAGTCGTTGGCTGTCCCTTCTTTTCTGAACCATATTTTGGATTGGCACGAATGTCATAGCCCAGTAGATCGTACAGGGTCATTGCCAGATTCTTACCTGTGGTTATCGCACCCCAGCCGCCTACAGAGTGAATTCGTACGGTAATAGCACCTTCAGGTAACAGGTCCGGATTTTCACTACCTTTGACCGAAAGCCTGTTGATATCAGGATAAGCATCCAGCAAGTTCTGGACATGAATCTCCTGCTTGGGATTAGCCGCTTTAGTTGGTAGAAAGTCAATCGACAGGTAGAAGAAACGTTTCTTCTCACCGTCAGGCAGCATATTCTCTACGGCACCAATCAAGTCAGCGGGCTGCAGGTCACGACTACCCAGACCAAAGCAACCCGAGTACATGCTTGGCCGATCACCAGCAGAGGCCCAGGTTTCATAATTTGGCCAGGGTTTTTCTTCACCCCTGGAAACATTGTTTTCCATACACTTGACCATCGATGAACGAATCTCGCGCATCAAAGGCAAGTCTTCTGCCAGTGGTTGATCGGTTCTTTCCAGAACAACCACACCCTTCTTGCCTTTCAGCAACCGACCGACCAGATCACCTGGAAATGGGCGATACATTGTCATATCCATCACCCCAACCTTGATCTTACGAGTCTTGCGCAAGTAATCGATAATAGCCTGAGTCTGCACAATCACGCTGCCCTGCCCGACAATGACATACTCGGCATCATCCAGCTTGTAACCACTAACTCTATGGTAACGGCGACCGGTCAGTTCGTAGAACTCATCCATGGCCTGCTCGGCGAAATTACGGATATGATCAAAGAAATAGGGACGCTGCGCAGCAACAGACTGCATATACGCATCCTGATTCTGAACCGTACCGGACTGCATCGGTTTATCGACATCCCATACCTCCGGTACACGACGGCGTGTCTCACCGTAGATCATCTTCTGTGCCGGTGTCGGGCATTCAATCATATCAGACGGCTTGCCGAGATATTCTGCGATTAATTCCCTTTCCGGCACCTGCAAAGGTTCGATCAGGTGGGTTGTCAGAAAACCATCCTGAGCTACCGCTGCCGGCGTGAGTGACAGTTCTGCAATCCTGCGGCCAATCAGGTTCAGGTCAGCAGCACCCTGAGCGTTATTGGCAAATAACTGAAAAAAGCCGGTGTCATCAATACAATGATAATCATCATGCCCGCAATGGACGTTAAGCGATGCCTTGATAATAGCACGACAACCTATGTTTAATACATAAGGCAGGCGTTTACCTGCCGCCGCATACAGGGATTCATGCATGAAAGCGATGCCCTGTGCTGAACTGAAGTTAGTCGCGCGAAGTCCAGTCATTGACATACCAGCTGTGACGGCAGCCGCGGCATGCTCTGATTCAGGTTCAATAAAAATCAATGGCTGATCAGACGTATTGGTGTGACCTTTACTCACTTCCACCGCCCAGTATTCACCCATTTGCGTCGATGGGGTTATCGGATAAGCACCTGCTGCATCCGATGCCTCACGCTCACACATAATGACAGCGGAATTACCATCCATCGCCATACGAGTGCCGGGATACTTGAACTGTGGTTTCTTCTTCGTCCTCATCATCGTTATCATCCATTAACCCAGAGGCAAAGCCCCACGCCGAACTATACGTACGGCTTCCCGCCCTTTAAGGGCACCTTTCTTCATGTCCAGCCAGACAATAGCACCGGTTGGGCATCTTTCAGCTGGTAATTTTGTTGCCAGAGCATTCAGATCATAATTAATTTCAGCAACATTGTTTACGATCTTTATCAACCCTTCGGGGGCGTCCTTCTCACAACGTCCACAGGCATTACAGGCGACGACACAATCAACCTCTGCATCGTCACAAAACTGCTGGTTCTTACAGGCAACCCATAACTGATGACTCATCGGTTGAATTGAAAACAGGTCCTTCGGGCAAATATCAACACAGTCACCGCAGGCCGTACACTTGTCATCAATCACCTCTGGCAAGCCCTGCTTGTTCATGTAGATGGCATCAAAATCACATACATCTTCACAGTCAGCCAACCCAAGACAGCCCCAGACGCAGCTCTTACCACCACTACCGATAATTGCCGCTGCACGACATGTTTCCATTCCCTGATAAACAGCCCGGTTGCGTGCCACATTATTACCACCTGCACAGGCCAGTCGGGCGGTGCGCTTTTCAACCTCACCCATGCCCACACCCCGATAATTTGCTATCGCCTGATTCATTTCAGGGCTGTTAACCGTGCATTTTGCCGGCTCTATTTCTCCGTTAACGGCCATTTCGGCAAATGGCCGGCAACCTGCAGTACCACATGCACCACAATTGGCACTGGGCAATAAAGCCTCGACATCATCAATACGGGGGTCTTCGTAGACATACAAGCGCTTGTTGGCAACAGCAAGAACGATAGCCAGCGTAATGCCCAGGCCTGCCATGAAGGCGCCAGCTATTGAAATATCTATTAAAAAGCCCGACTCCATGGGCAATTTTAAAAAAAATTCTGTCGCATCATGACGTTATTGTAGGTACCTGGCTATTATTAAATAAATCAATAATTTTAATTTTGTCCATTGGATTTATTAATTCTTGAAATACAAAACATTTCATTGCTACCCCAATTGCAGACAGCTCTTTAATTTTACAACCTTTATTAAACTTCATGTCTGACCTAAAGCATTCATACCCAACCTTCTTCAATTGAGCCCCATCAATGTTCGCAGATGTAATTCAACGCTTCTCGCCAGGCTAAGCAGTTCATACCCTCCTTCCAATGAAGACACGATCCGCCCGTCCGCATGGGTAGACGCTAACTGCATAATTTGTTCAGTTACCCATCGATAATCATCATCGACCAAACTGACATTGGACATATCATCATCCTGATGTGCGTCAAAGCCGGCTGATATAAATACCATTTCTGGCTTGAACCGATCGATTGCTGGTAACCAGTAATCAGTGACAGCCACCCTGAACTCCGCGCTCCTGGCCGTGGCTTCAAGCGGTACGGATACCATGCGATCACTGATCTCAAATAATCCTGTATTGGGATAGAAAGGATGTTGAAAGGTAGAACAAAACATCACCCGTTCATCATTCATAAATATTTGTTCGGTTCCATTACCCTGATGTACATCGAAGTCGAGGATAGCAATTCGGTCCAGTCCATAAACAGTCAGCGCATGAGCAGCTCCAACTGCAATGTTGTTATAAAGACAAAACCCCATGACCCGGGAATTTTCTGCATGGTGTCCTGGTGGGCGTACACAACAAAAAGCATTATCTATCTCCCCACTCATCACCAGGTCTACGGCATGAACCACAGCACCAGCCGCTCGGTGTGCTGCCTTAAGACTACCAGGGCTAACCACTGTATCCGGGTCAAGGTACGAATGGGCCTTATCAGGGATTCCCGCCTCAACTTCTGCAATGTGATTGTTGCTATGAACACGCAAGAGTTGCTCTTTGGTAACTTCAGGGGCGTCAATATGCCTGAGGAAATCAAACAGCATAGTAATTCTGAGCCTTTCTTCAATAGCTGTCAGGCGGTGCTCGTTTTCCGGGCTGACCAGACCAGTATCATGATTATGACAATCCGGGTGGCTGATATAAGCTGTTCGCAATGTGAGTGTCCTTGCTTGAGATATTAGTATGAAGTTGTAATTTAATTATTAAGGACAAGTGTGGAAAGCTAACCTACATTGTGCTGTAACATATATCCTGTACTTCAGCTTCCTGACCTAAGCTCGGTAAACTATTTCATGACTACTCATTATCTAAACTCGCTGTTCTCACCGTACAGTATTGCCATGTTTGGTGCCAGTGACCGCGAGCAATCCGTGGGTGAAATTGTATTTCGAAATTTACGCGATGCTGGCTACCAGGGAAAACTATATCCAGTCAATCCAAAGTACTCAGAAGTACAGGGGATTAAAGCGTACCCATCACTGAAGGAAATTGATGAGCCGATTGATCTCGCTGTGGTGGCAACTCCAGCGAAAACGATTCCTGATATTGTTGAAGCCTGTGCAGAGCATGGCGTCCGCATGATGATTATCCTGTCAGCTGGTTTCAGGGAAGCGGGTCCCGAAGGAAGCCGGCTGGAGGATCAAGTTATGCAAGCAGCCAGACAACATGGCATCCGGATAATGGGGCCAAATTGTCTGGGACTCAGCAGGCCGGCAAAGCAACTGAACATCACTTTTGGCAATAATAATGCCCAGCCGGGCAATCTGGCATTGGTTTCTCAATCTGGCGCTATCTGTACTGCGATACTGGATTGGGCCGAGAGTAATGATATCGGTTTTTCTGCTGTGGTCTCTACTGGTATCTCTACCGACCTGGATTTTGGAGACTACCTGGATTTCCTGGTATCGGATCATCTGACCAACAGCATCCTGCTTTTATATAGAGGGCATTCATAACTCACGACGATTCATGAGTAGCCTGCGGGCTGCCGCACGTATCAAACCCGTTATCATCCTGAAGGTTGGTCGACATATTGAGGGAGCGGATGCTTCCATGTCACATACCGGGGCACTGGTTGGCAGCGATGAAACCTTTTCTGCTGCACTCAGCCGATCTGGCGCATTACGCGTTGAATCAATTAACCAGCTATTTGCTGCCGCCAGAGTACTCTCATCACGTTATTGTTCTGTAGATAAACGAGTTCTTATTATCACTAACGGCGGAGGCCCCGGTGTTATGGCAGCAGACCGGGCCGCTGACCAGGGGCTAGAGCTGAGCAAGCTTTCAAATAAAACCATTGAAAGCCTGAATAATATTCTACCGAAGATGTGGTCACATAATAATCCGATTGACATTATTGGTGATGCATCGCCAGAACGTTATCAGCAGACCATAGATATCTGCCTAATGGATTCAGCAGTCGATGGAATCATTGTGATCCTTACACCGCAGGCAATGACAGACCCGACCCGGGTTGCTGAAGTTATTATTCAATGTGCACAGAAAAGCAAAAAACCGATCTTGACCAACTGGATGGGTGGCAAGCAGGTAAACGATGCCAGGCAGCTTTTTAGACAGGCACGCATCCCATCATTTCGAGTCATTGAAAATGCTGTAGACGCCTATTCATTTCTTGCAACCTACAAGCGTAATCAGCAACTGTTATTACAGACACCGGCCAAATCTACTCGAGGCCTGGAGCCATCAGATGCGGGAGGAGCCAGGCTTATTATTGAAAGTGCGCTTACCAGGGAAAACAAGGTTCTGACAGAACCCGAGTCACTCGCCATATTGAGAGCGTTCAACATACCAGTCGTACAAAATGGCGTTGCACACTCGCCAGATGAAGCACTCATTATTGCCGAAACAATTGGCTTCCCTGTTGTCATGAAAATACTGTCGGAAAACTTGTCGCATAAAAGTGATGCTGGCGGAGTACGGCTTAATATCAATTCAGCCCATGAAGTCAGAGGAACCTTCCATGAACTGAATGAACAAATTACGAAGCAGTCACCGGATATAAAGATTGCGGGTGTAACGGTAGAAAAAATGCACCAAAGCCCTAATGGTCGAGAACTGATAGTAGGTATCATGCATGACCCTGTATTTGGACCTGTCATTAGTTTTGGCAGTGGCGGCGTCAATGTAGAAATCATGGCGGATAATGCCATTGCCTTGCCCCCACTAAATCGGCAACTTGCAGAGGATTTAATTAAAAGAACGCGCATATCAAAGGCCCTGGGCAACTTTCGCAACCTGCCCCCGATAGATATGGAACTCCTTATTGATATATTGCTACGTGTCTCGAATCTCGCCTGTGAATTACCCTGGGTACAGGAACTGGATATTAATCCACTAATGATTGATGACAACAGTGTAGTGGCCGTGGATGCGCGTATCAGGGTAGATTATCCCAGGCCCTCTACTGATCCCTATCATCATCTAGCCATACATCCCTACCCCGCACACCTGGCAACAACAATTCAACTCAATGATGGCACGGATATTACTATTCGTCCGATACGGCCAGAGAATGCTGAAATTGAGCAAGAATTTATCCGTAACCTGTCCAATGAGGCGTGGTGTTAAGAATTTGCCACGACGAACCACGATGCCATATGTTCTATTTGGGAAATAATCCAGTAGCGGTGTTCTCGCAACCTTATCCTGATCAGTTAGGCAAACGTCTGTCACAATTGATATACCCATACCCAGCTCTACATAACGCTTGATGACTTCCCAGCCGCCGGCTTCCAATGCCACATTAAGTTTAACGCCATGCTTTTCAAATTCTGCTTCAATAACACGCCATGTTGCCAGGTGTTTGGGGGGCAGAATCAGTCCATATTTGCTAATGTCCTCAATCGTTGGAGATTTTATTTTTGTTAGCGGATGATCTAATGGTGTAATCAAAGCCGGTTCATAGCTCCAGATACTTTCATACACCATATCGTCTGGCACAGTAACAAATGAGCCTATCGCAAAATCAACTTCATCGGCACGCAGCATGGCCAGACCATCACGCCCAGTTTCATTAAACAGGTTGATTTTTATATCAGGGTACTTATCGACAAATGATTTAACGATGCCAGGCAGGATATAAAGGATAGTGGACTCTCCTGCTGCAATCTTGATTTCACCACCCTCTATCTTGCCAATACTGGCCTTGAACGATTCTTCCAACTTGGAAAACTGTTCCAGCAAGGGCTGGGCAAGTTTATAAAAAACTTCTCCTTCCGGGGTAAGCTGGATTTTCGGCCCTTTACGTTCAAATAACGCCGCGCCGAAGTCGCGCTCCAGTGACTGGATTTGCAGTGAAACCGTCGGCTGACTGATAAACAATTTTTCAGCGGCACCGCTGATACTACCGGTTTGCGTTGCTGTGCAAAACGCCCGGAGCAACTTCATACGATTTTGCTTATAGAAGTATGGCTTACATGGATTTGTCATTGTTATATACCCGGCTGCCTGATCCGGATAATATCTTAACAGGCTAACTTCCTTAAAACATAGTTCAATATGCCGCCATTTCTATAGTAATCAACCTCATTAGGCGTATCGATGCGCACACGTGCACTAAACTTGATAGTATTTCCATCTGGCTGAACTGCAGAAACAGAGACGGACTTCGCCGTTCCATTCTCCAGCCCCGTGATGGAAAACACCTCTTTACCAGTTAAACCCAATGATGAGGCTGAATCACCTTCATTAAACTGAAGTGGCAATATTCCCATGCACACCAGGTTGGTGCGGTGGATGCGTTCAAATGATTCTGCAATAACTGCTTTAACACCCTGCAGCTTGGGTCCCTTGGCGGCCCAATCACGCGAAGAACCAGAACCATATTCCTTGCCAGCAATCACAATGGCCGGTGTACCTGACTCCTGGTACTTCATTGCCGCATCATAGATAGACATCAACTCACCATCAGGCATGTGCAAGGTCACCCCACCCTCTGTACCGGGCGCCATCTGGTTACGCAACCGTACATTGGCAAAGGTACCGCGCATCATGACTTCATGATTACCGCGGCGGGAACCGTAGGAGTTGAAGTCTTTGGGATCAACGCCATTTTCCTGCAGGTACTGCCCGGCAGGTGAGTCCGATTTGATCGCACCGGCAGGTGAAATGTGATCTGTTGTTACCGAGTCACCCAATATAGCCAGTGCCCGGGCATCGATAATGTCCTCTGCCTCACCCACTTCCATGGTGATACCTTTGAAGTATGGCGGGTTCTGAATATAGGTTGAATCATTGTTCCAGCCAAAACGTTGGCCATCCACACCAGATAAGTTATTCCAGTTTGCATCACCCTTGAATACATCCGCATAGGCGATACCGAATCCACGAGGCGTCACAAAGGCATCCATCAAGGCCATGATTTCCTGCTGTGTTGGCCAGATATCTTTCATGTACACATCCTGCCCATCGCTCCCCTGCCCCAGTGGCTCATTTAACAGGTCGATATTCATATTACCGGCAATGGCATAGGCAACAACCAGTGGTGGCGATGCCAGGTAATTCATTTTAACTTCAGCATGCACCCGACCCTCGAAGTTACGGTTACCGGATAATACGGAAGTCACTGTCAGGTCACCTTCCTTAATGGCACTTGATACGGGGCCTGGTAAAGGACCGGAATTACCGATACAGGTAGTACAACCATAGCCAACGACATCAAAGCCAAGTTCAGAAAGCGAATCGAGCAAGCCCGCCTGCTGCAAATAGTTGGTAACAACCAGCGAACCCGGCGCAAGTGATGTCTTGACCCATGGCTTGACCTTAAGCCCTTTCTCGGCAGCCTTTTGTGCAACCAGGCCAGCACCCAGCATGACTGACGGGTTGGAGGTATTGGTACAGGAAGTAATCGCAGCGATCACAACGGCACCGTCACTGATCGTGACCTCTTCCCCATTAATCTCTACCGAACTTTCACCTTTACAGGCCGCATCGCGGGAAGCGTTCATCGCCGGCAAGTCAGTCTCAAGGAACTGTGATTTAGCCGCACTTAAATCAATACGGTCCTGTGGACGTTTGGGGCCTGCCAGGCTGGGTTTAATCGTCGACATATCCAGTTCCAGCGTTTCCGAGTAATCCGCTTCCAGATCATCATCACGCCACATGCCCTGTGTTTGCGCATAAGCTTTTACCAGGTCTATCTGTTCTTCAGTACGGCCGGTCATACGCATATATTTCAGTGTTTCATCATCGACCGTGAAGATGCCACAGGTCGCACCATATTCAGGACCCATGTTGGCAATGGTTGCCCTGTCGCCCATAGGAAGGTGCGACAGGCCTTCACCATAGAACTCAACAAACTTGCCCACCACGCCATGTTCACGAAGTCGCTCAACGATGGTAAGAATCAGGTCAGTTGCGGTCGTGCCTTCGGGTAACTGGCCCGTGAGTTTCATGCCAACGACTTTAGGTACCAGCATAGATATTGGCTGACCCAGCATGGCCGCTTCTGCTTCAATGCCACCGACACCCCAGCCCAGCACGGCGACACCATTAACCATCGTCGTATGCGAATCAGTACCGACAACGGTATCGGGATAGGCCTGCACAACACCATTATTTTCCTGACTGAAGATAACCCGTGCCAGGTATTCCACATTGACCTGATGCACGATGCCGGTATCTGGTGGTACGACCTTGAAATTATCAAAGGCCTGCTGACCCCATTTCAGAAACTGGTAACGTTCCTTGTTACGTGAAAACTCAATTGCTGCATTTAGATCTGCTGCATCTGAGCGACCAAAGTTATCAACCTAAACAGAATGATCAATCACCAGTTCAGCGGGCTGTAGCGGATTGATCTTTTCAGGATCCCCACCCAGTGCTTCCATCGCATCGCGCATGGCGGCCAGATCAACCACTGCGGGTACACCGGTAAAATCCTGCATCAGTACACGCGCCGGACGATATTGTATTTCATCATTGGGTTCTGCTTTTGGATCCCAGTTCGCGAGCTTTTCAATGTCCTCCTTTGTAACGGTTACTCCATCTTCATTACGCAGTAAATTTTCCAACAATACTTTTGTTGGATAAGGCAGACGCTCAGTTCCTTTTAGTGCATCGAGTCTGAAAATTTCATACGACTTATCACCGACAGTTAATGTCGCTTTTGCATCAAAACTGTTATTCACAATATCCTCTTCAAATGTATTGACTGTAGCATTCCGTACACCGGCTTTAGCTGATGAATCAGCCTGATACCAATTTGGGTTTCTGTACCGGAATATAGTTGCGTGTGTTAATGACTGTATTATGTTCATCTAGATAAACCATGACTGGTTTGAAATTGTCAGCCTCTTCTTCATTCAAGCTGACGTAAGCACAAATAATGATGCGATCGCCCGGGTCCGCTTTATGTGCGGCGGCACCATTAACTGAAATAATCTTCGAACCTGCCTCTGCCTGAATGGCATAGGTCGTAAAACGCTCACCATTGGTGACATTATAAATCTGTATCTGTTCATATTCACGTATGCCAGACAATCTGAGAAACTCACTATCTATCGCACATGATCCTTCATATTCAAGGCATAACTCGGTGACACAGGCCCGGTGAAGTTTCGCTTTCAACATTCTTATATCCATTGCATCAACCTTGTCGATCAGACCGATCGCTTCAACATCATTTGTTTTACCTGCCCTGCGGCCGCAGTTGGGTTCAACCCCCGGGGGCAAACGTCAACACAGTTCATAATGGTGTGACACCTGAACAACTTGTATGGGTCCTCCATGGCATCCAGCCGTTCATCGGTTGCCTGATCCCTTGAATCCTGAATGAATCGATTTGCCTGCAAGATAGCTGCGGGGCCAAGAAACTTGTCCGGGTTCCACCAGAATGACGGGCATGCAGTAGAACAACAGGCGCATAAAATGCATTCATACAGACCATCCATTTTTGCGCAGTCTTCCGGCGACTGCAGTCGCTCATGCTCTGGTTCAGGATCACGGTTAATCAGCCAGGGCTTCACTGCCTTGTATTGTTTATAGAACTGTTCCATATCAATCACCAGGTCCTTGATGACCGGAAGACCCGGTAACGGGTTCAACGCAATTGGCTGATTGAGTTCATGTACTGGTGTTAGACATGACAGGCGGTTTTTACCGTTAACATTCATGCCATCAGAACCGCAGATGCCTTCTCCGCAGGAGCGACGAAAGCTTAAGGTTTCATCCTGCTTTTTTATTTCACCTAGCGCCGCCAACAACATCATGCCGCGCGGTACGTCCGTCAACGTGTATTCCTGGTAATAGGGTTTCTGGTCTTTATCCGGATCAAAGCGGTATATAGAAAATTTCATGGCTCAATCACTCATTGTTCATTGAGGGCAGGCTGAAAATGATCCAGACAGATGAAAGACAAGGCAAAAATGATCGAGCAAACGCAGTGTATGTGTGAATACATGAGTATTGCGAGATCATTTTTAACACCGTATTTCGCTGCCTGGGACATTTTCAGTAAGTTCTTACTTTTGGTGGGAATGATTCCACCTCAAGCGGCTTCATCTGCACTGGCTTGTATTCAATCCGTTCATCTTCAAGAAAGAACAAGCTATGTTTCATCCATTGCTTGTCATCCCGGTCAGGAAAATCCATACGTGAGTGGGCACCACGGCTTTCCTTTCGTGCTGCCGCACAGACTACGGTAGCCAGCGCATTATCAATCAGGTTCTCGGTTTCCAGCGCCTCAATTCTTGCGGTATTAAAAACCCTGCTGTAGTCGCTAATAACGGCATCATCAAGGCGCTTGCGTAATTCCCTGATCTTTTCTACACCTTCATCCATCACATCCTGGGTACGGAATACACCACAGTGAGCTTCCATCACCTGCTGCGCCTCTTCACGAATGGCCGTTGCAGATTCACCACTACCCTTTTTGTCCCAACGTTGTAAACGTTGTATCGCCTTATCCACTGCGTCATCGTTGACAGGTCTGTGGTAACGATTTTCTTTCATGTACTCGATCATGTGCTTGGCTGAAGCACGACCAAACACCAGGATATCCAGCAATGAATTACCACCCAGACGATTGGCTCCATGTACTGACACACAGGCAGATTCACCTGCTGCATATAAGCCTGGCACCGGTTCTTCCGGTCCGGTGCCGAGTGGTGATACCACCTGACCAAAACGGTTAGTTGGTATTCCACCCATGGTGTAGTGTGCCGTTGGATAAACCGGAATTGGCTCTTCTACAGGGTCGATACTCAGAAAGGTAATGCAGGTCTGGCGAATACCCGGCAGTCGCTTGGCGATCGTGGCTTCATCCAGATGATTCAGTTTCAACATCACATGATCCTTGTTCGGACCACAACCCCTGCCGTCACGTACTTCTGATGCGATGGAACGACTGACAACATCACGACTGGCCAGGTCCTTGGCATTGGGCGCATAACGTTCCATGAAACGCTCACCACCAAAATTCTGACTCTGACCACCAAACTTGCGTTGGTACATCTTGCCATTATCCAGGCGAGAGAACGGCACACCCATGTGTTCCAGCTCATAAACAATCTTGGGTGCTGCCCGGCACATATACTCAATCGCGTCCTGATCCCCCAGGTAATCACTTCCCTTAACCGTATCAAACATGTGCCAGTGCCAGTTGTCAGGTAATACGTTCGCAAGCGCCGCATTCACACCACCCTGCGCCGCCACGGTATGAGAGCGTGTTGGAAATACCTTGGAAACAACCGCTACTTTTAAATCTGCTTGTGCCAGCTCCAGTGCAGCCCGCATACCCGCACCGCCGGCACCAATAATCAAGGCATCAAATTCGCGTCTCTCAATTGTCATATTGCAACCACTATTAATGACCTCAGAATCCAGAACCCACTGGCCGCCAGTGTGATGGCAACCACAGACAGCACACATAGCCTGATAACCAGTTGGTGCACATAATCAATGACCACATCACGAATACCAATCCATGCATGCAGCAATAAAGATAGAAAAAACAGCGCAAGACCTACGCTCACTAATGGGCTGGATAACCAGGCTTTCCAGGCGATATAGCTTTCTGGTGGAGACAAGGCAAAATGACCGGCCAGATAAAGCAGATAAGTCGCTAGATATATAGCGCTTAGCCGTTGAACCACCCATGCGCGAAAACCTGAAACCTTGCGCGTCATATCAGCACCCACAAAATCACTAATACCGACAGTACGGCAGCGACCATCACCGCCATTGCACTAGTACGGGCACTCTTTAAGTCAATACCGATATCAACATCTAGCAGCAAGTAACGCAGGCCCGCAAAAAAATGGTGGCATATCGACCACCCTAAAATCAGCAAAATCAGTTTAAGCAAGGGGTGCGCAAATAGTTGCTGTACTTGTTCGTATCCGGCCTCACTGCCCACTGACATATCCAGCATGTAAGCCATCGAGGGTATCGCAAGAAAAAGCAGGACGCCCGATATCCGGTGCGCGATAGAGACCATGCCAGGCAATGGCAATCTGATCTTAACTAAATTCAGGTACTTTGGTCGCTTTGTCGCTATCATATCTGCCGTTTTAATACAGACTAGTCCTGCCACCGAGTCTGCGAAATTAAACATAAATTAACCCTAGCAGCAGCAATGTTGTGCCGCAACAATTTGCTGCGAAATGATGACAATGAAATATTAATAGTCATTATTAAGACGTAAAAAACCGGACGTCTTTAGTGCGGCTAATATTCAGTATCAGTTTATTTAATTTGGCTTATCCTTAATGTCTAAGCAAAATCTCAATGCCCACCTAAAAGGGTAATTACGCCTATCAATACATTCCTGAGTTCAGCGGCGGCTCCCGCTGCTACAATGACTATAGATGTTCTACTAGATATAACCGGTTTCCAGCACGACCAACAATTAAGAATAAACAATGAAAACAACACTCAGTAAATACTTCGACTACAAACAGGATGACCATGGCAACGGATATCTGGAAGTTCATCTTAAAGGCATCGCTTTACTCCGCCTTTCTGCCACCAACAAAGGTACGGCATTTACTGAACGTGAACGCAGGGAATTAGGGCTTGAGGGTTTACTTCCCCCACACCCCGTGGACATAAGACATCAGACACAAAGACTTTATAGTGCCTACCTTCAGCAAAATAGTGATATTGAAAAATATCAGCTTTTACGTGGCCTGCAGGATCGCTCGGAATTTACTTTTTACGCGCTATTGGAACAACATCTGGAAGAAATGATGCCGATCATCTACACACCCACGGTCGGCAAAGCTGTACAACAATACAGTAGTCTGTACCGTACACCTCGCGGCATCACACTATCAGTGGACAACATTGATCGTGCTGACACCGTAATGGAAAACTATCCATGGGACGATGTCCGCATGATCGTTGCAACAGACTCCTCAGCCATACTGGGTATCGGCGACCAGGGACATGGTGGACTCGCTATCTGTATTGGTAAGTTGTCCCTTTATACCGTCGGATGCGGTGTTAGTCCGTTTCACACCATGCCAGTTAACCTTGATGTGGGTACGGATCGTAATGATTTACTCAAGGATCCAGTCTACCTGGGTGTACATAAACCTCGTCTACGAGGTGAAGAGTACACCGCCATGCTTGATAAATTCGTTGCTGCAGTACAGAAGCGTTGGCCAAAAGCCGTTATTCAGTGGGAAGACTTTGCTAAAAACGTTGCTTTCGAAACGCTAGATCGATTCAAGGATAAGATCCCCTGTTTTAACGATGACATTCAGGGTACCGGCGCGGTCGTGCTTGCCGGTCTGTTAGCTGCCTGCCACAAAAAAGGTGAAAAGCTAAGAGATCAGCGCGTTGTCGTTGTTGGTGCCGGCGCGGGTGGTGTTGGTGTAGCCCGTGCTATCCGTGATGGCATGATAAAGGAAGGCCTGACACCAGAAGAAGCCCGCAAGCAGTTGTTTGTACTGGATGGCAAAGGACTAGTTGTTGAAGGCATCACGAAAGATGACTATAAAATTTCAGTCTCTCAATATGAAGCCACCTATGAAAACTGGGACATTGAAGGCGAGGTTCCACAACTCATGGAAGTTGTCGAGCAAGGCAAACCAACGATACTGCTTGGGCTAACAGGCATTAGCGGTCTCTTTTCCCAGCCTATCATTGAAGCCATGGCCACCAATACGCCTGAGCCAATCATCTTCCCGCTTTCAAACCCGACTTCTAATTGTGAGGCTTTACCAGAAGATATATTGAAATGGACGGATGGGAAGGCCATCGTCGCCAGTGGTAGTCCTTTTAACGATGTTGAGTATGATGGTAAAACCTATGTAATCGGCCAGGGTAATAATGCCTTTATTTTCCCCGGTCTTGGCTTTGCAACCATTGTTGGCAAATGCAAAAGAATCTCTGACAACATGGTTCTCGAGTCCGCTTACGCACTTGCCGATTACACCATCGAAAAACACATTGAAAATGGCCTGATTTTCCCGCCCGTCAGTGATCTGCAGAATGCCAGTGTCAGGGTCGCTGCCCGTGTGCTAAAACAGGCAGTGGCTGATGGTTCATCAAGCAGAGATGACATTGATATGAATAATCTGGATGACTTCATTCACTCCAGGTTATGGTACCCCGACTATCTACCGTTTGTTTATAAAGAGAGTAGCGTCAGCCTGTAAATACCTTACAGGCTGGATAGTAGTACAGAAGTGCCATCCGCCTAAGGTTAGTCACTGGCTCGTCAGTACACAAAACGGACACTCATCGGTATTCAGTAGTTGCTACAAAATAGCCATTAATTGCCGAAATTGTGTGTAGTGAGTATTGTCAAAAGTGCGCAGTGAATTGACATATTTGTATGCTCATTTAGTTCTAAATATATTTTTAACTAACTCACCCATTTTAAATGTGT
>Ga0126335_1000021_pt1 | contig 78656 bp, 66 predicted proteins | sample OlaspJWI45metaG_FD_108409 | JGI IMG/M metagenome (GOLD analysis project Ga0126335, IMG submission 108409) | Marine gutless worms symbiont microbial communities from Oahu, Hawaii - Olavius sp. 1 OAHU.JWI-45 metaG | ecosystem: Host-associated > Annelida > Digestive system > Unclassified | place... | reverse complement strand
GAGCTAATAAAAAGTTAATGTTTTTAATCATGAACTACCATAAGTTATTCAAGGCTGTCTTCAGCCTGCAGTTAAATCATAAGCAAGGTTAGGTATTTATGAACAAAAAATTAGCCATTTCGGTTCTGATTCTTATGGGCTTCTTGGTATCATGCAAGGATTCTACAAGTAGTCCCAAAATTTCTCTAAACGAAACATGGGTGGTAAGCACCATTGCCGGAAGCACAAGTGGTTTTGCGGATGGCCTTGGAACGGCGGCGCAGTTTGAAAGACCAATTGGCGTTGGGGTGGATTCATCCGGCAATATCTATGTTGCAGATTATGTCAACTATCGCATCCGGAAGATCACTCCCGCGGGAGAGGTAAGCACATTTGCCGGAAGTGGCACTAGTGGCCTTGCGGATGGTGTTGGCAGTGCGGCGCAGTTCCATTCCCCTATTGACATTGCCGTGGACTTATCCGATAACACTTATGTAGTAGAACATCACGGCCACCGCATCCGGAAGATCACTCCCGCGGGGGAGGTAAGCACCTTTGCCGGAGGCACGAGAGGCTTTGCAGATGGCCTTGGAACGGCGGCTCGGTTCGACTACCCTCTTGGCATTGCCGCGGACCTATCTGGCAATATCTATGTTGCAGATAGAAACAACCACCGTATCCGGAAAATCACTCCGGCGGGTGAGGTAAGCACCGTTGCCGGAAGTACAAGTGGCTTTTCAGATGGCCTTGGAACGGCGGCGCAGTTTGACGGACCCACCAGCATTGCCGTGGGCTCATCCGGTAATATCTATGTGACAGATGGAGGCAACAACCGCATCCGGGAGATAAGTCCCGCGGGGGAGGTTAGCACCCTTGCCGGAAGCACGAGTGGTTTTTCAGATGGCCTTGGCAGTGAGGCGCAGTTTTACTACCCCAACGGCATTGCCTTGGATTCATCCGGTAATATCTATGTGACAGATAATGGCAACAACCGCATCCGGGAGATAAGTCCCGTGGGGGAGGTTAGCACCCTTGCCGGAAGCACGATTGGTTTTTCAGATGGCCTTGGCAGTGAGGCGCAGTTTAACAAACCCTCCAGCATTGCCGTGGACTTATCCGACAATATCTATGTTGCAGATCAAGAAAACCACCGCATCCGGAAGATAGAGTACAAAGTTCCCTAGCGTCTCTGGATTCTCCGGCTGCAGCCCCAAAGGAAGCTGGTGGCCCCCTTAGTGCCCGGGGAGCCGATTCCCCGGCCGCCGGCTTCGCCCCTTCCCTGCCATTATCGGTGCCGCGATTTTGCAGCAGCGTAGCCTGTTCCTCCGTTCATTTAGGAATGTCTCAATCTTGCGTTACCCGCTTTCTCGTGCGTGATTTCTTTGCGATTGCCGATGGGTGAATGATGAAGCACCACAGAAATAGTCCATTGCTTCAACTAAGGTATTTAGAAGTGGAGTAGGCTAGAATTGCAATCGGATGTGCTGCAAACTCAAATTGAATCCATGGCTTTCGGGCTGGTTATCAGGAGTTTTCAATGGCAGCCTTTATGTCTGCAAGATCGGATTCGAAGGCTTTTATGACAGATTTTTTCATCATAACTCCGAATATCAAGGCGAGTATCCTGGCGCCTAGGGTTTGAGGAGTGGACTGGAATTCCTGGATAAGGCGACAGCGGTCAGTTAACTCCTCTATTTCTGTCTTGGTTATGTATATGGCGCCGTGACTTTCGGCGTTGACGGTATAGCTTTTGCCGGGTTCGACCGCTGTAATCCACATGATTTCCGTTGCGGTCTTACCGAAAAGGGTTCTGGTTTCCTTCCACTTCAGCCCCACTAGACCTTCCTTGGGTTGGTTAAGGAGTTCAATCTTTTCAATTCCTCGGATAATTCCTTGCCAGGAACTGATATCGGTAATGGCTTCCCATATTTTCTCGGGGCTGCCATGGATTTCGGTGGCAACTAGTATTTTCATATCCCTAAAGATAGCTTGGGAGATAGCCCAAAGGCAAGAAGTAATCTTATTATAGGCAAAATGCCGCGGAGTTGAGTTGATAAGATGGCCCGGTTCAGGAATCCAATTTCGAGAACCGGCTGCCTGCCGGCGACTGATTTGGTTTTTGAAGGAAGTTTGGAGATTAACCAGGGTTTTAGATGTGTGGATGTGTGGTGTAGTATTGGAACGTATTCTTGTTTTGAGGTGGATATGATTGTTGCTGTAGTTAGGGAGGTATTGGACAGCAGGAGTGCTCTGATTCCTGAAGCTGTGAAGAAACTTATGGAAATCCAGGGCATCAAGGTCAATATTGAGGCAGACTTATCGAAGCACTGGACGAATGAGGAATATCAGGCCGCGGGAGCCCAGTTGGTTAGAAACCGCGAGGATTTATTGGGGGGGGCCGATGTGATTCTTCGGATAAATTCATCGGATGCGCGGGAAATAGCTTATGCCCGAAGAGGCTCTTTGCATGTCAGTCTTCTAGACCCGTATAACAAACGGGAGTTGGTAGAGGCGTATGCGAAGGCCGGCGTAGACGCTCTGAGCTTGGAGATGATTCCAAGGACTACTTTGGCTCAGAAGATGGATGTGTTAAGCTCTCAGGCATCGCTCGCGGGGTATGTCGCCGTTATAAAAGCGGCTGAAAGACTGGCTCGAATTTTCCCCATGATGATGACGCCGGCCGGAACGATAACGCCTGCCAAGGTGTTTGTGATTGGAGCGGGTGTGGCTGGTTTACAGGCCATTGCCACGGCGAAGAGATTGGGCGCCCGGGTTGAGGCCTTCGATACGAGACCGGTTGTGGAGGAACAGGTGCAATCTCTGGGAGCCAAATTTCTGAGGGTGGATTTGGGAGAAACTGGTCAAACCAAGGATGGCTATGCCAAGGCGCTTAGTCCGGAGCAGATTGCCAAACAGCAGGAGGCAATGGCGAGGGCGGTTGCCTCCTCGGATGTCACTATTACCACGGCTAAGCTCTTTGGACGCAAGGCTCCGATTCTAATTACTTCCAAGATGTTGAAAATGCTTAGGCCGGGCTCGATTATTGTTGACCTTGCCGCCGGTTCGGGGGGGAACGTTGAAGGCGTCGAGATAGATAAGGAGATTGTTGTAAACGGGGTGAGGATAATCGGCATAGACAACATGCCTGGAGAGGTGGCGGTGCATGCAAGTCAGATGTTTGCCAGCAACATGGTGAATTTGCTTAGGCATATCTACGACACTGATAGGGGTATTTTGAAATTGGATAAGGACAGCGGAGCGGATGAAATTGCACTTGGCTGTGTTATTGTCCGCGGCGGCGCCGTGGTTCATGAGGGCATTAAAGCTCACTATAAAGGAGAATAGTATGGGAATTATGCTGCTTTTCGTTTTGGTTCTGGCTACCTTTTTAGGTTTTGAGCTTATTTCAAAGGTTCCAAGTCAATTGCATACACCGCTGATGTCCGGTTCCAATGCAATAAGCGGGATTACAATCGTGGGAGCGCTAATCAGTTTGCTGGGTACCTGGAATGCCGCAGATGATGTTATTCGCACTGTACTCGGGACACTTGCTGTTATGTTCGCTTCTATCAATGTGGTTGGTGGTTATCTTGTTACCGATCGAATGCTTGGCATGTTTTCCGGAGCAAAGAAATAGTTATGCCCAATTCACTTGCAAACCTTTTTTACATTTTTGCGGCGATGCTGTTTGTTTTCGGTCTTAAGATGCTAAGCCGGGCAAGTACTGCTCGTAGAGGTAATGGCATCTCTGCGATAGGCATGTTGCTGGCGATTGTGACGGCCCTAGTTTCAGATAATTTGATTCACTGGCCTTGGATAGTAGTTGGTTTAGCGCTTGGTTCTGCCATCGGGGCACTGGCGGCGCGGTTGATAGCGATGACTTCGATGCCGGAAATGGTGGCCCTTTTCAATGGTTTTGGGGGTATTGCAAGTCTGCTTGTTGGCTGGGTGGAATTCCAGAGGCTCTATAGCGACGGGATGCTGACGAGCGCCCCATGGAGCGATTTACTGATTATTGGAATAACGGTTCTAATAGGTGGAGTAACTTTTACAGGTTCTGTTATTGCCTGGGGGAAGCTGTCGGAAAAAATGAATTCGAAGCCAATCCTCTATAGAGGACAGCAGGTGGTGAATGGACTGATAGTGATTCTGGTGCTGGCAGCAATCTCCTTGGCTTCCATTGGAAGGCCGCTAATTGAATCGGGCGGGCAGCTTGATTTTATTAGCATTTACTCAGTTCTAATCGCGCTTGGAGTACTGAGCTTCATTCTTGGCGTTATGGTGGTGATTCCGATTGGAGGCGGCGACATGCCGGTTGTTATTTCGCTACTCAACTCGTACAGCGGTATGGCTGCCTGCGCGGCGGGTTTTGTTATCAGGAACAATGTTCTGATTGTCTCGGGAGCGCTTGTTGGGTCGAGCGGCATTATACTTACGAATATCATGTGCAAGGCGATGAACAGATCGCTTGCGAATGTGCTGTTTAGCGGATTTGGATCTGCTAGGAAAGTGAAATCAGGCACTGGTTTTACAGGAGAGGCGAAACCTATTTCAGTGGAGGATGCCTACCCGATTTTGGAAGCCGCTCAAAATGTTCTTATCGTGCCTGGCTACGGTATGGCGCTTGCACAGGCACAGCATGCGGTGCAGGAGATGTCTTCCATTCTTCAGGATAACGGGGCGGAGGTGAATTTTGGAATACACCCTGTTGCCGGGCGGATGCCGGGTCATATGAATGTGCTGCTTGCGGAGGCGAATGTACCCTATGATAAACTTCGCGAGATGGATGATGTAAATCCCACAATGGAGTTTGTCGATGTGGCACTTGTCATCGGAGCGAACGATGTGGTAAATCCTGCCGCTCGCAATGATGAGAGTTCACCACTCTATGGCATGCCGGTTGTGAACGTTGATAAGGCGCGAACGGTGATTGTATTCAAGCGTTCGCTTAATCCAGGTTTTGCAGGCATCGACAATCCGCTCTTCTTCGGCGAGAACACGCGCATGCTTTTTGGAGATGCAAGCATTCTATTCAATCGCTGGCGGCCGAGTTCAAGGATTAAACTAGTAGCGCGATACCTCATGCTTTTTTCAAACCAAAACCGGGTTCGCATTTGCAGCAAGAGAAGTAGTTCCAGAGTAGAAATTCGTGGATTAACCCGGTGTTTTTTCGAGATTGAACGTGGATTTCTTAGAACCTATAAGATGGTTATTTCTAATCTTCTACCCGGGAAGATTTACGCATGGTGATGATAATGCCAAAGTCTTGCGGCTAAATGCCACAGAAGAGGGGGAAGGGCGCGTATTTCAGCTTGAATCCTTTCTGCTGACGATTTCGCTCATGTAACAGATCAGTCTTTAATGGAGTTGTGCCCGCGCGGAGAATAGATGAGATATCCTCCGGCTTCAACTGCCGATGGAATCTATTATTCCGTTTAGAGTGGAGCTCGGTCGCATTATGGCTTTCAAGATGGCTGGATCTGGCAAGTAGTAACCGCCCAGGTCTACAGGTTTCCCTTGAACTTGTTTGAGTTCATCGATGATTTTTCGTTCGTTTTCGAGCAGACTTCGGGCAGTGGCGATGAATTTCTTTCTTAGTTCGGCGTTCTCTCTCTGCTCTACAAGGGCCTGCGACCAGTAGGCGGCCAAGTAGTAGGAGCTGCCTCGGTTGTCGAGTTCGCCGCATTCTCGCGAGGGAGTTTTACGGTTTTCAAGAAGTCTGCCGATGGCGATATCGAGAGTTCTGGCCAGTATCTCGGCTTCGGGTGATGTGTCGGTTAGGTGTTGGAGAGAGGCGGCCAGCGCGAGATATTCGCCGCATGAGTCCCAGCGAAGATGATTTTCGGCTTGAAGCTGCTGGACATGTTTCGGCGCGGATCCGCCAGCTCCTGTTTCGAATAACCTCCCTCCGTTCATTAGTGGCACTATCGATAGCATCTTTGCGCTTGTGCCAAGTTCGAGGATAGGAAAAAGATCGGTGAGATAATCGCGTAGTACATTTCCGGTAACCGATATGGTGTCTTCTCCCGCAGCGATTCGCTCCAATGTTATCTGACACGCTTCAGCGGGATTGGCTATCCTGATATCAAGATTCCCATCGCTTAGCATGTAGCTATTGACTTTGGCTATTAGCTGCGCGTCATGAGGTCTTTCTTGATCCAACCAGAAAATAGTTGGGGTTTTCGTTCTTATAGCTCTAGAAGAAGCAAGTTTCACCCAATTTTTAATTGCCGCATCCTTTGTTTGGCACATTCTGAATATGTCGCCTTTTTCGACTTCTTGTTCGAGAAAGGCTTTGCCCTTCGAATCGACTGCCCGGAAGATGCCCGCTGAAGGGGCGATGAAGGTTTTATCGTGTGATCCGTATTCCTCGGCTTTTTTTGCCATAAGGCCTATATTGGATACGCTTCCTATGGTGGCCGGGTTGAAAGCTCCGTTTTCACGGCAGAAATCAATTACACACTGGAAGATAGAAGCATAGCTTCTATCTGGTATAAGCGCTTTGGTATCTCTTAGGCTTCCATCCTTGGCGTACATTTTCCCCGAGGCGCGGATTAATGCCGGCATGGAGGCATCTATGATTACATCATTTGGAACATGGAGGTTTGTTATTCCTTTTTCGGAATTCACCATCGCGAGGAGGGGGCGATTTCTGTAAACTACCTCTAAATCGGCCAGAATCCGTTCCCTTTGTTTGGCTTCCATCTGGCTGATTTTGCTTTCGAACTGACTAAGCCCATCTTCAGGACGTACGCCGAGTTTTTCAAAAATGGCCTGATTTCTTTCAAAAAGGTATCTGAAATAAACCGATACCGCATGACCGAATATTACGGGATCGGAAACTTTCATCATGGTGGCCTTCAGATGCAGCGAGAGCAGCAACCCCCTTGATTTTGCATCAGCCATTTCCAGTTCAAGGTAATCTCTAAGGGCTCTGCAACTCATCATCGCTGAATCTACTATTTCACCCTTCTCGATGGGCGCGGGTGGTCGTAGGCAGATAGTCTTGCCCTCTTTGGGTACGAAGTCGATATGAAAGTCTGTTTCTTGCGCGGCGACAATGGATTTTTCGCTGCCGTAGAAGTCTCCGCGGGACATACTGGATACGTGGGTTCTAGATCTGCGAGACCAAATTCCCATTGCATGGGGGTGCTGCCTTGCATAGCGTTTGACGGCGGATGGGGGGCGTCTATCGGAGTTTCCTTCTCGGAGAACCGGATTTACGGCACTGCCTTTGATTCTATCATATTTCTCTCGAATCGATTTCTCTTCTTCATTTTTAGGATCTTCGATGTATGAGGGTACATGATATTTTTTTTCTTGGAGTTCCTTTATCGCATGCCGCATTTGGGGCACTGATGCGCTGATGTTGGGCAACTTGATTATGTTGGCCTCGGGCCTATTGACCAATTCGGCGAGGTTAGCTAGCGCGTCGTTAACTCTTTCTTTCTCACTTAGGCATTCTGGGAAGGCGGCGAGGATTCTTGCCGCGAGAGATATGTTTCTTGTTTCAATTTCTATTCCAATGCTGCGGCAAAAGGCTTTTATAATCGGCAGCAGGGCATGCGTTGCAAGCAGGGGGGCTTCGTCGGTCAGCGTGTATATGATTGTTTTCTTCACCTTGGATAATAGTTTAAAATAGCCTTGTTAATTTCGCAATTGAAAGGGGAAACTGGACGTGATTCGAATTAACGGCAATCCCCGGCCTAATTGAGAGTGCCGCTCTAGCCGTTAGCGTGGAGATATCCCATGGCGCTATAGTGGATGGCTGATTGGAGAATAATGTTGTACGAGGCTTTTTTGGCGGAAATCGCGGCTTATGGGGTTATTCCGGTTATTACTCTTGAAGATGCCGGAAGCGCCGACGAACTTGCGAGAGCGCTCATTGCTGGTGGACTCCCCGTTGCTGAAGTAACTTTTCGTTCTTCTGATGCGCCTGAAACTATCAGAATAATGTCGAAACGGGGAGATATCCTAGCGGGAGCCGGTACTGTGCGGACACTCGACCAAGCCAAGGCGGCGAGGGATTCGGGCGCAAGTTATCTGGTGAGTCCGGGATTCAATGGGGCAGTGGTGGATTGGGCGCTAAACCAGCAAATTCCCATCCTGCCGGGAGTGGATTCGACTCTCGGCATTGAGATAGCCACTGCAAGGGGTCTTAGAACTCTTAAATTCTTCCCTGCCGAAGCATCTGGTGGTTTGGCAAGGCTCAATGCCTTACATGGACCATATGCCGATGTCCGCTTTGTACCTACTGGTGGCATCAATGCGGGCAACTTGGCCAGGTGGCTAGCTCATCCGGCAGTAATCGCATGTGGAGGGAGCTGGATGGTTGGTGGGGAACTACTGAAAAAAAAGAAATGGGATGAGGTGTCGTATCTTGCAGAAAGGGCCCTCACCATTGTGAAACGGTGCGCGCAGAACTCCTCGTATTTTGCGGCTCGGGAAGCAAGTGAGTGATTGGATGACTGATTAGAACAGTTTGCGAATTTCCTCCAAACGAACCCTGGACGACATATCTAAACTAAGCGGTGTGATAGCCACCTCCCTTCTGTAGAGAAGGGCGGCCAAGTCATCGCATGGCTTTTCGAATTTACCGGGCCGGGGACCTCTTCGTCCAATGGTCTTGCCCACCGGTGTGTCGTAATTTGCACTTGGTACAAATCCCCACCAGCCAGGTTCGCGGGACTGTCTGCATGCCCGCCAGGGAGTGTTCTTATCGGCCATCTCCGGTATATCCACTTTGATAACATGCACGTCCTTGGGCCAGATGGCAGCAAGTAATCGCTTGGCCGCGCGTTCTAGCACCTCCTTGGGCCCTTTCCAATCCACATCTCCGTATGTGTAGTGAAATTCGTATGGAACTTCAAAAGAAACCGCAATTGCTCGTATATCCCAAATAGCGGCCTGTATAGCTGCTCCAACTGTCCCCGAGATACTGACATCGGTGCCCAAATTTTCACCATAATTGATTCCCGACACCATCATATCCGGCCATCGCTCCTTACAGAGGCATTGAAGTGCATGGCGAACCGTGGTTGCAGGCGAGCCATCTAGGCACCAGGCCGCGAAGCTCGAGCCAGCGACATTTAGAATGCGTGATTCAAAGACAGCTTCCGAGGGCCCCTGGAGGGCGCATCCAGCCGTGGTTTGCTGAAACTTGGGAGCGGCCACCAGGACATCCGCAATTGGCAACAGCGCTTCGATTGCAGCTACCAAACCCGGTGATTCAATACCATCATCGTTTGAAAGCATTATTAGCGGTCTTCTGGCCATGGATAGAACATAGCGGTAATTATTCCGATATGAAAGGCTGTTTAGGAAGAGAACATGCACTTATGATAATCGGGCGCCGAATTCCAAACGCCAAGAAGAGATTGGTTTTCTTTTAACTGTAATGATAAAATCGAAATTTGCGTATCGATTAGGAGGATTATGCTTCAGTCGTTAGAACATATCAAAGGGACGGTTGGTTTTATCGGAGGGCGTTTTCTCCCATTTCATCGAGGGCACATTTTCGCAATTATAGAGGCGAGCAATCATGTTGAAAATCTCTATGTGGTTGTCAACTCAAGTGATGAGGATAATCGAGTTTGCATAGCGGATGGCGTACGGCCTATGCCGGCAGAGCTTAGACTGAGTTGGATTGGCGAGTGCCTGAGTCAGCTTGAGAATATAAGGATACTTCATATCAATGTAGAAAACTGGGGAGAATCGGATAATTGGGATGATGGTACCAGGGCCGTAAAAAAGGCAATTGGGAAATCCATAACCCATGTGTTTAGCTCAGAACACGAGTATGATGAACTTTTCGATAAGTACTACCCCGAGGCTAAGCACATTGTTATCGATATCCGGAGAGATGCAATTGCAGCGCGTTCGGCCGCCGAAATCAGGCAGAACCTGTATGACTACTGGTGGTTGCTGCCTAAAGCAGTGCAGGCATTCTTTGTGAAACGAATAGCCTTGGTGGGTACAGAAAGTGTGGGCAAAACAACGCTCACGGAGAAACTGAGCAAATTCTATAATACACCCTATGTACGGGAGGTTGGCAGGGATTATTCTTATAAATACAGCGATCAACTAACCGAGGAACACTTCGATCAGCTAGCAATGGAGCATTTCCTACTAACCGAGAAGCTAGCTCTAAATTGCAATAAAATTCTGCTGGTTGATAGTGAGGCAATCGTAAGCCAGTACTATTTGGAAATGTACTTCGGGCGACGCAGCAACCTGATCGATCAAATTATCAGGCGGCAGAAATTCGATCTCTGGCTATATCTGGAACCCGATTTGGAGTGGGTTAACGACGGTCTGCGTTTTGCTGGCGCCGAAAAAACAAGGAAGAGGAATAATGCACATCTCAAAGAGATGCTCGAGGATTATGGAATAAGCTATCGGATTATAAGCGGCGACTACAATGATCGCTTTGTTGAGGCAAGAGATGCGATAGATGGACTTTTTGAATCGAACAATCCCTAGAAGATATTCTCTGCGGGTATTGACTTAGGCGCCGACTCGCGGGCGAATCCTGAAGTTGAACCATCTTGTCTAAATGCTCATGGACGACTATATTTGGAATAGTTCTATTTGAGGGGGGAATTTTGTGCCTGACTGGAAGAAAATTGAAGACAATATCGTAAAGGGAATCAAGGATGGAGCGAACGCCGTTGCAAAAAAGGCTTCGGAAATGTCTGCCGAGGGCCAGAGAAAGATGAATGTCTACAACTTGAAACGGGAAATTCGTGATCAAATGACCATGCTGGGCGAGGAGATTTACAAAATCGAGAAAAAAACGCCGGGGACAATAGTCGATGAGTCAGTTAAGAAGATTTTGAAGAAACTTGCTTCCACTCACAGAGATCTCAAAAAACTGGAGAAACCAAAGGCAAAGTGAGACTAGGATGCGGTTTTTCGTTTCCTAACATAATTAACCTCTCTATCGAACATCCCGTATACTAGCCCGGGGAAGAGTCTGTAGATGAGCCAGCCGATCTTGCCCGTCTTTCCTGGAATTATGAGAAATTTCTTGCTTTCGAGGGACTCAATGAGCGTTTTTGCTACGGTCCGTGGGTTCATTATGGGTGCATTCCTGTTTATTCTGCGAGTTTCATCCGGTTTCGTTTTGTTTTCGGCGGCGAGCTGAGGGGTGTCGGTATCCTGCGGACAGAGAACTTTGACATCGATGCAATCTGGTTTAAGTTCATTGCGCAGGCACTGCGAGAGGCCGACAAGGGCAAATTTAGAAGCCGCATATGCGCTATATCCGTAGGTTCCAACAAGCCCGGCAAGCGAAGAAACAATTACAATAGTTCCCCCTCCGTTGTTTTTCATCCGCGGAATCACTGTGCTGAGTACATTCCAAGCTCCGCCGACATTCACATCCATTGTTCGCTGGAAAATTTCTTGGGATATTTTTTCGAAGTGGTTGGTATGGGCAATTCCGGCGCCTATGTAGCACAAATCGGGGACTCCAACTTCATCTAGAAGGGGAGGTATTCTTCTGTTAATCTCGTTTATGTCGGAAACATCTAGCGACAGAATATGAATCCGGACTTGTAGCGCATCTTTCATGGCTATTCTTTTGAGCTCTGACGCCGCCTTGGCCAGTAGCTCTTCTCTGCGCGCAACAAGGATTACAGAAGTGCCATTTTTTATCAGCTCAGCGGCAACGGCAAACCCTATTCCGCTAGATCCACCGGTTAACAGGGCCAGTTGAAATTTTGCTGCCATCATTCTCTCCCAATTCACTATATCATAAAGCGAACGTGCTGTGTTCGAGCCTCCCTAATTTGATTCAGAAGCTCTCTTCCAAACCTTCCTTTTCCGGTGTATGTTGTTCGGATGTTCAAGAGACGTTCTGATGGCACTTATGTCGGAAGTATTCTGCCGCATACCAAACTTGCGCTCTTCATAATGCCTTCGCGGATTGGCGGAACTATTTTTTCGGAACAGGAAATAGATATCACCAATACACTGGCTTTTTTGCATAAGTTCAATCGGCAACAGGTAACGGAGAGTAAAGCCAAAATCACTTTTTTTCAGCTTTTTATTACCGCAGTTGTACGAACGATTGTGCTCAAACCGAGTTTAAACCGCTTTACCATCGGCTATCGCATGTGGCAGCGCAATCACATTGGCATCAATTTCGTTGCCAAAAAAAAACTAACCGAAGATGGGGAGGAGATATGGATTTCGGGAGATTATTCTCCATTTACAACCCTTAGAGATATAGCCGATACGTTTAAGGAAAATCTGAGGATGGCAACCAGAGGCGAGGGAAACGATAGTGAAGAATTAAATTTGCTTCTGTTGAAATTCCCCCGCTTTGTTGTTCGATTGATGTTTTGGCTAATCAGGAAGGCTGATTTGTGGAATATGCTGCCCCGGTTTCTGATGAAAGGTTCGCCTTTTCATGGTTCTGTTTGCCTTACAAACGTTGGAAGTGTAGGTGTAGAGGCGCCGTACCACCACCTCTATGACTTTGGCACTTGCGGACTTTTCGCTTCGCTAGGAATTGTCAGACGAGAATGGCGGCCCGATTCAGAGGGAAAGATGAGACTAAGAGATGTTGTGAAAGTTGTGTATGCCTTCGATGATAGGATCTGTGATGGCATATATAGTGGACGAGCTGTAGTTCTGTTAAAAAACTTGATTGAGAGTCCGGAGGCTCTTCTGGAACCTCCCGCTCTGTGTGAAGCTGATTTGCAAAACCTGCTGCTAAAAGATTACCCGCCTGAGCTGGCCAATTCTCAAGTAAAGGAGTCGAGGAGAGAAGTGAGCTAACTTGGAATTATTGCGAGATTAGTGCGAATGGCCGCTGTTTTCGGGATGAAGCTGTTGCGTTTGAAATTGGCGAAGTAGAGGAAATATGATTTGTTATCTTTTCCCCGGACAAGGAGCCCAGTATACGGGTATGGGATACGATTTTTATAAACACAGCAAAGAAGTAAGGCTGCTTTTTCAGGAGGCGTCAGATAATTGCGGTAGGGATTTTGTAAGGCTCCTCTTCGAGGGTTCAGAGGAGGAGCTGAAATCCACGGACAACACGCAGATTGCTGTTACCTTGGTGAATTTGGCATCGTCGCGGGTTCTCTTTGAGCGTGGAATTGTCCCGGACATCTGCGCCGGCTTCAGTTTGGGAGAATTTTCGGCGTTTTACCAGGCGGGGATTATCGAGCGAGGAGATTTGTTTTCACTGGTGCGGCGGCGGGGTGAGGCGATGGAAAGGGCGAGTCGCGCTTTAGATTCTCCCGAGGGTTCACCGGGTATGATGGCGGTGATTGGATTGGAGCTTGGTATCGTTGAGGCTGCTATTTCTGGTATCAAATCTATCTATGTCGCCAACCACAGCAGTCCGATCCAGGTGGTGCTATCGGGCATAGGCAAAGCTATGTCGGCCGCTGAGACGAAATTGAATGATGCGGGGGCCATGAGGATTGTGCGCTTGAAGGTATCTGGCCCCTTCCATTCTCCACTTATGTACGCGGCGAGAGAAGAATTTTCCGAGCATATAAAGAATGTTCGCTTCTCCGATCCGAAAATTTCGGTTTTTGCCAACGTTACGGGTAAGGCGCTGGAGAGTGGAGAGGATGCGAAAAGGTACTGCCTTGAACAGCTGGTTTCATCGGTTCAATGGGTTGCCTCGGAGCGTGGAATCATTAAACTGTCTCCCGAACGTATTCTTGAAACCGGCCCTGGAACTGTACTAAGCGGATTGTGGAAGTCATTGCGGAGTGAGTTGAAATGTATGCCAGCCGGAACTCTTGAATCTATTGATAAACTGACTCTGGTTAACTGAGTAGATATACACATGGGCAGACGGGTTGTGATAACCGGCATGGGAACAGTGAATCCGCTAGGCGATACACTTGAAGATTTCTACAAAAATTTGATGTCTGGAAAATCTGGCATAAGAAGATGGACTTCCATTGATCTTTCAAAGGTGGAATGCAAGATTGGCGGCGATATGGGAGATTATGATGCCATTTCGGTTTTAGCGCGTTTCAAGGATGCTTTGGGTGTCGATCGATACAAGAATATAAGGAAGCTTTTTCTACGTACAACTTTTTCGGCGCGGATTGGAATGCTTACGGCGTTAGATGCCTGGCTGGATGCTGATCTAGCGATTGGAGATGGCGATCCGTATCAGACCAGTGTGTTGGTGGCCGGTCATAATCTGAATTCGAACTATATCTTCGAGTTGATCAAGCAGTATCTCGATGAGCCGGAATATATAGAAGCCATGGCTGGAGTTGAGGCTATTGATTCAAATATACCTGGAATTATTGCAGAAGTACTTGAATTGAAGGGACCGAGTTTCTCTCTGGGGGGCGCTTGTGCGAGTGGAAATTTGGCGCTCCGCGATGGATTCCGGGACATTGTTAGCGGTGACTGCACGCGTTCGGTGGTTTGCGGACCTCCCTTCGATGTCTCGCCTGCCGATATTCTGGCATCTACGATTATCAATGCGGTTGTAATCAAACCGAAATATCAAAACATTCCCGAGGAGGCTTCCCGGCCCTTTGATGTCGATAGGTGCGGTTTTCTGTACTCTCACGGTTCCGCCACTCTCATTCTGGAGAGTTTGGATAGCGCGCTTGAAAGAGAAGCTCATATTTATGGCGAGCTGCTTGGAGTTAGCGCCGGCGCTAATGCGAATCATCTTCCCATGCCTGGAGTGGAAGATCAGCAGAGGGTTATGAATGAACTCTTAAAAGGGAGTAATGTAAGGCCCAGCGAGGTGGATTATGTGAACTGTCATGCAACTGGCACCCCTGCCGGCGACTTGCAGGAGATTAGAGCTATAAAAAACGTGTTCGGTGAGAATGCAGGGAACTTGAAAATAAACGCTCCGAAATCAATGCTTGGACATACTTGCTGGGCCTCTCCTCTTGTGGAAACGGTTGGAGGCTTACTGCAGATGAAATACGGTAAGTTGCATCCCACTATCAATATTCGGACTCTTGATCCGGAAATTGATCTGGATGTGGTGCTTGAACCATGTGTTTTTCAGATTGATTTAATGCTAAAGAATTCTTTCGGTTTCGGCGGAATCAATTCCTGCTCGTTAATCAGGCGATATGAGGGTGAGAAGTGAACGCGCTTGTAACCGGTGGATCGAGGGGAATTGGTCGCGCCATAGTGCTGAAGATGGTGCGTGAAGGTTATAACTGCGCCTTTACTTATGTCAGAAATCAAGAGGAGGCAAACAAGACTCTGAAATTAGCCAGGGAGATTGACCCCAAACTTCAGGTTGAGGCACATCTTATGGACCAGGGTTATGTAGAGCAGGTGGAGAAGGTTTCCGACAGGATATTTGAGTCCCTTGGCAGTATTGAAATTCTTGTTAACAATGCCGCCATCAACTGCAACAACGCTGTTGCGTTTATGACGGATGAGCAATGGGACGAGGTAATTCGTACCAATCTATCTGGACCCTTCTATCTAATCAGACAGTTTATAATGCACATGGTAGGGAACAGGTTTGGGCGTATTATAAATATCTCGTCCTTGGCGGAGGATGGAGCCAGCGGACAGGCAGGCTATGCTGCAAGTAAAGGTGGACTTGTTTCTCTTTCGAAGACAGTGGCTCGCGAGTACGGCCCTAAGGGAATCACTTGCAATGTTGTAACTGTTGGCCTTGTGCAAACCGAATTAACGAGTAATCAGCTATCGAAGAGGCTTAGATCTGTTTGGTTGGAATACTGTCCGATGGGGAGAATCGGAGAGGCGGATGAGATAGCGGATGCGGTTCATTACCTTACAACTGAAAGAGCTGGATTTATCAATGGCGAAATAATAAAGGTGACAGGTGGACTCACCTATGTGCCTTGATGGGTAGAAAGCGAAGATGAGAATCGGAATAGAAAACCTAAATATATATGGCTGCAGTATGAGCTTGGATCAAATGAAATTGGCCGAGGCCAGGGGAAAGGATCCTCAAAGGGTTGTAAGGGATTTTCTAATCGATAGGAGATCTCTCAATCCGCTATGGGAGGATGTGGTTACCATGGGGGCGAATGCGGCCAAACCGATAGTAGAGAATATGGATCCAAAGAGCATTGGCATGCTAATTGTCGGAACCGAGAGTTCGGTTGACTTCGGCAAGCCGATTAGCACGAACATAGCTAGTTCTCTTGGTTTGGCGTCCAATATCAGAAACTATGAAACAAAACACGCCTGCTATAGTGGAATTGCGGCTGTGGACGCCGCCGTGAATTGGCTGGCATCAGGTTTTAATGATAATCGCAAGGCGCTTGTTATTTCCTCCGATTTCTCACGAGAACACTTGAAGACCAAGGAAGAATTTGTGATGGGCGGAGCCGCCGCCGCGGTACTGATAAGCGATACTCCGAAGTTGCTTGAATTCGAACCGGGTAATAAGGGAACTTGGACGGCAGATATTTATGATACGTTCCGACCCAGCGCGAGGGAGGAAGTGGGGAATAATGAGTTAAGCCTCTATGCCTATATGGATGCTCTAGAAGGTTCTTGGGAAGACTATGTGTGCAGAACCGAGGGCAAAATCGATTTTGACAGGGATCACCAATGGCTTTGCTATCATACGCCATTTCCGGGAATTGCCTTTCAAGCGCATCGCACGTTATGCAACATAAATGCGTCACGTAAGAAGGCCGAGGTAATCGAAGATTTTGAGAATCGGGTTGTTCCGACTCTTAAATTCTCGCGCCATCTTGGTTCTACCTATAGTTCAAGCAATCTTGTGGGTTTAGCAGCTCTGCTTTCCGGTGATTCAAAAACTATAGGCGGAGACAGAATAGGATTCTATGCTTATGGTTCTGGAGCCATAGGCGAATTCTGGAGCTCCAAGTTGTGTGATGGAGCCCAAAACAAGATGCGGGAAATGGGTATTCAAAGTGAACTTGATGCTCGCATGGATATCTCGGTAGAAGAGTATGAGAATATTGAGCTTTCTCGAAGTCAAACTGTAGAACTCTCTGATTTTCAGCCCGATCGTGGTTTCCCTGAGGGTTTGTGGGAGTCCGCTTACAAGGGCAAGCGGCTCCTCACCTTGGAAAAGGTGGAAAATCACGTTAGGACTTATGCGTGGAGTTAGAAGAAGCCGCATTGGAAACCTTTATCGCATCGGGAGCCGGGGTTATAGTTATGAACGATGGTGATGGAGGCAATTTACTAAGCCCCAAGCTACTTGATTCTCTGATAGATGCGGTTGAATCTTACGCTGATAATTCTGATGTCCGCTTCATAATTTTGCGCTCTCGTGGCGAACATTTTTGTCATGGAATGAATTTGGAAGTCTATCTTGTCAATTCGGATAGAGAGGCTCTTGAAAGGGGAATTAGGTGCTATGCGAAGCTGCTCTTGATGTTGAATGACTGCCCAAAAACAACTCTTGCGGTTATAGAGGGGTCGGTTAAGGCAGGGGGAATGGGTTTGGCATCAGCCTGCGATATCGTGATTGCATCTGAAGAAGTTGTTTTTGAATTGAGCGAGGCCTATTTGGGTTTGATGCCATTCAATGTGATGCCATATCTTCTTACGCGTCGTGTTTCTCACAAACGGGCTGCCTACTTAGTTCAAACTGCTGCAACTGTTAAGGCTCGTGATTCTTTAAGGTTGGGTTTAGTTGAAGAGGTGCATCCAAAGTCAGAAATGGAAAAGGCCGTTAGGAGAATAGGAAGGAGGTTGTCTCGTATTTCACCCACTGCCACTTCTCAGTACAAATCCTTTGTTGCTGATATCCAGGATTTACCACTGACTGAACGCGGGAACATCGCTGTTGAAAGGCTTGTGCAAATTGCATCTACTTCGCAGATTAGAAACTCCATCGGTGGCCTATTAGGGGGGAATGCGCCAGATTGGTTCAGGAAATTCAAACCTGCCAGGGCATTGACCGAGTCCGGGGAACAAGGAGAAGTATGAACGGAATAATCAAACTGCGAATTGATGACGATGGAATTGCTTGGGTTAAGATGTGCGATGAGGCCAATAAGAACACTTTTTCCAAGAAGTTTGTAGAGGATTTCCTCTACACCATGAATGAATTGGAATCGTTCAAGAATTCCGTAAAGGTAATGATTCTGCAGGGTCTCTATGATGTATTTTGCGCGGGAGCCGATGAGGATACATTGATAGCACTCTCGAGGGGCAAGGTTGTAGTAAAAGATGTTGTTCTCTCTGAGCGTCTTATAAACCTCGAGTTCCCGGTTATTGCGGCGGTTGAAGGGCATGCGATAGGAGGCGGATTGGCCATAGCCACCTGCTGCGACATCGTGGTTGCCGCCCGCGAGAGCCGTTTTGGCGCGGTTTTCATGTCCATGGGGTTCACGCCGGGAATGGGTATGACTACTTTGCTATCCGAACTGGTAGGACCATATGTCGCCTCGGAGATGATGTTCTCGGCCAAGCGCTTCAGGGTGAGCGAATTGGAGCGGATGGGAACCAATATCAATCATATAGTGACGAGAATCAGGGTTTTGTCGGTTGTCAAAGACATTGCCCGACAGATTGCCGAGAAAAATCCGAAGTCCATCCGGCTTCTAAAACATGCTTTGAGTGCCAGGAAGAAGGAGCTGCTTATCAAGGCGCGTATGCAAGAAGATATGATGCACCAAATAAGCTTCAATTATCCTGAAACAATGGAGAGCATAAGGGAAGCCTATGTTAAGTAGAAAACGCCGTGGTTGACTTATCCGGTAAAACGGCGCTGATTACCGGAGGAACAAGAGGCATCGGATTAGCTACAGCTCTTGAACTGGGAGCCGCTGGAGCTCAGACGGTTTTAACCTTCAAATGGGGCTCTGCGGAGGAAGGGGAAATGTTGGATTTTTTTGAGAGCCGTGGGGCCCCCAAACCGATGTTGTTTGAAGCAGATGTCTCTCGGGAAGAAGATACGGTTTCTCTTATGGATAGCTTGAGAGGCTTTGTGGCCAATATCGATATCTTAATCAGCAATGTGGGCTTTGCACTCAGGGCTGAAACCCTAAATGATTACCGTAAGAAATCGCTCTACAAAACATTTGATTACAGTTCGTGGCCGATAATCGACTATACAAAACGCATAAAAGAGAACTTTGGCGAATATCCCAAGTATGTGATTGGAATTTCATCCAATGGCCCAGATCATTACTATCGTGGCTATGATTATGTGGCGGCATCAAAGACGCTGCTGGAGTTTTTTACTCGCTATCTGGCGGTTCATTTATACCAGGAAAACTGTCGTGTGAATTCTGTTAGGTTTGGAACGGTAAGAACCGCTTCATTCAATGCGATGTTCGGAGATGAGTATTTCAAGTGGCTCAAGGATTCCAAAGGATTAAACGAGTCTTATTTGCTTAGTGCCGAGGATTGTGGTAAAGTCGTGCTGGCTCTCTGCAGTGGACTGATGGATGCGATTAACGGACAGATTATAGAGGCCGATTTGGGACTTCCATTCGTTGACAACGCTATGATGGACTATCTCAATATGAGGAGCAGAAGAATTCCGGGCAAGCAGTAGTGCCATTATTTGCTATAGTAGGAGAATAGGATGACTAGATCCGAAGTGATCGAGGTAATAAAGAGAACAATCGAAGATAACTTAGACGATGTGGAAGCGAGTAATATCGATCCTCGAAAATCAATGAAGGACTATGGCGCGAATAGCTTGGATATGATTGAAGTTGTTTCCTGCTCAATGAGGGAGCTCAGTATCAAAGTACCTCGCGCCGAATTAGCCGAAATCCAGAATATTGACAGTTTGGCTGACAAGTTCATGGAATACATTGATGCATAGCCGGTAGATGTGGCGGGAAACATCCTGAATTTCAGCTTAGCTGATTTCTTTTATAATGATAACCCGAATGTTCTCGGGACTCCTAGCGATTTTGAAGAGTGGATAACCCATCCGGAAGTTCGAAAGAGCTTCAGTTTCTTTGAGCAGGAACTCCTAGAGGCTCCAAGAGTATCAACTCGGATTCGCAGCAATCTAGACGGCAAAGAACGGAAGGTTATAAATCTCACTTCATATAATTATCTGGGTTTATCTACACATCCGGAGGTTATTGCCGCTACAAAGGATGCCTTGGATAAAATATGGACTGGGATCTTCCGGCGCACCACTACTTTCGGGAACTTTTGATATTCACACTGAATTTGCCAGACGCCTTGCTGAATTCAAGCAGAAGGAGGACTGCCTTCTGTATTCGAGCGGTTTAGGGGCTAACGTTGGTGCTATTCAGGGAATAATGCGCAAAGGCGACTATCTTATCTTGGATGAGAAATGCCATAAGAGCCTGATTGACGGGGGAGAACTTTCAGGGGCCAAGCTGCTTTTTTTTGCACATAATGATATGGAAAATCTGGAAATGATGCTCGAGAAAGCAAAGGGCAGCAGAACCCTAGTGGTGGTGGAGGGAGTTTATTCAATGGATGGCGATCTTCCCAAGCTGCCAGAGATACTTGAACTCTGTGAAATCTACAAAGCTGGTTCATATATCGATGAGGCTCACTCCACACTGGTATTCGGAGAAAACGGGCGAGGAGTGGCTGAGCATTTCGATGTAGAGGATCGCATCGGTATATCTTTCGGAACTCTCAGCAAATCCTTTGGCGGCGTAGGTGGCTTCGTTTGTGCGAAGAGGCGCTTAATAAGATATCTCAAGGGTTATTCATCGCCATGGAACTTTTCATGCGCCCTTTCGCCCGCTCTGATCGGCGGGCTGATGAAGGCATTGGAGGTGGCCACCAGAGATTCTTCTCTGAAAAACGCCCTCTGGGCAAATGTAAACTATATGAAAAAGGGATTGGAAGGTATGGGGCTCAACCTGGGCGGAAGCGAATCCCAAGTGATACCGATTATTATCGGGCATTCGGGCGAAAAACTAATGAGCTATGCCGAGTCGATGCAGAAAAGGGGACTGTTTCTGCAGCCGGTAGACTTCCCCGCGGTTCCCGCCCATGCCAGACGATTCCGTATTTCTGTATCCTCTCAGTTGAAGAGGAGGGAAATGGACGAGACCTTTTCGATAATCGAGGATGTAATAGTTAAGGGCGTCAAATAGCCATGGATGAATCAGCTTTGCTCAGGCTTTATCGAAGGAAGATTCTAGCAAGCCCGGATGATTTTCCTTTTCAGTTCGAATACACAAAGCCAGATATTGAGAGGCTTATTCCTCATCGCGATCCTTTTCTGTTCCTAGATAGCCTTTTTGCACTCGATTTAGAGGAAGCCACCTTGGCTGGTCGGAAATTCCTTATCCCTGATTTACCTCTCTTCAAGGGCCATTTCCCCGGCTATCCAGTATTCCCCGGCAATCTTCAGGTTGAGGCAATTGGACAGTTAGGACTTTGCCTGCATCATTTTGTCGGTAGAAACACCCATTTGATTAGTGATGATGCAGGCTTCCCAGATGTCCGTGCTACCAGAATTTGCGGCGCCCATTTTCGCTCTGAGCTGCGTCCTGGTGACAATATGACGGTTTTGGCGAGATTAATCGAGCATGATGCATACTTAGGAAGGATTCTCGGCCAGATAACGCTTAAAGGTGAGGTTGCGGCGGTGGCTCTAGTGGAAGTGGCTTTTTTATAATGTGTCTTGATATCGCTTTAGTATCAATACCGCATTCAAACCTCCAAAGCCGAATGCATTAGAGAGAATGTGATTCACCGATGATGCATCGGTTGGCTTTGTAATTACATTCAAATCTATTTCTGGATCCAGGCGATCGTGATTGATGGTAGGGTGGATTATGTTCTCTTCGAATGCCATAATCGCGGCAATCGCCTCTATTGCGCTCGCGCCGCCAAGCAGGTGGCCAGTCATGGACTTCGTGCTGTGAATCGGCACCCTTCTACCATATTCATTCAACGCGATATTTATGGCAATGCCTTCTATTCTATCTCCAATTGGAGTGGAGGTGCCATGCGCGTTGATTAAATCGATATCCGCCGCTTCTAGCCCAGCCATATCCATCGCGGCTCTAATAGCGCGAACCGCGCCTTCTGCTTCCGGATGCGGGGAGACTAAATCATGAGCATCGCTTGTAAATCCAAATCCCGCAATCTCGGCATATATATGAGCCTTCCTTAGTTCGGCATGCTCCAGTTCCTCCAGGCACAGCACGCCAGAACCCTCTCCGAGGACAAAGCCGTCTCTGTCTGCATCGAAGGGGCGACTCGCTCTTTCCGGATTTTCGTTTCTATCCGACAGGGCCAAAATATTTCCAAAGGCGGCCAGAGCCATTTCGTTTACCGCTGACTCGGAACCTCCTGCAAACATAACATCCACCATACCCGTTTTGATAAAAGAATAAGCCAGACCAAAAGCATGATTGCTGGTGGAGCAGGCCGAAGATATCGAAAAACTAGGGCCCTTTATACCAGCTTCTTTTGCGAAAAAAGCAGTTCCCGTACTTGGTATGCAACTGACAATGTAGAAAGGCGAAACCTCACTCATCCTATTCTCATAAATCAAGTTGGTGGCATTTTGATGTGCAAGAGTACCCCCCGCGCCTGAACCAATAATTGCCCCGCAGCGCTCCCCCAAATCTCCAGCTTCAAGTCCGGAATCCCTAAGCGCCTGAATCCCGGCAATTTGGGCCATAACGATATACCGATCGAGCCGTTTAATCATCTTAGGGTGTTTGAAATAGCCTCGGATGTTTTCTGGATAGTCCACCTCCCCGCCGAAACGGATATGGTAATCATGAATTTTGATATTTTTGATCGGACGGATACCCGAGCGGCCTAACTTCAGATTCGTCCAATATTCTTGCACGGTGCTTCCGATGGGATTCACTGTTCCTATGCCGGTTACAACCACCCGTCTTTCTCCAGAATCAACTCGGCATCGTGTCATCTCATCATCCTTGTGAAGTGTCAAATTCTTCTATCTGGCCGTGGTAGGTTTCAGTAATCAAGTCCGGGTTCTACGAAAAAGAACTTCACAACATCTGCCGCCCTTGGCGATGGTTCCACCGAGCTTGAAATCAAAACCTACCTGCTTGGCAATTCCCCGATCGCCATCCATGGCAATATCACAAAGTATCTTGATTTTCTCCTCATCGATGCCGAGTTTTCGCCAGGCATTGACAAGGGGGCAGTAATTGAATTCGATTTCGAGCTTATCTTCGCTGATTTCGGTAACTTCCATCTCGAAGAGCTTCTTATTTAACTCGGGCAGGAATTCCTTTGCAAACGAGGGTATGTCTTTTGCCCCCGCCAGCGCCTCGAGGATGAGTTCACCTTGGAGCCTGCCGGTTTGCTCTACAGCTTTCCTGGCTATACTTTCCCAGTCTGCACCATCCTTCTCTGCTTCAAGGCACATAAGACCCATCCATGTAGCTCGGTGCTCGATGGCTTTTCTAACAATATTGACATCATAATCATCGTTTATTGAGCTTACGTTCTGATTCATAAGTGACTCCTAGGAGATAACAGCGATTTACTAGTTCTAGCAACCTAATATCTTAAGTGTAACATATGGGGGACAGCCCTGTAATCCGCTGCAGATGTGTTTTAAAGCAGATGAAGGTGGCATCTAGAGCGTATCTGATTGAAGAGTTCCCGCAAGTTAAGGTTATTTGAATTAAAACGGGAGTTAGATGGCGATGAAGTTGCTTTCAACAAGAAGGTTTCGTAGCTTATAATCTCACTTGCGTTATTATCAATTCGCAAGGAGTGGTTATGAGTAGATTTTTTGCGATTTCAGTTCTTTCTTTGGCATCTTTTGCAATGATTCTTTCTGGTTGTCAGAGGAAATCGGAAACAGAAGCGGATGATGGAGTCTTGAAAATTGTAAACTTGATCAATGGAACCTTGGGGGATAAGTCATTCTTCGATTCTTCTGCGGCCGGAATGGATTTGATTGAGAATAAGTACGGCGATGCAGTGCTGACCAAGACAATTGAGATGACTCACGATCAGACGAACTGGGAACCGACTCTTCTGGATGTTGCAGATCAAGACTGGGATATCATCATTGTAGGAACTTGGCAGATGACAGAGATGCTGCAAGAGGTGGCGAAGGATAAACCTGATAAGAAGTTCATCATATATGATACGGAGGTAGATTATTCGCTCGGCCTGGAGAATGTGTACTCGATTGTTTATAGCCAAAACGAGGCTTCATTTGTAGCGGGCGCACTGGCGGCGGCGCTCACAAAATCGGATTTGCCGCTTACGAATCCTGAGAAGTTTATCGGTTTTCTTGGTGGAATGGATATTCCGGTTATCAACGATTTCCTGGTGGGCTACGCGGAAGGAGCTCTCTATGTCGATCCGGATACAAAGGTGGCTGTGTCCTATATCGGTTCGTTTGAGGATACCGCCAAGGGAAAGGAGATGGCTCTGGCACAGTACAGCCAAGGCGTGGACATTGGTTTCAATGTTGCCGCTCAGGCAGGATTGGGTCAGCTTGACGCTGCCAAGGACATGAATCGCTATGCTATTGGCGTAGATTCCGACCAGGCTGAGTATTTTGCCCAGACAGACAAGGAAACCGCAGAACTTATAGTTACCAGCGTTCTGAAGCGTGTGGATATGTCGCTACTTAGGGCGATAGACATGCACATGGAAGGCAATGCCCCATATGGTGAAACGGAGAGTTTGGGATTTGTCGAGGAAGGAGTTGGAATTGCTAGGAATGATTACTACATGGCCATCGTACCGGAGGAAATGCGTACTATGGTTGATGAAATCGAGATGAAAATTCTAAGCGGAGAGATTGAAGTTGGTTCGGCCTATGGCATGGACTCAATGGAGATAAATTCATTTCGAATCTCGATAAGTCCATAGCGGATGAGAAAAGATACCGTCCTCAGGATGGAGAATATCACAAAGGTTTATCCTAATGGGATAGTGGCCAACAAGGATGTGAATTTCTCCGTCAGGACGGGGGAAATTCATGGCCTTGTTGGAGAGAATGGAGCGGGCAAAACCACTTTGATGCAAATTCTTTTTGGTTTGAATCAGGCGGATGCAGGGAAGATTCTTTTCAAAGACAAGGAAATCAAGATAGATAATCCCCATACGGCCATTTCGCATGGCATAGGGATGGTGCACCAGCATTTCATGCTTGTGTCATCTCTAACCGTATCGGAAAATTTGGTTCTTGGCTTAGAGCCGCGTCGAGGACTTATCTTCGATAAGCCCAGGGGGATTCGTATCACTCGGGAGCTTTCAAATAAGTACAACCTCAAGGTGGAACCCAGCGCGATTGTTCGCGATTTGCCGGTGGGCCTCAAACAGAAAGTTGAAATTCTGAAGGCATTGCACCGGGGAGCGAAAATACTGATTCTGGATGAGCCAACCGCAGTTCTGACTCCCCAGGAGATGGTGGAGCTTTTCGATGAGCTTAGGCAGCTAAGAGATGGAGGGAATACGATAATATTCATCTCTCACAAGCTGGCGGAGATAAAGGCTCTTTGTGACCGTGTTACGGTGATGCGCGGGGGAGAAAATCGGGGGATTTTCAACGTGGAGGATGTAAGCGAACAGGATATTTCCCGGATTATGGTGGGCCGTGATGTGATATTGCAGGTGGATAAGGACGCTGCTAAACCCAAAGAGTCTGTGCTTGAGGTTAGTAATCTCACCGTTCTTAGCAGTTTCAATAGGAAATACTTAGACAATGTTTCATTTTCCCTGCGCAGTGGTGAAATTCTGGGGGTTGCGGGTGTCGAGGGTAACGGGCAGCGGGAGTTGGTGGAGGTAATAACTGGTTTCAGGAGCTATGGACGGGGCAGAATTCTGATTGGCGGCAAGGATATAAAACAATTGAGCATTAAGGAAATTCGTGATTTGGAATGCTCTCATATCCCTGAAGATCGTATGAGTTATGGCTGTGCTCCTGCTTTGAGTGTTCGGATGAATCTGATATCTTATAAACATAGTAATCGCGAATTCAATCGGCGAATAGCCCTGATGAATATGGATGCCGTTCGAGAATTTTCGACGAAATTGGTTAGGGAGTATCGAATTCTTTGTACTTCGCCAGATCAGGAAGTGGGTCGAATGTCGGGCGGCAACATACAGAAAGTGATTGTTGCGAGAGAATTCTCGGACAGCCCCAAACTGATAGTAGCCAATCAGCCTACTCGAGGAATAGATGTTGGCGCAACTGAGTTCATCAGAAAGCGTCTGGTGGAATTGCGTGACGGAGGAGCCGCAGTGCTCCTGGTATCGGCCGATTTGAATGAGGTGATGGAACTCTCCGATAGCTTCCTTGTAATGTATGAGGGCAAGATAAACGCATTCATCGAGAACGTTTTCGAGTTCGATGAGGAAGAATTAGGGCAGTACATGCTGGGCATAAAAATTCAAGATGCGGCTGAGATTAGGAAGGCCCTGCGTGATTAAGCTTCAGAGGCGTTTCGAGATTTATCGCACCGGAGTGGTTGTTGTTATCGCTGTTCTGTTATCGCTGCTCATTATCTTTCTGGTAAGCGATATGCCCGGTTTGGCGATAAAGCTATTCCTAACGGGGCCCTTGGATAGTCTTAGACATTTCGGGAATTTGGTGGAAATGATTGTGCCGCTGCTCTTTACGGGTTTGGCGACTGCCGTTATGTTTAGCGCTTCTCAGTTCAACTTGGGCTCCGAGGGAGCCTTTTTTTTCGGAGCTGTAGGTTCGGCGTTTATCGCGGTGAATTGGAACCTACCCCCAGTACTTCATCCTATGACGGCCATTGTTTGCGGGGGAATTATCGGATCTGTTTTTTGCGGAATTCCGGGTGCTTTGAAGGTTAAATGGAATAGCTCAGAACTGGTTTCCTCCTTGATGTTCAATTATATCGCCTTTTTTCTGGGGCTGTATCTGATTAACTATCTGCTACGCGATGTAACCGCTGGGGCAATGGTTTCCTTTCCGTTTGCTCTCTCTGCGAGGCTGGCTAAGATTATTCCTGATACAAGGATACATACGGGGTTATTTATAGCGGCTCTAATGGTTCTTGTTATGGGTGTTTTCACATATAGAACCCGCTGGGGTTATAGGATACGTGTTATTGGCACTAATATCGAATTTGCGCGCTATTCAGGCATAAATACGAATTGGTCTATCGTTATGAGCCAACTAATGGGCGGATTCCTTGCTGGTATGGGTGGTTCAATTGAGCTACTTGGGATGTATCGGCGTTTTGAATGGCAAACCCTTCCGGGCTATGGCTGGACGGGAATCATCGTGGCGATCCTTGCGCACAACAATCCATTCTATGTGCCGCTAGCCGCTTTCTTCCTGGCATATATGAGAATTGGCTCGGACATCATGTCCCGATCCACCGATATGCCAAACGAGTTTGTAGCGATTATTCAGGGAATAATCATAATACTGATTGCCGCCTCAAGTTTCCTTTCGAAGCAGAGGCAGAAGATGGTAGTTCGTGAGGCGATATCGTGAACACCGTTCTCGAGGTTATCTTCAATCCGCTTTTTGCTTATTCCGTGCTCCGAGTTTCCACTCCAATACTCTTTGCTGTACTTGGTGCGTTGATTTCGGATAAGGCCGGCGTAATAAACATTGCGCTTGAGGGGATAATGCTTATCTCTGCTTTAACGGGCGTAATTTTTTCGGCAATCAGCGGCAGCGCCTTTTTTGGCCTCTTTATGGCGTTGCTTCTTGGGGGTATTGTGGGCTTCGGCCTGGGGTATGTTTCTTTGAAACTTAAGGCAGATGTTATTTTGGCCGGGATTGCGATAAATCTTATTGCATCTGGAGGTACCGTGTTCGTTCTGTACTTGCTGACTGGAGATAAAGGAATCTCCTCATCCCTGGCCTCCAAGTTGCTGCCCAAGATTGATATCCCAGTTCTCAAGAGCATTCCGGTACTAGGATCAATCTTATCCGGCCACAATATCCTTACTTATTTTGCTTTCATTTCGGTTTTCTTAGTTTGGTTCCTTTTATATAAAACCCCCCTTGGGCTTCGAATTAGGGCGGTGGGAGAGAATGAACACGCCGTAGATTCGGTTGGCATAAGTGTTGTTAAAACTAGGTACATCGCATTGATACTTAGCGGAATCATGGCTGGTTTCGGCGGCGCTTATATGACTATGGGATATGTTTCCTGGTTTAGCAGGGATATGGCGGCTGGCAGGGGGTATATTGCCTTGGCGGCTGAATCCATGGGAGGCGCTACGCCGCTTGGTTCAATGCTTGCGTCTTTGCTTTTCGGATTCTTTGATGCTCTTTCCAATTCGCTGCAATTGCTCAAGATTCCATATGAGTTTGTCAGTATGCTGCCATATGTTGCCACGGTTTTGGGGCTTGTAGTCTATACGATTCAGAAAACCAAGAGGATTAATAGGATGCGAATCAGGATAGAGGGGAGGAAGACGATTTTGTGAGCTTAGATCGAATTCCTATAATTATAGATTGCGACCCCGGACACGATGATGCTGTAGCACTGTTTTTCGCGCATGCACGAGAGGAAATCGACATCAGACTAATTAGCACGGTGGCCGGAAATCAGACTGTTGAGAAGACAACCTTGAATGCAAGAAGGATTAAGGGCTTTCTGGGAATAGATGCTCCGGTTGCAAGAGGGGCGGCGAAGCCGCTATTTAGGGATTTGATTACAGCCGAGTCGATACATGGGGAGAGTGGGTTGGATGGGCCGGCATTGCCGGAAGCGCATGTTCCTGAGGCTAAATTGCCGGCATTTTCCATGATGGCCGGAGTTTTGGAGAGAAGCGATAAGCCGCTGACTATAGTGGCTACCGCTGCCCTTACCAATGTTGCTCTTCTACTCATGCTGCGTCCCGATTTGAAACCGAAGATAGAGAGAATTAGCCTGATGGGGGGGGCGCTTTCCGGTGGAAATTGGACTCCGTCGGCTGAATTCAATATACTGGTGGATCCTGAGGCGGCGCATGTGGTGTTCTCTTCGAGATTACCGATAATTATGAGCCCGCTAGAGCTTACTCACAAGGCACTTGTCACCACGCCGGATATCGAGCGCATTCGCGCGATTGGCGGTCGCGGCTCCTCGCTGCTTGCGAAACTACTTGATTATTTCTGGGAAGTTCATAAGAGAGCCGGCTTTCCTGGAGCTCCGCTTCACGATCTTTGTGCGGTGGCCGCCTTGGTGACTCCGGAGATTTTTCAAGGTAGAAGAGCGCGGGTGCAGGTTGAGTGTGAAGGTATTCATACGAATGGAGCCACTGTAGTGAGCCTGGTTGATTCTTTGGAATCTAATGTCAAGGTTTTACTGGATGTTGATAGGGAGGCGCTTCTAGACTTGCTGGTTTCGGCTTTGGCGAAGCTCGACTAGGTTAGATAGCGGCCATGGATTTGAATTTCTTGGGATGCGTGCTGAAGTGAAGAGTAAGCGAAAAATCATTATCGACTGCGATCCAGGTATAGACGATGCACTGGCAATTTTCATGGCCCTGGCCTCCGATGAGCTTGAGGTTCTTGGTATAACTACTGTAGCGGGGAATGTGAATGTGGCGCGGGTAACTTCCAATGCACTCTCTTTGGTGAGCCTTTGTGCTAAGAGAATTCCGGTGTGCAGAGGCGCGGCGAAACCCCTTATTCACACACGGAAAGAAGGAACACGTGTTCATGGCGCAAATGGGGTGGGAGATGTGCGGCTTCCTGACTCTGATCTAGGAGAAGATCCTCGGCTGGCGATTGATTTCATCCGGGAAATGCTGGAAGCCAACAGAAACAATCTGGATATCATCGCAATCGGTCCGCTTACGAATATCGCCGGATTTCTGCTAGCCTTTCCGGATTTGGCACGGAGCATCAGGAGCATTGTTCTTATGGGAGGAGCGGTTGGATTTGGAAATGTTTCTCCCGCGGCGGAATTCAATATCTTCGCTGATCCTCACGCCGCGTCTGTTGTTTTTCGATCGGGTGTTCCGATTGTGATGTTTCCCCTTGATGTTACCAATCGAGCTTCAATTGAAAAAACTCAGATGGCCGAGCTCCGGGATATCGGAGGAGAGATTTCGAATCTCTGCCATAGAATGTTGGCAAGATATGCCGATTTTTATCGCGATAGGGGAATCGCTCTGCACGATCCTTTCACGATGGCCTGCGTTATTGACGAGAACTTGGCAACTTACAGGGAATATCATGTCGATGTGGAAATAAGCGGCGGCCTAACAAGGGGCAAGATTATTGCGGATGCAAACGGTATAACCGGACATAAGGCGAACGCGAAAGTGGCTGTCGATTTGAATAGGAAAGGCTTCCTCTCGCTTATGCTTAGGTTGATTTCCTCGTTGAAATGACTAGCGGGACGGCTTTCGCCGCCCCTTATTTTTTATTCTATTACAGTTATGCGTCCTTCGATTTCGGGTTTTATGGAGTCATCCAGGTGCTGTATGTATTCGATTAGTGTATCCCGTTGGAATGCGGAGGTGTCATATTGGTAGCCGCTAGTCATCATCACGTATTTATCGCCGCCGGCGGCCATAAATGAGTTGGTGGCCACTTTGTATGTCTTTGAAGGATCAATTGGCTCGCCATTGATGCTGATATCTCGAGTTTCTCCGGAGGTGAAATCCACGGTGATTTCCACGCCTTTCGAAACTTGCGGAAAGCCACCTTTACCTCTGGGGATAGTAGGTATGAAATCAAACATCTCTTGCACTTCGGCACCTGTCATTTCCACGGTTACTATCGAATTGTCAAAGGGAAGTATCTCGTAGATGAGTTTTTTGTCAATCGGACCCTCGGGCAGATCCGCTCGGATTCCACCGCCGTTCTGTATGGCGAAATCCACTTCCATAGCCTCGGTTTTCCAAAGCATGGAATCGGACACCAAATTGCCCAAGCCCGTTTCGGTTATTCGAACTTCATCGTTGCTAAAGTGTGCGCTTGAACTGCCTATTACCTCCGTGAGTTCGATTTCCACTTGGCTTTCGTAGGGAGCGAGCGCGGCTAGCAAGAAGGGGTCTTCGGCATATTCGGTGCCGATATATGTGTAGACATTGTTCCCCTCCGCATCTTTGCCCACTTCTTTGAGGTTCACGGGGATTGCTTCCCAATCAAAGGCGCTAAGCTCTCCCTCACTCACCGTCAGTGTTGCCTTGCCCACATACAGCCCCCACTGCCAAGCCTGTACTATAGGAGTTCCATTTACCCAAATGGCTTCATCTAATTTGCTGTGGCTGTGGCCATCGACGAATAAATCAATATCGTCCACCATGGAAACTACCCTGCGGGAACCTAGAGTGTTGTCATCGTAGATTCCAAGGTGTCCTAAAGCGATGATTATATCGACTTTCGGTTTCAACTCTGCAACCATGCGCCTTGCCGCTTCTACCTCATCCTCGAACAAAAGATTGCCTGTTATATTCGGTGAGGTAACGGTGGGAGTCTCGGTTGTAATTAGGCCAAAGATTCCGACTCGGATATCTCCAAGGGTTCTAATGATGTAGGGTTCCGCAATCAGTGTTCCATCGGCATAGCTGACGTTGGAGGCGAGAAAGGGAAAATTGGCCAACTTCCGCTGTTCTTCCAGAACTGCCAGGGGCTTATCGAATTCGTGGTTGCCCAGCGTCAGGGCATCGTATCCTATGTAGTTGTATCCGATTATATCCGGAGCAGAATTGAAGAAATTGGATTCGGGGCGGCCGGTGTTCAAATCACCAGCATCCAACACCAGCACGTTTGCGTGTTCGGCGCGCACCTCTTCAACCAGGGTGGCTATGGCCGGTAAACCACCTACGTCGGGAGCTGGATAATTAAAGAATTTAAGGGGATGACCGTGGAAATCGTTCGTGTGGAGAACAACTATTTCCCCGGATCCCTTAAGTGGCTTTTCTCCGCTGCCGTTTGCTATGAGGGAGAACGGCATAGCTACTAGTAACAGCGCTGCTGCAATAAAAATGAAAATTTTCTTGTGCATAAGGGACCTCCAATCCTTTTTTTTTAATGATAATTGCAGAAGAAGGATTTTGCAAATGATTTTGATGTTATTAACCTAAGTAGATGGAGAGTACAACTGCTATTTAGGGGCCATTCGGTTGATAAGAGATTCTGGATAGCCGCCTTTTAGCATCTTTTCTCTTGTCGCTTTACGGTTCCACGCGCATCTTCTGAAGACAATTTTCTTTATTTCGGGATGGAGTATCATGTAGCGAGCGGTGGGTATGCCGTCTCTCGACTGTCCGACACTTCCCGGATTAGCCAGGTGCGGGACATCCGAATAGTTTAATTCTCTTTCATATTCGAATCTAACTAGCCGTGCATCTCCTTTTGGGCCAAGGCTCCATAGAGCGGGGATGTGTGTATGGCCGATCAGGGTAAGAGGACTTTGAGCCGCTTTTAGAACCCTGGCGGCCGAAGCGCTGTTTATTACATAGCCCCAAATTGGGTTTTCCGGATTGCCGTGAGCCAGTGTAACCGATCGTCTTACTATTACTTCCGGCAGGTTTCGAAGGAAGTTTTTCGACTCTTCGGATAGGATGGACTTATGGATTTGTATTGCTTTGCTTGCCTCGAGGTTGAAATTGCTTGCGCTGAGTTTTCCGCAGGCCGCAAAGTCGTGATTTCCGGCTATCATTATGGCATTATGCTCGCGGAGAAGTTCTAAACAAAGGTTTGGATCGGGACCGTATCCGGCTATATCGCCGAGTACCCAGAGTTCTTCGAAGCTTCCATCGGCCTCTTTCAATACTGCTTCAAGCGCTTCTAAATTGCCATGGATATCGGCAATCACAAGTATGGGCGAGTAAATCATTGATTTTCCTTGTTTATTATAATCCCAGCGAATAATTTTGGGATGATGTTTGATCGTTTTCGGGCCCGAATGGGGGATAGGTTTTCCAATGTGTGGGTGCTGCTGTCGGATACCGATCGCTTTGTTTACCGCTCCGGACTACTAAGGAAATATGAAAGCCAACTCAAAATGTGGCGTTCGAATTTACTGCTGTTCAAGAATGATGAGGAGAAAAGGAGACGAATCCGTAAGGAGATTGTCGATTTCCGTCGAGAGAGAAGGGTGGAAGGCTGGGAGTTGAGACTGGGATCGTTGGATGTTCAATTGAAGGGTTTTAGATCGGATGATGCGATGGCGGTGGGTTTTCGTAGATTAGTGTTGCTAGCAGGCGATGACGGCCAGGTTCATTTCATTACGGGCAGCGGTAATCATATCGAGTTGGATCAGGAGCTTAGTGTTAGGCTTCGCCGATTGCCATTAGTTGAAACCGTGAGAAGGCATTATCTGTGGTATAGGCGAATTGAGGGGGTAATCGAGTTGGCGGGCGCTGATTCCGAATCCAAGGATTCGTTTGAGTTGCTTAAGGTATATGTAGATAAGCATAAATCCAGCCTGGTAAGAGCTATGCATGGACTTAGGTGAGTTTCCTATCGGGTATTCCATGAAGATATCGAATCTGTTGGCGCTTGCTTCATGACTAATCGAATGTGTAGCGCTTAGCTTCTTTGATACTAAGTCTTTTTGGAAAGGGAAAATTCGGGGCAATTGTTATTCCATGCGGTGCCGGCGAGGATGCTATCGCGAGTATGTACTCATCAGAGAGTGTGTAAGATACAGCTTCTATTTGCGAATTACCAGAATCAATCGAGTGTGATTCGATATTGGGTTTGCCGAGTGCGTTTTCAGGGGAGAGCTTGCAGCTTGTCTTGGCGGGTGGTACCAGCTTCAAGTTCCAGATAGACATATTGTTGGCCTTTATATAGGCCTCCTTGATGGTCCAATACTCGTAAAAAAGCTGTAGGGACGTGGCGCTATTCCCGAATTTTATCCGGGCGAATTCTGTTTCATGGAAGAAGTCTTTAGCAATCGATATGTAGTGCTTTCTTTGCAACTTGCGCTCTAAGTCTAAGCCCAGCAAATCCTGACCAATGGCGCATGCGGCAAGTCCTTTTGAGTGAGAAAGGCTAAATTGCTTTTCCACTTTGCTAATTGGACGCCCGCTTGGATGAATCTCGATTCTGACTCTGTGGAGTTCAATACCCAGCTCCGCGGACAGCAGGGATTTTGCTAAGATTCTGCCGGCAATGAACTCCCTTTTAAGAGGTTCATCGGTGAATTGCTTCAGTTTTTCTTTTTCTGATGAATCAAGATATCTCAGGTTGGCCGGTGATAGTTCCAGGTTCTCATATTCGAGAAAGCCGAGAAATAGTTTCATCTGCCTCTATATATCTGGAGTATGGTTAATTGTGCCAATTATCGATGTTAAAAGTTGTAATAAGTAGTTAATCTCTTTTCTCCTGTTGCAATTATTGCCTGTGGCGGGACTCCGAAGCCTTTTGAGATTTTGATGTTGACAAATCCGGCTTTTTCCATCATGGCAATAAGTTCATCCTCGCTGAGGAATTGGAACCAACCATCTTCCTCGAGCGAGAGAAGTCTTGCTTCTTCTCCCAAAACAGCACGTTTTTTCTCCAGATTGTCTTCGTGAAGTTTCTTGCTAAGAGCCTGGCCGCTAAATATGGCGAGGATATCACAATCTGGTTTCATCGTGGAGAGCAGGATGCGCCCTCCCGGTTTCAGCATTCGGGCGAACTCTTTTACCGTTTCGGTGGGTTCTAAGAGGAAGGGAAGTATGAGACTTCCTAATATTGCGTTGAGGCTGTTGGACTCCAGGGGAAGTTTCCCATCGTGAGTCCAGGAACCGAAATCCAATTTCCGCAGGGCGAGATCTGAGCTTATTAAATTCTGTAGTTGCTTATTGCTTAAAGGCCCCGTGCCTTGGCGGAGATTGGCTTTTAGATCTTCCTGAGCGAGGTTACCCTTTATGAATCTGATGCAGAGGTTAATATCTTCGAGAATGAGAGCCTCATTCAATCCGATATTTTTTTCGATGATTCCCCTGATGTAGTCATTGATTGGTTTCCCACTCAGAATCTCGGACATGATTTTTCTATCAAGAGTCTTGAGTTTATCGAAGCATTCGTGGCTAATGCCTCGCATCTTGCCCTTGAATTGCTTGATAAGTTTCAAGCCGGGCTTCCTCAGTACTTCTCGTATTCCCGCTGAAGTCTCTAGATTGAGGGATTTCCATGTTACTTCGATTTCTTTTAATCTCGGTTTCTCCCTGCTCAGTTTCTCGTATTTTTCATTTGCTCTAATTAGCAGTTCCGGCATCAGATCGATGCCGATGAATTTAGTTCCAGCGAGGCTAATAGCGCTGCTTTCCAAGTCGAATAGAATGGCTTTGCTTATCAGACCCGTGCCGCATCCCATATCTGCAATGGATTCGCCCGCCATAGGTTTGAGCAAGGCAAGTTCCATCTGAACGAATTCTTGAAATTCAGCAAGTTCGCCATAGTTGTCATATCCCCGGCCATCGATACTCTCACCTAGCATGTAGGATTTCCAGAAGCCTGGAAGATCCAGGCTCACTTTTGCCATTGACCGCTCTCTTTCTTTGGCCATGAGCTCTTTGAGTTCCGATTTATCTGGCATAACCGTGGGACTCGAGGATCCTGTCAATTGGAGCAGGACTTCTTCGGATATCATCTGGAAGCTCGCAATGCTATCTTCGCTGGCGTGTATGTTGTGCAAGCTTGGAATTTCGATTAGTTTGCGTTTCCCGGGAGATGCAACGCTCATGATATCCCATGCTTCCTTTGAGGCCGTCCATCTGTCGTGAGTTCCACATATCCAAGTTACCGGCGACTCGATTTGAGCCATTGCCTCGCGTGCATCAGAGGTTGTGGCATATCCCAGATGCATTATATCGGCAGCCATTTTGTCCATATCGATTAGTTGCCCAAGTAGATTTATTGTACCTATAGGCATGCCCATTTGGTGATTGGCTATTATATCTAAACCGCAGAGCATGTTTTTCAATGCGCCTTGAGCGGAGACAACGCCCATAACTGAAATCCAGTAGTCAGCGCGCGAATCTCCTAGTGATGTCTGAAGTCGTCTTGTTTCCAGCGCGGCCATATCGAAACTTATCAAGATTGTTTTATCCGCTCGAATTTTACCGCTGTGGTAAACCCAATTCATGGTAGCTTCCAGATCTGTATATGACTGATCGATTCGGTATTCAATCATCTCGTTGCCCATCTGGGCATTGGAACCGGCGCTCTCACCGGGACGATTTGTGCCATCATATCTTAGCACCGCGACATTCTCACCGGCAGCGGTTAAATTGGTGAGGAGGGTAAGCGCCAGAGGTGCAAATGATTCCTTTTTCTTGCCAAAGGCAGGCGGGATTATTATGACAACGGCGGGTAGTTCTGGATTAGAAGTATGCAGCAAGCCAACAATTTCCCTTCCCAGATGGTCTTTATACGAAATACGCTCGGAGTGAAGTAAATTCTGGTTCTTCAGGACCATTGGCGGCCCCCGCCAGGTTTTAATCCAGTTCACCGCATTGTATGTTATTGCATTAGGGGGCTTGCGTTTGATGCCGGTTTCAAAACCTATTCTGTAGACTATTCGATTTTCCATGTCGCCAAGGTGTTCCACAATGTGCCGAATTTCGCCCGGAATCGTTTCTCCCCCAACCGCGATTTCCAATGCTCCGCCAATCACCGGAATCACATCCGATAAGGCCTCCGCATATACTTCCACCTGCATACCCTTTAGACTTGAATCTAGAACCTGTACGGGTACTGGTTCCCTTATGGAGGGCATTTTCAATTTGATTTTGCCGCCGCCGACTTTTCTTCTCTCCGCACGTTTTTCGCCGCGATAGATTCGAACCGGAATTTGAAATTTCCCGTATCCATCTTTCCAAACTTTGCGCTTGGCCGAGAAGAAATAGGATGCGCCATTCCGGGTAAAGGAGAAGAATGCAGGACTTGATACATTCGGAGGAGATGCCACTTTGAAGATTATGCCTCCGAATTCTTCAATCCGTGTTTCAAGGATGCATAAATTCTCTTCATCGAGAAGGTTTACTATGCAAGCCTCGTCTCGCAGATTGTGAAACATGGCCACGGCTTTAGATCCGCTTATTTGAAATACCCCGGATGATTCTTCCCTTATAGTTCGTTTGTAATATCCTAGAATGGCGATATTATGCAAAGTATCTTTTATGAATTGCTGAAGAATCTCGTGATCTGTCTCGTTAATTTTCACTATGGACAATCCAGCCTGAAATTGTTTTTTTGAACTGCTCTCTATTAGGTATACGACACGTGTTTCAACCGATATCGAGCGAGAAAAAGTGGCGGAAGAGATTTTCAAAAAGAGTATTTCACCTCTATCTAGTTCTCCGCTGCCCCGAATCATCATTCCCCTGGTGGATATGTTTTGAGCCGAGTGAATAACTAACTCTTTGTTGGCGCACTCTATATCTGTAATTGCGCAGATAGTTCTAGGAACGCGTCGGGATAAGAGAGAGGTAGAATCGCTTCGATGCTTCTCCAGGCTGTCGATCCAGCGATCTACTAGAAGCATCTGAGCATTTGTTTCGCCAGCGAATTCGAGTCCGAACTCCCAACTTTCCTCGCTTCTCACGTTGCGTCTAATCTGGCAGGGAATGCCCTCTACACCGGTGCCTGGAAGCTCTACCGAGATGCGTTCAATCTTGTTGAAATCGCTTGGTTTATTGATGATGACTCGCATCCCTCTGCGACTGACATCCAGCATGGTTGCGGGGATTCTTTCCTTGCCATCTTCTAAACGAATTACTTCTTCTAGGTGATAGCGATAAGATCTACGTTTTTCCAATATGGACCTCAAACAACCGGCTTTTGGTTCATAAGTAGCGAGATCGGCACAAGAGTCAATTGGCTAGACACAATAAAGTAGAGTTTCCAAAAAAACAAGCGGATTCAATCACTTGTAATCACTTGTCATTTGAATAATGATATTCGTGTCCATGAAGTCAAAAGCCCTTCTAAAATCGACAGCTCTGTTTTCAACTTGCACGGACAGAGATTTGTCTACAATAGCTTCTTATAGCCGCTTTGTGCGGATTCATGATGGAGATGCGGTTTTCAATGCCGGTGATTCTCCTGATAGGCTCTATGTTATCGATAGCGGAGAGATATTTATCAGAAGATTTGATGATGGGGGGAACTCGTCGGATATCGCTCGATTTATCTCTGGTGATTGCTTCGGGGAATTGGATATGTTCACAGGGGAGAAGAGGAATGCCTCAGCGATTGCTGTTGGAGAGACTTCCTTGCTCGCGTTTCCTGGTGGGGATAATAAATTCAAGGATATTTTGAATTTGCAGCCCCGGGTTAGTGCCCGTCTTCTGCATGCTTTTCTGGTGCAAATCTCGGCACAAATAAGAGCGGTTAACGCGCTTGTCAAAGATAACTCTCCTTTGATTCAAGAACTGAAACGTCAAGTCTACTTGGATAAACTGACTGGTTTGAATAATAAAACCTGCTTCGAAGAGAGCCTCGCATCGTTAATGGGTGAAAAAAAGAGAGTTGGGTTGTTGATGTTCAAACCTGACAATTTCAAGGAAATAAACGATAAGTACGGTCATGAGGCGGGCGACAAGGTACTGCGGCGGATAGGAGAAGAATTGGGAAAGATTGTTCCCAAAAGAGAGCTGCTTTTTCGCTATATGGGTAATGAGAATGCTGTTATCCTGCCCGATGCCGATAGGTCTGATTTATTTGAACTTGCGAAAAGGATTAGAGATGGTTTGCAGAGTTTGAACTTGAACGAGCTCCTGGGAGACAGCTTGACTCCGCTCACTTTCAGCTTTGGATTGGGACTTAACACTGTCCACGGTGAGGATACCGTAACTCTTGTAGAGGCTATTCATCCGCTTTCACTAGAAGGGCGACTGCGTGGAGGTGGCGCTATTTTATTTCCGGAAGATGTCCAAAATGACAAATAGTGAAATCAGCAAGCTCGATATTTTTTCCAGCTTGGATCCAAGAGAGCTAAGGAAGATTCGACGTTTTCTTGGAGAGCACAGAGTGCCTGCGGGGGAGATTATTTTCCGAGAAGGCGATTTCGGGCTTCTTATGTATATCATCCTGTCTGGCGAGGTTTCGATTTCCATCAAAACAGCCGATGGCGAGGAGGTGGAAGTTTCGCGGATACCCGAGGGAAGCTTCTTTGGAGATATGTCAATCCTGGAAAAGGCCGCACGTTCTGCAACCTGCAGAGCTATCGATTCCTGCCACATGCTCTCTCTCGATTGGAAGGGGTTTAGAACCCTTATGAAACGCCAGCCCAAGGCATCTATCAAGGTGATTCAGCACATGCTCAATACGGCCACGAGCAGGTTCTTGAAAACAGGCTCGTTTCTTTCGGATATGCTGAAATGGGGTGAGAGTGCTCGAATTCGCGCTGTAACTGATGACTTCACTGGCCTCTACAACAGACGTTTTTTTGATGATGCTCTGGTGGATTTGGTATCGAATCGAAATAATGAACCCGTTTCACTAGTAATTCTTGACTTGGATCATTTTGGAAAGCTTAATGCCAAGTATGGCGAGGTTGTTGGGAATCGGTTGATTCTGGGGGCGGTTGAGATATTCAAGTCCATCTTCAGGAAAAATGACATTCTTGCGCGGTACGGGGGAGATGAGTTTGCCTTTGTACTGCCGAAAACGGCCGCAGAAGAGGCTTTGCGGCTCTGTGAGTCCGCCATCGAAGCGATTCATGCTATGGAAACCTTTGATGAGAGCCAAGACTCTTCCGTAAAAATCAGCGCAAGTGCCGGAATTGCTCAATTTCCTTCGAATGCCGATTCGCCGGAAACTCTTTTGGAAAAGGCGGATAAGGCACTCTATGAAGCCAAGGAGGCAGGGAGAAACCGTGCGGTAGTGTTTAATATAATAATTTGATTCAATGTAAACTGAAATGAAGAATTTTGGCATTGATATCCTCTTTCTCTCTGTTCTTTGCATAGCCTGCGCTCCGATACAAAACACAACCCAGATTGCTCCCAGAAGTGATAATTCCTTTTCAGTACTCATATCCCAAGACGAGCAGGATATCGATACCGATATCCCGGTTCCGAGCGATTCGGACTTGCTAAATCGGACAGAGATATCTCAATTGGGGTCCGAAGATTTTACCGAATTCTATGAAAAAACCTTCTTTGAACAGGGTTCATTGCTCAAAGGGATCGTGGACTTATCATCCATAACAACCAAGTACTTCAACATAGATGATTTTGGTGACTTATCAAAGGAAACATCAAAAAAGGCACGACCTCTGAAAATCGTTGATTACGGTCCAAGCGGAGTACTGCCCATAGAAATGAGGAAACCCACTATCTACGTTCAGTTCAATCAGCCAATGGTTCCAATCAGTAGGTTAGGAGAACCCCTTCGGAGAAGTTCCATCATGACTATCAGCCCGAGGATATCCGGCACATATCGGTGGTACGGTACGAAGATTTTGAGTTTTGAACCGGACAACCCGGTACATCGTAACCGGACATACTCTGTTCGGATCAGTAAGAAGGCAGCCTCCATTCACGGCAAAGAACTGGGAACAGATTATGAGTATGAATTCCTGAGCGAATTCCTGGAAATGCTCTCGCTGATGTTCGGTTCCTGGGAAAGCCTTCATGATGCGAATACTGAAGTTCCTCCTGAAAAAGCGAGGCGGATATTGGTTACGTTTAACCAGAGTGTTGATTCAAAAATCATCAGAAAACACATTCAGCTTCTAAGTGGGGGGAAGGTATATCCCATAATCGTTTCAAGGCCAGAACAGCCTGAACCAGGCATGGAGGACAAAGCCACAGTTCTCTTTCGTAAAAGTCTGAAAGAGCACCCATTATTCCCCTTGAGGCCGGGAGACGGTTTCATAAAAAGAACTCTCTTGCTTGAAGTGCAGGAAGATTTGCCCACGGAGAGCCGATTTTTAGTGCGTTTGCCAAGAGGGGCAAGAGCCGACTCGAAATCAAGTCCCCGAGAGGAAATACAGCAATTAGAGTTCAGTACACTTTCATCTTTTAGATTCGAGAAACATAGAAATCACGGTTACTACTTTCCTCGCGATCCTGAAGGCGTAAAAAATCCGGTATTCCTGAATTTCTCCCATCCGATCGATCCGGAATCTGCAAAGAGGAGCATATCCGTTGACGTCGAAGGATTGAATATGCCGAAACATGTAGAAGCGTTCGGCTCAATCATCCGTGTGGCTAACCTGCCGGTGGATTATGAATCCACATACGAGCTGCGTATCAGCGAAGAACTAAGGGATATCTATGGACGTTCCCTGGCCAACGACATAACTCTCGAAATAGAAGTTCCTCCCGCCACAAGCTACTCTCGTTTTCCCGGCCGCGATAATTTGAACAGCTTGGAAGCACAGTTCGACCCCACGGTTTTTTACGAATTCCAGAATATCGATGAAGGAACCTTCAAGATTAATGGAGTCAGTCAGGATTCGGGGCTGGAGGATGCTGTTAGAAACCAAGCCTATTTCAAAATGGTTGATCTGAAGCCTTACATGAATCCTGATGGCTTCGGAGAAGTCGATTTGGACTGGAATTTTACCCGAGAATACAAAGACTGGGAGGGGAAATTAAGAAAAATTCAGGATAAACGTTCTATGACCGTCCAAGTGACGGATTTGGGGCTAAGCACAAGATACTCCTATAACAGGTTCCTTGTCTGGGTTAATCAGCTCTCAACCGGGGAACCTGTCGAGAATGCGCGGGTAATTCTGAGGGGTGCTGGTGGATTGAAGAAGGAAGCTGACACCGATTCAAGCGGACTGGCTAAAATAGCGCTGGAGCCGAGAGAGTTTATACAGGGTTTCTACAATAGGAATACTCGGCGTTATGAGATATATCTTTCCGCGAGCTTTGGCAGCGACAGGGTGGATCTGCCTACAAATCCCACCCAATACGGAGGAGGCTACTACTTATTAAACGCCCCTCAAAGTGCCGAAGAAGCCATCCCCAGAATTTTTCTTTTCTCGGATCGGGGAATATATCGCCCCGGAGAAACTCTTACATTCAGGGGGATGGATTGGAAGCAGAAACTGGGTGTTTTCACCCCCTACTCCGGTTCGTACAGTATATCGATTCTCAAGAATGAAGGCTGGAACGAGAAGGAAGTAACTTCATGGAATGGAGAAACCAGCGAATCCGGAGGTTTTTTTGGCACCTACGACATCTCGAAAGATATGGAACCTGGATACTACACAATTCGTTATGAACGAGGGGATGTCAAAGAGGATGAAGTTTTCCAAATAGCTCACTTCAGACGCCTCAACTTCCAGGTACTTCTTAAACGGCCCGATCGCCTTTTCTTTCTAGGAGATACAGTATCCGTGCCACTGGAGGCAAGTTATCTTGCGGGGGGAGTTCTCTCGGAAGGAAAACTCTCTTACTTCTGGACTAGGGAGCCCGTCCGATTCCGCCCCAGCAAAGATAGGTGGAAATCCTGGGAGTTTGGCCCCAAGGGTTGGGAAGGGGAGAAGGTTCTAAGTTCAAATGAACATGAATTGAACCCGCGGGGCACCTTTAACCTGGAAGTTGATACGGCTGATTCCAACCTCGCGGGCATGCCTTACAGGTATGTTGTTGAGGGCACGGTTCAGGACATAGACCGTCAATCCATCAGTGCCGCTACTTCCGTGATAGTTCATCCGGCAGCTTACTACATAGGCGCCCGAACCGGCGGCAATACGAAAACTGACCGGTGGCCCAGATTCGTTCCGATAGATAGGGAGATATTGTTTAGTTTCGCCAAAGTGGGAGTTGATGGGACGCTTCGCGTTGAACCGGGTGAATGCGAAGTTGAGCTGATCAAGGGTTCCTACACGGCAATACAGCAGAGCGGCGTCGGCAACAGGATCAATACGCGATACGAATGGGTGGAGGAATCTCTCCAGAGAGAGAGAGTAAAATGGAAAAACGGCTATTCCGAATTCAGCTACACCCCAGAAGAATCAGGCAACTACAGGCTGAGAATCACCGATCGAGACGATAAGGAGCGGGAAATCATAACGGACATCAGTTTCTATGCCAGCGGAGGCTCCTGGGTTGGGTGGACCGGGCAGGAAGACATCACTCTTGAAGTGGAACAGAATCTCTATTTTCCGGGTGATACAGCCCGCATCCTCGTAAAATCGCCGCTATCGAAGGGCAGATATCTGATGACGATAGAACGAGAAGGGATTCTGGAAGAGAGGCTAATTGATCTTAGTTCCGCGGATCCCATAATCGAAATCCCCCTAAAAGAGGAGTGGGTGCCTGTCATGTATGTCACTCTTGCAGGATTCATATCCAGAACGGCGAAACCACAATCTGATTCGGATTTTGATAGGCCCAGGGCAATATTCGGAGCGGCAGCCATCAATATCTCCACCAAATCCCGTGAGCTGGATATAGAAGTCAGCTCGGACAAAGCGGTTTACCTTCCGGGCGATAAAGGGGAGGTTACCGTTCGTGTAAGCAGTAATGGCATGCCTGTTCCCGATGCCGAAGTTACATACCTGGCGGTAGACAGGGGAATTCTAGATATCATCAACTACCACATCCCCGATCCGGTTAGATACTTCTATGATGTAGACAATTTCGATATGTACGGGGAGGGAGACGATTCCAGACGCTTTCTAATGGCTCCGGTTAACTATGAAGCCTCAAACCTTAGCGAGGAAGATGGGAATAGGAGCAGATCGTTGAGTGAAGCCTCAAACCTGATTGGTGGAAATGAGGTAGAGAACAAATTGCAGAGAAGGGAAAATTTTGCTCCCCTGGCTGTGTTCAAACCCTTTCTTATCACCGACCAGAACGGAGAAATTCGAATACCCATAGAATGGCCAGATACATTGACTACCTACCGATCAACGGCGATCGCCCTGAAGGGACAAAAAATCGGTTATTCGGAAGATGAGCTGTATATAAAGAATCCCATCAATGTCAATACCACCCTTCCTCGTCAGATGCGGGTTCGGGACACCAGCCTTGCCGGTGTAGTTTTGTCCAATGTCGGCGATAGGGATTATGAAGTTACCGTAAAGATACGATCGGATCGTATTGGACTGCCGGGAACTGTTGAGAAGTCCGTTATCGTAGCGGCCGGGAAGAGCTATGAGATTCCATTTGTCTTGGAAGCTAAAACAGCCGGTGAAGGAGAGATAGTATTTACCATCAACAGCGAAGTTTTAAATGAAGAGCTCGTGGATACCATGCTTGTGGAAGCTCCCATCATCAAAGAAAGCTTTACTAGCACGGGAATAGTGGCGAAAGAAGAATCCGTAATGGAAGAGGGGCTTCTGATTCCTTCCGCTATCGGAGAGGGGTACGGTTCGATTAAGCTCTCCTTGGATTCCAGCCAAGCGCCATTCCTACGGGAACAACTCAGAACTCTTTCGGCCCACAGAAACTTCAATTTCACGTTCGATTATCTCTACGCGGCCGCCCCGGGAATTATCGCTCCGGAAGTCACTACCCTTATGGGCGAGAATTTTGAGAAGGATTCCAAAAGGAATCTTGAAAACTTTCTGAAAATCGCCTCCCACCGCCAGATGCCTGACGGGGGGATTAACTCATCGGAGAGATTTTTCTCTGGACATAGTGATTACTACTGCTCCCTTGTGACCCTTCATATGCTGCAGATATTGAAACAACAGGGCCGACTGAAGAATAAAGGGCCCAAACTGGGAGAGCTAAAAGGATATATCTCCCTTGAATCCTCAAAGAATGCAAGTCTCTACTACCAGCTTTATAGCCACTATGTTATGTCCCTTGGAGGTGATTTCGACCGAAATAGAACAGATGAGCTAGTGGCTTATGAGGATGAACTTGGAATAAGTGGATATGGCCTAATAGGAGCTATTTACCAGCTTGAAGGTAGGAGAAGAGATGCGAGGAAGATTTATAACAATATGAGAAATTTCGTATCCATTGGAACAAGAGGCATCGATATCCGGGAAACCTATGAATCTAGGTTCTACTTCGATTCGGAATACCAACAGCTCTCGCATCTTCTTCGCCTTGGGATAATGATAGAGGAAAACCCCGAGATGATTCGGCGATATACCTTCAGTCTGGATATTCAGAAAGGTCCGAGAAACTGGATAAATCCTCAGGACCGCCTCTGGATGGCAATTGCGTTGAACGATCTTCTGCAAGAGGAAAAACCAGAAAAAACCAATTTCACCGGTAGAGTGCTTCTCGAGAATCGAACTCTGATGGAAGATTCCTTTTCCGGGCTTTCTGAAAATCCGGCAGAAACTGCTTTCGGCCTCTTTGATCAGATCATTCCGCTTATCGGTCAAAACGAGTTGAAAAGCCTTCAATTCCGCAAGGAAGGAACGGGAACCCTGTTCTATGCAGCCACCCTAAGCTATGCCCTACCCAATGAAGTGGCGCCCGCGAGGGATGAAGGTTTGTCGCTCTATACTCGAATCGAGACTCTGGATGGAGATTTGATAGAGGAGAACACCCTCGATTTAGGGGAAACCTACAGGATGCGGGTTATCCTAAGTACATCCAAAACCAGGGGGTATGTGAACTTGTCCGTTCCGATTCCTTCCGGAGCCGAGATTGTCGATCCCAGCTTCTCAGTTTCTTCCAGCTACTTCAACCAAGGCGGTAGCCAGTCTGAATCCTGGAAACGAGAAACCGAATACGGTGATGAAATCGAAGTCTATGAGGGGGGATATCTCCATCCGATCAGACCGAATCAGTTAATCTACAACAACGAAATACGATATTCCTGGTCGAGCATGTATTACGGGCAGAGAGAGATTACCTTTTTGTTCCGCTGCACCACCCCCGGCATTTATCCCACGCCTCCTGCTTCTGCAAACCTCCTCTTTGAGCCGGAAGTATTCGGCAGAGACAGAGGAAGGCTTATCTTTGTCCGCTAGAAATAAGAGGAAGAGCTCACGATTTTGATGATGATTCCAAGGCAGCCGATGGATTTCAATCCCCTAAAAAACCCGGAGGCCAATAGAGAGGCGTTTGTTCGAACTCTTCACAGAATCAAGATAAAACTGTCCTTTTTCCAAATGGAAGAAGCACACAGTATCTTGGCCCTCAAAACTCCCCATTTCATCGAATACATCAAATCGAGGAACTAGCTTCTGAAGACGGGCGGATAGGATCTCAATATTAACGAGTCTGAATGATGATTTTCCAAAGCGCGGCTGAAATCAGACTTAAGGAATTTGTTAAATCGCTCGGAGAAAATCGAATCAGCAATGGTGTCGTGTTCGCCATCAGGAATTCCATCGGGGAAATTCTGGCCTATCAGGATTCGGTGGATTTCCTTCAATCGAGAAAATCCAGGGGCAAATTGGCGGTGTCCGAATCCTCCGGCAACCCGGATCAACCTTGAAGCCCTTTCTGTACGCCTACGCTCGTTGTGAAAAGGGCTATACCATCTCGATACCCTCGCCGGACATTTTTATAGAATTTGGCCACGGGAAATTTACCTGCCCGGAAATTTCAGTGAAGATTACAGGGGAAGGATTTTTTGAAGGAATTGCCCCATTTGCCTATTATCATACTATTTTAAGAAAGGCAGATTCTCCATTTGAGGTTAGAAACCAGGCTTTTAGAAAAGTGTCAAGATTTTGGTGAAATGAGTTCTCTTGTGTAGCGTTGGATCTGGCGAAAATGCGGAACCTTGCAAGCACAGTGCGGCAGAGAGGACTTGAACCTCCACAACGTCGCCGTCACCAGCCCCTCAAGCTGGCGTGTCTACCGATTCCACCACTGCCGCAGATAGTTCCAATACGATACAGAATAAAGAAATTCTTCGTCAACTATCGGCGCTGCTTTGAATAATTTCTTTTTTTATCTCCCTCTTCTGACTTCGGGCCGCGAAACTCTAAATAATCGATTTTGGTACCGTGTTCGCGGGGATGGGTGGTTTAATAGGGCCGCGAGCCGATAAGAGTACTATGAAATCTCTTCTGCGTGTTGGTTTATCTGCCTTGATTTTGGCTCTCAAACTAGGAGATGGCGCTGCCGCCACTTTGGAGTCGGTGAAGCTTGTAGAGGCAGCCTCCAGGGGAGATGTTAGAGAAGTGAAGGCCCTGCTTGGAATGGGTGTTAATCCCGATGAAGCGGGTGCAAGTGGGCAGACGGCCTTGGGTTTTGCGACTCTTCTGGGGCATGTGGAAATGATTGATCTTTTATGCGGGGCGGGAGCGAATCCCAACCTTCCCGGTTCGGATGGATTGAATCCGCTGATGATGGCTGTTTTAGCCTCCCGCTACGACTTGGTGGTAATCTTGCTCAGATACGGCGCGGATGTGAATTTTGTCAGCGATTTGTCAGAAGCCAAGGAAATTCCTGTTTCTGCCCTTTCACTTGCTATAAATCGCCGTGACTATGATGTAGTGCGTTTATTGATTTCAAAGGGAGCCAAGGCCTCACTTCTGGTGGACTTCGCCGCTGAGGCGCCAAATCCGCTGAATCTGCCAGTGGTGGAGATTCCTCTTGATTACCGGATTTGGCGCGGAATATATACCTTGAACGATTTCGCGAATTCTCCGGATTGGGGTGCAGCGGCAGCGGCTGGAGATGATAGATGGGCTCTTCATCGCGCCGCCCGTGATCACGATTTTGAACTTCTAGCAAGAAGCATAGGAGAGGGCAGTGCGCCGGACAAACTGGATGCAAAGGGAGTTAGCCCCCTTATGATTGCCGCCTGGCATGGCAATCGAAGCGCGGTTACTCTGCTTCTAGGAAGTGGCGCGAATTCCGCTCAAAGGGATGTGATGGGTAGGGATGTCCTTTGCTACGCGGCTGCCGGGGGCGACTTGGCTGTAGTTAGGCGCCTTTTGGGCGTATCAGGGGGGGATGCCACGGGTGAACTAGATGCAAGGGCTCAGTTAGCTCCGCATACGGATGAGAGACTTGCAAATGAATTGGAATTCCTGCTGGAGCAGTATGATGAGTCCTCGGCAGCCGCTCCTTTACCGCCTTCGATGATTGAACCGGAGGTTGCCGCCAGGAGCTTTGAAGACCACTCAGAACCGGAATACTTGCGGATAACAGACGAGGCGAATGGAATTGGCTCCCTTGAGTCTTCACCTCTTTACTACGCTTTGGCTACTGGAAATCGCCTAGTTCTGGACATGCTGCTAAGAGCTAATTTTACGAATTTAGTTGAAGACGAGGAAGGCGTGGATCCGCTTATGATGGCTGCATGGCTCGCAGATTTATATGCCGTGAAGAGACTGATGCCGCATTACTCATCCGAGAGAAGCGATCTAGCTGGTAGGACCGCCCTTGCATGGAGCGCCGCCGCCTTTGCCCGAGATCGCTTAATCGCTCGCGACTTCGGGCATTCCGAACTGCCAGCTAGGAATTATCCGGTTGCCCGTTTCCTCAGCGCCCACGGCCGAGATCAGAGTCTGTACGATTCTGAACCAGTTTCGGAAATACCTCGTTCTGTGATCGAGGCCTGGAATATCGGAATCAACCTCGATGATGCTGATTATTGGCGTAAGTTGAAACCTTCTCCGGTTCCATCCATTCCGGGGGATGGCGATCGCACTCTCTATCAGATTTTTCGTGATGAGGAAGAAGGTATACCCGAGAACAACTAAGAAATCTGCCGAGGGGGCCATGAAACGCGAACCCAACTTCATCAGCTCGAGAATTGTCAACGGAGCATCCTGGGCGGGCTTCTTGAAAAAGTTCAGCCTTTAATTGGAGCGATTCCCATAACCCCGATCTGCAATACCTGGGAAGCTATTACGGGGTTTTATCCAAGCACCGGCAATGTCAATTTTCTGCTGATTGTACTAAACTGCAGTAAATTCCCCTGACGATACTGGCGAGATATCGGATTTTTAGCGAATGGCGAGGAGGAACTTCTTCTTGATAGCCGCGGGCCAGTTTAATGGCGATTTGAGATTTGCGCCGGATATGGGGAGATTGGTAGCCGGCCAAAGCCCTGAACCTTCTCTGGCACAGAAGGGCAAGAGCAAGTGGCACAGAGCGCGGGCCTGTTGGCGTGGCAGACGGCCAAAATAGCCTTTTTGGCGTTTGGATAGGAATCGGAGATGAAATGTACCGAAACGAAGCAGTTCCGTTCGATGAGGACGCATTAGCTCGTAGACTTAGAGCGGCTAGGGAAGCTTATTACAACAGTGATTCTCCACTGATGAGCGATGATGAATTCGATGCGCTGGAGGAGAAAATGAGGAAGCTCGCTCCGGGCCATCATTATTTCTCTACGGTGGGCTTTTTCGCCGGGGGATCCGATAAAATCGAGCATAGCGTTCCAATGCTTTCCATGGGAAAGACGAAAAATATGGAAGGTGTTAGAAAATGGCTGGCACGACTTAAGCTTGAATCTCAGACATCAATTGCGGTGCAGCCAAAGGTAGATGGTTTATCAGCGAGTATTTGCTACGAATCCGGCATACTTCGATATGTTAGCAGCAGGGGGGATGGTGCGAAAGGCCAGAATATCTCTCACATTGCAAGATTCATCGAGGATATTCCAAGAACAGTTTCCTTTACCAGGGAGCCGATTGAAATCAGAGGCGAGCTGCATCTTCCCAAGGATACGAAGTTCGATACAGGGGGGAAATCGCTTCGCAATAACTGCGTGGGTTTGATAAATCGCAAGGATGGGCATGAGGATCTGCGTTTTGTGCGATTTCTTGCATATCAGGCGATGTGGCGTCAGAAAGCGGCCTCAGATGAGGCTGGAAAGCTCGATGGACGCTGGTGGTCGGAATTGGGGAAGATTGGAATCCTCGCCGAGAGTGGATTCTATACGTTCGACAAATGGCTACTTCAACTTGATAACTCTGAGAATGATGAAGGTTTGAAACTGCTAATTGATAGAATCGGCGAGATTTATGAGGCATACATAGGAAGATTGAGAGAAGAATGGAATTTCGAAACCGATGGACTGATTATTACCTTAGATGATAACCGTCTCCATGATGAGATTGACCAACGCTGGGTGGTGGACAGCCACCATCACTATGCCATCGCTTTCAAACCGCCCTCGAAGGTAGCCAGAACGGTATTGAGAGAAGTTATGTGGCAGGTGAGTCGTCAGGGCAATCTGACTCCGGTTGCCGCTTTCGATCCCGTTGAGATGGGCGGAGCGACGGTTGAAAGGGCCAGCCTTCACAATGCACAGAATGTGCAAAGGCTTAAACTTGCCTTAGGCGACATGATACTTGTAGAACGGGCCAACGATGTTATCCCCTATATCCGTGAAAACTTGGGAGCTGTGACAAGAGGCGATGATTTTCGAGGTGAGAGAATCTGGCCGCGGCACTGTCGCTCTTGCGGCTCTATTCCGATCGAGCGTGGAGTCAATATCGCCTGTCCGAATAGCGATTGCAAAGAAAGAGTATTGCAAGCAATTTTATACTGGATTCGTCAGGCCGGCATCGAAGGAATTGCTCTAAAAACACTTGAGTTACTCTACGATGCGAGAAAAATAAGAGAGATACGCGATCTTTATAACCTCGAATACAGTGATTTCGAGAATTTGAGGGGTTTTGCGAAGAAGAAAATTGATGGCTTTTTAGATCATTTGGCGTCTTCAAGAAAGATGAGCCCTATCGAACTGATCGCCTGCCTTGGCATACCTTCGATACAGAAGAAAACTCTCAAGCAGCTTGGCATATCAACCCTGGACGACTTCTTTGACTTCGCTGATTCTTCACATGTTTCGGGCCAGAAGATTATAGAATGGAAAAACGAGCCCGGTAATCTTGAATTTCTGCGGGAGCTTCTGAATGTGCTGGAGATTCATGAGAATAATGCGAGAAATGAGCGCCTGGGTACAATCTGCCTAAGCGGCAAAGCTCCAATGCCTAGGAAAAAATTGACAGGGATTCTGGAAGAACTAGGGTGGACCGTTGCGGACATGGTAACGAAAAATACAATAAAGGTTATCTCTGATGATATCGGTGGCAAATCCGCTAAATTGAAGAAGGCCCGCGAAATTGGTATCGAGATTATGAGTTACGATGATTTCCTGTCAAATCAAAGGATTGTCGGATTGGACCAGCCGCGCTGAGAAAACTTAGAGTTGGGCGTAAACAAATTTATGAAATCCGCAACGGTTGCCATAGTTGCGCCAATTGTTTCTCCCAGAGCAATGGCTCTATTCTCTTTTTGAATCTGATTGATTGGTTCCGGGAAGTAGCGATTCCCCCTCCCTTTTTTTTTGAGGTGATGATACTTAGGAAGCTTACAAAGAAAGCTGAAGTTGGAATATAATGTGAGATACATATGAAAAAGAGATTTCTGATACTTCTAGTACTCGCTATCCTGGTGCTAAGTTCCTGCGCACCCGGGAGCGGCAGATTCACGGATTCCGAACCCGCAAATTTCCTCCATGGCATTTGGCATGGCTGGATAGCTCCATTTACGCTTATCGTAAGCTTGTTTAGAAGGACAATACGCATTTACGAAACCATGAATACCGGCTGGTGGTATGATTTCGGCTACTATATTGCAGTGATTGCCGGTTTCGGAAGCCTTTCTCTAATCCGTGGGCGAAAGGGAAAAAGCTCGGATTCAAAGCGAGATTAGAACAATCGGCAGGGTATCCCGGGATCGGTGTTGATCTTGGAAATGGTTGACTCATGAAAATCGCAGCTTATAGGATTATGCTATGAAAGAACTTTTGAAGTTGATGGCGAGGTACAACCAGGTTACGAACAAAGCGCTCTATGAACTACTAGAAAGCCAGGATTCTACCCTTATCGCAGAGGATTCCAAGTCGTATTTCAAAAGCGTACTGGGATTGCTGAATCACATCCTAGTGACAGATCTAGCCTGGCTGATTGCTTTTCGAGATGGAAATTTAGATTTTCCGGTTCTCAATTCACCGGTTCTTGATTTTAAGAATCCGGGTTGGGGAAAGAATCTATACGAGAGCCTTCCAGAACTGTGGGAACATCGCCAAAGAATCGACGGTCTTCTTATCCAGTTTATAGAATTAACCCGGTCGGAGCTACTTGAGGGCGATATCGATCTTCCCAATCCGAGAGGAGGATCTCACACATTTCCGTTTGGGAAAATTCTAATGCATTTGTTCAATCATCAAACTCACCATCGCGGCGCAATAGCGCAGATTCTGGATGCAAGAGGAGTGGAGAACGACTATTCGAACCTGATGCAACTCCTGTTGAAATAAACCTTCCGAGCGAATCCCCGTCCTCTTCTAGTTTCCGATGCCATAGGTTTAGAAAAGGGCCAGGCCTTTATTACATGAATAGGGATTATTCAAACAGTTTCCGGAAACCTCCAGGCTGCCGGCAATTCTTACAAGTAAGAGCATGCAAACGGGCCAATTCAAACTATACCGGCCAGAATTTCCGGGTTTTCTGCTGGGCCAATCAGAGTTCTGATTAGACAGTATAATGGAGCGGTATTCGCTATGAGATTTATCGATGAGAAAGAGTTAACAGAGATGTTGAGGCGCACCGAAGACACCTCTGAAGAAAAGGTGGAGGAGATACTTGGGAAAGCCTTGCTGCAAAAGGGGCTTGGCCTGGAAGAAACTGCGATATTGCTGCACATAGAAAATATGAAACTTCTGGAGAGTCTATTCGCAACCGCGAAGAAGATAAAAGATGAGATATATGGGAATAGGCTTGTTTTCTTTGCCCCATTATACATCTCGAATCACTGCTTGAATAACTGCCTTTACTGTGGGTTTAGAAAAGACAATAAGGAGATAATTAGGCGGGAACTCTCTATAGAAGAAATAAAGGAGGAAACGCGGCTCATCCTGGAACAAGGTCACAAAAGGATACTGCTGCTCTCTGGAGAGCACGAGGACAATTTCAGATTGTGCATCCAGGCCATAGAAGCCATATATTCCGTGAAGGACTCCAAAGGGAATAGCATACGAAGGGTGAACCTGGAGATAGCTCCTTTGAAAAAGGAGCAATTTAGAGAAATAAGCAAGTTGAAGATAGGCACTTATACCGTCTTCCAGGAAACCTATCATAGGGGAACCTACGAGAAAATGCATCCAGAGGGGGAAAAGGCGGATTATGAGCGCAGATTGAGCACCATGGATATGGCACTGGAAAATGGGCTAAACGATGTTGGAATTGGTGCGCTCTTCGGGCTCTACGACTATAAATTTGAGGTATTGGCCCTATTACAGCATGCAAGACACCTTGATGCTTACCATGGAATAGGACCTCATACGATATCTGTCCCAAGGGTTAAAGCGGCTAGCAATGCCATTGCCTCTGTAAAAATACCTAAGCGAGTTTCGGATACAGATTTCAAGAAACTGATTGCTGTTTTGAGGTTGGCAGTCCCTTATACAGGAATAATTCTTTCGACAAGAGAACCTATGGGCTTAAGATCGGAGCTTTTCAATCTTGGAATCTCGCAGATAAGCGCTGGATCCAGGACAAGCCCCGGAGGCTATTCTAAGGAAGGCAGGGGGCAATTTTCCTTAAATGATACAAGGACTACAGGGGAAGTTATCAAGGATGTTATAGATAGGGGATTTATTCCTTCCTTCTGCACGGGATGCTATAGGCTTGGGAGAGTGGGGAAGGATTTCATGGATCTTGCAAAACCTGGTTTAATCAAGGCCCATTGCTTGCCCAATGCTCTTACGACATTGCAGGAATATCTTGAGGATTATGCCGATGCGGAAACCAAAAAAAAGGGTGAAAATCTAATAGAAAAGATGATGCAATTCGTTCCCCGGAGAAGGAAGAAAAAAACGGAGGAATATCTTCATAAGATAAGAGAAGGGGCGAGAGATCTCTATTTCTGAAATGGATGCACTTGGCTTGCTAAGAACGGATATAAAGGAATTGAAAAAGAAAGCATATGCCGTAATGAAAAAATCCGTGGGGGAAAAAGTATATTATAGGGGACTTCTGGAGTTCTCGAATATCTGCAAGAGAAATTGCAATTACTGCGGCATAAGGAAGGGCAACTCAAATGTAAGGAGATTCGAGCTCAGCAAAGAAGAGATTGTGGAAATTGCATCTTGGTGCGCCAGAGAAGGCTATGGTTCTCTGGCACTGCAGTCAGGGGAAAGGGACGATAAGGAGTTCATAAGATTTGTCGCGGATACCGTTAGAACGATAAAGGAAGAAACCGTTTCTGAGAAGTTGCCCCAGGGTTTGGGAATAACCTTGAGTTGCGGAGAGCAGAGTAGAGCTTCTTATAGAAGCTGGTTCAATGCCGGGGCGCATAGATATCTACTAAGGATTGAAACCACGAATCTCGCGCTTTTCAATAGGATACATCCACCTTCAATATCTTTAAGTAGAAGAAAGGCCTGCCTGGTTGATTTAAGGGATTTAGGATACCAGGTTGGAACAGGAGTTATGATAGGGCTGCCTGGGCAGAGTGAGGAAGATCTTGCAAGGGATATAGACTTTTTCAAGGATTACGACGTCGACATGATAGGGATGGGGCCCTACATACCGCACAGCCATACGCCCATGAAGAACAGCAAAGGAGGCAGTATAGAGCTCAGTTTGAAGATGATTGCGGCCGTAAGGATATCAATGGAGGATATAAACATCGTTGCTTCGAGCGCCTTAGGGGCTCTAGACCCCATGGGGAGAGAAAGGGCGCTTGCATTTGGAGCTAATATCATAATGCCATTGCTAACTCCTCCCGAGCTTAAGAAGCACTACCGGCTTTACGAGGGGAATCCGAGTGAAGAGGCCGCTGACTGCAAGCTTTGTCTATCGAAGAGGATAGAAGATATGGGAAGAGAGATTGGGTTCAATGAATGGGGGGATTCAAGACATTGGCGACAGTAGTTGAGAGAAACCATATAGGGATATTCGGGAAGATGAATGTGGGCAAGAGTTCTGTGATGAATTTGCTTACCCAGCAGGAAACATCGCTCGTAGATACTGCCCCCGGAACCACGGCGGATACGAAAATATCTCTGCTGGAGATTCATGGAATAGGACCTGTAAAGCTCTTTGATACCGCTGGATTGGATGAAAAAGGAAAACTGGGAGAGAAGAAAAGAAAGAAGGCATTCTCCGATTTGAAAGTTTGCGATCTTGTTCTCGTTGTTATAGATCCTTCAAGCTTAAGCTTTGATGTCGAGGAAGAATTGATAGGAAGGGCAAGGGTTATGGGGAAACAGATAATAATCATCAAGAACATATTCTCTGAAGATAGAGAAGTTGCGATTCCCCTACTTAGGTTCTACAAGAAGTTAGCAATCAAGGCTAATGATAGCTCCTACAGGCAGAAATTGCTGAATTTCGTTATCAGTAATTTTGAACCCAAAAACAGGGAGTTGGAGCTTCTGCCTTTTGTGAATAAGGGAGAATACTACATGTTGAATATACCGATGGATGCTGAGACTCCCCATGGCAGGTATCTAAGACCGCAGGCAATGACGGAGGAGTATATAACTAGAAATTGGGCCTATCCAGTATCCTTCAGAATGAATCTCGAGAAGGCAAGAGGAGGAGGCGAAAAAGAGGAAAAACAGAGATTCCTGGGTATTATAGACAATTTCAAGAGAAGGCCAGAGGCGATAATAACCGATTCTCAGGCGATGGACATAATTACAAAGTGGGTTCCAGATGATGTCAAGTTAACCACTTTCTCCATAGTGATGATTAATTATTTTAGCAGAGGAAAACTCAAACTCTTCGTGAATGGATTGAAGGTTTTGAAGAAGCTTAAGAGAGGAGACAGGGTTCTGATTGTTGAGGCATGCAATCACTCGAGGGTGGGGGAGGATATAGGAACAGTGCAAATTCCCAATTATTTCAGGAAGATGTTTCCGGGCGTTGTCCTGGAGCATGATTTTGGAAGAGAGTTTCAGGAGAACAATCAACTTGGCGGATATAAATTGATTATTCACTGCGGGGGTTGCATGATAAGCTCTCAGGAATTAGATGCGAGAGTAAGAGATCTTGAGAATTTGGAAATACCATTTACTAACTATGGTTTGATACTCTCTTATGCTCAGGGTGATAAAGCGCTTAGAAAAGTTCTGGAACCTTGGGGTTTGTCAGCGCTTTGAAGAAGCGGTGATTCAGGATTGTGTTCGAAATAGCGTTGACGTGCTAATTCGTATTCTTTAGTGGAATAACAGTATGGGCATCCGTGAATGCAGGTATCGTACATACCGATGTCGCGGCTAACAACGCAGTGGCAATTTGGCCGTTGTCCCGGATCTTTTTTGGCTGATGAGCTGCCGCCGATGGAGTCGATCAGTTTACTGTCGATGCAACTGCCCTTCTGAATTCCAAGCCAGCCGGATTCTTCTGCGCAGGAGAACGTTTTCATCCCCAAGGCGCTGGCCGTGTTGGCAATGTGAGATAGCAATTCAAGCATAGCAGGAAAATTGCGCTGCGTAGCCATACGCAGTGTGTCATCACGGCTCGTCAAGTTTTCCATGCGTTTGCCAGTTTTGTGATAAAGATCGACAATGCTGATAACCAGGCGCCGGGTTGAATCACGCAGTGCATATGCCAGCCGTTCGAACGTGGAAGCATGGAAGCTGTAATCTGTGGTTGAACTGATAATTATGGGATCGTATCGCCAAACCACCTTTTCTGGGCCGATTCTCTCTGATAATGCCTTGAAAGTATCTATTCTGCTATCGACGTCCGGAATCGAAGGTTCAAAGGCCCGAGGATAGTCGTTCAGTGTGTATTGAAAGTAGTAGATGAATCCTCGGCTATCTAGTTCATCTAGTTGCTTCAACATGGGCTTGGGATTTTTCGACCAGAAAACGAATGCATCGGTATCATGCGGAAGCAAAGAAACACGGCTCACCTTATTGGAGTAGGGATTGGATACGAGACAAAACCCCTCTCGTATCCGGTTCATAAACCAAGTAGAATAGAGTGCGGGGATATCGGTCCGTCTGCTTGCCGAGATTATCAAGAATTCATAACTCCCTAAGTCCGGATGAGAACTCACAGCGGGTGCGTGGGGATGTCAGATGCAGCTCTGGGAGGCACAAAGCCTGGCGATCTACTTGATGACTAACACCTTGCGAATCTGGTCCATTTTACCTGGCCCCACAAATCGGACAAAGTAAATGCCCCGTGCAACCGGGTTACCTGCTCCATTCCTACCATCCCAGGAAACAGAGTACTTCCCGGCACTCTGGAAGCCGCGTTGGAGAACCGCCACGGTATCTCCTGAGAGATCGAACACCTGGATAGTTACAACTCCACTTTTTTTCAACTCATAGTACATCGATGTTTTCTCGTTGTTATTGGGGTTGACTATGTTGTTTAGAATCGAGACAGTTCCGGACTGAGCGGCGATATCTCGAATCTTTATCGCCCAGGGAATCACCTGCCGATACCAGTTCGAAGCGGTATCATCGCGTACCTGCGCGCAGCAGAGTTTCTGGCCTTCGAAATAGAACACAAACTCCAAATCCCTTCCGTTCTCAATCATTGCATCAGGCATATTAAACTGATATGTGTAGTTGTCGCCACTTGAGCTGATCGCGCTCTTTCTAGCTGTCTGCATATTCGGGGCCGGCACTAAACCTGAGAAATTGCGTTTCATGCTAGCATCCTCGCCGAATGATGGCAGCCAAAGCTTACCGTTTTTAACCTCCGCGGAAGCATTACCCGAGTAGATAAGGAGGGGCTCTGCCGAGATGCCGGTGTACCTGTGCGCCATAATCGAGAAATCATCGGCCGGAAGAAAACCGCTCCAATCGAAATCGGAGATGACACCGAGGCCACTGCCGCCCACCGAATTTATGTTGCTACTGCTACGGGCTGTTATCGGTTCAACCAGCCCATTGCCAACTATTCCGAGCCCCACATCGGAGATTCTATGAGATTCCCTTTGCAAACTATCTGTTACATCGTCTGGATCAGCGCTGCTAACGTCAAAATTGTGAGTGCTTCTGGGGCTTTGGATATCCCTGATTCCTGAATTCACGCTTAGCTCAACTCCATTTAGTATGTCTTCCGCGCTGATATTGCCATTGGTTTTCAGAATCAATTCCCGCATACCGCCGTGCGCTTCATCCGAAACCCGCTCCAAACTCCCAACTCCACTTCCCGCGGAGGTGATGAAATCACTTCCCGTAATGCTCGAGGAGTCGGCTTTCACAACGGGTTCTGAAAAATGCACGAATATCTCCTTTTTATCCGCAATAGCAAGCGTGTATCCGATAATGGGGGAGGCATCATCGTAGGGCGTCTCGTAGGCCTTTGCATTGGAAGCGTCCTCAGCGCCATCGTAGAGCCGCAGCTCGGAGCCAGCAATCTCATTTTTGAGTCTGAGACTGTTGTTTCTAACAATTTTCCACCTTGGGGTGGTCGAGGTATCCAAGTAAGATTGCTCTTCTAGCAATATGTAAAACCGAGTGGCATCACCTTCAAATTCTTTGAATCCTCTAACCTTATATCCCTCAACCTCTACTTCAAAATCATCGAAATTCATATTCAGTTCGAGGTAGGTATTAACCAAAATCTTGTCGATGCGGCCATTATGAACAGCCGTTTCTCCCTCTCCGATATCTTTGGTTTTTGAAAGTGATATGTAAGGCGAGCTATGCCAGTTCGGACAATCCTGAAACGTAACGTTCACTAATTTAATCTGTGGATTTGCCGTGGCATCCGAATGTAGAAGGTAGGCAAACTCAAGTTCCAATTCGGCCAATGGAAGCCGGCTGAAGTTCCAGTAATGAGTTGTTCTACTAGGTTGGGATGAAACTACATAGACATAAGACCGTTGAGATGGGAAAACCAGCGAGTTTGGATTTAATTGCCCGGGAGGATAGATTCCCCTGCCCCTAATTGCAAACCTGGCATTATTCCCTACTGTGGTGGTTTTACCGCTCTGAAAGTAGATAATCTTTCCCTGGACACTGGCATCCTCGCAAATAAATTCAGAGAAATTATTGTTTCCGCCAATATAGGCCGGATAGTTACCAAGGAGGGTGAGTTTTAGATTACCGGCTATCGTCGCGGCATCTTCTCTTATATATGAGCCATAGAGTCTAATCGTATGATTGGCTGTATTCAGGGTTCCATTTAGCAATTGGAAGCCAATCAAATCGGTTTCAGAAACCGGTGTGCTTAGGGTCTTGTTGGAATTGGGATCGTAGTATCCATGAATGCTAATGCCCGAGTCCAGTCTGACGCTTTGCCCGGCAGCATCTATCTTGAGATTCCAGAAATCTTCATGGCGTATTGCCCCCTCGCCGTAGTAGCTTACGAGTCCCATTTTGTTTTTGTGTACGCTATCATAGGCAAATGATTGATTGGTCTGCTCGCCGGTTAACCTGACCTCGCCGTCCTTGTTATCGAAGGAATCGTATATGCTGAAATCCCAATTTACGAAATCTACAACCGGAGAAGATGTGCCATCTAAAAGAAGATTGCTGATAGTCGCAGCGTGAGCGCCCCTAACAAATTTCAGTTTGGCCGGGTTGTCATTCGAAACAACCTTGGCGTTACCATTCACCCTTAAATCGCCGTTCTGAATGCTCAAGTTGGAATCTATGACTTCCAGGTGGTTGAATGTTTCTCCGGTTGACTCGAGAATTGAATCCGATTCAATGAATCTCACGGTGCCGGTGCCGGCTCCGAATACACCAGATGCCTTTATGTTCATGTTCCCCGTCACTTCAATCGTTTGCGAGCCGGCATTCAATGTGCCGTTATTGATGTTTAGATCGCCGTTAACTTGAATCTCGCTTTCTGCGCTGACTCTGCCATAGGACTGATTGGCATACTTGTTGATTGTGAGGTTGAAGAGAGAGAATTCACTTCCTGATCCTAAAAAGGCCGCAGTGTTCCCATCTAGGGTAACAGTTGAGTTGCCGGCGATGAAATTGGCTATCTTGAAATCACCTCCAATATTGATGCTGGGGGTTCCTGTTGCTTGCAGAGTTCCAGTTCCAGTGATGCTATTACCCACGTCGATGTTTTTATTTGTATTGAGCGTCTCGCCGTTGATTATTAGATTTCTACTAAGTGAGATAGGAAATGTAGTAGTGATATTACCGGCTGTATCAAAAGTTATATTGCTTATGGGCCTAGCGGTGGTTCCGATTTCCTCCAGGATGTTGATGGAACCACCCGCCTCTAGTACTAGGTTTACTACATGGATTGCCCCAAGATTAAGATTATTATTATTCTGTCTTACTTCGACATTGTTTCCTGATAGAGTCAAGCTTTTAAAGGAGTTGCCTTCGGAATTAAGTGTTATATTACCATGGGGTTCACCTCCTTCGTTAAGCGCTTTGAATATACTGAAATTACTGGTGATAATCGGAGCCGCAAGGTTCTGACTGATGTTGCAGTTTTCTGCTATAAGGGAGATATTCGTGGAATTAATGCCATTTACGGTTTCAGGCGGTGTATCAAACGTGTTAATCGAGGCGATTGTAACATTTTCATTGGTTTTTAAATTGATAATTCCACTAGCATCCAAGGCTATATTCCTAATAGAATTGCCACTTCTATCGAAGTTGTAAGCACTACTTCCCCGCAGAAGCAGTCTTCCTACATCGATGTTTTTTCCCGATCCCAAGCTAACCATCGATTTTGAGTTGATTATGAGACTGCCTGTTGGCGTATTAACGGCGGGACATATCCAGGGACTACTGGTATTTGTGGTAATCGTAAGGTTGGAAACTTTAATTCCTGCGTTAAACAGTGGTTTTGCCCTTTCTCCTTTGCAATCGATATGGAGATTGAAATTACTACCAACGATAGATTTAAAAGAAACTTCAGAGACTTCTTGGCCACTAAACTCGAGGGTTAAATTCCCATTTAGGTAAATTTTATCTTGGAAATATGTATTACCTCTGGATTTAATAGTTCCGCTCAAGGAGAGTAATCCTCTAATCGCGATATCTCCTGTTTTTCGGATATCAAGGGTTCCTTGTTCTCTTAAAAACAAGCCTGCCAAGTTGAAATCTTCTTCTCCGTCAGGAACAATGACAGTAGAGCCTGATATTTTAGCTGAGTCATTTACTCCCGGGACAGCCCCACGGTTCCAGTTTGATGCTTCTGTCCAAGAACCACCGTCAGGACCTGTCCAGGTGTAAATTATGGCCCAGAGTTTTGCCGGCGCCGGACTTAGCGCGATGGCCAGGATGATAAGTGCCTTCTTTAGCATCATAGCCTCCAATTTCGAACTTATTGCTTCAAGTGTATCATAATTCACCTGGTTTCGATGTTCTCTATTTCCAGTTCTGGCGGAAAAGGACTTCATTTTCAAATAGAGTGCGAAGCTAAAAGAATTCGCCGCGGGCGCGTGGGGGGAAGCCGGATGCACATCGAGCTCTCTGAGGCATGTCAATTTCAAGCCGCTCTGCTACGTAGGCTGGTCGATGGAGTGTTTTTAGATATTGAAGGCAATATGCAGTGTTTTGTAAACTGCTTAGCAGATGAGATTGAGATGATTTTTGGGCTCGTTCTTATAGTAGAAGATGAAAGAGACTTGGTGAGTACACTCGAATACAAGCTACAGCGCGAAGGATTTCAAACTCGCGCTGCTTTTACCGGGCAGGAGGCGCTTTCACTGGCTGCCTTGAGCCCAGTGCCCGATCTTGTCATTCTCGATTTGATGCTCCCTGATATCACAGGCATGGAGGTTTGTCGGAAACTGCGGCAGACAGAGTCCACTCGAAACGTGCCTATCCTTATGCTGACAGCGAAGGCGGAAGAGATAGACAGAGTTGTAGGTTTTGAAATTGGCGCCGATGATTATGTGGCTAAGCCGTTTAGCGTGCGGGAACTCATGCTGCGGGTTAAGGCGATTCTTCGCCGCTCGTATTCAAAGGACGAGGACTCTCAACAGCATGTTTTTGGGCGTATCCGCGTAGATGTGCCGGCTCACCGCCTTTGGGTTGACGATCAGGAGTTACACATCACCATTCTTGAGTTCAATTTACTTACGACTCTGCTGGCTCGGAGAGGGCGGTTGCAAAGCAGGGAAGTTTTGCTCAGAGATGTCTGGGGCATTCAGGCGAGTGTTAGCACCCGTACAGTGGACGCGCATATAAAACGGCTGCGCAAAAAGTTGGGTGAAGCGGGAGATTACATTGAAACCATACGAGGAGCCGGTTACCGCTTTGCCGAGAAACCAGGCGGAGAGAGTACTTGAGGCCGGTTTTTCGCAATAGATTTCTTATCATCGCAGCTTTCATAATTCTGGTAGCTGCTGTGTTAAACAGCGTTTTTCTGCAATCCGAACCGCGTTTGCAACTCGAGTCGGAAGTTGTTCTGGAATTGCTTGAAGAGCAAATCCGCAACGCGGATAATCATAGGAATCTCGCGGAGATACCTGAGGCGGTTTTCAAAGGCCAGGGCCGCTCCAAACGTTATAGCTCAGATCTGGGAACTGATGTTCTGAGGGTAACATCTCAATATGGAGATGGTGAGGGATTTATCAGTGTGGCCAAAATCCTCGATAAGATGAATCCCACTCTGGCGGGATTTCAACTCCTGCTAGTCTATGCCGTTATTCTGGGTGTAGGCATCGCCGTACTACTTAGTCTCTGCATGTCCTATATCATGTCAGGGCGTCTGCGGAACTTAGTGAAGCACGCAAGAGAACTAGTTGATCCAAAAGAAGGAGAAAGAAACCAAATTCTTATTTCTTCGAAAGGCGAGATTGGCAGACTAGCTGGGTCTATCAATCGAATGGCCTTGGAGATTGAAAGACTCATGTCTAGCCTGGCCAAAGAACGTGATCGCTTCGAGGCGGTTCTTGAAGGTATGGGAGAAGGGGTATTGGCTCTTGATGAAAACCTCTATGTAACTCACGCAAATACCGCTGCCCTATCCTTTTTAGGGCTATCGGCTTTACCCACGGGATATACTTTGCTGGAAGTAACAAGATCACCTGATCTTAACGAACTCGTTTCAAAATCTAAAACCGCGAAAACCAACATGGTTGAATTCGAACTTCCCGGAGAGGTTCCTCGCCGTCTGCAGGCAACAGTTGCCACGCAGCAAGCTACAGGCGCAAGTGTGGTGGTTATTTATGATATCTCTGAGTTACGCCGCTTGGAGGCTCTGCACAGGGATTTCATCGCAAACGTTTCCCATGAACTTCGCACACCTCTAAGCATCATCAAGGCCGACGCCGAAACTCTGCTGGAAAATGTATTGGAAGGTAGGCCCTGTCCTTTGGAATTTCTTGAGGCTTTGCACCGAAACTCAGAACGGCTTTCTAACATAATTGCCGATTTATTGGAAATTTCGCGGATCGAATCTGGACAGTATGCAATCGAACTTCGTGCGATACGAATAGAAGATGCCATCCGCAAAACTCTGGGGAGTATGCAAACGAGAGCCGCGGCAGCAAAGCTTAAGCTCAAGGCCGATGTGGAGTTAAAACTTTCCGTGCTGGCTGATTCGAAGGCTCTGGATCGGATTCTGTTCAATCTAATTGATAATGCCGTAAAATATACGCCAGAGGGCGGCCATATCGTAGTCAGGGCCCTCAGGACGGGTGATAAGGTTCGCATAGAGGTTTGCGACGATGGATATGGAATCGAAACCAAGCACAAAGACAGAATTTTTGAGCGTTTCTATCGGGTTGATGCGGGTAGATCGCGAGAGATGGGAGGCACCGGCCTTGGACTTTCCATCGTAGAGGATTTGACGGTAATCATGAATGGACAGGTAGGCTTAGATAATGGGCATCCCCGCGGTTCGATTTTCTGGGTGCTTCTGCCGGTGGCGATGAGCTAATAACGGCCGATTGATATCAGTTACAAGATAGGCTTTCTCTTGATGGAATCCCTGCTTCATGGCTAGAAGTTTCCGATATCCTCCCCGGGCGGAATGTGGTGTTTATAGAGTGCGATTTCGCCAAAAAGTCACCTTGCTGTCATTAAGATGTCATAGGAGCATATTAGACTTGGCTCAAATAATTCAAACAAGGAGGCTTAAGTGCTTAGAACCAAAAGGCGCTTGATTATTAAGACTCTCTTGATAGTGTTACTTGTAGCCTTTGTTTTGGCAGGTTGCAGGGAGCAAGAGTCGACTCTTGTCGCTATTGATGGCTCCAGTACAGTTTTCCCTATTACAGAGGCAGTAGCGGAGGAGTTTCAGAAGCAATACGATGCTCAGGTAACTATCGGGGTTTCAGGAAGTGGCGGTGGTTTCAAGAAATTCTGCAAGGACGAAACCGTGATAAGCAATGCTTCTCGCCCTGTTAAACCCTCTGAGGTGGAACTTTGCAAAGAGAACAACATCGAGTACATCGAATTACCCGTCGCTTATGATGGTATCGCCATAGTGGTTCATAAGCAGGCCGATTGGATAGATTACATGACTGTAGAGGAGCTGAAGAAGCTCTGGGAACCTGGGGCACAGGAAAAGGTAACTCGGTGGAATCAGGTAAGAGCGGATTGGCCGGATGAAGAAATACATCTCTTCGGACCGGGAGTGGACTCCGGAACCTATGATTACTTCACCGAGGCCGTTGTAGGAGAAGAGCATTCCAGTAGGGGCGATTTTACTTCAAGCGAGAATGATAATGTTCTGGTACAGGGAATAGCCACCGATACAAATGCGTTGGGCTTTTTCGGTCTCGCCTATTATGAGGAGAACAAGGACAAGCTCAAGTTAGTTCCTATAGATGATGGCAACGACGACAATGGCGCCGAACCCATCGCGCCTTCCCTTGAAACCGTGGGTAATGGCACATATCAGCCGCTTTCCCGGCCTCTTTTCATCTATGTCAATAAGGAAGCCGCCGAACGGAAGGCAGTTCAAGACTTCGTTTCCTTCTATCTTGCCAGCAGTCCCTTGGTTATTGAGGTAGGCTATATCCCACTTCCCGAGCGGGCCTATGAGCTGGTTAAAGAGCGGTTTGACAGACGCATTGCAGGATCCATCTTTGGAGGCAAGGGATCGCAGGTTGGAGTAACTATCGAAGAACTTCTGGATAAACAATAGGAGGATATGAAAAAATCCGAGAAAGGGCAGGGTAAGTGCGTAACGCCATTTGCTGAGCGGCTTGTGGAACTTGGCCTGCTAGGCAGCGGAATTCTCTCCATATTTACAACCGCGGCTATACTGGCCGTTTTGGCTTTCGAAACAGTGGGGTTCTTCCAAGAGGTTACCCTAATCGAGTTTCTTGGTGACACTCAATGGACGCCTTTGTTCAGCGAGAAACACTTCGGAATTTGGCCGCTTGTTGCCGGCACACTTCTTACTTCGCTGATTGCCATCGCGGTGGCGTTGCCGCTGGGTTTGCTTGTTGCTATCTATCTCAGCGAGTTTGCACGTGAGGGTGTAAGAAAGGCGGTTAAGCCGGCTCTCGAAATTCTAGCTGGCGTACCTACCATAGTTTATGGTTATTTCGCACTGATTTTCGTTACACCTCTGCTGCAGAAGTTTATACCTGGGCTTGCGGGCTTCAATGCCTTAAGCCCGGGAATAGTGATGGGGATAATGATTATACCGATGATTTCCTCACTAAGCGAGGATGCCCTTCATGCGGTGCCTGTCAGCCTGAAGGAGGGGGCATACGCTCTTGGATCGGGGAGGTTGGCGATGGTTTTTCGGGTAAGCATTCCATCGGCTTTTTCCGGTATTGTGGCTTCCGTAATCTTGGCGACATCGCGCGCTATAGGGGAAACCATGATAGTGGCCATAGCCGCTGGGCAGCAGCCCAGATGGACATTCGATCCCCGTGTTCCTATCGAAACTATGACTGCATATATAGTTCAGATCAGTCTTGGCGATACGCCCACTGGAACAATCGAGTACAAGACTATCTTTGTTGTGGGAGCCTCTCTTTTTCTTATCACCTTTGTGATGAACTTCCTAAGCCAACGAATGGCGCGCCGTTTTAGAGGAAAGATATGAACCCCTTCACCCTGCGCCGCAAATTTGCCGAAAAAGCCTTCATTGGATTATGCATTCTCGCGATTGTACTGCCTCTAATCATACTCATAATCTTGATAGCCGATGTTGTAATCGATTCCATTGGTCGCTTGAATTGGGATTTCCTGAGCAGTTATCCCTCGCGCAAGGCGGAGCAAGCCGGCATTCTGCCGGGCCTGGTTGGGAGCATTTACCTTATTGCACTTACTTCGGCCATGGCTCTTCCGCTTGGGGTTGGGGCAGCGGTTTATCTTGAAGAATATGGCAGGCGTGGCTGGCTGGCCAACCTTATAGAAATCAACATCGCCAATCTGGCAGGAGTCCCCTCCATAATATACGGCCTGCTCGGCCTCGAGTTGTTTGTTCGTACAATCGGCTTGGGTAGAAGTTTGCTGGCCGGTGCAAGCACCATGGCCCTCCTCATCCTTCCCATAATAATCATGGCCTCGCGCGAGGCCCTGCGAACTGTGCCGCTTTCGATCCGCGAGGGAGCTTATGCGCTGGGAGCGACGCGTTGGCAAACTGTACGCCAGGTAGTATTGCCAATTGCATTCCCGGGAATTCTGACTGGAGCTATACTGTCAGTCTCACGGGCAATTGGAGAAGCGGCCCCATTGCTGGTTGTGGGTGCCTTGGCTTACATAGCCTTCCTGCCCACCGGGCTTGATTCGCCTTTCACAGTTTTGCCCATCCAGATATTCAACTGGGTTTCCCGTCCACAGCGAGAATTCCTGGATAATGCGGCGGCGGGTATCGTGGTATTGATGTTGACTATGCTGGCTCTAAATGGATTGGCAATCTACATGCGCAATCGCCTTCAAAAGAAAAGGTATTGGTGATGCCGCCTGTTATCAAAGTGAACTCAGATAAGGCGGTGGCGCCGAAAGCATCTGCTAAATCGTCTCCAATCCTAGCTCCGTCGTCAAAACGATTTATGAAGAATTCTTTCGCTGTCAAATTTTCCATCGATAAACTATCTGCCTGGTTCGGCGATCAGCGGGCTGTCCGTTCAATCAGCATGGATATCCCCGAGAAGCAGATAACCGCGATTATCGGGCCTTCAGGCTGCGGCAAGTCCACTTTCATACGCTGTCTTAACAGGATGCACGAATTGGTTCCCGGTTCGAGAATGGAGGGACTCGTAAGACTCGATGGAGATGATATATACAGTAAGGGTTTAGATCCCGTGCTCCTCCGTCGAAAAGTTGGCATGGTATTCCAGAAGCCGAATCCTTTTCCCACGATGTCTGTAAGAGAAAATGTGCTAGCCGGACTCAAGCTAACGAAGTCTGAGCGGATGAAGCAGGCTTCTGAAATTGTTGAACGCGCCCTTTTGCAGGCAGCTCTCTGGAAGGAGGTTAAGGACCGTCTCGATGAGCCGGGCGGGGGACTCTCGGGCGGACAGCAGCAGAGGCTCTGCATTGCGCGCGCCCTGGCTGTCGAACCGGATGTGCTATTGATGGATGAACCTTGTTCAGCGCTGGATCCTATCGCCACCGCACGCATTGAGGACTTGATTCACGGCTTGGTGGAACGCTACACCATAATCATAGTTACTCACAATATGCAGCAGGCAGCACGAGTCTCTAATTATACTTCATTCTTTCTACTTGGAGAACTTATCGAGTTCGGAGAAACAAACCAGCTTTTCACGGCTCCAAGCGATAGGCGCACTGAGGATTATATCACTGGAAAGTTTGGATAGATAATCGTTGGGGGGTACAGAATATTGAGGAGCAAAAAATCTCACACAGATCGAATGTATGAAATCGAACTGCGTCAACTTCGCGAGCGAATCCTGCTAATGGCTGGCAAGGTGGAAAAAATGATTGCACAGTCGGTCAAGGCGCTAGTAAATCGAGATATAGAGCTGGCAGAAGAAACCATCGAGGCAGATCATCAGGTTAATAACGATGAAATCGAAACCGACGAGCTTTGCTTGATTATACTGGCGAAGCGTCAGCCAATGGCGTTGGATCTTCGTTTTATTACCTTGGCCCTGAAGATGGTTACCGATCTTGAGCGAATCGGAGATTTGGCGGTGAACATTGCCGAACGAGTAACGGATTTGAGATTTGAAATACTGCCCAGACCCTATGTAAATATCCCGCGGATGGCTGCAATCGTGCAATCAATGATTCGGGATGCAATTGATGCATTTGTTGCGGGCGATGTCAGAAAAGCGCAGGAAGTTGTTGAGAGAGACGACGAAGTGGACAATCTCTATACGCGAGTTTTTCACGAATTGCTGGATGTCATGAGAGATGAGAAGAACGTAGAACACGGAATACATATCCAATCGGTTGCCAAAATACTTGAGCGCATGGCCGATCATTGCACCAATCTTGCAGAGCAGGTAATCTTCATGGTGAAGGGTAAGGATATCAGGCACACCGGGAAACTCGGCGAGGTTTGAAAAGCCTCAAGCTTCCCTCTCCTTATCGAGTTAGTTCTTTGATTTGCTTCTCAAAATTGGGATAGAGATGGATAAGATTGTCTCTGCTGCCAATCTCGAAATCCTGAAAATCGAAGCCTGGCGCAACGGTTACTCCTAGAAGAGCGAAGCTGCCTCCAGGGATAAGCCTTGAACCTTGCCATGTATCTTTTTTTACGACATGCTGCAGTTCCATGCCGCCGAGTAAATCTTGCCCCAGTTTCACCACTTTGCCCCGGCCATCCTTGCAGAGTTCAAGAAGCTCGATTGGATCTCCCAAATAGAAATGAAAAATTTCATCGCTGCTAAGACGGTGCAACGCGGAGAAAGCCTCAGGGGTGAGTAAGTAATATATCGCCGTGCTAGCCGACCTGGTTCCACTGTAGGGAGGAGATACTATATCGGCGGGGAGTTCAATCGCCGATCTGTAGTTTTCAGAGTAGAATCCTCCTTCTTCAGGGAGTGGCCTTAGTTTCAATGCTCTGATTATTTCTTCCGTTTTCATATTCTTACTAGCCTTTTTGCTGCACCCTATTCGCTTCTGTTGCTTATCTCGCTGGAATCAGAAATCGCGTCTTTTCCGAAGAATCATACGCCAAGAATCGCCATTGACGCAGAAACAGCAAACCCAAGGATAGCCTGAATCCGCTATATATTTCCAGGACTATTTCCATAATAATCGCGGCTTCATTTTGGATTCGAGGGACTCTTCAATTCTTCTGCGATGCCATCGAATTGTTCCAATATCACACCAAGATTCTCGGCAATCTCATTAAGCAAGGATTTCAAAGGTGGGTAAATCTCCAAGGTCCTCGAGGCTTTCATCCTTAAGGCCAAAATATATAAAGGTGTGTACATCGCATTCATGGAGCAGCTTCCTCACAAGAGCGGCCTGTCCACCGATGTTGAGCGGGTATTGATGTGTTTGAACAAGATTTAGCCGCTTGTTTTTGAGATTTTTTGAATTTATTTCAAGGGACTCGGCATGCAATTGCAAAGTCGTGCCGAATTGGAAGCAAGACATTCTCATCACTTTGGCAAAACTCCCGATTTCAATTTAAGAGACCTTGTTACCAAGCATGCTCATGTTCTATGGTACTCCTAGAAGCCCAAACAAAAGGAGTTAAGCATGGCGAATCTCAAAGTCAGGATATACAAAGACAACTCTTCAGAACCGGAAACAACCGTCACCGTGGCGGGAGCCATTTTGAAGATAGCTTCTAAGCTCATCCCGAAAAAAGCGACAGAATCCCTTCAAAACAAAGGTATTGATCTGAACGAAATCGTTAAACTTTCGGAAAATCCAGAAGTCCGCGGTACCCTGGTTGAGGTTGAAGATCACGAGAAAAACGAGAGAATCATTGTCGCGTTGGAATAGCGGCATAGGCACTATTTCTACTTGAAAAGCAAATCAACGGCAGTGTCGATTCTGGCGGGCAACTTGATGCCAGCACTGATTCGCCCCGCTTATTAGAGCCGTTTTCTATCTTGTGCTTGGGGCATTTCCCATAAGCCACCTTAAGTATTCGCCCCGGGTGCCAATTTGGAACCGGTATTGGCGAGAGATAAGCTTTAGAATACTCATCATATTGGCTCTGGGCAGCCCGCGTTGCCATTGTAATCATGTGTGGCATAGCCATTAATCAGGGCCGGATTTGCCCATTCCCCACCCCCTCATCTACCGCGAGTGCAACGGTTTCTTGGCGCTGCCAAAAGATGCCAAACGAGCCCTAGAACTATGAGTCCAAGCCCGACAATCCAGATAATAGGTTCAATCCAGAAGGCTAGAGCCAGAGAGCTTAGAAGCCCAAGGAGTGCTATGATTCGTGGGAAGCGACTCTTCTCGGCAGAGAGCCTCAGCGCCGAGAGATTTGTCAGCGCATAGTAAATCAGCACGGTAAAGGCGCTGAAAGACCAAGTTATTCGAATGTTTCCGATGAGAACGAGTCCAATGATTAGAGCTCCTGTAACGATTACCGCCCGGCGAGGGGATTTTCGGCGATTATCCACATGCGCAAGCCAACCTGGCAAATCCCGCCTTCGCCCCATCGCGAGAATCACACGCGAGAGGCCGAGGAGCAAGTTGATCAGCACACCCAGCATAGCCGTAATGGCAGCTCCGAGAACAAGCCAGTCAATCCCGGGAACAGGGAGGTTTTTCGCCACGATCGCAAGCGGCGCTACTGTTATGAGAGTTGCTTCGAAAAGACCATCTGCACCGATAATTCCCACTGAAACCGCGGCGATGGAAATATAGAGAATCATGGTTATTATCAGGGTGGCGAGGATTGCCCTGGGAATATTTCGCGCCGGATTACGAATTTCTTCGCCCAGGGTAGCGATGCGGCCGTATCCGGTGTAGGTAACGAACATTAGTGCGGTTCCATGAAATAGGGCGGCGATGCCTTTAGCATCGGCAGCAAGGAAGGGACGGAATCTGGATGCGTCGCTTGCAATGGCGATCGGAGCGCCTATAAGGACGAACGCGATTAGAACCAGCAGGGTGAATGAAACTATGATCGCGTTGGCTCGGTTGCCACGCTGAATTCCCCCCGCTACCAGTGTGGTTAAAACGGCTACAATCGCTATTCCCAGAAGAATGCGGGGAAGCTCGCCCTCCACTTTGAATCCGCTTAGAATGTATCCCGCGAAGCCCAGCGCGGCCGTGGCCGCTGATGCCGACTTGGCGCACAGGAACATCCAGCCGGCCGTGAAGCCGAGAGATGGATTGAGGTAGCGGTATCCATACTCATATGTGCCGCCGCTCTCTGGATGACTTGCGGCGAGCTGAGCACTCGAGAGGCCGTTGAATGTGGCGACTACCGCGGCTAGCATCACGGCCAGTACAACAGAGGGACCGGCCACACCGGCGGCGATACCGATGCTGACGAATATCCCCGCACCCAGGATGGAACCAAGTCCCATTAGCACGGCGCCGGGCATCCTGACTACCCGAGCAAGCGAGGTGATTTGATGATGGGGAGAGGCGCTTCTCCCGGTAGAATCATGGGATTTCAACTTTGTAGGATTCAATTCGCAACGAACCCGGGGGAAGATTGGGAGTTAGGAAGAACGAGAAGCGAGTTGTTATGCTGATGAGATAGGCATTTCACGCCGTGATTAGGTTGCAACGGCACTTGCCGCCATCATCGCGGCATTCGCCGGGCCGATCACTACCGCAAAAACTCTCATTTCTACGCGAAGCCAATTACACTTTGGTAGCATAAGCGGCGGCCTCTATGAGCCGTCTGATATCGCGGAGTCCCACTTTGCCTTTGTAGAAACGAGAGTTATCATTAGCCCTCAAAATAGCCTCATATAGAAACTCGGAATCAGCCGCCGCAACCATTGCCGCACTGGTGAACCCCGCGGACACCAGCGTTCTTGCAAAGGTGGGACTTACCCACTGGATACGCGACAGTTCGGAAATTGTCAAAAAATCCGAGAGGCTCCTTTTTTCGAGCTTTGCCTTTTTTGCAAGCCTGTCGATGCCAGAAGAGGAGGCTTCATAGAGTTGTTTGGTGTTCTTGATACCGGCCTGATCCAGTTTTTCCACTGTGTCTTTGTCCAGCCAATCGAAAACCCTAAGTGGCTGCGGTTTGGGGAAAAAACCTTCGACAGCGCGCCTAAGCAGCACAAGGTAGTCGGGGTTTATGCTGGAATCCTCGGCAAGAGATAAGAGAGATTTCTTCCCTTTCAGTCGAGTTCTTAGGTCGGCGATGGATTTAATACCGACTTTTTTGAATGCATCCATCTTCTTATTTAGTCCATCGAGCAGAGGTTGGAGACTTGGAATCAAATCCATGTTCTTAAGGCGTGTTTGAAGATTCTCGAGGCTAGTTGAATTCTCATCTATGTGGTAGCCCATCCTCACTCCCAAAAATCAGATGCTATTTCGATCATATTGCCCTCGGGATCGGCTATCATCGCGGAGCGCAAGTTCCATGGCTCGTCACGGGGGCCGTATATTTCTTTTGCTCCCAGTTTTGTTACGTTTTCGAAAAAGGCATCGACGTTTTCTTTTGAGCCCACATTGATTGATAACTCGAAGCTGCCGTTCAATCCCTTCGGATACGCGGGTTCCCGCCCAAGCAGTTCGGGAAGCTTAGAACGTTCGTACATGGCGAAACGAGTGCCCTTATGCTTGAATTCTGCATAGGGCCCCTCTCCGTTCCAATCGATTTCCAAGCCGAGTACCTTCCGATAGAAGGTTACCATTGCTTTCAAGTTTCCTGCAAACAAGCATATCATATTGAAATTAGTTCCCATCGAGCCGCCTCCGTTATGTTCGCAATAACGAATTTGTGCGAATTCGATTTGATTGTCAATTCAAAGCCGCCGTTCAAGTCATCCGCTTGCGGGCTAATCGCAGAAGCGGCGGAGATGATTGCCAGTTTGGAAAGAAATCTTCTTTGGCTCTGGGGCAAAATGAGCAAGATTGAAACAGAAGCTGAATCCAATCGTAGATTCACGCTTATAGCGGATGTTCTTCTGCTTGTGATGGCCGCTTCTTCGATTATCTTACGACATTTCTTCTGCCCTTATGAACACCGATATCGGCCGCGTAGCCGCGGAGGTTCTGGCTCGAAGGGGCGGCCGATTCCATACGAATCTCGATTGGAAACTATCTGAGAATCTCGACTTCGATTACCTGCAAAGCCGCGATGAGTTCAACTAGAATACGGCCCACCACCGTGCCAAGCTTGCATGCATTTTGTTCTTTAAGAAGCGAACTGATTCAGAGAGAGAGTAAGCTGGCTGAGGAAGCTGTGAAATTTCACAGAGAGGCCCTCTTGGCGAATCCTACCTCTCCATTGCTAGGCCGAAAAAAGAAACTCACTTAACTCTTTTACCTTAAGTCAGAATTGATTGTTGCAGCTAATGCACTCTCTTAAACAAGTAAGCTCGCGCCGTCTTGGTGTAGCTGATGCCTCGCTTTAGCTTGCGGAGTAGTTCCTCGGTTACCTCTATTTGTTTCTTCGGCTTGAAATAGGCTTTCAGATTGTCTTCTATCACACGAAGATGGTCGTCTTCTCCCTGGATAACGCCGATGAGCTCGTAATCAGGATCGATTGAGGAGAGGCTGGCGTCGCCGTGGCTGTCGTTCGCGGCGAGGATGCCGCCATTTCTCAGATAGCGTTTGCAGGGTTTCGAAACGAAGCCAGCGTAGAGGGATATAAGCAGATCGAAGGAGCCCTCGGCTTCTTCGATGTCGTTCTCATAGTTAGAGTCGTGGAAAACCAGATTGGGCTTCTCGGCATAAGTCTTGTACCGGTTTACCAGGGAAACGACATCGTCCATCTTAGCGAAAAATCGCTTGGCATTTTTGTCATTATCCACGTATACAACCGAGAAGAATATGAAAGATGCGGTTACGTGAATGAAACTGCCCGGGTAGAGAACTTTTTTTGGTTGTCGCCATTCGGCAAGGGTCTCAAACAATCCACTTCGAGCCTTCTTGCCCGCGTAGTACCTATTGTAGAATTTCTCGACTGAAAGAGCTGTCATCGAAAACCTCGGCTACCAAAGGTTTACCGGAGAATCAGGGCTGCTGTAAACTACTTGCCCACGCATCCGTTTATGCCTTCTCTTCCGATAAGAGCAGGAGTTTGAGAATTCGAGTTGCGCGCGTCGCCATCTCTGGAATCGAACTTCAAGAACCAGAAGACATCTCATCTTAAGCCGGCACCCGCAAGGGATTGGTGATGCTGAGCGTTTAGTTGTAAGCTAAGTCCGTCTTTTCCCGCAATCTTCAATCCAAGCCGATTGCTTCGCCAATCGGCTATAGTGAGAATTGCCCCAGTCCTATCAGAGCCGAACCTATGATTCTTCTCATTCTGCAGTGAATCCTAAATAAGATTACGCCTCTTCGACTGAATCTAATTGCCGTTTGATAGGTAAGACAAATTTCTTGTCAACAGAGGTTTACAGATTCCTTCCATCTAGTCTTGACGCTGCTTATCAAATGCCGTTATCTTACCACTTCTTGCCATTCTTCTTACAAGATGCAAAATTGAGAAATGGCTGGCAGGAAGTCGCCTGGCGGAATTGAAGATTTAGCCCATCCGCGTTTTTAGCCATAGACTTCTGCTGGGGGTAGCCAATCCATGATTAGGAGAGCGCAATGAAAAAGTTCATGTTTTTGACCATCGGATTCGAGAAACCGAGCTCCGAGGATATGAAGGCATGGGGCGATTGGTTCGAATCGGTTGCCGACAAGACGATAGACCGTGGAGGCCTCGGTGGCGGACGTGAAATCACGGGAAGTGGAACGGAAGAACTGCCCTGGGGAAGGGATTCCATAACCGGTTATGTCATCTTAGAGGCAGAGAACCTTGATCAAGCCGAAGAGCTAGCTCGCAACTGCCCCGTGGTGAAAAGTAACAGAATCTACGAGATTCGCGAACACGGCTAGAGGGTTTCGAATCGACTCGGTTTAGATTAGGGTGTCTTCGTTTCAAGCCGATTAGGTGAGCTTAAGAAGTTCATGCTCCCTCTTGTATCCGTGTGGTTCTTTCGCAATCCGTGGTCCTTACTTTTAGAGAATTGTTGTGTCGACTTTTCTTAGAAGGTTTCTTTCGCTGATATCGAGTTCGATTCTTACGAGTGCGCGCGGTGTCGCGTTTGGAAACTGCCTTCTTTCTGAGAGCGAATTCGCGCCAGATTACTTTCGGAAGCGTAGCTAATCCTCAAACAGAACAGATTCTCAAGATTATCGGCAATTTCTACTACCTTTTCGAATCGACCCACCGAAGGACGCGGAGGACACGGAGCGTGTTCATCCGACTAGGCTCACGCCCTCCCTCGATGCGGAAGTATTCCTTTCCGGCGTGCCAATTCTGAGCCCGCCACTTCCCATCTTTGCCTCGTGCGGATATCAACAAGTCCACGGCATCGCCAAGGCGATCGTCCCAAGGAGCGTCAACGGTTCTGAAATGCTCCAGGCCGCGTAGCACATCGAAGTACCAGCGCGGGGGAAACGAAAGCTTCAAGAAGCTCGGCTTCACAATCTGTCCGTCGCGTTTCGATCGGTACAGCCGATGCAGCAAAAAGTAGTCGCGGCCTCGGCAGGCTGCAATTTGCAGAGTCGAATCGCTTCCACGAGTCGATGTGAAAGAGGCCAAAGCTTCCAAGGCGCTGATGGTGGTGTGGAAGGAGGAAACTCGTGCCCTTGCCCTGTTGCAGTTCCAGCCACCATCACTCATCTGCTCGCCTAGCAGCCATCGCGCCATTCGGCTGCAACGCTCATCTTCGGCGAAGCCGAAGTAGCAAGCCATTGAAATCAGCATTGCTGTAACGCAGGTGTCCGTACTTCCGGAATTCCAGAGGCTCACGCCGCCGCTTTCGCTTACGCCCTCGTTCAGCAGCAGTTGGCAGCTCAATCTTGCGTTTTTGTGGTTCGGCTGCAAACCCAAGTGCGTGAGCAGGCGGAGGGTGTAGAATGTTGAAGTCCACTTGGGCTGGTAGAGCCCTCCGCCCCAGATGCCGTCAGCGGAACGATAAGAGAGAAGCTTGGCCCCCCAGCCCTCGCGGGCAATTTTGCGGCGCGTCTTAATCCAAGTTGCTTCCGCGTTATCCAAAAGATCTCGCCGAACCTGCCAAGCCACTGCCGGGTCTCCCCCGAGAAGCCACTTCGTCGTTTCCTTCGAAAGCTGCCCGAGTTCCTTCATTATCGCATACTCACCAATCTTCCTTAAAGAGCTAGTTTCTATTCTGCCGATCATCTCGGGTTAATGAGAAACTCTCCCTTCTCCCCCAATGGGGCCCTCTCTTTGAGGCAAGGGCACCGGAGTGCGCCTATTATGATCGGCCAAGGCAGCCATTTCTTACACCATCGCTTAGTTGACAGCGCCGTGAACGGCAGATAAAAACTAAGAAGAACAATTTCGAGCCGATTCTCAACTGGCCATCGGCTGGTTCTTATCATTACCGCTTCTCTATTTAGCTTGCTTTTTGCGCATTGGGCGCCGCGTTCTTTTCAAGGCTTCAAGGCGAGCTTTGACGAGCTTCTTAACCAAGGATGCGGATAGGGGTTTTGCCGGTTGAAAGCGGACAGTTCCCTTGCTCACGTCATAGTTGGCAAGATCGTCTGAAAAAGCTTTCAGCGTGATGTCGTTGAACATGTAGAAGGCGCAGTGACTCTTCGCCGCGCCGAAGCCACAAATCACGTGTTGCTTACGAAAGGCGGGCTGCCCGTAGCTTATGCACTCCTCGGCTTCCGGGGCTGCCGCCCTAATCTGGCCGCGAAGGACTTCAAGGGCTTCTCTTTGCTCAGTCGGGATATTGGCCAAATATTCCTCAATTGTCTTTATACTCATTTCTTCCCCTAGAGCTAGGCAATAGCCTCAAAAGCCCCAATAGAATCATCCGTTTACTGTTTTGTAAAGGCATCGAATTGTCTTTTCCAACATTCTACCGTTCGCCATAGTTTTGGGCAAGCCCTCCTCGCGAGCCTCGCGGAACGACCAAACCACTCAAGTAAGAATATCGCTGTTTCATTGTCTTTCTTACAAACCTTTTTGGGGAAAGATGTTAGATTGCCTTCGAGAACTTCATTTCTCCAGCACTCCACTACCTTAAGGACGCGCCGTGTTCTTTGAAAATGGCGGCCGCCTCTTGTGCTCGCTTCCGGTGCTTCTTCCGAGATTAGTCGCTGGAACGATGCAGACGAATCTATCGATATACGAAATCAAATACCTTCTCTCATTCTCCGTTATATGCTGCCTCGAGCGTGGCGATGTCTATCTTCTTCATCTGGAGCAAGCTCTGCGAGGCGCGTTTCGCAGCCTCTCTGTCTTCGGACTCCAGCATGCGAACAAGGGCGTCGGGAACGATTTGCCACAGAACACCATAGCAATCCGTAAGCCATCCAAACATGCTCTCTTCGCCGCTATCGGCCAGAAGGGCGGACCATAGACGGTCTGTTTCCTTCTGGTCTGCCGTACTGACCGTAATCGACGCCGGGGGGAAGAGCTTGTGCTGAGGGCCTACATTGATAAAAGTGTAGGGTGTTCCGGCCAAGATCAGCTCCACTAACAGAGCGGGCGCGCTTGGTTCGGGGCGAGAGATGTTTTTGATGAAACTGTCTGGCAGCAGTGAAACGTAAAACTCCGCCGCCTGTTCGCAGTTGTCGTTGAACCAGAAGCAAGTACGGACTTTCGGTTTTTTGCTCACATCCTCCAGCCTTGTTCGAAGCTTTTGCTCTTTCTCGCGAAGCTCAGGTGTTATCGCTTCTTTGAAATCCTCCATCTCAAAAATAGGCCGAATCTCCAACGTAGTTTTCTCACCCGGCATTGGCTCTGGACAACGCTTTGCCCATTCGACTGCTTCGTCCATCGAATTCACCTTCCAAATCCAAAACCCGGATACGAGTTCGGAGATTGGTTCGAAGGGACCGCCGTTCACGGTTTGAACTCTCGATGAAATGGAAATTCGCTTGCCTCGGGAACTCGGTTTAAGTCCTTCCCCCGACTGCAAGATGTCCGCTTTGGTAAGCTCCTCGTTGTATTCGCTCATGGCCGTTAGCAGGTCTTCGGAAGGCATCACGCCCGCCTCGCTGTTCTTTGTTGCTCTTACAAATACGATTACCCGCATATCGCTCTCCTAATCTTGCATTTCACAGAGTACGCTTTTGCCGATTTGCAGTCTTTGAAAACAGCAGCTCACGAGCGGCGACTACCTGAAGTTCTCAATTTTGATGCCGAGGCGATTCCCGGCGTTCGCAAGAGCGAACACATCCATTCTGCAATGTCTGTATGCTGCCCGAGTTCTACTTTTTCTCGAGTTAGCAAAGAATTCGAAGCCCTATTATCGCTCTCTTAAGCTCTCTTTCGCCGCAGGCTTCCTAAATCATCGCTCCGACTAGATAAGTGAACTTGAGAAGCTCGCTAATCAGCAGTGTTTTTTGTGAAAACTATGTGCCAAGCACCCCCTAATTTCGGCCCGCTTTGCTTGGTATAACCCGGCAGCACCCGCCTGCACTTGGCTATATCCAGTTTCGCCTTCTCGAAGAAGCCTTTTTGCGGATTACCGACAGGTTTCAACAGTTTGATTTTGGCTACTTCGATATTTCGGCAGAATATGGACTAGTCCAGCACGTGTCAATGTACAAAAAAACTCAAAGTCCGCATAAATAAATCTAAGCGATTAAACGCTCTGTCCGGAGGGGTTTATCAGCAGAGCGCCTATCTCCGGAACAAGGGGCTAATTGCTTGCCGCCACCATCAGACTGGCCCGTACCACTCGGGAAGTGAATTTTTAGATTGCAGTCGCCTTCGTAAATAACGGGCCGATTTTCTAAAAGGGCCAGCTTCTTCTATGGCCCAACCTCTGATTTTCGGCATCTTGGCCAGTTCCTCACATTGGCTCGACCATTAAGTGTAATTCGAACTACTTTGCAGGAGATTGGCCGCTGTAAATCCTGAGTATCCGTAGCCTTATCTGAAGTAACCGTAAGTTTAAGAATCAGGAACTTCGAGGCGCTTGGCGCCTTAAGGAATTTATCAGTGCTGCCGATGGATTTCAGCTTGCAGCCGTCTGATGCCCGTATGGAAGTGCGTCTTCTTATTTGAAAAGCTGATGTAAAAGATATGGAAATATTGCGGTAAATGGGGTATAATTAGGATGTTTTTCAATCTTAGTTTCGG
>Ga0126335_1000020_pt1 | contig 82042 bp, 89 predicted proteins | sample OlaspJWI45metaG_FD_108409 | JGI IMG/M metagenome (GOLD analysis project Ga0126335, IMG submission 108409) | Marine gutless worms symbiont microbial communities from Oahu, Hawaii - Olavius sp. 1 OAHU.JWI-45 metaG | ecosystem: Host-associated > Annelida > Digestive system > Unclassified | place... | reverse complement strand
TCTCTTGCAGACTGCGCCAGTAAAACGCATGAAATGCAGGCGATTTGTAGCGCATTCTCATATCTACTGGCTGCAAATTCCAGCTACATAAAACAGTATGCCAGTGTGTGTAAACAGGTATGCGAGGACTGTGAGAAAGAATGCAGAAAGCATGAAGAACATATCGAGTGCAAGGCTTGCGCTGAAGCATGCGCAGACATGGTCGATCAAATTGGCCTCAGGCTTTCATAACTACTATCAACCGATTTGAACACATAGAATAACAGGAGCAGCGAGAAATATTCACTACATTGAATAATAATTCCTCTCTGTTCCTGTTTTTCTTTTTATGGCAATCAGGCCGACTGGTTGATTGAATTTATATCGACCAGCTTAAATATATTGCTCATCGGCACAGGCATGGATATACCGTACCCCTGGGCATAATCAATACCCAGCTCCTGCAACTTATCCCTGATTTCCTGAGATGAGACAAATTCAGCAATAACCTTTGAGTTTGTAGCAACACCGATTTCTTTTATTGCCATCACAATAGCCATATCAAGCGAATTCTCGAGCATACGTGTAATAAAAGAACCATCTATTTTAAGGTAGTCAACAGGTATAGATTTGAGATAGGAAAAGGAACATAAGCCTGAGCCAAAGTCATCCAGCGCCAGACTGCAACCCAGTGATTTAACGTTATCAATAAAATCCATCGCAATAGCCATATTCGCTATAGCGGCGGTCTCCGTTATTTCAAAACAGATCGCCTCATGAGGTATTTCATATTGCAGGAACTTTTCCTTTATATAGGGAAGCAGGCTTTTATCCCCTAATGACAACCCTGACAGGTTAATTGAAAAAATTATATTGTTATTTTCCTTCACGTCTGAACTACGTAATTTCTTCATGAAGGAAAATGACTTATCAATCACCCATTTATCAATTTCTGTCATCACCCCATAACGCTCGGCTGCAGGAATGAATGCACCAGGCTCAATCACAATATTTTTTTCATGCAAGCGGATCAGAACTTCATAGTGCTGATTCACGCCATTTTCCTTATTCAGCGGCTCGATGGAATGAGCAACAAGAAAAAATCGATCTTCTTTGATGGCATGCTTGATTCTGGCGACCCATTGCATTTCGCCATGCATTTCACCTAATGTTTTATCCTCATCGGTATAGACATGTATACGATTGCGCCCCAGCTCCTTGGCCATATAGCATGCCAGATCTGCTTTTCGTAAGATGTTATTGGATGTTTCGTCGGCATCAGTTATAAATGCCACACCAATACTTGCCCCGACACTAAAGGATTTGTTATCCCAGATAAAGTGAAACTCTGACAAAGCCAATAATATTTTTTCAGCAATATTGATAGCTCTCTCTTCTGGACACGAATTCAATAGCAACGCAAATTCATCACCACCCAGCCTGGCAAGCATGTCGCTTCCGCGGACAGAGCGTTTAAGATATAACGATAGCTCTTCCAGTAATTTGTCTCCGGCTACATGTCCACAGGTATCATTCACCACCTTGAACTGATCCAGGTCCAGATAGAGCAAGGCATGATGAGTATCATGCTCCTCTGTTTCATCCAGAGCGGAATTAAGCACATCATCAAACTGATGTCGGTTTATCAACCCGGTTAGACTGTCATAATACGCAAGGTGATGTATATGCTTATCAGCTTCTACTTTTTTAATGAACACATACAAAAGAAAAGCCAGTATCAGGATAGAGGAAGGGATAAACCCATATTTAATCGCTGACTGTAATGTAACAATACCTTCGGTATGGGCCTCTTTATCCCCAATAACATGAATCTTCCAGTTTAGCCCGATTAGCGGCAAGTGGCTTGATTTCATCCACTGCTTGTCTTGTTGAATAAAGTTGTCAGGAAGCGTTTCTGAAGCCAGCTGGTATTCATCCTGAGAAAGATTATCTGACCTGTGCGAGATGACGACATATGTTAGCTTCTCCTCAGATATATCAGTCAATTCATCAGTCAGCAGGGATACATCCACATCAAATATCAAGTATCCAGACCGATTTCTTACTGACGTATACACAGGAACACCCCAAAGGAGGCTTTTCAGCTTACCCTGACTGTCCCTTTTGATATCCACATGGAATTCATCAGGGCCAAGATCCTGTTCTAATCTGTGCTTAATATTATAGTCGTGTATAACATTCCCTAAATCAGAGTAAATAGTTGACTTGTCTACGTGAAATATTTCATTGGCGTCATTGTCGATATATCGGACATCCAACAGGTAATCATTATTCTTAAGGAGATCAAAGAAATATAACTCCAATTGTCTTGTGTTTTCCTCAACAGCAAAGTAATTAAGGGTGAGCGAGTAGTACCTTATGGATTTAAATGATGGTAGCTGGGCGTAAGATTTAAAGGTTTGAGAAAGATTTCCAATATGATCCTTAAATGTATTGATTCTTGACTGAAATTCAAGATGAAATTGCGCTTCCTGCTGATGCAAAAGTTTTGAATTGATATTCTCAAAAACCGTATAACCCACGACCACAATCAATACAATTGCGACCACTGAAAGGGAGCCGATAAGCTTTGTAAGTTGCTTCGTTATCACGTAATGGATTTCCGGGATTTATTTCTTATGATCCTGACGTATCTCTCGTAACAACTGCTCATACAAATGTTTTCTTGGCATAACATCCCATAGGAGCATTTTTCTAAAATAATTTTGATCGTCAAGATGCAGGGCTTTAATCTCATCCTGTGACATCAGTGCTAATGTTTCGATATTGGAAGGCGCCAACCCGGTAATATGACTCATTTGCCGCTGCACCTCAGGGCTGATTTGATGATTGATATATTTGTGTGATATTTCATCCAGTTGACAGTTTTTACTCAACATATAGCTATCAAACATACCGACCGCGCCCTCTTTTGGAATTACCATTTTGAACTTCTTGTTATATTTAGAAAGGCGTTCAGAAGGATCAAACCAGCTATTAGTGATCAATACTTCTCCGGAGGCAAGCAATTGAATTTCTTCCTGTTCCCCACTGTAATAAGTATCAACTTGTCTATTCAACTCCAATAGCTTTTTCTTAACTTCATCAAGCTGCTGAAGTGTCAGGTTGTAAACATTTGTATAACCCAGTGCGAGCGCCGCAGTCCATATCATAGAGACGTCATCCCACAACGAGACCTTACCCCTGTATCTTATATCCCATAGAACATTCCAGCTTTCAGGCTCTGGTACTTTTGAGCTGTCATATAACAAGCCCGTTGGACCCCAGGCCCAGGGTACGGCATAGGTCTTCCCTTTAATTTGGGCCCACTCGGTATATCGTAGGTTAGGGTGCAGATCCTTATAGTTTGGAATCGCTCGTGTATCCAGGCTTTTAACGAGGTTCATCTTTTCCAGAATCTCAATGCCTTCATTAGAGATAAGCAGTACATCACAGCGCTTGCTGGTTTCAGCGTGATGAATGATTTGATTGAGATTATTTAAAGGCGTGAACTCGATCTTGTAGCCGGTTTGTTCTTCAAAGCTTTTGAAGCCGATGGTTTTATTACGGTGCTCCGGGTCTGCATACACATCCCAGCCCGCCACATGGATAACAGATTGAGCAGGCGTTGTTTCGGCAAAAACATTTGTTATTCCCAGCGCAACCAGAATAACAATATGACCAAACCCTCTGAAAGCTATCATCATCTTCACATCCATTCTTAGTAGTTTTAAACGACATTCGGACAATTTTTACAGCTGCGCCATACATTACCATAGATTAAGTAACAGTATTCACTAGAGTAACAGAACGCTTTTAATAAAGCGTTATAAGCTATCTCTTAAGACCGCTTGCTCCTTCCACTGAGTCTGGCTCAAGCCGATTCAGTCGAAACAAACCGTTAATTCCTCCATCACTGGTAAAATATAACGCCCCATCTGGGCCAGTTCCTAAGCCCATGGGCCTGGCCAGTCGATCACCTTTTTCATTTTGAAACCCCGTCACCAGGTCATCAACCTGCACTGCTTTATCGTTTTCAAACCTGACCAACACCAACTTGGGTGGTCGACGAGATGATGGGTGGCCATCACTATCGCCATCCGGTTTTGTACCCCAGGAACCATGTAATGCCACAACGGCATCACCATGAAATGTATCATTAAGGTGGCCACTATTAATAAAGTGTACGTCCATGGGTGCATTTCGTGCGGGAAACGTGGCCACCGGTAGCATGACATCTATTCTTGGTGGCTGACTGTCAATTCAGTGATCACGGTGAATTTGTTTACCGTCATATTGAAACCATGGCATACCATGAAAGGAGTCTTGTTCTAATTGTGCAAAAGATTCGGGGGGCTGCTCATAACCCAGGTGATCAGGGCCATTATTACTCGCATACATTACTTTCGATTCCGGATGCCAGTCGAAGCCCACGGGATTTCGCAGACCACTCGCCCAGGTTCGCCATTTGAATGGTTTCACGCTTTCATCCAGCATCATCACGCCCCCTCGTCGATCATTAAAGGGGTAAGTTTCACCCAGGTACTCATCGCTACAGTTACCCGTGATACCTAAACTAAGATATAGCCGACCATCTGGTCCGACCTTTACCGTCCGGCTATTGTGACCCCAGCCACCGGGTATTTTGGCAACGGGCTCGACATCTCCTTCTTCAAGTTGACTGTCGGTTGGTTTGTACGGAATACGGTATAGGCCCGATGTCTGCGCGATATAAAGATACTCCCCTCTCACTGCCAAACTATGGGGATAGTCCGCGAGGATCAATATATATTCTGGATTTGTATAGGGTGGTCTTAGTCGATAAATATGACCAGACCTTGAGCCAACCAGCATACTCCCATGCTGATCGAAGATAAAAATCCTTGGCCTCTGCATATCGGTCGTTAAGAGGTCAAGCGCATACCCTTTAGGCACATTTACCGTGAAGACACTATCACCTACTTCGGCAACATGAGTCTCATACTGGATAGGTACTTGCCCACTAATACAAGACGAAGCATAGAACCATATAAATAAGAATGTTACGTTTCGATACATGAAGCCAATAGAGGATAGTGCATCAGTAACGAACACAAACATTCATGCGGCTAGCTATTACAAGCTATTAGCTATTTCTTTTTACCTTTCTTATCTTTCTTGCCCTTCTTCTCTTTTTTGTCTTTCTTGTCCTTTTTGTCTTTTTTATCCTTCTCGTCCTCGTCTTCTTCCTTCTCACCTGCCCAGGCTTTTCCTTTTTCCATACCGGTTTCACTCACATGATCTCCACGTGCACCGCCCGCACCTTTACCTTTGTCGCCTTTAGCGGCCATGAATACACCCGTTAGCGAAAAACTGATAATCAATACAAACAGTAGTTTCATAAAATTATTCATCATTATTGTCTCCTGACTTAATTAAAATATTATTCCTGATAAAGGCAAGCGCTACTTCCAGAGATCGACATGGATACCCTGTGCTTCCAGTCTATCGGCCTTGGCACCTAACCATCGTTGAAAATTTGGCTGTTCCTTGTAGCCACCTGAAGATACGTAATCCATGACGCCCTGCGTATGAAAGGCCTTCAGATAGGCTTCTGCACGAAAGACCTCTTCTCCATTATCATCAAAGAAAACAAGGCTGGGGCCATTCTGAATATTCAATTCTTTTGCCCAGTCTCGGGCGATCATCTTACGACCATCCGGTGTAATCACCCTTGCCTTTGACCACATATCCAGCAAGACGATATCCAGCTTGGCCGCTTCCTTGAGTGTTTCTTCGCGTTTGAGAACATCACCGTGTAATTCATCGCAGGCGAGACATTGCAGCTGTTCAAACATGACAAGCAATGGTTTGCCCGATGCCCTGCGCTCGGCACGAAGATCATAAGGCGGTTGCAGAAAGTAATCTTCTACGTGAAGTTTCCCTGAAGCTTTTTTCTGTGGCTGCTGACCGTAATAATGGCGAAAAGTCATGGCTGATTCCTGCTTTTCAGCAACATACTTTAATGCCGCTAAAAACTTGGCTGGATGGTAATAACCGTTAATACGTAGTACGAGTTTACCTTTCTCATTCAGCATAAGCATGGTGGGGGTAAACATAACCCTTAAGTCCTCCGCAAACTGCTTCTCGGTAACATCATTACCCTCGAGATCAACAACTTCCCGGTCACCCCACATATTAATCGCGATCGTATCGAACTTGACCTGTGAGTATTCTGCAATCTCACGGTTACCGTAGTTATCTTCCAGTAACTTTTTACAGTAAGGACAACCATCCTGATAAAAATACAGAACTACTCGTTTACCTTCCGCCGCTGCCTCCTCGATATCTTCACGAATATCAAGAAATGAGCTTTTAAACCATTTGGGTTTTTCTGCATAACCCGGGTTTTCCATACCCTCTTTCAGTTCTTCCTGTGCACCTGCAGGGGTTGCTGCATATATACTCTGTACAGCGAGGATGGAAAATATAATGACAGTAAAATATAGCTGGCGCCAAAACATATGTAACTCCATCTGATATTTGATTATCTATCTATATGCCGAATTACCACAAATTGCAATTAGCACTCATTAATATAGGCACATTTATCCGACAGATGGCATTGATTACATAGTGGCTTGGCTCGGCAGATATCCTTGGCATGCAAAACAATTAATGCGTGGTATTCACTATATACCGTTACTTCTGCCTTAAGCTGACTTTCAAATAGCTGGCTCAGATCTTCGTATTTTTCATCACCAGTAATCACACCGAGGCGAGAAAAAAGTCTGCGGGTATAAGCATCGATGACAAACACCGGACGATCAAAAGCATATAACAGGATATCATCAGCGGTTTCCTGACCTACTCCGTACACATTGAGTAACGCCTGTCGCATATCATCTGTTTCATAACTGGCAACCACCTTTTCCCCACCTTGCGAAACCAGCCATTCACAGAATGCCTTCAGACGTTTCGTCTTGATATTGAAATACCCGGATGGTCGCAGTAACTCAGCCAGATCTTCATGCGTTGTATTAATGATTTTGTCTACGTTCAGACAATGTGCGGTCTTGAGATTGGCAATCGCTTTTTCAACATTCGACCAGGCTGTATTTTGCGTCAGTATTGCCCCCACCATAATTTCAAAGGGGCTATCACCCGGCCACCAGTCCTGCTCACCATAATGTTTAAGCAGTTGTTGGTATACCTGCTTGATGGTTATCGACGACGTGATACTTTCTTTCTCAAGGTGGTTTTCTTGCGAACGACCTTACCGCCGGGCCAGGCAGAGGAACGCTTCTTTTTGACTTTCTTATGCGTATCAATGGTTGGCAGTCCTGTCTCGTTCAATAGCTGATTCAATTCAGCCGGTTTAAGTTCACGGTATTCACCTGCCTTCATCTTCGGGTCCAGTTTGATGGCACCAAAGCGTATGCGGATCAATCGACTGACCTGTATACCCTGTGATTCCCACAACCGGCGAACCTCACGGTTGCGACCTTCGCGTAATGTCACGTGATACCAGTGATTACTGCCCTTGCCACCCGCGTCCTCTATGGTTTCAAAACTGGCGCGCCCGTCTTCCAGTTCCACCCCATCCAGCATATTCTGTAGTTGCTTATCGGTGACCTTACCCAGGACACGCACGGCATACTCTCGCTTCATCTGGAATTTTGGGTGCATTAAACGATTGGCCAACTCACCATTATTGGTCAGCAGCAATAAACCGGATGTATTCAGATCCAGCCGACCAACATTGATCCATCGACCGTACTCACATGCTGGCAGGCTATCAAAGATGGTCTTTCTGCTCTGTTCATCAGAGCGAGTAGCTACTTCGCCTTCTGGCTTGTAGTACATCATACCCAGGACTAGCGGGCTTTTGGTTCCTTTAATGTTGACCGGCTTACCATCGACAGATAATTTATCGCCAGGCTTATAGCGGTCACCTAATTTGGCTAGCTTGCCATTGAGTTTAATTCGATCAGCTTCTATCCAGCGCTCAATCTCACGTCGAGACCCCATCCCCTGGTTAGCCAGTACCTTTTGCAGGCGTTCGCCTTCGAGCGATTGTTTTTCTTTTTTCGCTGGTTCGTCTTTCGATGCTTGCTTATTTTTGCTCATGCTTAAGTCGTTATATAGGGCGTTGCACGATATATTGTAGCGTCATTCCCGAACGCTCTTATCGGAAATCTACTGGCTAAAAGCAGATCCCCGATACATTCACTCGGGGATGACAAATTAATTGGCGGGTAAAGACTACTTAATGGATGGTATCGTCGGCCTGTGGCACGGTTTCAGGCTCATCGCCTTGTGTACTTACCACATCCTGTTCAGATGCTGACATATCATCCGTATCACCATCACCTTCGGTCACAACCTCCTGCTGTGTATCACCTTCGGATGCCGCTACTTCCGCATCGCCCAGGTCAAGCTCGGCATTAATACTGTCGATATCACGCAATTCCTGCAGTGTTGGCAGCTGACTCAAAGATTTAAGATTAAAGTAGTCCAGAAACTCCCGTGTCGTGCCATACATTGCAGGCTTGCCCGGCACATCCCGATGTCCCAGTACCTTGATCCACTCACGCTCCATCAAGGTTTTTATAATATTGGAGCTCACTGCGACACCACGAACATCTTCAATTTCACCACGGGTGATCGGTTGCCGATAGGCAATCAACGACAGTGTTTCCAGTAAAGCACGTGTATAGCGCGCAGGTTTTTCTTCCCATAAACGTGATACCCAGGGTGCCAGTTCTTTTTTCACCTGCAGGCGATAACCCGACGATACCCGGTGTACCTCAATACCACGCTCGGCATATTCTTCATTCAATGCATCAATGGTCTTACGAACCTGGTCACGCTCAGGCTGTTCGCTCTCTTCAAACATGGCAACCAGGTGATCAACCGTTAACGGTCTGCCCGCTGCCAGTAATGCCGCCTCGATGATGTTTTTTAATTCATTGTCATTCATATTGTCCGTCCACCTCGGATAGTTCCGTCTCGTCCTCTGGTAAGGCTTCCTGCGCAGCGACTTTGACGTGAATCTCCGCATATAAGTCAGATTGCTGAATCACGATTAAGGATTCTTTAATCAGTTCAAGAATGGCGAGAAAGGTCACCACAACCCCCGGACGACCTTCTTCGGCATCAAACAGGGTTTGAAAGGCAGTAAATCTATCCTGTGACAGGCTGCCCAGTACGTTCGACATTCTTTCACGTACCGAGAGGGCTTCCATCTGTACATGATGATGCTGGTTGATTTCAGCACGCTTCATTACATCGGCAAAAGCCTTTAGCAGGGCATCCAACGGTACCTCTGGCAGCTTGCGAGTCACGATACGATCCGCCACTTCGATGGTCGTCTGAAAGGTATCGCGCATCATGCGAGGCAGTTCGTTGAGATCCTCTGCCGCCTTTTTATACCGCTCATACTCCTGCAACCGCCGAACCAGTTCAGCGCGAGGATCATCTTCTTCACCCTCTTCATCAGACTTGGGCCGTGGTAATAACATGCGGGACTTAATTTCCGCCAGCATGGCTGCCATCACCATGTATTCCGCTGCCAGTTCAAAGCTAAGCTCTTCCATCATTTCGATGTAGGCCATGTACTGATGGGTGATTTCTGCTACCGGGATATCCAGAATATCCAGGTTCTGCCGACGTATCAGGTATAGCAGGAGGTCCAGTGGCCCCTCAAATGCCTCTGAAAGAAATACTTCCAGCGCTTCTGGCGGGATGTATAAATCCTGTGGTAACTGCGTAATCGGTTCACCCTGCACCACGGCAAAAGGCATCTCGTTCTGTGTCGGATGCTCCGGGTGTTGCTCGGTTTTGGGGTGATCTTCAGTCATATAAATTAATCAGCTGCGATGATATTTTCGTCAGGACAAGGCAAATATTGATGACGAAGCGCAGTGTACACGACAGTACATGAGCATTTGGAATCAATATTTAACAAAGTCATGGCGGAAATAGTGAGCAGCTACTTATATTCTAGACCCATGACGTGGTTGACTTCATCTAATGTTTTTCTAGCTTCGTCGCGGGCCTTTTCGCTGCCCTCATTAATGATGTTGCGCACCAGCTCAGGACTTTCATCATAGACCTTCATCCTGTCCTGCATCGGAGCCAGCTCTGCCTGTATGGCCACGATAATGTGCCCCTTGCAGTCAAGGCAACCAATACCGGCCGAGCGACAACCTTCCATTATCTGCTTTTGCAAATTTTCTGGTGAGTAAACCTGATGCAATTGCCAAACCGGACACTTCGACGGATCACCCGGGTCAGTACGGCGAACTCGTGCTGGATCGGTTGGCATGGTCCGCAGTTTCTGATCAATATCCTCCGGAGTATCACGCAAAGATATCGTGTTGTTGTACGACTTGGACATCTTTTGCCCATCCAGGCCAGGCATTTTCGAGGCCTTGGTCAACAGGGATTGTGGCTCAGGCAATATCACCTTGCCACCCCCTTCAACATAGCCCAGTAAACGCTCACGATCAGCAATGGTGATATTTTGCTGACCGATAATCAGTTCACGTGCGACATCCAGCGCTTTCTTGTCGCCCTGCTCCTGGTACTTGTTCTGCAGACTACGAAACAGCTTGGCGTTCTTCTTGCCCATTTTCTTGATCGCCGTCTCGGCCTTTTCCTCAAAATCGGGCTCCCGTCCGTAGAGGAAATTAAAGCGTCGTGCGATCTCACGGGTCAGTTCCACATGCGCAACCTGATCCTCACCCACCGGCACCACACCTGCACGGTAGATCAGGATATCGGCACTCTGTAATAGTGGATAACCCAGAAATCCGTAGGTAGATAAATCCCGCTCCTTGAGCTTTTCCTGCTGATCCTTGAAGCTTGGCACCCGTTCCAGCCAGCCCAGGGGCGTCATCATTGACAATAATAAATGCAGCTCTGCATGTTCCGGCACATATGACTGGATAAACATGGTTGAGGTGCTGGGATTGACGCCAGCGGCCAACCAGTCAATCACCAGGTCCCAGACACTTTCCTCGATGACTCGAGGATCCTCGTAGTGCGTAGTGAGTGCATGCCAGTCTGCCACAAAGAAAAAGCAGTCATATTCATGCTGCATTTCCACCCAGTTTTTCAGTACGCCATGGTAATGACCCAGGTGTAATTTGCCGGTAGGACGCATGCCCGAAAGGACACGATTATTGGCGTTGACGGGAGAATTCAATGGGTTTCCTTATAGATTTTACCGAAACGAGCCGGATTCGAACGAAGAGCGGATCTTACCACAGGGTTGAAGGGAGTGAGAGCACGTGAGTGCCCGGAACTCAGGATTCAAGCATTGAGACATCACCCCGCCCATGGCGGTAAACAGTGGGCGGATCATCGGTCAGAACAACCACCGAGGTTGGTTCAACAGGACAGTGACCACCGTCTATCACCAGATCGACCTCATGTTCCAGCCGTTCGCGAATTTCCCAGGCTTCATTGATGGGGAGATCATCACCGGGCAAGATAAGGGTTGAACTCATTATCGGTTCGCCCAGTTCTCCGAGTAAGTCCCTGACAATGGGGGTATCCGGCACACGGATACCAATCGTCTTTCGCTTTGGATTCTGCAACCGCTTGGGCACTTCACGGGTCGCCTTGAGGATGAAGGTATACGGACCTGGCGTTACCCCTTTCATCAATCGGTAGTGCTGATTATCAACCTTGGCATAGGTGGTGATTTCTGAAAGGTCACGACAGACCAGTGTGAAGTTATGATTCTTGCTCACCTGGCGTATACGACAAATTCGTTCCATGGCCGTCTTGTCACCAATATGACAGCCCAGTGCATAACTGGAGTCTGTCGGATAGGCAATCACACCACCTTCGCGGACGATCTTTACCGCCTGGTGAATGAGCCTTGGCTGGGGGTCATCTGGATGAATTTCAAAGTACTGACTCATGCTGCTAATCTCTCCTGCCAAATTTCAGATTCCCAGATTGCCGTGCAGGACTCCGGCATTTCGGGCAAATGCCCTAGCTGAATCCATGGATTTTCCGGCCCATGATAATCAGAACCTGCAGAGGCCAATAAATCAAATCGCAGTGCATGCCCTGTCATGGTCTTCACCTCTTGTGGTGTGTGACTACCTGACAACACCTCGATTGCCTCACCACCTGCCTCGATAAAATCATCCAGCAAACTACGCAGTTTAGTTGCCGTCAATTTATATCGTGCAGGATGTGCCAACACGGCAATCCCATTGGCGGCGCGAATCCAGCCAACCACATCAGAAAGCGATGCCCAGTCGCTACGCACGTGTCCGGGCTTACCCTTGAGTAAATATTTCTTGATCGCCTGACCAAAATCTTTGGCATAACCTGCGCTGACCAGATATCGAGCAAAATGTGAGCGGCTCACCAACCCACCGTGCACAAAAGACAATGCCCCTTCATAGGCATTTTCGATACCGGCTTTTTTCTCCAGACGCCTGGCGATCTCCTGGCCCCGCCAGTCACGAAAATCCAGTTGCTGTTGAATACCGTCCCGAAGCACCGGTGTATCTACATCAAGATGCAGTCCCACAATATGGATAGTGCGACCGTTCCACATGGCCGATAGCTCGACACCAGGGATCAGCTGAATATCAAGGTCATCGGCAGCCCGTTGTGCCTCTGCCAGACCCGCCACGGTATCGTGGTCAGTCAGCGCCAAATGCGTAACACCCGCCTCCTCCGCTTGCTGCAGCAACTCCGTTGGCGTCAACGTGCCATCCGAGGCAATGCTGTGGCTATGAAGATCGTATGTCATGGGCGCGGCATTCTACGGACTTTAGTTTCGTTCTGCTAGAATGCGCCCCCAATAAGTTACCCGCCCATATAGCGATTCATTATTATGCAACTCCCCTCCGCTCAGCCTGATGTTATTAACGAGATACTTGATCGCATCATCGGCAGCATTCATCCATTAACTTTTAGTGAACGGACCGCTGAAAAGCTGGCAGATAGTCCGGCTGAGATTGTCACCTCGTTACGACAACTTCAGGAGATTATAAAAGGTAGCGCCAACCAACCGGACGAATTAAGTACAAGCGAGGTCACCGAAATAGTCGAGTACGCTATGCAACTGCTCGATAACACATCACAAATCTTACAGCGTCTGAATGATACCGAGTTGCAGCAACTGAACGGCATACTGGCCGTGAGTATTGCACTGTGGGCAGGCACTCAGGGCGGACAGATTAACCAACTTGAACCACTGGTTGATACGCTGGCCTGGTTGGCAAATAACCTTGAAGATGAGAACTCACTGGCCGAACTAAGTAATATCCTGGGCGACCTAATGGACGCATGTAGTCTTACTATTACCAGCGACCTGGATAACACTAACCCGGGACGGCCATGGCGCGTCCTTAATATCAACCGCGGCATTGTTGCCACACGCTCACACAATGTGGAACTGATGCGCGATGCCTACGAAACGTTAATTAAAAATCTGCCGCAGGACGCCGCAGGTTTCTTCTCGCAGGGGCTGTCTGAAATGGATCGCGTCGGTTATCCGGACCATGTTCGGGTAGTCGTGCAGGAATATGCCGACAGACATACCCCGGCAAGTACTTATCACTAGCTAACACTGGAGCACTAACATGCTATATATGATCGTTGGACTGGATGTTGAAAATAGCCTGGAAAAACGCCTGTCAGTCAGACCAGATCATGTTGCCCGTCTCAAGCAACTTCAAAATGAAGGTCGTCTGATAATGGCTGGTCCTAACCCGGCAATAGACACCCCTGACCCCGGTGATGCAGGATTCACTGGATCACTGATTGTTGCTGAATTTGAATCCCTCGAAGCAGCCAAAGCGTGGGCAGATGATGACCCCTATATCGCGGCTGGCGTGTATGATGAAGTGATTGTTAAGCCCTACTTAAAGGTACTCCCCTGATGACTGCTGAACGCGTAGAAATGATTCGTCAACGATTGACCGATGCACTTGAACCAGAATCACTGGATATAGAAGATGATAGTGCCAGCCATGCAGGCCATGCCAGTGCCGGGGGTGCCGGGCATTTTAATGTGATCATTGTCAGCAACAAGTTTGATGGTCTGCCGCTAATCAAACGTCATCGACTGGTTTATGACGCCGTTGCCGACATCATGAACACGGAAATTCATGCATTAAGCATGAAGACCTATACACCCGATGAGTTCTAAATTAAAAAACTGTCAACCAGCACGAGACTGTGTAAAAAGTGCATCCACCTGAAACTTTTTCAATGATCAGCATGCAAGACTTCAAACCCAAATGGCTCATGTTCTGGTGGGCAATGGCCTGCTTCTGGTTTGCTAGCTGGCTGATCCCGGGCACCCGGGAAATCTGGGATGCACTCGATAATGCCATTTTCTTTAGCTTCAATGGTTCACTGGCCAGTGGAAAATACTGGCAGGGATTCTGGGCCATCGCCAACTGGCGCCCCTTTGATGTCATTGCGGCCAGCATAATCCTTATAATTGGTTTCAGCTGGATCTATAACCTGGAAAGAACTAAACGTCTTGATGCATTATCCGGACTGGCAATACTACTGTTCATCATACTGGTCACACGTTTTAGTGCCGCATTGGTTTTATATTTAACCGATTTCCAGCGTTACAGCCCTTCGATTACGCTAACCCCCAGCTATCGACTCAGCGAACTGGTGACGTGGATTGATGCCAAGGACTACCACAAGGACTGTTTTCCCGGTGATCATGGCTACGTGGTCATGACCTGTATTATCTTTTTCTTTCTACAGGCCGGTCGACGCTGGGGAATCATTTCACTGATCATATTGACACCCTTTATGTTGCCACGCCTTGTCGGCGGTGCTCACTGGGCAACTGATATTATTATTGGCTCTGGCACGATGGTATTGATCAGCTTACCACTGCTATTTTCAACCCCACTCTACAAATGGGGACTAACCATAAGCAACAAAATACTGGCCTTTCTGCTTAGGCCGTTACTATCAATATTGAAATTGATTTAGAAAATGTAACGTGCAGCGATCGTCAGTAAGCCAATCGTCATATTGATCCCAACCAGCTGCCGTATTTGCGCCAAATGCTTCCCACCTTCAGGCCTGTCCTCTGCAGCCACTGCCTGCTTCAAGCGCTTGTAGGGAGCAAAAAATACATGGAAGAAAATCAACATCATGATGATACCCATCGTCATCATGGCATTAATACCCATTGGTAATCCTTTGAAACCACCGTATGCACTGAAAATTATCCAGAACCCTGTGACAAGGATGACAACCACACATACCCACACCCATGGGAAAAACCTGCCGAATACGCCAACCCAGAGTTTTAAACGCACGGGCGGCTCAAGCTGACTGGCGGCAACCGGGCGTAAGCCCATATGAGCAAAAAGCATCCCACCAACCCATATAACAACAGCCGCTACGTGCAGCATTTGCGCAATTTTAATTAACATAATTTCCTACCGAGTGATTTGAAACCGGGTGTGCAGCTTACCCGCTGAATAATATCAATACATTAGGGCCTGTTAACACTAGTCGGAGCCCAGACACTGCTTAATGGTGGGTTCCAATGTATCAATCTGACCAAATAACACTTTACACAGCATGCCCTCTCTATCTATCAGAATAGATGAAGGCGTGCCTTTAAGATTATAGTTTTCAAAGGTCTCCGCTTTCATGGTTTTTCGTTTTAAATATTGTGTTGCCATCTTCAATATATAGTCCTGTTCTTCTGGTCGCCTCTGCTTAATATCTGGATACAGACGCTCGGCATATTCAAGAACCCTTTCCTCTGTTACTGGTTCATCATCCGGAATCACATTATCCATCGCCATCGGAAAGGGTATTTCCCATCGAAAATGCCCATCAACCAATTCGCCACTCAATTCCAGCGCCTTTTTCGATTCACCAATCACGGTGCCAGCTTCAACCAGTGCTCTCAAATTCTCAACAGTATTGTTTTCATAATCTTCAAATGCCGTGGCTAATCCCAGTACGACAAGACCCTGCTCATGAAACAGATTGTGTAACCTGACGGCCTCGGGCAAGCCAAACAGAAAACAACCAGGACAGTTCATTTGAATAACTTCTACCAGAACAACTTTACCCTTCAGTTCATCGAGGCTAACAGGGTCACCCTGAACCCAGTGCGCTACCTGTAATTCTGGTGCGGGTTGATTTAATTTAGCAACCATTAACTCTTCTCCTTATTTACCAGATTCTCCATCGACTGCATGACTACCGGCGTGCCGGAATCTTCCTTTTCCTGAACTTCTGCTTCAAACAAGCGATAACCGTTAATCATAGCCGATACATCAGTAGTTTTTGCGTAGTAATCATGCAAAAACAGTGTCAATAGATGCAATGCCGTCATCCACAAAACCACGGCAGACCAAAAACCATGCACTGAGGGCAAATAAAAACCCATTATTAACGGTCTATCTTCCATTAAGCCACCACTCATAACCAGTAGCAATAATGCGATATACCAGAAGACATAGATCATTTTCCAAAGAGGATTATGCGCATACCAGCGGGGGGTCGGCTGCCTGACCATACTGAGATAAAATACCAGCATCTGTTTAATCGCATTAATTTCACTTGCTTCGGGAAATAAGGCAGCTAAACGCTCATGAACTTTCCCTTTAAAAAAAATCACCATTCGAACAGCCAACCCAAAAATAAGCACACTGGCTGCAATATAATGGTATTCAAGCGCGATTAATTCCCGCATGGGACTGTGTTCAATCAACCAGCCGGTAACCAGCAATACCAGTGTAGATAAGGCAATTGACCAGTGACTCACTCTGAGCCAGCCACTCCAGATCAATACACGTCTGATTTCTTTCATTATTTGATACCCTGTATCCTGTCTGCTATTAGTAGATTATAAACAGTATTAAAACAGATCACGCCCAACCATGTTAAGGATCGAAATCGATACTAAAATTCCTGAATCACCCCCTATCTAGTTAAAATTAACTCCTGCCTACGCCTTGTGTGATAAAATTACCGTATGCAAAAAGCGATACACAAGACAACATTGGATGATCAAACCAACCACGATTTGAAATACTGGCTATCCAGAACATCCGAAGAACGAATTGCCGCAGTGGAACTATTACGCCGCCAACACCATGGAAATATCGAACGACTTCAAAGAACTGTTCGAATTATTCAACAAAAATAGAGTTGAATACGTCATTGTCGGTGGTTATGCGCTGGCAAATCTGGGGGCACCCCGTTACACGGGCGATATCGATATTCTTATACATTCTAGTGATGAAAATGCACAGAATATTCTGGATTCGCTTAATGAATTTGGTTTTGACTCTTTAGACCTTTCGATAAGCGACTTCACCCAGCCCAAGCAAGTCATACAATTAGGTTATCCACCTTCCAGAATTGATATTCTAACTTCTATTACCGGTGTAGAATGGAAAGAAATCAATGAAAATGCCGTAAGCGATTTTTTTATGGGAGAGCCAGTTAGATATATCGGTCTTGAGCAATACATAAAGAATAAAAAAGCAATTGGGCGAGCAAAGGATTTAGCAGATATTGAAGCTATCGAGAATCAACAACATTAATTTCATCTCACATAACTCGTTCATCCGTATCCATGTTAAGGATCAATAGCAATATCGGCATCCCTGATCGTGAAATAGATATCAGCGCGATACGCGCTCAAGGTCCCGGCGGCCAGAATGTAAACAAAGTGTCCTCAGCGATTCACCTTCGCTTTAATATTATCGAGTCATCACTAAGCGATGACATTAAACAAAAAATACTGAATACACGTGATCGACGTATCAATAAAGATGGTATCGTGGTAATCAAGGCACAACGATGCCGTGACCAGGAAAAGAATCGAATTGATGCGCTTAACCGGTTAGCTAACCTGATACATAAGGCATTAACCAGAAAAAAGAAGCGTGTCGCAACCAAACCGAGCAATAAATCACGTCAGCGGCGTATGGACAGCAAAGCCCGCAAAGGCCAAACGAAGCGCTTACTCGCCAAACCTAGCATTGAATAACCAATAATCCATAATTCACAGTCACTCATAGATAAATCATGTCAGCGCTACATCCTAAAACCATCTTGATAACACTTGTCTTTCTGTCAATTACTCCCTCATTGGCAATTGCTACCGACATCGATATCCTCAATGAAGAAATCAATCGATGCGCCAAGCTACATGAGTTTGATCCCGAATGTACGGAAGACCTGGATGAGTATGAGCTAGGAACCAATGAACGCATTTTCCTTGAATGCGTCTACACCAGCATCCATGAGAAATTGATCCCAAGCTCACTTGTGCCAACAGATTTTGAAAACCTGGTTACCAAACATAAACAGATGACAGATGCCGTGGAGCAGCAAGAACTAACACGAGACGAGAGAACCCTGAAAACAACAGAAATACTCAACCAGATTAAAGCAAACGAAGCAGCGGAAACTGAACGACGAATCCAGGACCTTTCGGCTAAAAGAGACCGCTTTCTAAGAGACAGAGAGAAAATGCTAAAACGAAACCCTCGAATGTTTTAGATAAAAAGTATCGGCTATGACAACAGAATACCCAATAATCGCTATAATCATACCGACCTAACCCACAGGCACTCAGATGGACACATACTCTGCTGGAAGCCGTTTTCTGTTGATAACCGCAGCATTTGTCATAGTGGTTGCAGGCATGAAGGCAGCCGCTCCCATTCTTATCCCTTTCCTGCTATCTGTGTTTATCGCTATTATCAGTGCTCCGGCCATGTTCTTTTTGACAAGAAAAGGCCTGCCAATGCCCGTTGCCCTACTGGTTGTAATTTCAACTGTTATTGTTCTACTAACGCTGGTAGCAATACTAATTGGTAATTCAATTGAAGATTTTCGCCAGTCATTGCCTCTGTATCAGGACCGTATACAGGATCAATTGCAGGTTATTGTCGGACTCCTATCCAAAGTCGGCATCAGCATTTCACTGGCAGAGATCCAGACCTATTTTGATCCTTCTCTTGTTATGAAATTAATGGCCAATACCTTAAGTGGACTGGGCAATGTGTTGACCAATGGTTTTCTGATTCTGCTCACAGTTGTATTCATCCTGACCGAGGCATCCAGTTTTCCAGCTAAACTTCATCAGGTACTGGACCGGCCTGACCGCTCACTCCAGGGCTTTGATCATTTTCTGGAAACAGTCAAACACTACATGGTCATCAAAACATGGGTGAGTCTGGCCACGGGGATGATTGTCTGGCTAATACTGTCGCTGATCGGCGTCGACTACCCATTACTATGGGGCGTGATGGCTTTTTTACTTAACTACGTCCCGAACATCGGCTCAATCATCGCTGCAGTACCAGCGATATTGCTGGCACTCATACAGTTGGGATGGGGACTTGCAGTCGGTGTTGCGGTGCTATACATTGTGATCAATGTCGTCATCGGCAATGTGGTAGAACCACGCTTCATGGGTAAGGGGCTCGGCCTGTCCACGCTGGTGGTGTTTCTTTCACTGATTTTCTGGGGCTGGGTACTTGGTCCTGTTGGCATGCTATTGTCCATACCTCTAACCATGACCGTCAAGATCGCGATGGACAACAACGAAGAAACCCGATGGATTGCAATTCTGCTTGACTCAGGAAATATATCAAAAACGGAAAATGCTGAAGCTTGATAGCAACCTGTTTAAGAAAAACTGGCCGTTTCTAGTACATTCCCGCCGGTCGCGGTTATTAGATACACGATGTCCGGTTCTGGTGTGATTCTTGCCATTAGATAGAGACTTTAACCGCGTCAGTGAAGATAGGAGGAGTTTAGCCATTAATTGCCGAAATTAGTTTTCAACATATTGTCAAAAGTGCGCACAAAGCGGACATGTTTGTTAAGCAAACTGTTGGGTTATTGATCTACTTACCAGCGCACTCTCAGTGTTGCATTCAGGCTATTGTAATCATCACTGCCGGCAAACTCACCGTTATAACCAAAGTTGATCTGAGCATTGTCATTGATCTTTGCCATTAAACCAAAACCCAGCTGCAAACGATCACGATCCATATCGTTACCTTCCACACTAAAGGTGGTGGTTGGCGCTGCACTAAAGGCTGCCTTCATCAAATTGTCTTCATCACCATGCTCATGCACGTAAGCCGCATAGGCACTGGGCACATATTCAGCACCCTTGTCAGTTTTAAATGATTTGCTCAATCTCAACCCTAATTTGGTACGAATGGATTCATGTTCTTCTTCATCAACGGTGAGGTTGGCAAAGCTACCCGTCTCGGTGAAGTCTTCACGATCGGTTATGGTGTATTCCAGCCCGGCATAAGGGGTCAGCAGTAACAACTGGTTCATGATGTCTTTGACATCAGCAGGGTTGGTAATACCCAGCTGGGTCAATATATTGGACACTGCGATCTGGTTGGGTGTACCCGCCACATTGGTAAAGCTGACATCGTTGCGGGTCAGGTTCAGATAAACGTTGTTGGCATCATAAGTCAGCGTCGGATCAAGGAAAGCTAAGTTAGAAGTGACACTGTTAAAGGTCGTGCCGCCCAGCCCTCCTGCAGCGGTGAGGATAGTGTAGTCAGTCGTAAAGTTATAGGTACCGGCTTCGGGTAACACCTGGACCGAGCCGTTGCTGAGCGTAGCGGACCCGGTGGCGTTGATGAGGTCAGACTGGCCGGCGGCATTGACTTCGACCTGGTAGGTACCACCTGCAGAGAAATCGACATTTCCCGCCACGTTGGTGGTACCAATGGAGTTACCCGGGGCGAAGCTGCCACCGTTGATGATGACACTGCCGACGGTACCGGTACCGCCCAGGGTGCCAGCGGCATTGACGGTCGCTGTTGAGTTCGCAATCGAACCATTCACAAACAAGGTACCGGCATTCACTGTTGTTGCGCCGCTATAGGTATTCACACCGGTCAGGTTGGTGCTGCCACTGCCGGCATGGGTTACGCTACCGATACCAGAGATGACATCCCCATAGGTGATGGCATCAGAACGGTTGAAAGCTAGCAGGTTGTTATTGGTGATATCACCACTGATGGAACCGATTGTGCCACCGTTACCAATCTGTAAGGGACCAGTGACAGTAGTTCCGCCGGTATGGGTCAGGTCGCCGGTAATGGCAACCGTGCCGGTTTCATTCTGGAATACCGCACCGGTCCCGGAGATATTGCCGCCATGGGTATAGTCATTGGCACGCAGGAATCGGAACGTGGCATTATTGATGATATCGCCCGCTATAGAGCCGGTTGCGCCACCATTACCAATGTTTAATGTTCCAGCTGAAATAGTGGTGGTACCAGTATAGGTATTCGTGCCGGTAACAGATAGGGATCCCGTACCCGCCTTGATCAGATTGCCATCACCGCTAATTACATTGGAAAAACCTACACCGGTTGCTCCATTGGTATCAATGGTGCTGGTGGTTGCCGTGTTCAAAGTCACGGCGTTGGTCTCAATATAGCTGGCCGTGGTATTCAGGGTGCCTCCGTTCATAATAAGGGTACCGCTACCGAGGTTGTTGTCTGCACTGATGCTGATAGTGCCGGCATCAAGATTGGTACCGCCAGTATAGCTATTGGCACCCGACAGGTTAGTGGTACCGCTACCGACATGGTTAACAACAGCCGAATCCATAATAACAACTGCATTACCACCACCCGTGCCATCCTTGGTGAAAAAGTAATTGGTATCAGTATGGTTAAAGTTAAGCGTAGCAGTTCCACTATTACTCGTTATAATATTTGCTGCATTAATGATACCCGCACCACCACCATTACCTATATTTAGGGTTCCAGTACCGCCATTGGTTATCCGGATGTCGCCGTTCCCGCTTACTCCCCCAAATGTCGCATTAACGACACCCCCATTAACGACGTTTAATACGCCTACTCCACCATTGGATATAAATATCGAGGGCCTGAAAGACGCGTGTGTAGTGATTGCATTCCAGGTGCCATTATTAACTGTGACGGTGCCTGCACTACCGTTAGCGACAGTATCATTGGCTGTGGAAGTTGAGGTCAAACTAGCACCATTTGATATTTCAAGCGCACTGCTGTCACTTAAAATTACTCTCTTTGAAACAGCTGTCCCTGCATTAATCTGGGCTGTACCTCCATTTTTTATAAACACATTATCACTTGTTGTTGGTACAGATCCGTCAAGCCAGTTCCCTGCAACAAACCAGTCACCCACACCCGCATTATTCCAGGAGTCTGCGCTAACCTGTTGGACCGAGCCTCCTAAAAACAACGCCAAGATGATCGCGTTTAGGGGTTTGAATTTGAAGCGGCGTGTATTTGAGCTAATCAAGATGATAGCCATCATTAACCTCTGTGTATTAGTTGTCGTTGTTATGTGTGGCAGCTAATTTCAACGACCAGAACACATGCGATTAGTAGCGTGAACCTTACAGTATATATAGGCAAAGACATACCTACGATTTAGTTGGGTACACCACAAATATTGATAATAATCAGTAAAATAATATCGATTATTTTAGAGATGTTGATTATTTGTGAAATATTGATTCTGGATAACTTGGCTCGTATGGGTTCTCGGTAATCAACAAGTTAATTAACCAAGATATTGTTATCCTTTCTTTACGGAACTTCACGGTTTTCATGCGAATTAAAATGACTGCTTTTTCGCACAAAACGGACATTATTATTGCAACGCAATAATTTCAGTTTTCGGGTGTATCGTTCCGAAATCATACCCCAAAGCTAAATTCCCTTCTAATGGCAAGTTGCGGCGCATTATTGCCAAATTCTGGCTCTGACTACACTGGAATATTTGCTTGCTGTATGATCGCCTTACCGGAAAAGCAGCCTTTCAGATCTACGAGCCAGCAGTCCAAAATAGTACAAAATGGCCGCGCATAGATTTAAAGAATAACTACTGTTAAGGCCTTCATCACTAAATAGCTTATCTTTTCTGGAGGCGCGACTTGATACGCCCGGCATATTGTTTGAATATTCCCCTGATGCCTTCCCACGTACCGTTATTTACATTATTACGATTTAAATTTCGGTCAACCTGTACCGATATTCTTTCCCCCGTTTCTCCATCAATAAATTCTGTCTCCATTGTTGCGTCTGACAGGTCGATTGTTTTTGCAATACTATCCAATGCCGCTCTCGTATTCGATCCTGCAGCTGTAGCAGTATTGGTTTTCATCAACTTGATACCGGTTAGTGCCACACGAACGGCCACGGTTCTTGGATTAGTGCTGATCACGACCTGGTACTCAGGCTCCAGCTGACCGATCTGCGTCCGGTGAAACATATCCGAAAGCAATTTAAAATCAGCTGGTGCTACACCACGATATTCCGAATCTGGATGTAACCGAAACTCAATAGGCGTAAAGGCAACCCTGTTGAACTTTCTAAATTGCGTACCTGGCTTTATATAACAAAAACTATCTTGTCCTTTAAAACACTTGTCCAGTTTGACCTCACCACGAATAAAATCACTATATCCGGCAGGACTCGAAGCCAGCACAACCGAGGGAAAAGCAAGCATAATTACAGACAATGCAGGCAGTACTATTTTGTTACTTATCATATTTACTGCCGGCTAGCGAGAAGCATCAAGATGCTTCTTGAAGCGTTTTGCGTAGAACTCAAACGCCTCTTCTATTTCATCCCATTGATGTGAATCGCCTCTTAAATCTGCAGCCACATTACGATCGACAAGTGCGGCAATTCGCTCACCTGTCTGACTATCTATTAATTCAGCTTCGATCACAGCATCTGATAACGTTGTTCTGGATAACATGTCATCCTGTATGGCAGCCATGGCCATACCGATAGGCATGTAACTGATAAAACTTCGCTTTTTCTTGTGTAGTTTGACCCCAGTAACCGCCAGGCGCACGCCGATAGTTTTCTTACCCGCCTGATTAACGACAGGATAGTCCTCTTGCAGGGCATCTATCACAATATGGCGAAGTTGATCAGAAATTGCCTTAATAGTATTTGCCTGCACGCCCCTGTAAGATGAATCAGGGTGCAACCAGATCTCAACAGGGGCAATCTTGACCTGGTCGTAATTACCAAAATCCATGTCTTTTTTAATGTATCGATAAACATTACTTCGTCTAGGGTGTTTCTCGAAATCAACCTCCCCACCGAAAAAGCCGCTTTGGGAAGGTGCGACCGCATTAGATAGCATCGGTGTACCAAGTAAACCGACAACGATAAAAACATATGAGAAAAATTTCATAGAATCCTGCCTACATCTGTGACCAACAGCAGCTCATCTTACTATAGATCTAATTGCGGAAGATATTTACATATAGAGATATAAAACAATAATTATTGTACGTACTGGAGGAAACGTAATGACAACCTGTCTATGCCGGTATTTACCCAGTTGCGTACGGCTTCCATCTCGGGTTCAGCCGACCTGTTCTAATCTATGTACTCACCTTCTGTATCGGCTGCCCAGCCTACCCTTATTTTTAGATATCACCCTAAAACATCCTCGGATGCCGCCGCAACATCCTCTGACGCATTCTCTGATACTGATCTCTTTTCTCAGATAACTCCTGGATCCTGCGCTCGCTCTCAGCAACCTCCCTCGCTTTTACCTTGTTCAGTATTTTCTGGACTTCGGCACCACGTTGTTGTCGCGTCATCTCGCCCTTCTCGACTGCATCGGTCATTTCCCTGTGGTGCCCAATTAAATGCTTGTATTCATCAGGCAGCAACGCCTTGGGCATAATGACTTTTTCAATACCTGTATACACACATTCAAGAAAAACACGCTCATTCTTCCCCAACTCATTCGCACCGAGCCGTCCTCTCTGGTAGGGATCATAACCATGTTTTTTCGAACATATATCGATTTGCCCATTGATGTCGCCTACATCAGCAAAACTGCCGATGGTACAACTAGCATTAAAGTAACAATGAATACGGCGATGCGATCTAACTTCAAAGACTGTAACCCTATTTTGACCATTGTAATGATCCTCCTCTTTCGATAGCCAGACACATCAGCTATTCATTGATGCTACAGCAATGCAGAAATAACCGTCGTTAATAACTCAAGAAACGAAACTTGCGTCAACACAACAATTAACCATGGTACAGTTGTTGCGACAATAAGCGGCAAAAAGGTTTCCCTGCTAGCTGGGATCGGCTGCATGTTCTGGACCATCTCATATTTGTTAGCTAGATGTGATTCCTGATCATCTGACTTCTCGCTACCATCAGAAAGACCATGTTTTGTTGCTTGTACCCCCAGGTCAAGTAACGCATCTATTTTTAATCTTGCAAGGGGCCGCCTGAATACAAACAATGGACCTATAAATATAATCAAAACCAGAAGCAGCCACACAATAAACATCACACCCATATATTCCAGTGACATATCATCAAACGTAATTCCCAACAATGCGGCAGAGGCCGTAACACAGCTCAGCGCAAAAACAAATGGGGAAAAAATCGATGGAAATAAACTCAGGAACCCAATACCGCCACAGCGGTCAGAGTGCGTGGGGACCAATCGTAAGTTCAGGCTGGAGATATCGTTCAATAAAACAGTCCACACCATGAAGCGCCACAACCAACGCAGCAATAAAAACCAGAAGAGCGGGAAACTCACCAACAGTGCCCACCATCCTGCAAAGTTGAGATGCCGACTTCCCTCGACTGATGAGCCAAGCCACGAATAGTCAAGTACCGATAATGTTGTAATAACGCCTGTAAGCGATGCAGCATATGCCAGCCCAAGCAATACTGTTTCTGCCAGCGTGGAGCCACTTCGCTGATCGGCTATATGCAATACCCTGGCAAAGTTTGAATCTTCCGCTGATTCGACCAAACCTGTTGACTGAAATTGCTTGATCAGCAAACTGACGCGGCGGTCGGCAATCCGCTCCATGAGCGTGAACACAAAAATCGCAATTAAAAATCTGGCGTGGACACTATAGTCGAGCAATAAAGCGCGCTCATCCAAATTACTGGATGACGCACTGTCCAGTGCAAAGGCAAGTAGCAATAAAGGCAACCAGGCAATAATTACCAGGATCAGGGCTGCCCGCATCGTGGGCAACATATCCGGGCCCAGCATACCCAAACGATGTTGAAGCCGGTAAAAAGGCCCACCAATCACCAATGAGAATTTACTTTCTATCTCATCAGTCATTGATTATCCAATTTGATTTTTGGTTGTCAGAATTATTCTGCGTAATTACTGCTTTATACAGCTGCCAAATACAACGAGCGCAAAACGGTCACCAACACCTGAAGCAACTAGCTTGCCACTCGTTTCATCCAGCGCTATTGTCCAGCCTACCCCACCGCGAGGGTTATCTCCACTTGCATCACCACCTTGCATGATTAACTTTCCGTGCAAGCGTTCAACTCGCTCAATATGTGCATTTGCAACCGGTGATACACCTACAGATGAAACAATTTTGTTTGTGAGATCAATTGAAAGGAAGTCTAGTAATGCAACACTTTCCGGCGTTACATTAATACAGGACTCATTGACGGCACATTCTTTGATGTCCTGGATAGCACAGAGAATTGTGGTATTTGTATCAGCGTGTAACGCCATCGGTAGCTGCATCACGACCAACATAACCGGGGTAATCAGCAATCTAGTAAATATATTCATTATGTGCTCCTTACTTTACCGTGTAACCACGGCCTTCAAGGCATGCAGCATAGGCTCGATTATAGTTACTTTGCTGTGCTGCTATCTGGCTAGCCTGTTGTTGCTGTTGCTGCTGTTAATATTGTTGCTGTTGTTGTTTAGCCTGTTGATTGGTACGACTCTGCCTAATACCACCAAACAAACCACCTACAATAGCTCCACGGGCTGCATCATCCGAATCACCAACCACTGCGCCTAACAACATTCCTCCAAGCGCACCGCGGGCCGCACCCCCGGACTGTTGCTGCGCTGGAGCAGGACCTGAGGCCATAGTTACTGTCTGAGGCTTGGAGGGATCATAACCCGTATTCGCCTTAGCCCAGCTATAGCATTCAAATTGATCCTGCTGCTGTTGCTGCGACGACTGCCCCTTTGCAGGATAAACAAAAACGCTCTGCGCAAAGGCAAGTTGAGCCAGACTAAACATTAGTAAAGCAATAAACCACTGAATTGTTTTACACATAAAATAACCCTCGCTTATTATTGCGACCCCATCACTTGGCTGGCGCCTGTACCGGCATAAAGATTGGTCCCGCACTGCCATAGGCCTGCATGTAATACTGCGTCCCACAGATATAGTAGGTCAGATTATTGACTGACTTGACCTGAGGCGTGCATGGTAAAGTCGCTACTGATGAAGCAGCTGGTGGTGGCGCAACAACCACAGTTGTTGCTGGTTGAGTCGTTGTAGTTGTAGTTTGGGTCGACGATTCCGAAGAAGCTGCCGCTGCACCTAATGCAGCACCAACCAATAGACCAGCCGCCGCATCACCGTCGTCCCAGTCATCGTCATCATAATAGACAGCGCCTCCCGGGCCACGATAAACCACACCATCTTCTAACGCCTCCTCATAATTATTCTGACGAGTAGAAACATTCTGACTTACCGTCTGTTGTCTTTGTGACTGATTAGATTGGGCTGTGCCCTGACGTGATGCCTGGTTAGAAGCACGCTGTTGCTGTGTGGCAGACCGCTGAGACTGAACCGAAGACTGTCTCGATGTCTGATTTGAAGAACGGTTTGCCTGTGCAGTTGACTGACGTGATTGCGCGTTTGCCGAACGACTACCTGACCCACCCTGCTTCGAAGCTACTGCAGCTGACCGAGATGAGCCTCCAGAACGGCTTGCTCCGGATTTGGAACGACTGCCAAAAGAAAAACTACCGCTAGAGACTGCACCGCTACGAGAATGCGCTCCTCCAAATGAGTGACCCCGACCGCCTAATGAATGCCCATCACCGCGGGATTGAAGAGCTGATAATCCACCTCCAGCACTGCGACCACCGAAACCACGGGCATCTACTAACTGGCTCAAAATCATAGCCATTGCCGCGATAAAAATTAAAACCAAAGAAGTTTTATCCATAACTTTTTGTATACGCATGACTATTTACCCCCCTGCTTCTGTGCATCCGATGGCTGTGAAGCAGTAGATGCCGGCATAAGTTTCGCCGCAAATACAATTCGTTGTGCATCCGCAGGCGGTCTGAACTCAAACATTCTGCTGTCAATATACGGTGATGGATTCCAGTTTGAGAAATTTGCCCAGAACTGTGGCTGTCCTTCCTGCTGTGGGTAGTTCAATACAACTCGCAGCGGTAGTGGCTGCATGCCATCTGCAATCCATACCTGAAAATCAACGGTCTTTGTACGAGCAGCGATATGGTGAGCAGGTTTACCCATGATGTCTGTGTACTCCACATATTCGATGCTTTGAATACGACGTTGAAGCTCATCTGGGAACCGTTCCATTAACATGGGTGCCAATGGAAACCGCATTTTCAGATCGCGAACAAAATACATAATCGTGGCATCTACATCGCCTGGCTGTCGAGCCTGTGCAAATACGCTGGTATCGCCGTCAAATACGGTTATTTTTCTACCATTAAACAACATCAGATCTCTGCCACCATGGCTTGCCACTTCGACAACCCGCAAATGATTAGGTCGCGCTAATGTGATTTGGCGCTTTTCAGCAAACTCAATTTTCTGCCCATTATTCTGAACAACTTCATAGCCAGCGCGCATGGTCACACCAAACCTGTCCTGTGTACCCATAAATCGAGCCATTTCCATTAGTCGATCTTGTGCGAATTTCTGGGACTCATTTTTAACAACCGCCGGTTCTTCTGCTACCAAAATTGTCGGCGAAACCAGCACTGCCATCAGCAGTATCAAACTAATTCTTAGCATTGTTATTCCTCTTAATGATGATTTCACGTTGATTAGCTTTCAGATGTATAAACCTTATATAGATGATCTGGCCATATAATGCAGCATATTATTACTTGTGACTTGAGTATTGTCATACCAGCATACTCGCTATATGACTCCGCTTCCTGTCAGATCATGCGCATGCTTATTGCTATTGATATTTAGCGCCAATAGACTGACAATTTACGACAGTAGATAGCTGCCCATTTCGCACCACCCCAATAATTTATCGTGGTTGCACTGAATAGAATGAATAAGAAGAACTATCGAAAAGCAACTGTAAGAGTTGGCCCACTAACGAATATTCCAGCCACCCTCTGGTCACTCGGCTATGAACGTGCACCAATTTTCAAAAAAGCAGGATTTCAATTAAAGCAGTTTGAAAATCCCGATCAAAAAATCCCTTTTATCAAGGGTAGTAAATTACTCACTGAATGTGTGTGTGTGACCGGGTGCCACCATTTTGGATTATTACTCGGTATGCGATCGCACCCTTCTGAACTTGGGATAGTCGGTTACTTGCTACGCGTCGCACCGGATGTCAGAACAGGCTTGCAAGTGCTACTGAATTACCTGGATTTACACGATGAAGGTGGCATGGCCACATTTGAAACCAATGACGACATCACCCTGCTGGGCTACACCATCATAGAACCACGTGCTTATGCAGTAGATCAGATCTATGACCTGTCAATGGTCATGATATGTAACATTATGCGCGGACTATGTGGTGAAAAATGGGCACCGACTGAAATACTGATGATGAAAAAGTCCCCAAACAACAAGAAACCATATAAAGACTTGTTCCAATCCAGGATTCGTTTCAATTCAGACACAAATGCAGTCGCTTTCCCCTCTAAATGGCTAGACTTGCCTTTAGAATATTCCGACTCTTTTTTGTTCAAACACCTATTGAATGAAGCAGAAGCACTACGCGCAAATCAAGATATCGATCTGATCACAAAATTACGACAGTTACTTCATCAATGCCTGTTACACGACGGTTGTTCCTTGCAACACATTGCAGAACAACTTGGTATGCATGAAAGGACATTAAACCGACGCCTCAAAGCCGAGGATACAACTTTTCGTGATGAACTCGAACGAGTTAAATTTTCAGTATCACAACAATTATTATCCTCAACGAATGCACCCCTTGAAGATATCTCTAATTCACTTGGTTATGCCGACTCAACAGCGTTCATTCGTGCCTTTAAACGATGGTCAGATCAGACGCCGTCACAATGGCGTAATGCTAAGCAATGAGCTCCTCTATCTTAACTCTTCGGCGTATACCAGATCGGTGATGTATAGGCGCGATCCTGAATAGAGGTCGGTGCACCCTCCGGTATCTTCGTTCCAAAAATCTTTGCGTCGTAGGTTGTCCAGCGCGGGGTTGGTATCTCGATTACCCGCACGTAGTAGAAAGCACGCTGCTTTGGATCAAAGTCGGGGTCTTTCCAGTAGGCTTGCAGGAAAGGTTCACCAATGGCGTTTGTATAGGTCGCTTCGACTACGTTTACCGTGTTACCGACTGAGGGTAGCTTACCGCCCTTATTGGGCTTACGATCATCAGACCAAGAAATATCGTATACCTTCTCATGGGTCTTACCATCAGCATCAAGCCAACCCTTGATCATCTGCACGCGATCCAGATTGGCACCATCCACATCACGCATGGCGCGCACCAGGAAGCTCGGCACCTTACCATTCGGAGCATTCTTCAGATCGCCACCCATGGGCACGCCCTTCTTGTAACCGTTTTCCGTGAAGTCTGAACGATCCAGATCATCGGCGGAGTAATCATAGCCTCCAAATACACGTACCAGTAAACGAGTACCCGAAGTTGCATAGACCTCCTTACGGGCCATCGCATCCCACAGGGCCTCGCGAGTGTTATCCCTTGCCCATACCGCTGCCAAACCTGATGCACTAGTCTGCCAGGCGTAGGTTTTCATATCCGAGCCTTTAGGTGCAAGTCGACCAGTGATCTCATAGTTAAATCGCTCGGGATCACTGGAAGGTGCGAGTGTCTCGGCCTTGCCAAAGAAATTATTTTCCTGCGATGTGGCCAGCGAGGTGTGCGAATCTGTAGAACCCACCATACCGAACTTGAACGGATTGACACCGAGTTTTACCTCATATGCCAGTCCTCGCTTTAAAGCCTCGCGAGCATACTCGCGAGGCAACATATCAGGTGTCTTCGGATCATTGCCGAGACTGCCGCTGTCCCAGGTCTCGAAATCGGCAAACTCATCGTTCGGGGAGAGCGCAGGATGTGTTTCCCCATCGCCCTTCATCTGCGTCACTTCGTACAACGGCTCCCAGCGCATACGCCGTTCGGCATAGTCACGATCAAGCTGTTTCTTATCAGTCAGTGTGACATCATCAAACATCGAGCCATTGGACAGGTTGCCATTATGGGCCAGGGCCAACAACTTTCCACCTGTCTTCTGTTCATAGGTCGCCATCCAGTTCCACAGGTCTTCGGGATCGACGCTATCGTACTGGGACAACGGCACAACCTGGTCCGCCGTGTCTTTGCCATCACGAAAAATGACATTGCGGTGTAAGTTGTTACCATTTGGACTTGAGGTCCACTCATAGCCGATAAGTGCAGTAAAACGGCCCGGCTCGTTGTATTTATCGGCAGCGGTAGTAATACGCTGCCACATAGTTTGTGCTAAATGAGCCTGCTCCTTAAGTGGCTCCTGACGCTTCATCATTCCTGCACCCCAGACATTGTACGCTTCACCACCCTTTCCAGCCTTAACCAGGTCATGCACCTTGCGACCAAACTGGTTCTTGAGTAATTCCTTGTTCGACTCGGCAATCATCGTTGCAAGGCCAAGATTCTCAGCATGATCAGCAACCACCAGGAAATCCAGTGGGCGCTCAAGCCTGGCTCGTAGGCCATGGCTCTGGATCACCTCTTCACCTCGTGCAAACCGATAGGCCGCTTCCGGCCCCAGCGTATTGCCCACCATGCCAGCATCGGTCGAGTAAGACGTATGCAGATGTGTATCACCGAAGTACACTCGGTTAGGAAAAGTCTTTTTCGGATATGGCGAGTAGTCATGCTCACCGGCCGTTGGTGATACGCCGTCGTATGCAGCCGCTGGCACGGCTGCCGCGATCAGAGTAGCCAACAAAGTCAAAGGGAGAACAGAATTCATAGTCGTATCCTTAAATTATGGTGTATACCAGATTGGCGAAGTATAGGCCCGCTCCTGCAAATGCATGCGGGTACCCTCAAGTGGTTTCACACCCAGGCGCTTGGCATCGTAAGCTGTCCAACGTGGTGTCGGAATTTCGATCACGCGTGCGTAATAAAATGCACTCTGCCTGGCATCGAAATCCGGATCTTTCCAGACCGTGATCAGCTCAGGATCACCGATGGTATTGGTCCAGGTGGCGTTCTCGACATCAACAGTATTACCAACTGCAGGTAACTTGCCATCGGCACTCGGCTTACGTTTATCAGCGTCACCCCAGGCCACATCGTAGACCTTTTCATGCACCTCACCTTTCTTGTCCAGCCAACCTTTAACAATCTGGATACGATCAAGATTGGCACCAATCGGATCTTTCAACGCCGCAACCAGGAATGCTGGTGATTTACCCTTAGGCGCCTTGCTCAGGTCACCGCCCATGGGGACACCCTTGGTATAACCAGCCTGGGCAGGTAGACGGCTATGCGCATCACTGGCTTCGAAATCCCAGCCGCCAAAGAAACGTACCATCGGACGCGTACCGGTAGTAGCGTAGGTCTCACGCCGTTCCATCGCATCCCAGATTGATTCACGAGTGTTCTCCCTTGCCCACACTACTGCAAGACCCGCTGCGCCGCCTTCCCAATCCTGTATGGTCAGGCCGGTTTTCTCGTCATGGAAGAAAGGTTTCGTCATGCGGTGTGGGCTAGGCTCAGAAGGCACAATCTTGCCGAAAAAATTTTCTTCCCTGGTGGTAGCCAGAGCAGTATGTGCATCGGTGGAACCTACAAGGCCAAATTTGTAAGGATTCACCCCAAGCTTTTTGCCCAGCTTCAGACCATTCTTGAAAGCCGCACGCGCATATTCATGCTCTAACATGCTTTTCTCTTTTTTCGAACTCAGGTCCAGGTTGCCTTTATCCCATGTCTCGAAATCAGCAAACTCGTCAGTGGGCGACAAATAGGGATGCGCTTCACCATCCCCCTTCATCTGCGTTACCTCGTACAAACGTTCCCACTTCATACGCTCCTGCGCATACTTACGATCAACCTTTTTACCGAATGCTTCTACTGTCGGGAACATGATGCCATTGGATAGATTACCGTTGTGCGCAATCGCCAATAAGTTGCCGCCCGTTTTATCTTCATAAATAGTCATCCATTTCCAAAGGTCTGTGGGGTTATCACTACCCAATGGTTTTTGCGTTGTATAAGGTTCCATCTGGCTGGCCTTGTCACCACCACCGCGGTAAATCACGTTGCGGTGTAGATTCATACCATTGGTGTTAGAGGTCCATTCATAACCAATGAATGCAGTGAACCGACCAGGTTCGTTAGCCTCTTCGGCAGCCTCAATGTTTTCCTGCCAGGCATTGGCATAAGCCTTGGTTCCTGGCACCGGCATGATCGCCTTGGAGATCTCGCCTTTACCAAAGGCCTTGACGATTTCCATCGCTGCTTCAAAGTTTTTGCCCTCATGAAACATCTTGTTCCAGCGTCTTCCCTGTGGGTCAGCCATTACCGTTGAATCTCCATTGAACACTAGCGGGAAAAAACCAAAGCCATCAGAGTGATCGGCGACTACCATGAAGTCCAGCGGACGAGACAGCTTCACTGGCTGACCCGTGTTCGAAGTCACCTGCTCACCCTTGGCAAATCGATAAGCATCACTAGCATCCAGGCGTGCTCCTGCAGCACCTGCATCCATGGAATACGATGTATGCATATGCGTGTCACCAAACAACGGGCGACTCGGGAAATTACGATTGGCGTAAGGTGAATACACAGGCTTGGATGTGTGCCCTCGTGCCACCTTCTCCTCTGTCATCTCACCCGCGTCCATGGCCATTAGTGGTTGCGTGAGTAATATCGCCATCACGCAAGCCAACTGAGCTTTAATAAACTTGCTGTGTTTCATCTTCATTCTCCTTGAGTCGGATTTCCGCTCATTAAAAACCTGCCGCACGTTGTATTACCCAGAACATCGCCACGCTGCCGATGGCATACGGCGCAACCAAACCAGCAAACTGTGTTTGCGGCACACGTATACGTCGTAACACTGCCAGAAAGCTAAAAACCTCAGCGATGAAAAGTAACTGCCCGAGTTCCACACCGACATTAAAAAACAATAATGCCAATGGGATCTGTCCCTGGGGCAAACCAATTTCGTTTAAGGCACCGGCAAAACCAAAGCCATGCACCAGCCCAAAAATAAACGCGATGAGCCATGGAGAGCGTAATGTGACGCTATCCAGACCGCGATTGGCACGAACAATCTCAGCTGCGAGAAAAACAATGCTAAGTGCGATGATGGCTTCTACCGGTGGCGATGGAACATGAACAAAACCCAGTGTCGCCAGTCCCAGGGTAATGCTATGAGCGACTGTAAAAGCCGTAATCGTTTTCACCAGTTTCCATGTACCACTGGTAATCAAAAGCAAAGCAAGTACGAACAACAAATGATCGATTCCAATCAATATGTGTTCGACGCCAAGCTTGAGATACACACCTGCAACCATCGTTGCGGATTCCTGGACTGGGATCTGTGTCGCAAGTTGTGACGGCGTGAAACGATGCGTCCATGAGGTTTCATCACCGAACTGGGCTCGCACCAATACATCCGTCATGGTGCCATCAAGACCATCGATACTGAGCATCTGCCCACGTAGTGACCCACTGGTTTTTATCCGCCAGGTCTGAACAGCCGCATCACCTGTGTGACGCGTGATAACTGGCGTAATCTCTTCAACCGAGCCACTGAACTCTGGTGATAACGACAATCGTAAATCACCACGCATCGGTGTTTCCCACAAAATATTATAAACGCCGGGTTGTTTCTCAGTAATTTCCAGGAAAGCCGGACGCATTTCATGGGATAGCGCCGGCCATGGCAGCAACATCATCAGTATAATGATCGTATAACGCATCACTGCACTGTCTCCGTTAACGAACCAACCAGTGAAGCAACTTCTTCATCCAGCACGACGTCATACTTACTTAATAACTCTTCGTAATATTGTTGCTCGAGTTGTTCCCGCTGGATACGCTGCCAGTTAGCGAGCACCTGGTCACGCACTTCTGCAAACGGTTGTTGTTTTGCTTGCCGTAATTCACTGATCTTTACCAGATGGAAACCATAGCTGGAAACAATCGGCCCCTGCCAATCACCTGGCTTTAACGTGAAAATAGTTTTGGAAAATTCGGGTCCAAATATATTGGTGACTACCTGATCATCTTTCAGGGTCAATTCACGTGCAAGTAGCGAGCTATCGCCTAATTGATCTTTGGCTTGAGTAGCTAACTGTTCCAGTCCCTGGTGAGCACTGGTTTCTTGCTTGAAAAAGATCTGCTCAAAAGAAACCTGTGCGGGTGATAGATAGTCTGCTGTATTTTGATCGTAGAACTTTTGTAACTCGGCCTCACCAGGTTGCATGATCGATGCAGTATCCTGCACAAGAAACTCCATCTTTTGCGCCAGACGACGACGTACTACCGTATCATCCAGTTCCAGATCCAGTTCGCGCGCCTCGCGTGCCAGTAGTTTTTCTTTGAGGTGATTAGCCACCAAACCCCGCAGTTCCTGTTCATCTGGCTGACGAGACCAGCGGCGAGACCAGGTTTCTTTCAACCAGTTCACTTCCGCCGTCGTGATTTGAATGGTACGCGGTTCATCGATGACATCCTGATTGAGCCATGCGTATGCAGCGAAGAGTAATCCTCCTGCGATGAGGAAATGAAGCAGCGGTTCTTTGAGTAAGCCTTTCATGAACATTCTGCCTCTCCAGTTAAACCTCCTTTGATACCTCACATACTAGAAACGAATTCCAATGCCCGCGTACAGTCCATCCATGGTCATATCCCACTTGAAGCCACCATCTTTATAATCCCAGTCCAGTGCCCGGTAACCAAACTTGGCGGTGTAATCTTTCTTGAACTCCCAGTTCACGCCTGCCATTAGCTGGTGGGTATCACTACCCACATCCACATAACCCATCAGGTCGACGTTTTCTGAAACCGGGTGAATCACCCGCGCGCCGATCACGGCATCCGTCCAGCTCTCAGAGCCACCCGCGCTTCGTGCAGCACTCAGGAATGGGGACCCACCGGCAAAAGCTGCGGTAATTTGAACATCCACATCAACCTCAAGTTTCGTATAGCGAAGACCAGCCAATACATCCAGCTTGGTATTGTCATCCAGCATGCGATAACCAACCGAACCCTGATAAATAGACATTTCATTGGTCAACTCAAGCGCTCCTTTGACATTTACAGGGCCTGCTGGGCAATTTGTTATTGGACATGTCACCGACTCCGATTCTTCACCAGACAGCTTGGAATAGATGCCATCCACAGCAAATGTCCAACGACCTTTCTGTGCTGTCAACATACCCATAAAGGCAGAATCCAGCTGGTCCATAATCTCACTAAAAGACATATCAACATCTGCTGTCACACCGCGAATGCCGGCCTCTCCATTAATACCCGAGGCGAACATATACGGGGTAACCTCGAAATTCCATTCATCATGTTCAGATGCCTGGACACTTTGACCCAGCAAAAACCCCATGGGAAGAATGAGCGAGGCAATAAGATGATGAATTCGCATTAGCGTTCTCCTTTATATGTTTCTGTATTCAAGCATCACAACTTGATTTAATTATTATATGCCGACCCTAAATATTGAGCCTGTGCCATGTCATGATCTATATCAAGCAGATAGTTCATGACAACAAGCTAACATAATACGACAGTTAGTTTTTATCAGGCTTGGATTTAAAAAGATCCAGAATACGTTTGACAGGCCTTCCTGGCAGATTAATTAATGTGTCACCCTTCTTGGCTGCTTTTTTCTCTTCAAGATCACGCTTCTGCAAGGCAGCTTCACATGGGTTCGCACCCAATGTACCAATATTGCCATGGATGAGTATCAATGCTGCAGGGTTGGCAAGGCCCGCCAGAATGCCACCTAATTTCCATACATTCTCAAGTTTGGTCTCCTTTACCTTAGGGTCCATGAAATTACCTGTTAGCCGCACCGGCTTGGCAAGACTCACAAGGCTTGGATTCTTGGGTTTTGGTGTGAGCACCAGGTTTAGTTCTTCATTTGCCAGATTTAACTGGCCGGTACCGGCAACGGTAATTCGACTAGTATCCAGCAGTAAACTATCAGTACTTACCTCACCATCCTTGATCTCAAAGTGCCCCACCATACAGTTAACCTCTGCTTTATTAGCTGGCTTGAAGGCACTAGTTAAAGCAACCCTGATAATGTCATCTGCCCATAAATCGATTTTTGTCTGGTCGATTTCACCTGGTCCACTAGTTATTCGAATATGACCATTTCCAGAGGACATAATCTGAAATGTATCCATACCTTTGCCACTAATATCCACATCAATATCTGCTAACCCGGACATGTCCTGCGTCACGTCCAGGCTCTTAAAAAGTGCACCGTAATCAATATCTTCACCTTCAAGTTTTATTGAAGTCACAGCACCAGATGGTATGAGTTGTGATCTCAAACGACCTTTGATATCGCCGCCGGAAAGATTCACCTTAAACGGTTCAACCAGGAATATTCCATTTCCAGATGAAACAATTGTATTAAGCCCCGTGTAGTTAACCCCTTTCATTTCAAGCACATCAGCGGCAAGTTTCAATTGTATGTCTCTACCACGCATCAACTCTGTAGGTAAGCTAATGGCATGTATATGCTTGTTTGCTTCATCTACCGATACTGGCTGATCCTCACTCTCTAGAAAGTCATCAACTGAGAGCTTGTTTGAATGCAGGTCGGCCGCAATGGCTACTGGCACAAGTGTGTTTGCCTGGGTTGTTATATTGATCGTTCCGCTTATATCCGAATCGCCAATATGACCAACCAAATCCTTAAACATATATTCATTAGCATTATCATTAAGCTTAGCCGAAAAATCGTAAGGTCCAATATTTGGCAAATCCTTGCCGATAACCGGCGTTAGATCGTGTAACTGCTGGCCGGATATGTTGGCTGACAGATTTAATCCGCTCCTGTTCTTGATATCTTGAACGGTTCCCTTAACTTTCAGGGTTGCCCCTGATATAGCAGCATTTACGGTGACTGGCATGGGCCTGATGTGATTCAACCGATTAATTAATCCATCCAATGTAATATTACTGTTGAGCGGGGTACCCTGGTATTTCCCATCCAAGCTTATTTGCAAAGGCTTCCCATTTATTGAATTAGCCTGAAATTTATCCAGTAAGAGCTCACGTTTTTCATTGTCAATATATTCAACCTGTACTTTCCTTGCCTTGAACTTCAGTCTACCGCGATTGATAAAGTCTCGAAGTGAGTGACCTTTGGTTTCAACCTGCAGGCTTGCCTTCCCAAGCTTTAGTTTATTGATATCACTCCATTCAGCTTTACCCAACAATCTATAGACATCATGCTTGCCTGTTGAGAGATCAAGCTTAACTTTGGGCATTGTGTTATCAACAAGATAGTCAAGCGTTGAAGTGATTGCTCCACCCGGTGTCTTCATCTTACTGGTGGTAACTTTTACACCAGATTTCGTCACACTCCCTTTGGCATTCACATCTGTTAATTCGAATGGCAATCCGGCGATGCTTGAAATAACTAGCGAGTAATCAATCTCCATGTCATCTGGCAGGTTCAAGCTGATTGTCTCATCCAGGTAACTACGCTTTTTTCCTTTCATATTACTGCTTTTATTGTCTTTATGTTTCTTAGACAGGTTGATGCGATCAATAACCAGATCAGTTGTTAGTTTTACTGGTTTATCTGCAGCATCTACCTTGACACTGCCTTTCAACCGGGTTTTGTCGAACAAACCAGAAACAATATCAAGTTCATATTGATTCTGGTTTCCATCTAGCCGAGCTTGCATATTGTAATTCGCAAGATCCGGTAAATCTTTGTTGATCAGCTTAGCTAATTCCCCTGAATCCTTGCCAGACAAATCAATATTTACATCAGCCACATTGCCAGATGATGTGTCTGTAATATTTCCATTAACTGATAACTGATTCAGTTCTGTTTTCAGTAGCACATTAACCAGCCATTGATTTTGTATGACAGGCATGTCCTTTTCCGGCATACCACCTTGCATCTGCAGTATAAAAGGAATATTCGACAAGCTCCCATCTAGATTCATCGATACTTGAGCATCTGGCCCAAATTCAGCACTTCCCTTCGAGATGACCAATTGATGATCTTCATATTCCAATGTTCCTGCAGCAACGATTTGAGCTAATGACACGATTTCTTCATCTACATTGACCTTTGCTGACAGGTCTAGCGCCCCACTAACTGTCACTGGGGCGCTGACCAAGGAAGCAAGCGATTCTGCATCCTCAGTTGCGATATCGATGTCACCTTTCATGACAGAACCTTGAGCATGACGTTCAATGACACCTTTAAAGCTAGCGTTATTTACACCGGCATCTAGAATTATGCTTACAGGCAGCGCCCCCGATTCATGCAAAGCTGTTAACTTGCCGCTTTTAATCTCCACATCAATAGGTACATCCTGGTAGAGACCCTGCATATCTAGCTGAAATATACTATCTGGCGCAGAGGCGATTTTTGCGTTATGTATCGTAACCTTAAAATCCTGATCACCCATTCCAAGCACTTTTAACTGTGAATCTGTAATGGATACATCATTAACAACCGAAGTTGTTTCCTTATCCCCAGATATTGATTGGCCCCAAAATTGCCAGTTGTACTGACTATCCACAGAACGCTCAATATGAAAACTTGCATCCTCGATCGATAGGCTGGTAATAACAATTTTATCCTTGAGTAACGCAAACAAATCCGTCGTTAACTCAATACGACCAATTTCTGCCAAATAAGGTCTTGAGGCCCATTGAGGATTTTTTATCTGTGCATTTTCAACAACAATAGTCGGTGTGAACGATGGCCAAAGCGTCAAGTCACCATCTATTTCAACATCAAGACCAATTGCTTTGCTTGCTACTGACTGAATTGTTGGGCGGTAATCATCTAAATCGAACGTCAGGATAAACACTGACAAAAGCAGTATTGCTAATACCAGTGTTGCCGAAACCCATTTCAATAGTCTACGCATACAGTTTTCGATTTATTTTAGTTACCATCCTGTTTATACACATGTTCATCTAAATCCATCGCCCCAACGATACTGCCAGGCAATACCCAGTAATTCAAAGTCGTCATCAAACCGATTGGATAAATCGGTACTTGCATAAAACTTGACTGAGTGATGTCGGTCAACGGGCAATGCAAACGTCGCACCTAAACGAGAGCGCCGCTGCTTGTCATCGTTCTGATTACCATCAATAGTCGTTTGCCCGCCTGATATGTGCGTTACTGTTAATGCCGTCCAGCTTCCTGAGTTCAACCGATAGATCAAATGTCCCTGTAATGTATAAACAGGGTCTTGTTCCCGTGTACGGCTAACAAGTATATCGTCATTGTCTGTGAAAAACCTTGCGCCCATGGTTAATTCAGCAGTCCATGAGCCACTCGCATGTGATAGCCCCAGTTCAGGTTTAATTGACCAGCTTGTCTGTCTCATAACCGCCAGTCGGTGCAGTCAGCTCGATACTTGCACCAACGATAGTATTCTGCCGATAGCTGGAAAACTCCTTTAGTGAAACAGCCGGTGCACCATATAAGTTTGCTGACAGACGGAATCTGGCATCACCGGGTGCAGTCACTTTTCTTTGCCGTGGCTGGCCTGCAAGTTCCGCAGATCCTGAAATTCTGGAGTAAGGCAGGGAAACATCGAACTTGCCAGAATGCCCCCACAAGTTTAACGAGCGCGCATAGGCCAATACGCCAGAGTCACTCTTGATCTCTGCATTGGTCAGGGGTATTGACGAGTCAACGGCAATGCCACCTTCTGTATGTACATAACCGGCAACCAGGAAGTTCAAACCAACCGGAATATTTGAATAGGCCCTCGGCTCTATCTGCTCAGCCTGAACAACACCAATCGCTGGTAAAAGCGCAATGATGAGCGTTTTGAATCCCAACATCAAAGCTGCTAAAAACGATGCTGCTTGTCTCAGCATAATCAGACCACATTGATTCCCTGACTTTGCGCGTTTTTATTCGAAACCTGGCGGCGATTGATGCCACTTGTATCCCTTTAATGCTAAATCATAAGCGTGCTGATAAAGCGCACGCATATATGCAGTATCAAACTCTTCTTTATGTTCCACATTGAAATCAGGTGGGATAAAGGCAAGATTGTATGCAATACCATCCCGTTTGGCTGTCAGGAAAATTCTGTAGAGGTCTCCCATACCCTGTGTATGAATCAGCGACGAAATTGATCTCCCTGCTATATCAATAATATGACGTTCTGTATCACTCCAGCTTGGGTCTGCCTTGTCATTTCGTATGACGTAGAGATTTCTTTCCCGTTGGACACCATGCTTTTTAGCGATCTCCTTCACATGAAGCGAAGGCGGATAGACAAAAACCTGTGATGATGTCCCACCGTCTACGTGCATTTCCTGGTATTTCTCGCCGTCAACCTCTACGTCAATCATTACCGGAGGAAACGCTCCTGGTATCGCTGCAGAGGCAATCATAATGGAATGAAATAGTTTCAATGCACCGGTATCTTTGCTCTGAGCAATCCTGGTCATATTCCAGATCACCGGTCTCCTACTATCCAGATTAGTAGTACCCACCAGCAGGACTCTGCCTTTTTCATATTCGGCTGCAATCTTGTCCAGCATTTCCCGAGTGACTTCTTTTCCTACCAGACGCCATAATGGCGTGTTATCTGCGATGGCATCACTAAAAAGAGCCGATACCAGCCATCGTGGTTTCATGATGTCTTCTGCTGAAGTATTCGTGTAAAAGTCTTTTAGGTTATTGTCATATTCCTGACCCAGGAAGGCAAACGGTGCAATCAAACCACCGGTACTAACACCGGTAACCAGCTTAAACTCGGGTCTCGTACCAGAATCGCTCCAGCCATTGAGCAGTCCAGCAGTAAACGCACCATTATCTCCCCCCCCAGAAACTGCCAGGAAATTAACCGGTGGCAAATCTTTCTGCGCTTCCGACAAACCGCGGTATTTAAATTCGCGTCGAGCCGCGCCCATTGCCTCGAGTTGAAATGCCTTCATGTCCTGCGGTTCACCGATGGTATAACGCACATTTTTAAGTCTTGGTATTTGCGCGCGGGACTGATCGGCATCTGGTACGGCATGTTGACGTACAGGAGAAGCACAACCAGTCAGTGTTAATGTCATCAAAACGATTACATAACCAATAAGTATGTTACGCATGGCGGGTCCTTTAAATTAGATTTTCATACCTGGCTAATTACAGAATAGCCTACCCACAAGCCAGCACAACAGATGGTGGCAATAAGTGGACTGATAATCGCAGCGCATTGCAGCCCTAATACGACAATAATTAATCTTCAGTGAAAAAGCGGCTTGAACGACTAAAGTCAACAAATTCCCGCTGAAGCTCGGTTATTTCTTCCAATAACTTATTAAAGCTATCGCTTTCTTTAAGCGCCGCCAGTTTGCTGCCATCCTCCCACCAGACTTCGATCATGCCATCGAAGGGCTCCATGCCTTCACGTTCTTCTTGTAACCCAACATTGGCACCTATCTTGAGTGTAAGACTTAATCGGTAAGCAACAGCATCCGTGTAATTTACGATTCGCTGAGCGTGCGTGTGCATTTCCTCTGAGGAAAAGGCTGCTCGAAAGTCGTTTTCGGAAACGTCAGGTTTGCCTTCACACAATGTACGAATCTAATCATGGACTTCCTCCTTATTATTTTGGTATGCCCATATTATACAGGTGATAGCTGGTATTAAACGCCAATCTCAGGAATCTCCGCTTTACCAGCACGACAAGCTGAGCCAGCTTGCCTATAAATGGTAAGTTCGTGGCGTTTTGAATCATTAATATAAGTTTTTATTTATACAGTAATTTAGTAGTGATCCACAGGCAATATTGTGGGTTAAAAGTCATGAACAATCTAAAAAGCATGAAAAACAATAGATTACATGTACAGTTCTGTACAGAGCTCGAACTATACTTTACCCTCATTCATACTCGATGAAGGCGAATAAATCGACTTATTCTCTGCATTTATTACACTTCCAGGCTGCTGAGCAAACGAAATACAAGAAAATGATATTAGTGTATTACGTATAGATAGCATGTTGATTATTCACCCTATACAACCTGCATGATTGGTAATTGTGCTGGATAATCTGCCTTGATTAATTGAATCGGTACACGTTTGTTGATACACACCAACAAATTCACCATGGAGCCAGAAAATGGGACGCTATCGTCCACCCGCGCCGAAATCTTCGCCCTATATCACAAAGGGTGGCTACGAGACCCTGCAGGCCGAATTGAAGGCACTCTGGAAAAAAAGAGCTGAAGTCACTAAAGCGGTAACTGCTGCAGCGGCTGAAGGCGATCGCTCTGAGAACGCCGAATATATCTACCGCAAGAAACAGTTACGTGAAATTGATCGGCGTATTGGCTACCTGCAAAAACGCCTGCCCGTATTAAAAGTCGTAGACGAACTACCTTCAAACCCCGATCAAATATTTTTTGGAGCCATCGTTACACTGTACGATGGTGAAAATGAAGTGACTTACCGTATTGTCGGCGCTGATGAATTTAATCCCGATAAAAACTGGATCAGCATGGACTCCCCCATGGCAAAGGCACTAATGGGGAAAACTCTGGATGACGAGATTGAGGTAGAAACACCTGGTGGCAACAAACACTACCAAGTTATCGATGTCGCCTATGTTAGTGCAGCGCCGTCGTGATGTGGTTAATCTTATGATGACTCGTTAAACGATAGAAACGACGCAGGTCATTAAAAAACGATACTCTCTGGTTGTCAATGCAATTATGTTGAAGCGCCTTGCAATAGTGGTAAGCATAATAGTTGGCCCGATCGTAACGGTCTTTTTCCTTGTTATCCATATCACTTGCGTAGGTATGCTGTAAAAATAGCTGATTCATTAAACCAGTGGGTAATTTATACTCATCCTGGTTAGCCAGCAGTATCATCGTAAAAATATATTTATCCACTTCAGCCTGTAACTCCAGTTCAAACAGGCTCACTTCACGGTCATAACTTGCATTCCACGCCAGGTAAATAAAATGACTGACGCCTTCCAGTGCGATCAGGTAAGCACTAACGTTTTCCTCGTTCAGGTCATGCATTGGGTTATCCTGTTCAAGCAAATCCATGATGTTCTGATCGATATAAAGCGATACATCCAGGTCATTACCGGACTGGCTAACCAGCAGCTTTTCCTGTGTCCGTCTTAAATTATGCTGAGCATCCATATACTTGACAAACTCGCCATCGGTTACCAGGAAGTCGTCAACGTTAAGCCCCGTTTTTACCTCGTAGATACGTTCAAGCCGTCGCTGCATCTTGTCTAACATCAGTGCTTCCGCCTTTTGTTATTAAAATCGACTGGCTCTATGCCAGCAGCTCGTAATTTATTGGCGATACGTCGACTGCCGGTTTGTAACCATTGCTCATACAACTCCAGCACATCAGACTGGTTATTCAGATTTGAATTTTCTGCAACCTCGCTAAGCACATCAACCAATAAGGCGAACTGACCGCCTAATTCAAGAAAAATCCCACTGGTCTCTTCATCGTAATTCATGCGTTCTAACAGATCAGATACTGATCCATAGGCACTACCCCCCATGGCAATATAGTAATCAAGACCCACCGGCTTCCTATGCAACACACCGGGAAACATGCCAGCAATAAACAACGCGGTGTCGCCAAGATGTCTAAGGCCCTGATATCGCAGTGATGGACTGGCTTCCTGGTGTGCCTCGCAGAACATGATCGCAAGTGGTTTGATTCGTCTGCCTTCATTATCATCATGAAATAACATGTCTGCCGAGGCAAAAGAAACCAGCAAGCTGGTTAAATAATGTGTTGTCATATCAGATACATCGACGTGCTGATTATCCCTGGCATCAACCAGGAGCTGATGACATCACTCTGCATACACATTCTCCTTATAATATTTATCAGCACTCTTACAACAAGAGTGCTAACAATGATTTATGAAGCGCGCATGATTGCCAGTATAGGAAAGCTATTCACAAATAACAGTCTTGACGGATTATGTTATATGGACAACAATGATCAGGCTGAAGTTCTAGAGAACTTTCTTACTGGTTGTGTTGTCTACTTTAGTTAATGATTGTTGCCAATGATCAGGCTTATTCGCCCCCAACCTTACGTACTTCCCTACTTCATTTTCATACCAGCCATTATCGTTTCTCAGTGGCTCTACTGAATAACCCCACCATATGCCACTACTGTCCTGCGCTATCCAGTTCACCCAGTCCGGTATCTCAATATCAGGAAGATCGACCATCTTTACTTTTATTTCTTCAGATCAACTGACATGATCGTGACTTCATGGCCACAATAGATTTCTTTGCTGAGTTCCTTCCACCCCAGGCGCTGGTAAAACGCAGCCTGATCAGGTGTAAAAAGATATAAACGGGAAAAACCGGCATCGACCGCCTGCTGCATGACATGACGATACATCATCATTCATAGCGACGTATGTTGATGGAACCGCATCATCAGTAAGGTGCGGTTGCATCCGCTGGATACGCTGATCGAATTTTAATCCGGGATTATAATCACCCCACTCATCATGATGCCATTGAGCAAGTTGCTGTAATACTTCAGGATACTGGTTCAAATTCGTTATATGCATTCACATATCCGGAAAAAATTCCCTATAATTTAGCTGTTCCATCATTACAATATAATACTAACGGATCAATCTATGATTAGCCTCAAGATTAACGGCCAAACTTTCAAAATAGATGCCGAGCCTGATACGCCTTTGCTATGGGTTTTGCGCGATGAACTTCACCTGAACGGCACCAAATATAGTTGCGGCATTGGTGTATGTGGAGCCTGCATTGTTTTGATGAATGGCAAACCGATCCAATCATGCCTATTACCTGTTTCAGCGGTTGGCAAGCAATCCATACAAACCATTGAAGGTCTATCTGACAATGGTAAATTGCACAAAGTCCAACAGGCCTGGATTGATGTTGATGTTCCGCAGTGTGGTTACTGCCAGTCCGGTCAGATCATGAGTGCAGTTTCATTACTTAGTATTAATAATAATCCTGATGATGAACAAATCGATCAGACCATGAACAACATCTGTCGTTGTGGCGCCTACCCGGAAATTCGTGAGGCTATACATCTGGCCGCAAAAAAACTAAGCACAGGAGGTTCTCATGAAGATTGAAAACCTCAGTCGCCGCGACTTTCTGAAAGGTTCACTACTGGCGGGTGGTGGATTGGTTCTCGGTTTCAGTCTGCCTATGGTTGACAAGGCACTGGCCCGCCAGGGTGATGTCGAGAAGGCTACCTACCCTATTGATGCCTGGATACAGGTTGACGAGCAGGGTGTGGTTAATTTTGTTGTGCCGGTCTCTGAAATGGGTCAGGGATCCCAGACTGCACTGGCCATGATTTTAGCTGATGAAATTGGTGCTGATTATTCGACCATCAATGTACTGAACCCGACAAACAATAGACTATTTAATAACCCAATGTTTGGTATGCAGCTCACCGGTGGTAGCACAGCCGTACGCGCCTGGTGGGAACCATTGCGTACCGTTGGCGCAACAATTCGTGGCATGCTGATTGAAGCCGCCGCCAAACAATGGTCTGTTCCTGTCTCAGCCTGTACAACCAATGATAGCTATGTTGTTAACCAGCAATCAAAAGCTAAGACTCATTTCAGTAAACTGGTTGACCTGGCAGCTGATTTGGCTCCACCTGAAAAACCAGAATTAAAAAGCCGCCAGGACTATCAATACATCGGCAAGCCCATGAAGCGGGTGGACACGCCGAAGAAGGTCACTGGCGAGGCCGTTTTCGGCATTGATGTGGTCGTACCAGATATGTTGATCGCAACAGTTAAACAGTCTCCGGTCTTCGGTGGAGAAGTTGATAGCTACGATGAAGCCGCGGCTTTGAATGTAAAAGGTGTTAAGGCCGTCGTAAAAATCGACCATGGTATTGCTGTCGTTGCCAAAAACTACTGGCAGGCCAAGAAAGGACTAGAAGCACTCAATGTGAAATTCAAGGGAGGCCTGACCGAAGGTTTCACCACTGAGATCATCGAGCGTGCTTTTGATGACGCCATGCTCGATGACATTAATTCTGAAAATGCATACCAACATGGTGATGCACTTACGGAAGTAAAGAACGCGCATGCTGTTCATGTCATGAAATATCATGCCCCTCACCTCGCACACACTACCATGGAACCCATGAATGCCACGGCCCATGTGACAGATGATTTCTGTGAAATATGGGCACCCACCCAGGCGCAATCCAAGTCAGTGCAAACCGCCATGGATCTCACTGGACTACACCAGGACCAGGTCAGGCTACACACAACCTACCTGGGTGGTGGGTTTGGTCGGCGTGCCGAAGTCGATACCATTGCACAGGCAGTGACGATCTCTGAAGAAGTCGAAGCGCCAGTCAAGGTCATCTGGTCGCGTGAAGAAGATATACAGCATGACTTTTATCGTCCGGCGGCAACCAGTGTTTTTGAAATCGGCGTCGACAAAGATGGCTATCCCTATGCCTGGAAAAACCGCGTCGTTAATTCATCCATTATGATGCGCTATGCCCCACAGTGGGTAAGCGACAAGCCCGACAGCAGCATGACTGAAGGTGCAGCTGAAATGCCTTATCACATCCCACACCAGACCACGGATGTCGTCAGGGTTGATACTGATATACCCGTAGGCTTCTGGCGTTCTGTCGGTAACTCACTGAATTGTTTTTTTGTAGAGTCTACATTGGATGAACTGGCACATCATGCAAAGAAAGATCCTTACCAGTATCGCCGGCATTTACTGAAAAACTCCCCTCGAGCAATGAACGTACTGGATGTTGTCGCCAAAAAAGCCGGTTGGGATAAGCAACTAGCGAAAGGCAAGGGCCATGGTATTGCGTTAACGCATAGCTTTGGTAGCTATGTCGCCGAGGTTGCTGAAGTCAGTGCTGATAAGGATGGAAATTTTACTGTCGACAAAGTGGTTTGCGCAGTGGATTGTGGGTTAGTCATCAATCCCGCGATTGTTGAGCGCCAAATGCAAAGCGCTATTATCTACGGCCTGACAGCTGCCCTGTACGGCAAAATCAATCTTGCTGATGGTCGTGTTGTAGAAAGCAATTTTCATGATTATCCGGCACTCAAAATGGCTGAAACTCCAGAAATCGAAGTCCATATTATAGAAAGTGACGAGAAACCCGGTGGTTATGGTGAACCAGGCACACCGCCCATCGCACCCGCCGTGGCCAATGCTTTATTTGATGCCAGCGGAATCCGCTATCAATCCCTGCCACTTAAATCGTAGTTATATTTTATTCCCCTATAATTCAATGAGTTAGCTGAAATCTGAGCGCTTGACAAAACCCCCACTGGAACTAGATTTATTATTAATCAGTAATAATTTATTGCCTTACAAGGCAATAAGACAGATGGAGGAGATTATGTATACGCGACTCTATTTTTTATTCCCGGACGTAGCGCACGCACAAAAGGTAGTCGATGAACTACTGGAGCTAAGCGTTAGCCGGCAACACATTCACGCCATTGCTAAACCTGGCGTTGATCTGGGGCAATTACCCCGTGCGACAAAGCGGCAGCGTAAAGGCTTGGCACATCGTATTGAGTACTGGCTGTGGCAACTCAACCTTGCTGTTTTTGCTGCTGCATTAACTGCTGGCGCAATCAGTATTTTTAGCCAGCAATTTCAGTTAGCGCTTGCCATGCTGTTCGTGATGATAGTGACCTTTATTACCGGCTATCTTTGAGCACAGGTCCCCGATATGCCAGTGAAGGATTTTCATCAGGAGATGTCGCATGGCGAAATACTGCTGATGGTTGATGTCATGGGTTATCGGGTACATGGTATTGAACAGCATGTTCACCGCCATCATCCGGAAGCGATATCTGGTGGAACCAGCTGGATGATTGATGCCTTTGACCTATAGTGTCATGATGGGTGAGCTAGCAGGGTTGCTACTCACCCGCAACATCAGGAATGTTGATGACAAAACAAATCCAGTTACTGGACAGGACACTATTGTTAAAAATGAGCGCTCCTGCCGAGCGTCTGTTAGCTTATCGTCACCGACCTTTACTGGTTGAGATGGAATTGTATTTCAGCTGCCTGATACGCAAAAAGGTACGTTTTCGTGACGCTATTGACTGCGATATTCAAACAGACGTTAATGACCAACTAACGGTTGGCTTCAGACCGGTAATGACTGAAACCTGTAGCGTAGACGAATGTAACAATGCGCCACCCCCGGTAACTGACTTTCCCATCGTCAATGCAGAACGATACATCCCACACTGGCTGACACTGGATTATGATGGTGAAGATTGGCTTGGTGAATTTGGATATAACTGATTAGTACTTACTTAAACCAATAACCTGTCATCCCCGAATGCTTTTATCGGGGATCCACGATGATCAGTGGTTCAATACACTAAAATGAACACTATCCTCAAGATAGATTCCCGCTAAGATCATGCGGGAATGACTATTGACCGATAACTCACGACTTATAATTTTGGCGTCAACACTTCGCCTTCAATCTCTACACCCTGCCATCCACACACCATGAAACTTCTGATGTTTTCATGACCAGTGCCTTCAGGTTTTTTCAGAACATCTTCACGGTAAAATTTGCCAAAGCATGACAGGGTCTCCGTTACATCCAGATTGTGTAATTTAGCAAAAGCAAAAATTTTGCATGATGCTTCATTCTCCCCGGGTTCATTTACAACCGCACCGTTAACAAATCGTGCAGGCCGATAATTATAATTTTCACTAATGGTAAGCATTACTTCTTTAAACTCTACAGTTTCCCTGTGGGTTCTGATTTTTTTCAGTAGATCTTCAACACGCACGACTAAATTCCTTTTATTGCAGTCGGTTAATATCACGTAGCGGATTAATCAAAGACTCCAGTCCATTCATTTTGATCTCCAGGCATAATGCCAGCAGTTGGCCCAATTGCCCTTCAGGAAAGCCTTTGTGAGAAAACCATAATAGATAGGGTTCAGGCAGGTCAATCAGCAGTCGGCCCTTGTATTTTCCAAAAGGCATTGGCATCTGTGCAATCTTAACCAGGTTTTCCTTTTGCTCGGGATCGATAGCCGCTTCACTCATAAGCACAGCATTTTACGGTATATATTCTTCTCAGGCATCTTTACTCCAGACTAGGCATAATGCGGACCCATGAAGTCGAGCACAGCGCCCATTGTTAAAGACCTGGTTCTGATTGGTGGTGGCCATTCCCATATCGCCGTGCTGAAAATGTTCGGTATGAAGCCAATTCCCGGGGTCCGCATTACATTGATCACCCGGGATGTACATACCCCCTACTCCGGCATGTTACCCGGATATATCGCTGGCCATTACACCTATGATCAGGCACATATCGACTTGCGACCACTGTCCATGTTCGCTGGTGCAAGGCTATTTCATAGCACAGCTGAAAAGATTGATTTTGAAAACAGGGAAGTCCATTGCCCTGATCGCCCCCCTGTGAAATACGATGTGCTATCGATCAATATCGGTTCACGACCCGGAACAAATAGCATTGAGGGTGTTGATGAGTTTGCATTACCAGTGAAACCCATCGATCAGTTTCTTTCAGGCTGGGAAGAGATAGTCGAACGCGTAGGTCAAACCGAACAAGCTTTCCATCTGACGGTTGTTGGAACCGGTGCAGGCGGCGTCGAAATGTCGCTGTCCACGCAATACCATCTACAAAATGTTCTAAAAAATCAAAACAAAAATATTGAGAACCTGAAAGTGACGCTGATCGGTTCTGATAATGAAATACTAAAAACACACAATTCACGCGTGCGTAATAAATTCATGCGCGTATTGGCTGAGCGTAATATCAACCTGGTAACCGGAAAACCAGTTACTCAGGTCAATAAAGATAGCGTTATCTGTGACGGAAAATCCATCCCAAGTGATGCAACCATCTGGGTGACGAATGCCTCGGCACAACCCTGGCCGAAAGCGTCAGGACTAGCGACCGATGACAGGGGCTTTATCAAGGTCAATGACTGTCTACAGGCAATAGACCACCCGGAGGTGTTTGCTGTGGGCGATATTGCCGCCGTTGTGAATCATCCTCGTGAAAAGTCCGGTGTATTCGCCGTCCGGCAGGGTCCACCGCTCACTGAAAACCTGCGCCGGTTATTGCTTGGCAAGCAACCAAAACCTTTTACTCCTCAGAAGAATTTTCTTGGGCTGATTAGCACTGGTGACCAGTATGCAATCGCTTCTCGTGGATCATGGTCTCTAGAAGGTAAATGGTTATGGACGCTTAAGGACTGGATTGATCGCCGCTTTATGACCATGTTTAGCGAACTACCGGCAATGAATACTAATGAAGACCCGACCTTTGATACTCATCTAGCGGATGGTGAAGCCAGAAAAGAATTATCCGTCATTGCTATGCGGTGCGGCGGTTGCGGCGCCAAGGTGGGAAGCACCGTATTAAGCCGAGTGGTTAATCGACTGGAAACACTTAATCGCGATGACATCGTGATCGGCCTGGATTCACCCGATGATGCCGCCGTACTTTCCGTGCCACCCGGCAAGGTTCTGGTGCAGTCGGTCGATTATTTTCGCGCCTTTATTGATGATGCCTATACCTTCGGTCGCATTGCCGCCAACCATGCCCTTGGGGACGTATTCGCCATGGGAGCCGAAGCACAATCAGCACTGGCGATCGCTACCCTGCCCTATGGGCGTGAAGCCATCGTTGAAGATCAGCTATTTCAGGTGATGTCAGGCGCCCTGTCCGTGCTCAACGAGTCCAATACTGCATTGGTTGGTGGGCACTCAAGTGAAGGTAGCGAACTGGCTTTTGGATTAACCGTCAACGGCATTGGCGACCCTGAAAAATTGTTACGTAAAGGTGGCATGCAGCCAGGGCAGGTCATTATCCTCACCAAGCCAATTGGTACAGGCACATTGTTAGCCGCAGACATGCGCAGCAAGGCCAAAGGTCGGTGGGTACATGCAGCGATCGATCACATGATGTTATCGAATCAGAAAGGCGCAGAGATCCTCATCAAGCATGGCGCTACTGCTTGTACGGATGTCACCGGCTTTGGTTTGCTGGGACACCTGATCGAAATGACCAAAGCTTCTGATGTAGACGTTGAGATTAATACACAGGCTATACCCGTCATGGACGGCGCGATTGCTTGCATCGAGAACGGTATATTCAGCTCACTACAACCACAAAATGTTCGACTGCGAAGAGCAATCAAAGATAACGGATTTGACCGGGAAACTGCGATCTACTCCTTATTATTCGACCCGCAAACCGCCGGCGGATTGCTGGCTACGATACCTGAAGCGCAGGCGTCAGTTTGCGTGAGCGCATTGCATCAGGCAGGTTATAGGGATACTACTGTCATCGGAACCGTCAATGAACAAAGTGACGAACTTGAACCCGTTAGCCTGGTTTCTTAGAGAACTCGACTAATCAGATTATTTGCTATTTAACATCTTTGCGATCTGCTCGGCATCCAGAACATTGTGCACACCGGTCGGTTCCATGTCTTCGCGTACTGAAGCAACCACATCATCAAGTTCATCGAGATTAAAAATTTCGTGGTCGCCAGTCTTGTCATTTGCCGCCTGCTTCGCTGCCTGCTCATCAAAAAATGCCCTGACTGCCGAAACTTCAAATGAACCAGTTTCTGTAAACTTGGTATCGTCCTGCCCTATGGGTTCTTTGAGTTCGATGAGCTCATCACTCTCTATCATTTCCTGTTCAATGTAGGCTAGCGCACCTAACTTGGCTAGTGCCCGCGAATATTTTTTAGCGTGTTTCAGGTCAAGGTTGCTTTTAACTTTATGCTGTTTACCCGAGAACAGCTGACCTGCGAGCTTGGCATCTACACCAAACAGTCCTGCAAGTTTTTCCTGTACCACCGCCTGTTCCTGACCTGGCAGTAAGTCATCTTCAAACACAACTTTATATTTGACATCAATCATTCAGGATCCCTGTTTCGCTTTGATGATATACACAGTCTGGCAAAAAATAATCAAAAGCGCCTATAGATTGAATCACTTTTTCGGTTTTGCCTCAAGGCGAGTTCGATAATTATTCTATAAAACCCTATAATCAACCCATGGTTGAGCCCTTAAGACAATCACTCCTCACTGAAAAAGCAAAACTGGAACGCAGGTTAAAGGAAATTGAGCAGGAATTGGCTGAAGCCAACCGCCGACGCTCAAACAAGTTGAATCAAACTCAACAACTGGAGGAAGCAGAGCCGAGTTCACTTCCGGACTCGATTGATAAACCTTTGCGACAAATTATTATCGGCATGCTCAGTGATACTGGTCATATGCTTACTAACACGACCATTCGATATTTATATGAAGCAAGATTTCATAAAACGCTGCAGGCTTCAAGACTCGGCACCCTGTCATACGATGAACTCAATCGAAAGAACAAGTGGAATACAACTGTTTATGGTCTGACGCATCCCATCCAGCTGCTTGATGGCGAACTCATCAGGGTCAAGAATGTCTGGGCTCGATCTGACTGGCCAATTAACTATCGTGTGTATTTACCCACTACGACCAAACTGCTTAACTTGCATTTTCTTGACTGGTACATCACAACATCCGAAAGCAAACCCTATCGGTACCTGCAGAGTCCCCTCATTACCCAGTATATTGATGATATTGTTCATAATCTTGGACTTGAAGCACGCATAAAACCGCCCTTCAACTCAATACAGGCCAAGAAGATTACAGTACAGGAAATTGAACTCACGAAAGAACTACAGGAAGCTAAATATTCACAGTTAACTTTCAGAACACTGGCAGCACATCAAAAGTTAAGAAAGGATTATGACCCGTTACTGGATGCCAAAACTGACCTAAATATTCCTGAGGAATATAATTAGTATCAGATAAGATACAGAGGGGCCAGGCATGGCCTGCTTCAGATTATTTTCTTTAACAACCGCTTCCAACCCTCGTATTCAGCAGCTTCAGTAAAATCCTTTTTCAGTGGCTCTGCCTGTTCAAGTAACCGTGGCAGAAAGCCTTTATCAGATTCCGCTTTCAACATGAGTGCCCTGAGTGCATCGGTATCTTCTACAGGATAATAACCCAGGTAATCTCTTCCCAATAAACCAATCGATCCAATAATATCCGATGAAAATACAGGCAAGTTAGCGATAACCGCTTCTGATATTACATTTGCGCCCCTTCCATTCTTGAACTCAATACCATCGCGCGGCAACGAGCAAATGCCTGACGAACCTTTCCGTGCGGTAGCTCACCAAACCAGTGATAACGATTATTGATATTCATCTCTTCAAGCGCAGCTTTCTCCCACTCATCGTTATGTGCCTTACCGTAATGTAAAACACGTAGTCGACTTTCTGCTGGTACGTCACGTACAGCATAGGCAGCCCGCAGAGAATCTTTCTCATCACGTAAATGTCCTGCTACGCATATATCAAAAGTAGTTTTCCTTGGCGGCAATCGCCGGGAAAGAGGTATGGCTGACTGCTTTATAACCGTGAGCTTATCCCAATATTGTTCTGGAATTGCCAGGTAGGCCAGGTCATGCAGCGCCACCAGATGATCTGCGACTTCAATGGAGTGTAGGGTTGTTTCTGCATGTGAGTGAATAAATCGGTATAAGTCAGTACCGGTAAGCGCCACAATTAAAGGGAGATCAGGATACTGTTCATAGAATGCGCTGATTGAATCAGCACTTCGCCATGAATGCAATGCCACCATCATATCAGCGGGCTTTCCATCCCAGCTGACATCAACTTCTACCCTGTGCCCCATTCGTTTCAAAATACGAAACCAACGGACAGCGGTCGCTCGATTACCTGACAGTGAGCGCTTACCCGCCGGTGTGACCATGAAAATTTTCATATTGAATCTGCTTTGTATACTGTTATTGTCTCGCTCAATACGATTACAACCATAACAGGCCATGCATTCGATTACGAAACAGGAATTAATTTCCCAGTTAAAAGACGCACGCCAGAGAACACTCGATCTGGTTGATGGCCTGAGCTATGAACAACTCATGGGACCTAAAAACCTGGCCATCATTAACCCGCTGCCCTGGGAAATTGGACATACCGCCTACTTCCATGAGCTCTGGTGCCTGCGACATAAACACCAGCTTGACTCCTTTCTGGACAATGCCGATTCACTCTATGACTCGATTAACATCAACCATGACGACCGATGGGATTTGCCTATTCCACCAATGGCCGATATCTACGAATACATGAACCAGGTATTAACTCATGAGATAGAGTTACTGGAGAACGAAGATGATTCAGATGAAGCGATGTACCTGTATCGCTACGCCCTGTTTCATGAGGACATGCATACCGAGGCCTTTACCTATACTCGCCAGACCTTGAGCCACCCTGCACCCTCACTAACCCCTGAACCCGGACAGCCGGAAAGTGCCGGGACACTAGACGGCGATGTGCATATTCCGGCCTGTGAATACCAGCTCGGCGCACGACCCGAAGACGGCTTTTGTTTTGATAATGAGAAATGGGCACACCCAGTCGATATTGAAGCATTTGATATTGCTCGTGCACCTGTAACCAATTCACAGTACCTGAAGTTTGTTGAGGCCGATGGTTATAACGTTAAGGATTACTGGGATGAGGCGGGTTGGGACTGGAAAAATGAACGTCAACTTAGTCACCCCGTTTATTGGCGACATGATAACGGTCAGTGGCAACAAAGACATTTTGATGAATGGCGGTCACTTGCTGAACATCAGCCGGTTATTCATGTTAGCTGGTACGAGGCACAGGCATGGTGTCGCTGGGCCAATCGACGTTTACCGACTGAAGCCGAATGGGAGCTCGCGGCTTCAGGTATTGATAAGCAGTGTTATCCATGGGGCGAAGACCGGCCGACTCAATCCCTGGTCAATATGGATAGTACAACATTGGGTTGTATTGACGTTGCTGCACTACCGGATAGTGATAGTGTATTTGGGTGCCGCCAAATGCTAGGTAATGTATGGGAGTGGACAGACACCACCTTCCAGCCTTATGCAGGATTCATACCCGATATGTATGCCGACTATTCACAACCTTTATTTAACATCACCAAAGTCCTACGTGGCGGTGCCTGGACAACCCGCTCTCGCATGATCCGCAATACCTGGCGCAATTATTATGGTCCGGATCGCAATGATGTATTCTCGGGGTTTAGAACCTGCAAGATCTAATCATTTATGTCTTCCCTGCTTACAAAAGAACGAAAGGTTCTGCTTGGCGTTACCGTTGTAGTCTTTATTGTTTCTACCACACTAATCTGGCAAACCTATCAATCGATGCAAATCTATAATGCAGCAGATGCAGTATGTTCGACCGTACGCACTAACATGAGCAAAGATGAGCTTTTTCAACATGCCAAAATCAACCGGTCAACCATATCGATTATTGAAGCCAGTGGAACCAGCACCCAGGCAAAACTGGGGTTCACTCATACGGCTGAAGACAGCTGTGGCTGTATGATTACATTAAATAACAACAAGGTTGCTGAAAAGACAGATACATTCTGCCAATCCCAATAGCATCTTATCCGTAAGAAAATATACTTGAATAACTGTTTAACTCCAACGCCCAGACATGACACTGGACAGTGCTGTGTTACACAGCTAACCTTGAATAATCAAAAATAATACCAATATCGTATATTCAACAACCTCTGGAAGAGTGTTGTAGACCAACGAACAAAGGAGCACCCCATGGAGTTCATGTCAGGCTTTACCATCACGGTCGTCATTTTATCTATCGTACTGATCAAATGGAGTGTGACGATCGTGCCGCAGGGCAATGAATACACCGTCGAAAGATTTGGCAAGTTCACAAGATCACTACGACCTGGCCTGCACTTCATCGTGCCGGTTTTTGATCGTATTGGTAATCGTGTCAACATGATGGAACGTGTGATGGATGTCCCTACACAGGAAGTGATTACCAAAGACAATGCCATGGTCGCTGTCGATGGCGTAGTTTTCTTTCAGGTACTGGATGCCGCTAGCGCCTCCTATGAAGTCAATCAACTGGAAGTCGCCATATTGAACCTTACGATGACCAACATCAGAACCGTGATGGGCAGCATGGACCTGGATGAGCTGCTATCACAACGCGACAGTATTAATGAACGACTATTGCAGGTCGTTGATGAAGCAACACAATCATGGGGTGTTAAGGCAACACGTATCGAGATTAAGGACATTGCACCACCCAGGGATCTGGTTGATTCCATGGCAAGACAGATGAAGGCCGAGCGTGATAAACGTGCCAATATCCTCGAGGCAGAAGGTTTACGGCAAGCAGAAATTCTTCGCGCGGAAGGTGATAAGCAGGCCGCTATCCTGGATGCAGAGGGCGAGAAAGAGGCCGCCTTCCGTATAGCTGAGGCACGTGAACGCCAGGCAGAGGCAGAGGCCAAAGCAACCAACATGGTTTCAGAGGCTATTGCCAAGGGTGATCTCAATGCCATTAACTATTTTGTTGCGAATAAATATGTCGAGGCATTACAAACAATTGGTAGCGCCGATAATCAAAAAGTCCTGTTCCTGCCGATCGAAGCGACTGGTGTGATTGGTTCCATCGGCGGTATAACTGAAATCGCCAAACAGGCTTTGGGTGACAAGGCCAAGAGCGAATAACGATGCAAGAATTTCTTGAAAATGCCGTTTACTGGCACTGGTGGGCCTTCGCAGCCATCCTCCTTATTGCAGAGATCGCCTTACCCATTACGTTCTTTTTATGGATGAGCATCGCCGCAGCGATCACAGGATTTTTAGTACTTGGATTGGACATGAGCTGGCAACTTCAGTTAATCATATTCTCGGTACTCAGTGTTGTTTCAATTATTGCCAGTCGTATCTACATAAAGAGAAACCCCATCCAGAGCGAAGACTCCCAACTTAACCGTCGGGGTGAACAACATATTGGTATGGTCTATACATTGAATACCGATATCCAAAATGGATCTGGCAAAGTGCGCGTTGGTGATTCGCTATGTCGTGTTGAAGGACCTGAACTAGTTGCCGGTACTCGTGTAAAGGTAGTTGATGTAAACGGCAATAGCTTTGTCGTCACAGAATACAATCAAGAATAACCCAAGCTTCAATTTATATTCACGACGATATAAAAAACACGTTGTGATTTGCTCGCTACAACCAGATCATTTCGTCGTAATAAATAATTAGATTCTTAGCACCGTCCGGTCCAACGACTAGCCGTGTATAACTCGTTTTTACAAAATTCATAATTTTTTGAAAAAATATTTAAAAAATCATGAAAATTAGATATTTATGTCTATAATGAAGAAAACGCATTAATTATACCGTGGATATGTCTGAAGGATATGCCAAATCGTAATCATGCTTGCGTTATCTTTGTAACCCGATTCACTAACGAATACCGGGTGATTTACACCTCCAACAAGGAATGGCATGTCGACGCGCCGGTGCCAACAATATACGAAGCGCGCATCAAAGCAGAACGATGTATGCAGGCACTTTATACGCAATCAGGATGCAAGAAAGTTGATGTAACCGTTTATGAGTTAAACATCGTCAGTCACCTGTGTCAGGCGATGCTTGATGGTCTACATAACAATCAATCTAACTGGCAACAATACATGGACAATGCTGCCAACATTCTCAATTCAAAGAACAATGTCATGATGGCTTCTTTCGTTTCAGAAAGTAGTGAAGACATATCTAGAGCAGAGCACGACCCTTACCTGTTTATTATTAGCAACAACATGCAGACCGGTCAGCATTACCTCGATACTGTTCAGCTGCACAAAAAGTCGCACAAAAGTAATATAGGAATTGTTCACAAAATAAACCAGGGAAAACCCTGTCTTTATGTAGATCAGGCAGCCAGGGATAAAGGCCTGCTTCCACTTGCTATCAATCTCGATAGTGAGTCTGCAGTTGCAGTCGCATAGAAATTTCTATTAACAACAACATACACTATCTAGTTCAGCGTTATCCCCAACCAGTTCACCCATGCATCAAACAAACGTTTGTCCAATGCACCTACCGCTGCACGTGGAACACGCGCATTAATAAACAGGTCTTCGCCCTGCAATGTAGTAGAGTAACCACCGGCTTCCTGAAAGATCAGATAACCTGCAGCATAATCCCAGATATTAGATCGACCATGTAGATAAACATGGCATCGTCCTGCTGCAAGCCAGCACCAGTCCAGCGCAACCGACCCAAAACTTCGTTGTGACGCATAGGGTTTTTCCTGCACAAGCCTTGTAGATAAGTCAGCAGGTAGTCGTTTGAAATCAATTAATGCTGTCGACTGATCAAGCGTTACCTCAGTAGATTGTTTTGTAAGCTTATCGCCATTCAACCAGGCGCCCTGCTCATACCGCGCAGTAAAACATTCCTCACGAACAGGATCATAAACGATACCCAGCTCTACCCTGCCTTCCTTCAACAACGCTAATGAAATCGCAAAGTGCGGAATGCCCGCAGCAAAGTTACTGGTGCCATCCAGTGGATCAAGACACCACAAGGGCTTGCCGGAAGACAAAAGCACGGTCTGGTCTTCCGCAGGCATTTCTTCACCCAGGAAATCTATCTCGGGCCATTGCGAATACAAAGCGTCCATGATTTTCTGCTGCGTCGCCAGATCCGCTTCAGTAATTACACTGCCATCAGTTTTCAAATGGCGCTTAACGCGTGTAAAACGCGGCAGCAATTCTGTCTCCGCCGTTGCGACAACAATATCTTTCAGTGCATTTAACTCGATGTTCATTTATCAGGCGGGTTAGGGCCTGTTAACACTATTGGGATACTCATCGCCGGTGGCTATTTTTTCGCAGAACAAGGCGCATTGAGCGATGTGTACTGTGGTACATGAGTGAAAATGCAACGCCGTCATGCGGAAAAATGGTCCCGGCCCTTCGGGTTGCTTGTCAAATCCAGCCATACTGCGTTGTTCCTCGTTTATTTGGAATAACCAAACCTCACTCGTCATGCCTTGTCTGACTGGATTTGACAAGCAACGCTGGGCATCCCAATAGTGTTAACAGGCCCTTGTTAAAGCTGGCAACTATATCACCACCTCTGGTGACTACCGACACTCAAAATATCGTCAGTACGCCATGAATCCTATTAATCAATTTTGCAGATTCTGGCTAACCATTCATGGTAAATATTGAACAACGTTCAATATTGGCCTATATAATAAACACTCTTCAATATAAACCGTGTAGGCATGATGAAAACAAAACCTTTCGGCAGTTTATTGAACGATGTTTAAAATTGTAACTAGTTGATTTATTAGAAATTTAATACAGGAGATAAACCATGAAATTCATCAATAACACAAGACACCTACTCATTGCATGGGGCCTCTGGCTCTTATGTGCTCTCACCCCTGTTTCTGGCTATGCAGCAGGACTGCTATCGCCTGCTGACGGCAGTCTGCCAGCACTGGAAATCAGTGACCACAAAGTTTCGGTCGTCATCGAAGATGGCTACGCCATTACGACGGTTGACCAGGTATTTCATAACCCGCATAACCGGGATCTTGAAGCCACCTATAGCTTTCCCGTACCTGAGCATGGTGCGGTCGCCGAATTTACCCTATGGATCGACGGTAAACCCGTGACCGGCGAGGTACTCGAAAAACAGGAAGCCCGCAAAGTTTACGAAGAGGAAAAGGCAGCGGGACGCGATGCTGGTCTAACCGAAAAGGACGGCTATAAAACATTTGACATCAGTGTCTCACCCGTTCGCGCCGGTCAGGACACTAGGACACGTCTGGTTTATCTACAGGCAGCGCATATTGATACCGGCGTTGGCCGTTATGTTTACCCACTGGAAGAAGGTGGCGTCGATGAAGAAAAGCTGGCGTTCTGGACCAGCAACGACAAGGTCAAAAACAAATTCAGTTTTGACCTTGTCGTCAAATCTGCCTACCCGGTTGACGCCGTTCGCGTGCCCGGCCAACCCAATGCCAACATATCGCAGTTATCCAATGGTGAATGGAATGTACACATCGGTTCACAGTCTAGTGTGAACAATACCAACGTCACACCATCTACCGATGACACCACCCCTACCCCTGCAACGGGTCAGGGGATCTTACAACCGGTTAGTGCACCACAACATAACCCGGAAGGTAGCTCAACATCAGTTGCCTTTAATCCAGTTGCAACACAGACAGCCTATACACTGGATAAGGACCTGGTGGTTTACTGGCGACATCAACCCGGATTACCAGGCAGTGTTGATCTTGTTACTTATAAATCAGAAACCAGTAAACGTGGCACATTCATGATGGTCGTTACACCCGGCGATGACCTCAAACCTATTCAAAGAGGCAGCGACTGGGTGTTCATTCTGGATATCTCAGGTTCCATGCGTGGCAAGTATGCCACCCTGGCTGATGGTGTTAGTCGTGCACTGGGAAAAATGCATCCCAATGATCGCTTTCGTATCGTTCTGTTTAACAGCAAAGCAAGAGAGTTGACCAACGGCTATGTGAACGCAACTGCTGAAAATGTTCGTCAGTACAGTAATAAAGTCAGCAGCATCACACCCGATCAGGGCACTAACCTGTATCAGGGACTGGTAAAAGGTATTGATTCACTGGATGCTGACAGAACCAGTGCCATCGTGCTGGTCACCGATGGTGTTGCCAACGTTGGTGAAACACAGCAGCGCAAATTTCTTGAGCTGATCAGGAAAAATGACGTACGCCTGTTTACCTTTATTATGGGTAACAGTGCAAACCGTCCTATGCTTGAAGTATTGACCAAAGCATCAAACGGATTCGCATTAAGCATCTCCAACAGTGATGACATTGTCGGCCAGATTCTTAATGCAGGCAGTAAAGTCACACACCAGGCATTACATGATGTTAAGATCAAACTGGATGGTATAAAGACATCGGATATATCACCCAATGATTTTGGTAGCCTGTACCGAGGCCAGCAACTGGTTGCTTTTGGTCACTACTGGGGTAGCGGTAAAGCAAATCTGCAATTAACCGGCAAGGTCTCCGGGCAACCCGTCAGTTACCAAACCAGTTTTGATTTTCCTGACGTTAGCAAGAACAACCCGGAGATAGAACGTCTTTGGGCCTACGCCAATATCGAAGACATGATGGATGAAATCAATAACTTTGGTGAAAAGGCCGACATCAAACAGGCCATTACCGATCTTGGGGTGGAATATAGCCTGGTAACAGATTACACATCGATGCTGGTTGTCAGTGATGAAGTGTTTGAAAAACACGGCATTAAACGCGTCAACAAGGAACGTACCCGGATCGAGCAGGCAGCACAGCAGCATAGAGCAACACGTCCGGCAGTACAGCGTCGTGTTGATAGCCACCAACCGATGTATAACAGTAATCGCCCATCCTTTGGCGGCGGTGCCATCAGCCCTGTGTATTTCGGCTTACTGGCAATCCTGTTATTGGCAAGCTTGCGTAGCAGACGCCAGACGAATGCTGCTTAATAACCAGCATCTTATTAATCGCCACGGTAACATCACGTTACCGTGGCGCACTGTTTTGTTAGTGCTTATCGCTACTGCTCTATACATATTAGCAGGGCCTGCACCAGAGATATTTGTCTATAGTCGAACCAATATTGCATCCGGTGAATGGTGGCGTTTGATTACAGCTCACTGGGTACATAGTGATGAACAGCATGCACTCTGGGACATTGTGGCCCTTGTTGCCCTGGGCGGGTACAGCGAACGCTATCTTGGTAAACAGATGTTTAAACTCCTGCTTACCGCCAGCTTGTTCACCAGTATTTTGATATGGACCTTTATCCCCTAGCTGGAATATTACTGTGGACTATCCGGCATACTACACACCCTGTTAATTACCGGCATGTATAGCTGCTGGCGCAACCAGAAAGATCCGATATTTTTATTCATCATTGCATTAACGGTATTAAAAACAGTGTTTGAGCTAACAACCAATACCGCGGTATTTACAGATACTGCCTGGCCTGCCCTGCCGTTATCACATTTTTACGGCATCATCATCGGTGTATCGTTTCTTGTAGTTTATTCTCAACCTACAATGAAGTGAAAAAACCGGGACAGAGAAGTTCTTGCTATATTTATAAACTAACTATCCGGGCAAATCGTTTGATAGATAGATGAGTAGTCCATAATCTCCATGCCATTATCTACGGTACTGCTTGTAATTCTTTCTATGCCTTCCAGAGAATCAGTGTTCAGACCGGCTGCCTTCGCATCTTCTATAAACAGGCGGATATCCTTGAGCAGGTGACGGGTCGAAAAATTGGCGGCGCCAAAATCACGATCCAGATATTTCTGCAGTTTCTTGTCATAGGTTTGTGCATACAGACTACTTTCACGTACGGTATCCATAAACAGGTCGGTATCAACACCATTCCTGATGGCATAACCCAAGCTCAGAGAAAATCCCGCAGTAAGGGAAGCAATCAGCTGGTTCATGGCCAGCTTAAGCGCGGCAGCGGCACCTGTTTCACCAATATAACGAGGTGAGCTACCCAGGACTTGCAGGATGGGTAAGGCATTTTCAAAAACAGTTTTTAGCCCACCGGCCATAATGATGAGCGTGCCGGACTTTGCCTCGGGGATACTGCCGAGTACCGGCGCTTCCAGGTAATCTCCGTCTCGTAATCCGATGGCTTTATCGATTACTTTTGATTGCCGTGGGGCAATCGTCGCCATCTGAATGATAGTTTTTCCCTGCAGATCTTGCTGCGGGTCCGTATCCTGATCCAGATGCATAACCTGATGAATGGCACTGGCATCACTGGCCATTAAAATGATGGTATCAGACTGGTCTACCAGATCATCGGCCGAGTTACAGACAATTACTCCATTATTGATTAAGTCCTTGATGTTGTCCTGAGTACGGTTAAACACCCTGACGACAAAACCCTGAGACAGGAATCGTTCAACAAACGCGCGTCCCATCAGACCAATACCAATTATGCCGATATTCACCTTATCGTATTTCATCAAGAAGAAATCATCGCCAGATTTACGTGTAACTGGCCACAGACTTTTGAATAAGCGGTATGAGCGGCTCTGGTAATTTGAGACTACCCGAGAGCGCAAACTCATGTGCATCAGCAGACATCTTTTTCCATTTTTTCTGGATAATATCGATCCATTTTTCTTCACTGTATTCCGGATGTTTGTCGGCAAACGCCTGCATGTAATGTTCGATAAAAACCAGTCCAGCAATATCTTCCAGTAACTGGGTATCTTCATTCTTCTTCAATGAACGCTTACTCACTGCTTTCATTGCCCGTTGCTGATCTTCTTCGCTGTATCCCGCCTGCGCCATCAACTCTCCAACGATACCCGCATGAAACTTATAAAGATTAGCCCGCCACTGATGATAGCCTTTGCGATCCATTGGATAGTCATCGCGTGGTGATTTCCAACGCTGGATATGCTGCCCACGAATGGCAAGCTTGGCCACGTCATCGGCTTCCGGTTTAAACCGCTCAAGCATCTCTGACATACGATTTGAATAGAGCAGTTCCTTGGGCCACTCCTTACCGTTGTCGATTTCAATGTTCGGGGCTTCACGATTACTGTCATCCATCAGGGAGACAGCCTTATCAAAAGCTTCTTGGGACATTTTTGTACTCCATACCTGAATGGCGGCATTCTAAACGATTTTCAGCCCTGGAAAATACACTAGACTTCAAAATAAAACCCCGGCATTTTGCCGGGGTTTTATAGCATTAACAGACTGTTGCCTAATAGGCTGCTGACTCAGCTGCCTCGTAGCTGATGCCACTTTTCGCTGCCTGTTCTTTCACCGCACCAAAGATCTTCTCATCCAGAGAGTCTGCTGCACCACCTTCTGCAGCAACTTTGTTCTTGATGTAGTCGGCACGCTCACGCGATAACTTTTTCACTTCAGCATTCAGCCTTTGACGTACCTCGGCCTTGTCTTTCAGCAATTGAGATTGGGCAGCTGGTGCCATCGCCTGAATGCTGGCGGGTAACTCATCCCGATCAATTTCGTCCAGCTTGACTCGTCCACTGGCAATATCATCTACCAGTTCATTCTCACCAACAAAGTTTTTCCTGCCACTATCCGAGGCGTTAAAGGTCGCACGACGTGCCCGTGATTCAACCGAGCCCGCAGCATGTAGTTTTTTACTGGCCTTAACCTTTTCTTCCATGCGCGCCTTTTCTTTCTTGTCACCATAATACAAACGCGTATCGTCTAGTTCAGCAGAAAGCTCGGCAAGCTTTTTATCATAGGGCGTAGCCACGGCAACGGCATTACCATTATTCGAAACCTGGAAATACTCGCCCTGCCCCAGCCTGGCAATTTCACGCCAGCCTTTAGTGGTTGCACCATTCTTACCGCTTTGAACCGTATTAACCACAATGCCCTTCTTTAAAGCGGCCTTTAAGGTCGTCGGATATTTCACATCATCCTGGTAATCCATATGCGCCGGTGCATCACCGACGAGGAATACTACTTTGTAGGCATCCTGCTGACGCCAGGACATTTTATGTACGGCATCATATAGCGCCTGATTGACGTGCTCTGGGCCATCACCACCACCCTGCGCCCTGAAGTCCATTAACTTTGCGTACATGGAATCCAGATCCGTAGATAGATCCGTTACCTGGGTAACATATGCATCGCCCTTGTCGCGATACGCCACCAATCCCATGCGAATTTCCGGCGCATGTTCGGCCTGGGCCATACTACTGGCTATTGACCAGATCTTTTCCTTTGCCGCCTGAATTAATCCACTCATACTGCCCGTGGTATCCAGCACAAACACGACATCGATCTTTGATTGCTGCTGTTGAACAACCGGTGGTTTTACTGGCTGTGGATCAATAATGGGCGGGTTGACTGCACCAATAGATTGCAAGAATGGATACAGGGCAACGGTTGCCACTGTCATACCCATCAGAGCAACGGCGATAAGCTTGTTGGTTTTTGATTTCATGATGATCTCCTTAAAATAAATAATCAATGTGTTGCAAGTTGTCTAACCGCGTTATCAGCTGCCTGATATGCAGTTTGAAAACGGTCTTTTGATACAGCGGGTTCGCCTTTCGATGGACGACGCTGCCAGTCAACTGGTATCCATGTGAACAGGGCCTGAATCAGGAACAGACTCCACAGACCAAGGAATAAACTACCGCTATGCAAGTAAGCGGCGACCGCAGCAATCAAACTAAGCGCAGTCAAACCAAGATCCAGTAATGCAGAAATAACACTGCTGTAGAAATACAATGAGCGGGTTAACCAGACCAGCCCCAGGTGTGCGATCACAATCCATGGCAAAGCTGGCGCAGCAACCCACATCACTATCACCGATATCACATAGATCGATAAGGCCGTAATACGACCCACTTTTTCACGGCATCGTGAAAACAGGTATAGCAAATAACCCAGGCCTGTAACGCTGACCAGGACCTGTACCAGCAACCCTGATGGTAATAACCAGTCAAACATATAGGCGCTGACACTGACGCCCACACTGGCAACCAGTGCTACGACAACACCTTCCAGAAACGATGGACGTGGTTTGTGGTGTGTAGTGATATTCATGACGCCCTCCTTTGTTGTTCCTTGAGGAACGCCACTTCAACATCACTATCCTGTACGCCAAACTCATGATGACCAAGCGGATCAGTATCACCCTTGTTATGCTCTACTGTTTCCAACAGGCATTCGGCCTTTTGCTGCATAACCTCCAGTTGCTGCCGATGTTCTGACAACTGCGCTTTAACATCATTTATTTGCTGCAGATATTGTTGCTGCTGCTTATGAACATGATTTAACCGTTGTTGCTGTTCCAGCTTGCGCCGTACCAGGTTTCTTACAAGATCCTGTTTGTCTGCTTCAAAACAAATATCCAGTTCATTTTCAAGCTGCTTAAGTGCTTGCTGTAATTCTGTCTCTCGTTGCTGTAACTGACGCTGTTCATATTCAAAAACACGTAATTGTTGCTCATCATGCGATAGATCATCCTGCATCTCTCGCATCGCCTGTCGTAGCAACACATCCGGTTCTTCGATACGATCCAGTACCGCATGAAAATCAGCTTTAAATAGCCGGGTAACTCGATTGACTAGTGCCATGACTACCTCCAGTAGTTTGTGGTTTATTTAATCTGTGAAGAAAGTCTAGGCAGGTGGCGTCATTTATTTTAAACAGGCTTTGGTAAAACATTTGTCACGCTGTTTACATAAAATTTACATGCCGAAAAGCAGTCAAACTGCTAGGCTGTAAGCCAGTAAAGAACATGACAACACCATGACCAGCAAGGCGAAAATACTGATCGTAGAAGATGAAGAAGCCATCCGTGGTGGGCTTGTCGATGTCTTTATCTATCATGGCTACCAGGTTGATATCGCTGAGGATGGACACACAGGCCTGAAACTGGCCACTAGCGGACAGTTTGATTTAATCCTGCTGGACGTCATGCTACCCGGCATCAATGGCTTTGATATTCTCAAGCAGTTACGTGAACAGGATCGTGAGCAGGCGGTAATCATGCTCACAGCAAAAAGCACCGACGAAGACATCATTGAAGGTCTGTCACTGGGTGCCGATGATTATGTCGTCAAACCTTTTTCCGTTACACAGCTGGTACTGCGTGTAGAAGCAGTGCTACGGCGTACGCAGCCGGCTGACAATAAAATAAAAATGATTGAACTGGATCATGCTCATCAATTAGACACACTAAATCTCAGCATGGATAGTGATGGCAAGCACATCACCTTTACTCGCCGTGAGATGGATATCCTGCAATACCTGCATCAACATCATGAACGACCAGTGTCCCGCGACGAATTACTCACCCGGGTGTGGGGCTATGCAAAAAACCTGGACCTGGATACACGCACCGTTGATATTCATATTGCTAAAATCAGGCGAAAACTCGAACCGGTGCCGTCCAAACCAGAATATCTGGTTACCATACGCGGCGCTGGTTATAAGCTGTTATCAAAATGACAGTCACAAAAAAACATTTACCCTTCAGACACATGAGCAAAAATCGCTTACGTGGCTGGCTACTACTATTTTTTATCGCGCTATTGATTCCAACGGGTTTATTAATTCGGCAGGCCTATCAGGAATTACAGTGGGAGGCATTCCATCAACAGCGGATACAGGCCGAGGAACTGGCAAGCCGCATCGATACACATTTAATTGATCTTGTTAACAAGGAAGAAAAGCGTAGCTTTTCTGATTATGCTTTTTTAAATGTAACCGGCACCTCCAAAGCGAACTTTTTACAACGTTCGCCGCTATCCAGCTTTCCGGTGACATCCGATATCCCTGGCCTGATGGGTTATTTCCAGGTAGATGCCGATGGAAAATTTACTACGCCGCTGTTACCTGATGATCCCATTACTGATCGCTATGGCCTTGCGGCCGATGAATATCAACAACGCCTGAGTCTGCAACTCAGGTTGCTTGGCATACTCGATAAAAACCAGTTAGTGAAAGGCAAGCCAAAGAAAAAGGAGCGCTTACCATCACTGGCAGCGGGCGGTACTCTACCTGCATCTGCGCCTATGGAAGCCGATGATGCTGACTTTAATGATAAGGACATAGCAGCACGCTCAAGACATGCACTAGAAGAAGACATGATGTTCGAGTCAAACGTTCCGATAGCACAGATCGAAAGTGCAGAAGAGGAACTGGACGTAGCAACAATAGATGAGGCACCCATACCAGCAACACCAATGGTTTCACAACAGGCATTTGACCAATTGAGTGCGCCACCCGGCAGCCAATTGGCAGATACACCCAGCAAGTACAGCAGCAAACTGGGTCGAGTGGCCGACCTTAAACTTGACCAGACCTACCAGGACAGGGCGAATGTACCTGGTGAGAAACAGCAAATGCTCGATCAAAGACAACAAAAGGAAACGCTGTATAAAAGAAAGATGGTCGCTGAGAAAAAGGCACGGCGAGAAATCAGCCGCTTACCTGAAACCAAAACATCGGCCCTGGCAGCCCCAATGGATATTAGCGCGAAAAATAATGATGTTCGTATCCGCACCTTTGAAAGTGAAATCGATACCTTTGAGTTCAGCCTACTCGATAGTGGCCATTTCGTTTTGTATCGCAAGGTCTGGCGAAATGGTCAACGTATTATTCAGGGCCTGCTGATTGAGCAGCGACCCTTTGTTGAAGGGCTAATCAAAAGCGCATACAACAAAACCTCGCTGTCTGCTGTAAGCCATTTGCTGATTGCCTGGCAGGGCAATGTCATTTCACGTTTTCAGGCCAATGGCTATCGTGATTACCTGTCACGTTCCGATAAGCTGGATGGCACCCTGCTCTATCAGACGGCCTTAACCCAACCACTTGGCAACCTGGAGCTGGTCTTCAGTATTAGCCAGCTACCCGTAGGGCCAGGTGCCGTTGTTATCAACTGGATTGCTGGCATTCTCCTACTCATCATGATGACAGGCTTTTACCTGATGTATCGAAGCGGTATTCGGCAGATCAACCTGGCACAGCAGCAACAGGACTTTGTATCTGCCGTCAGTCACGAGTTAAAAACACCGTTGACGTCTATACGCATGTATGGAGAGATGCTGCAGGAGGACTGGGCATCTGAAGAAAAGAAAAAGAACTATTACGACCTGATTGTTGGCGAAAGTGAGCGGCTGACCCGATTGATTAATAATGTGTTACAGCTAGCGCGATTTTCCCGTAATGCAATACAGACCAATCTGCGCGATATCAAGGTTGGTGAATTGGTGGACATAATAAAAAGTGCCATTAGCACACCAATTACCAGCGCTGGATTTGAGCTCAATATCAGCTGCGATGAAACCACCAGCCAACAGGTTATCAACGTTGATACCGACCACTGCATTCAGATCATGATCAATCTTGTTGATAATGCACTGAAATTTTCAGCCGATACGAACAACAAAATAATTGAACTCAGCTGTCAACAAACCACTTCGGGTTTTATTCAACTTTCAATACGCGATTTTGGCCCTGGTATACCAAAAGATCAGATGAAGAAAATATTTACCCTGTTTTACCGTGCCGAAAATGAACTCACCAGGGAAACCGTCGGTACCGGTATCGGCCTTGCACTCGTCAACCAGCTAATGCGCGAAATGGGCGGGGAAATCGATGTACAAAACTCCCAGCCGGGCACAAACTTTATACTAACGTTCAAATAGTCGTCTTAGTAAAAATTTATTCTTAACTATCAATAAGACTCAAGATATTGAGGCGCATATACAAATTGGGTAGTTAAAATACAACTAAAGTTATCATAATTGTATAAACTACTCCCACTGAAAGAATAATAAATACACTTGTTGACATTGAATTTACTTCCCTAAAAAAATCAAGCAATGACCGATAAATATCGACTGATTGAAGAAGGGGAAGGCCAGATTTTGAGCGAGCAGGTTCTGCTTGCTTACCGACAACTACCAATTACGGTCATTTCCAGTTTCATTATGGCTGCCCTGATAATGTGGGTGGCTTCTAGCACGATACCCATGAGCTATTTAGCAAGCTGGTTCAGTGCCATTGTGTTCTTCGGAGCCGCCCGGCTAATGATGATGTAAAGAGTTGAAATCATTAGTTTTGATACCGATAAGGCTAGAGACTATGCGTGGTTTCATATCATTACTACAACCTTATCTGGCGTCATATGGGGTGCCATTGCCCTTAGCCTGCCATTGCTATCTTCACAACAACAGGTACTCGTACTGATTATATTGGCTGGAATGATGAGCGGGGCCACTACCTCAAGCGCTGCCCTGGTTGCAAGTTATCTTGGCTTTGTTTTGCCTGTTATGTTCTTCGCTAATGTTGCAGTATTAATGATTGGTGGAAGCTTTGGTTACATACTACTACTAGCCTTCACCAGTTATACCGTATTCCTGGTCTTCTCAGGCTGGAGAATACATAAAACATTATTATCAAATGTCATGCTCCGTCTACGCCAGGAGACACTCAACAACCAGATAACAAAAGAGCGGCAGCGTTTTGAAAACGTTTTAAACGCTTCACCGGCGGGTACTCTGCTCGCCGACCCCGATGGCCAGATCCTGTATGTCAACGATGAACTATGCAGATTGTTCGGCTACACGCGCGAAGAGCTAAAAGACCAGAGTGTTGAACTGCTGGTGCCCGAAAAATTCAGAACGCAGCATAAAATAGATAGAGATCAATTTGTTGCCAAAGGAAGAATAAGAAAAATGGGGCGCGGCATGATGCTCAGCGGCCAGCGTAAAAATGGTTCTACTCTTCCGCTTGAAATCGGTCTACAGCCAATAACGCTACTGGACGAACAACTACTGATTGTCACCCTTATGGACCTTACAGAGCATGTAGGGTTCCTGGAAAAGATCAAGGAACAGTCCGATCAACTGAGAGCATTATCACTGACTGATGAGTTAACCAACGTTGGCAACAGGCGCGCCTTCAATGCCAAGTTAAACGAATATGTCGAGCTTTCATGTCGCAGCAAGGTACCTGTTTCCTTAATGATACTGGACATCGACTACTTTAAAAAATATAACGACACTTTTGGGCACATAGAGGGGGATAAAGTATTACGGCAGATTGCCGATATACTCGATAATGAATCAAGAAGCATAGACTTTGTCGCCCGTTATGGGGGTGAGGAGTTCACCGTAATCATGCCAGACACCAATCGGGAAGAAGCATTACATCTGGCCGAACGAATACGCACTGCAGTTGGCGGTTACCCCTGGGAGCAGAAACCAATCACTGTTAGTATCGGCATTTCAACTACACATGAAATAGCAAACAAAACGATAAAATTAGATAAGGCGGTTGATTCACTCACAAGACTCGCTGACGAGGCTTTATATCAATCAAAATCAGAGGGTCGAAACAAGGTGTCAGCCTTATAAGTATGTTAACGACCCCACGCCTGAGGCCCTGGCAGGATTGGCGGGTTAATTCATGATGCGCGGCCATCGATCATGCACGGCATCACGAAAATCGGGTTCGACAGTGACGACATACACTCGCTGTTCATGTTTTTCTTTCGCGACCAGCCCCTGAATCCATTGTCCCGGTGACAGGTCATACCAGTGCGAGGTACCCTCCATATCTTTTTCCATGAACTGCACAATGGGTAATTTCACTGGTATTGGAAAATACCGGTCCCAGCGTCCGGTATAAATCGACTCCAGCCGCGCCCAACCACCCGGCGGCAATGCGCCCAACTGGGTTTTACGCCGCCCCCACGGTAACAACAGGGTACTACCGTCCTTGCGCACCACTGGCAAAACGGCCTTCGGATTAGGAAAAAACAACCGAAAATCCTGATCCTGATGATTAAAAATGACACCGCCACACATAACTACTTATTCACCCTCAATTGCGTCTGCTTTGAAAATAGTCTAACCTACAATGAGAACATTTGAGAACAAATTTGTTTTTTGCATAAGCAGGTGCGCTGATGAGCCCGATACAGGAAAAAATTCTACAGAATTTCCATCGCTACTTTGAACAGCATGGTCAGGCGCCAACACTGGCAGAACTGGGTAAAAGCGTCGATATTGCATCGCGAGGCACCATGCATCGACACATTAACACCTTGATTTCACTAGGAAAACTAGAAAAAAGCCCAAAACACTGGCGAGGCCTGAAACCGGTAGAAATACATGAATTACCGGCGGCCACACTGCCGCTGGCTGGTAATATTGCCGCCGGCTTGCCTATCCAGGCAATCGAAGGCCAGGATACGCTGGACCTGGGACAACTACTCTGCCAGCCGGGGCGTTATGCCCTGAAGATCATCGGCGATTCCATGATTGATATGGCTTTGCATGATGGTGATTACGTTATTATCGAGTCTCGCTCACATGCTGATAACGGGCAGGTTGTCGTCGCCCTGATCGACCATGAAGAAGCCACATTGAAACGCTTTTATAACCACGGCAACGGTTATATCGAGCTGCGCCCGGAAAATGAAACCATGCAATCCATGCATTATGCCGCCCATCGTGTGACAGTTCAGGGGGTGTTAGTCGGTTTAACCCGTGTTTATAACTAGCAAGTTATTGAAAAACCCCCAGCTGGCACGAATAAATTAGCTAATTCCTCTGCACTGCAAGCAGCCGTTGCTGACATGAAGGGCACCATGCGGTCCCTCAAAACCATACTTGATAAACTGGATGGCACAAATATCAACGATGCCATCGCATCTGCCAAGCAGGTACTGAATCGAACTAAAACAACCATGACACTGTTGAACTCGGCACTAAAACCAGATTCACCAATTCAACATAGTGTCATACAAATGACTAGTGAACTGGAAGAAACGGCACGTTCTATTCGTTCCCTGGTTGACCTTCTCGAACGTAATCCGGAATCGCTGATTTTCGGCAAAGAGATAAAGGGAGAATAATGTGCGGTTTTCTATAAAATCATATAAACCACAATTCCGTGCTTTAATATTAATACTTGCCAGTATTACTTTACTCGCTGGCTGCATCGGTGGTTCCAGTCCTGCGGTGCGTTTCTATGTACTGAGCCCGATTAAAGCGGTTGAAAGCCCGTCCTCACCAAAACCCCTTTCCATCGAAATTTCCACTGTACATTTACCACAGTACCTGGACCGCCCACATATCGTGACTCGCAGTGGTGATAACCGTCTAAAGGTATTACAGGCCCATCAATGGGGAGGTAATTTGCGCAAGGACATGGTTCGCACCCTGGCCGTTAATCTTTCACAGTTACTGGAAACACCCAATGTCTCCATTGCACCCCATCGTAGTTCAACACAGGCTGACTATCGCGTATCAATAGAGATCATTAAATTTGAAAAAGACACTGATGAACACGTGCGGCTGTCTGCACAGTGGCAAATCACCCGGGGCATAGAGCGAACTGAACTGGTTACTCAGATCAGCACACTCAGCAGTGAATCAGCTGCACCTAAGGATGATTATGACAAAATGGTCGGCATGATGAGTCAACAATTTGGTGAGCTGGCCAGGTTAATCGCCACAGCGATTCAGCAACTGGAAAACAAATAAAGCATTGAAGACCCTACTGACATCACTGCCCCTCGTGCTGACCCTGCTCTCAATCTCGACGCCGGTCATACCCAATAGTGAAAATATATTATCAGGGCACAATATAATGCAGGAGGTTTATCAGCGGCACGAACAGTTCCCGTATATTTACGAAGAACAGGTTATGGTACTAATCGATTCCGCTGGCAACCGTGATACACGCAAACTTAGACGATACTCACGTCTGGATTCCGCCGACAGCGGTCGTTACCTGTTATTGTTTGATGCGCCGCCTGAGGTCCGTGGTGTAGGTCTACTTACAACAATACAGCCGGAAAAAATTCAGGCAGGCATCTATTTACCAGCCTATGGCCCCAGGCTAATTGAAAGTCTGGGACAAAACCAGGCGGACACCTTTCTTGGTACTGATTTTTCAGTTAATGATTTAATTCCTGAGCCGCTTGATAAGTACCACTTTGAACGGGTGCAGGATGAGCGTGTTGATGACGTCAACTATTTTGTCCTTGATGTTTATAACAAACAGGCTGGCACTAAAATCAATCCAGCTATCAAGCGTCACTACATCCGCCAGGACAATTATTACATTATCCGAACTGATACCTTTGACCGACATGGTCGACTACACAAGCAGCAAACACACCACGACCTCAAGCCACTTGGCGGAACAATGTGGCGTGCAGATATGATTCTCATGGAAGACCTAAAAGCGAGACACAAGACATTGATAAAAATTTCCCGGCGTGTGTTTTCACGAGATTATGTCCCTGAAGAACTATTTACTCTCGACTGGCTGGTTAAAAACCAGCACATGCCGCCAAAGGATGAAGAACCTATGGACGCGACCAGTGTAATAAAAGGCGAAATCGATTTAAGCCGGGCAACAGAGGTACTTCACTGATGCTTGCTCGTTTATTAATGCTCGGGCTAACGCATAAACTCGTTGCGGTAGTAACGATATTACTGCTTACGCTTCTCACACTAACTGGCCTGCCACGTCTAACAATTGATACCGGTTTGGATAGCCTGATACCTGCCAATGATCCCACACGTCTGATATACGAAAGAATCTCAAGCCAATTTGGCACTGACAACCGAACCATTATTTACATACGTGACAATGATCTATGGACACCAGAGAAACTTGGCGCATTAGAAAAACTACATCATAGTTTAACTGGTCTGGAGTATGTAAGTCGGGTTGACGATCTCTTTACACTTCATACGATCAGAGGAGAAGACGGCAAGGTTGACTCCAGACCACTACTAACCGAAGCGCCCCTGGACAAGGAAACAGCGTTACGCATCCGACAGGACGCATTAGATAACCCACTGATCGTCGATAACTTCATTTCAGTTGACGCCACGATTACTGCACTCATCGTTTCGATAAATGAGAAGCGTAACGACAACGATTTTAATGCACGGGTCAATGATGACCTGAACAAACTAATAGAAACCGTAAAACCAGTATTCCAGGAGATTGTTCAGGTTGGCGCACCGCGTATCAATACCGAGCTCAAGGCCAGTCTGGCTGATGACTTTATACTACTGGGCCCCCTGTCGGCGCTCGTATTAATACTCTCAATACTGTTTTTTCTACGTAGCGGAATTGCTGCACTTATACCAATCATTACCTCAGCACTCAGTATCATCTGGACATTCGGCATGATGGGCTGGCTTGGTATTCCCTTGAACATACTCAGCGCCATGCTGCCTTCATTAATTATTGTGATTGGATCCACTGAAGATACACATCTGATTTCTTCCTATTTCTATAGCCTGGCAACAGATAAATCAGAGGACCCTGCTGAGTCTCCCAGGGAACTGGCAACCAGGCTCATGCTCAAACGAATGGGACTACCATTGGTACTCACCATAGCCACCACTGTATTAGGCTTTGCCAGCAACATATTTAGTAGCATTGGACTAATCCAGGATTTTGCTATTGCCTCAACCTTTGCCATCCTCGTCAATGGCATCATTACACTATTGCTGGTGCCCATCCTGCTGATTCGTTTTGGCCCATTACACAACAAGGTGTTTCAATCTGGAAATAACTCCAACAGTGTTGCCAGCATAGTTTCAAACGCCTTTAACTTTTCACAATCCCATTTCCCACGAATCATCCTGGCGGTAACAGCCGTATTGTGTGTTTTCTTTGTCTACGCTGCATCTAAATTACATGTCACAAATGACCCACTATCCTATTTCCCTGAACATCGACCACTTATACAGGATGCCAAGCGTATACATGAAAACCTGTCTGGCATTAAGCTGTTCTTTATTACCCTGGAAACCCAGCAGGAAAAGGCATTTCAATATCCAAAAAATATTCAGAAACTAGCTGACATACAGACTTTTGTAAAAAAACAGGGTGTATTTGACCGTAGCATTCACTGGCTGATCACCTGGCTTTTGTTAATCGAGAATTTCGTCAAAGTAAGGATAAATTATATCTGCCAGAAAGTCGGGAACTGGTTTCACAATACCTGTTGTTTTTCCATCGTAGCGACCTGGATAGTTACATCAGTCATGATATGAGCAGCGCTAATATTATAGTGCGACACAACATTCACGACTCTCATACTCTTAACAAGTATGTCAGGGAACTTAAAGAAGTTATTCCAAATATTGTTGGTAGTGACATCAAGGTCACAATTGTCAGCGAAAACCTGATGGTGAATCAGGCCGCAGAAAGTCTCATGGTTGCCCAGGTCAAGTCTCTTAGTGTGCTGCTATTTGTTATTTTTCTCATCATGTCCTTGATGTACACCTCCTTTAAGGGCGGCTTAATTGCACTTGTCCCAGCCGTTATCCCAATTGTTCTGATGTTTGGCACCATGGGACTATTTGATATACCGTTAAATCCCGGCACTGCAATGGTCGCGGTCATTGCAATCGGTATTGCTATTGATGGCACTATACACTTGCTTTCCCGCTACAATGAGTTGTGTAGACGAACTGACGACCATATAAAAGCAGTCAGTATCACTGTTCATGAAGAATCAACGCCACTGGTTACCGCGAGCTTGTCATTGGCTTTTGGTTTCGGGATCTTACTACTATCTAATTTTACCGTAGTAGCACAATTTGGTGCTTTAGCTGCGGCTACCATGTTGTTTTCTATCTATGCAAACTTACTCATTACCCCGTTAATCATGACACATGTCAGGCTGGTCGGCCTGCACCAGATACTCGCTATATCTATCGATAAGGAAGTTCTGGATAATAGTCCATTGTTTGCTGACATGACCAACTACCAGCGCCGAAAGGCCATATTGATTTCAGAGATACATGAATTTGAATCAGGGGAAAAACTGATCGTACAAAACACCAGTGGCCGCAGTATGTACCTGCTGCTTTCGGGTGAAGTTGATGTTATCCGCAATAATGGTGATGAAAGCATCCATCTTGCCACCCTGAAACCCGGCCAGGTTTTTGGCGAGATTGGTTTTATTAAGGAAACCTTACGTACAGCCGATGTACAGGCATCAACCCCTGTATCCGTACTACGATTTGATTACGATAAACTGAAGAAAGACCTGAAGCTATTTCCCATATCGTTGCCAAGCTCAACTTTAATATTAGTTGCATACTTGGCGAACGATTAGCTGATACGGTTGAAGCGATGAGTCAGAAGATAGAGTAATAACACACCTGATATTCAGGCCTGATTACGCTGTTGCAGTATTTGCCTGGCAATCGTTTCAATGTCGCGAACCTTTCGCTCACCGCTGACCTCATCCCACTCACTTTGTTCCAGGGCACTCGGATCAATCAACTGTGGCACTTCAAAGGTTGCCTCTTCCTGAACTGCCTTGCTTTCAAAATAGCTCTCGAATGCGTTTGCCTTGCGTTCAGCAGTACTTTCAAAAATATTACTGCCGCCAGATTCAGGAATTACCGTGTCATCCTCTTCCTGAGGCAGCATGAAGGCTAAAGCGCCCATCTTCGACATAACGCGAACATACTCCTTAGCCTGATCAAAAGAGATATTCTTTTTAATCTCTCTTTGTTTACCAATAAACAACCGACCTGCCATCGCAATTTCAATATGGAACAGTTTGGCCAGCTCCTTTTGCACAGGTGCTTGCTCGTAGCCTGGTAACAGGTCTCCTTCAAAAACAACCTTGTACATTACATCGTTCATTGTTATCTCCATTTACTTAAACAACGAAGAAACTATAGCGCTTGATGACACAATAAAATGCCGACAGATTCACATTCTCTACACGAAATCTTTAGTTTCGGGTAGGATATGCAGTCTTTTATGACGTACGTCACACTTTGGATAACCGATAAAAACCATGCTACGCAAGATCCTGATCACATCCGCCCTACCTTATGCAAACGGACCTATCCATCTGGGTCATATGGTGGAGTACATCCAGACTGATATCTGGGCTAAATTTCAGCGCATGCGGGGTAACTCCTGCTTCTACGTCTGTGCCGATGATGCACATGGCACACCTATCATGCTTCGGGCTCAATCCGAAGGCATTTCCCCTGAAGCACTAATCGAACGAGTTGGCAAAGAGCATCAGCAGGATTTTGCGGATTTTCATATTGCTTTTGACAACTACCACAGCACTCATTCACCTGAAAATGAAGCGCTGGCTGGCAAAATTTATGCATCACTAAATCAGGCGGGTCATATCCATCAACGCACCATTAGCCAGATGTACGACCCTGAAAAGGAGATGTTTCTCCCTGATCGTTTTATCAAAGGCGATTGCCCAAAATGTGGTGCCGTCGAACAGTACGGAGATTCCTGCGAAGTCTGCGGCGCAACCTATTCACCTACTGAACTCAAGAATGCTGTATCTGCAGTATCAGGCGCCAAACCGGTAGAAAAAGACTCGCTGCATTACTTTTTTGCACTGGGTGATTTTGAAACCATGTTGAAAGACTGGACCAAGGGCGGGCATTTACAGCATGAGGTTAGCAATAAGTTAGGAGAGTGGTTTGAAGCCGGCCTTCGCGACTGGGATATATCACGTGATGAACCCTATTTTGGATTCCGTATACCGGGTACTGACAACAAGTACTTTTATGTCTGGCTAGATGCTCCAGTGGGTTATATGGCCAGTTTTAAAAATTACTGCGACAAACACGGCATCGACTTTGATGATTACTGGGGCAAAGATTCGAATACCGAGCTGTATCATTTTATCGGTAAGGACATCATCTATTTCCATGCCCTGTTCTGGCCTGCCATGCTTGCAGGTAGTGGATTCAGAACCCCGAATGCTATCTTTGCTCACGGCTTCCTAACTGTTGATGGACAAAAGATGTCCAAATCCCGCGGCACCTTTATTATGGCTAGAACTTACCTGGACCATTTGAATCCAGAATATCTTCGCTATTACTTTGCTGCCAAAATGGGCGCTGGTGTTGATGATCTTGATCTCAATCTCGAAGACTTTAAAGATCGTGTTAATAGCGACCTGGTAGGTAAAGTTGTCAATATCGCCAGCCGTTGTGCCGGCTTTATCAAGAAGAAATTTGATGGCCAGTTATCACCCGTTTGTACTGAGCAGGCCCTCTACGATGAGTTCGTTACTACTGGCAGTTCCATTTCTGAACTATATGAGGCACGAGAATACGGTAAAGCCATGCGGGAAATTATGGCATTGGCCGACAAAGCAAATCAGTACATAGATGATAAAAAACCCTGGGTGCTCAGCAAAGAAGAAGGTAAGGAACAGGAGGTTCAGGATAGTTGTAGCGTGGGCTTAAATCTATTCCGCATACTAGTGACATACTTGAAACCGGTCTTGCCTAAACTAACTGAAAAAAGTGAAGCCTTCCTCAATATCGATCCACTACAATGGGACAGCATTTCCCAACCACTGACTGGCCATACAATTAATAAATTCAAACCGTTAATGACCCGCATCGATGAAAAACAAATCGAAGCAATGCTTGAAGACAGCAGGGAAACAATTAAAGCAGTGGAAACCAGCAGCACGATGGAATCTAGCACTGATACCCATTTGGAGCCCATCGCAGATATCATTCAATTTGATGATTTTGCCAAACTGGATTTACGAATCGCAAAAATTACTAAAGCCGAGCATGTTGAAGGTGCTGACAAGTTACTACAGCTCACACTGGATATCGGTGGTGGAGAGACACGTAACGTCTTTGCCGGTATTAAATCGGCCTATTCGCCTGAGGATCTACAAGGCAAACTCACGGTAATGGTAGCAAACCTGGCACCACGCAAGATGCGCTTTGGCATATCTGAGGGCATGGTACTTGCTGCAGGACCGGGAGGAAGTGATTTATATATCCTTCATCCTGATGAGGGCGCTACACCGGGTATGCGAGTGAAATAAAGCATCATCGGGTTTGCAGGAGCATTTACCGACCCTGTCGTCCTGACCATCGCTGCTCCGGCGTCCTGCCTCTCGCGGCATACCGGTCGTCCTGACCATAAAAAAAGCCCCGGGGATCTCTCACCGGGGCTTTTTTCTACCACTTAGTGGTGGACTAGATATCCAACACTAATTACTTCTTGGCAGGAGCCTTAGGAGCTTGAGCCTGAGGAGCTACTGGAGCAACAGGAGCACCATAAGGAGCACCGTAGTATGGCGCATAACCATTGTAAGCCTGAGTATCGCCATCAACAGTCATGTCAGTGTTGGCATCCATGTTACCTTTACCCTTGCCACTGAATGAGAAGTTGAACTCGCCTTCGCCAGAGCCTTTACCTTTACCTTTACCGTCGAAGTCAGAGTTTGCACGTCCCTGGAAGTCATAAGAGCTGTTGTAACCGTTGTAACCGCCGTCGCTGTTAGAAGCATAACCGTCGCTGTTACCACGAACGTCAGTATCCATATCAGCATCAGCTTTACCTTTACCGCTGAAAGACATAGAGAAAGAGCCTTCGCCAGCTGCAGAACCTTTACCGTGACCTACGCCAGTTCCGTTACCATTGCCATAGCCGTTCTCATCGCTCCAGAAAGCAGAAGCAGAAGAAGTCGCCAGGATTGCAGCTAAAGCTGCAGCAGAAATAAGTGATTTCATCGTTAAATCTCCAAATATTAAAATGTAAAAAGTTGTTTAAATCTGTTTATCTCAACATTGGTGATAATAATATAAGTATTCTATTATATAGTCAATAGCTAATATTAGAATAATTGAATATTTCTGCCTCTTAACCGCTATGGTCTCTCGCCTTCGTGCAAATCATCAAATCAGAGGCTAAGCTTACTAATAGAAGGGTTATAAATCAGGAGGTGCGAAATGGCTATCGCAACGACATTAAATAACTTCCTGGGTAAATCTGAAGCAATTTACTCTGTAATGAGGCACCGCCACAGCTCATCCAGCCTGGACACTGCGGAGGCAGCCCATGTATCAGGTAAACAACTTGCAAAGCCTGTAGTGCTAAAGATGAGCAGGGATATGTTATGGCCGTGATTCCAGCGACTAATAAGGCTCGTCTCAGCGTTATTAGCGACATGATAAATCGGCAGCTCTATCTGGCTAAAGAGGATGACTTTGGAGATATCTTCAAGGACTGTGAGATTGGCGCAGTACCTGCCATCGGACAGGCCTACGGACTGGAAACTATCTGGGATGATGAGCTCGCTACGCTACCCGAGGTGTTTTGTGAGTCTGGTGATCATGAAATCCTGATCGAAATGAAAGGCGAACAATTCAAGGATCTCATGAAAGAAGCCAGGCACGGACACATTAGCGATCATAGCTAGCGCTCAAGTTTTTCCTGAGGTCTTATATAAGACCTCAGG
>Ga0126335_1000019_pt1 | contig 82152 bp, 80 predicted proteins | sample OlaspJWI45metaG_FD_108409 | JGI IMG/M metagenome (GOLD analysis project Ga0126335, IMG submission 108409) | Marine gutless worms symbiont microbial communities from Oahu, Hawaii - Olavius sp. 1 OAHU.JWI-45 metaG | ecosystem: Host-associated > Annelida > Digestive system > Unclassified | place... | reverse complement strand
TTGCCTGGCCAGGCAATAAATATCACATAACCATCTATCGCCATGTTCTTTAAAGGCCATGCTTGCGTGTTGATCTTGTCTAATAAATTCCTCTCTGACCTCGGCGCCAACTTCAAAAGCCTCGGGGCCAATAGCGGGTCCCATCCACGCCAGTATTTTTTCACCCGGGTAAGCCATTTGCTTCACCGCTCGTTCTATCACACCAGCCGCCAATCCGCGCCAACCTGCATGCACTGCAGCAACCTGATCCCCCTCCTCGCTACATAACAGGAGTGGTAAACAGTCCGCGGTTAATACCGCACAAACCACACCAGCCTCTGTGGTAAAACTGGCATCACAAACTGGTGAACCTTCAATATCCTCAGCCCTGATAACATCACAACCATGTACCTGCTCCAACCACACAGGCTCTGACGGCAGGCACAGCTTCTCCCGGAGCAAAGCCCGGTTTCTGGAAACCAGGACAGGATCATCTCCAACATGAGCTGCCAGATTCAAAGAAGCCCAGTTACCCTGGCTGTAACCACCCCGACGCGTGGTCGTACAGGCAGCAACATTTTCCGGTGCATCCCAGTCAGGCTGGATGATATCTACTTGATTCTGCTCAGGCACTTGATTCACTTGCTAACAGGTCTATCAGGTGCTGTATATCTTCAGGTAATGCAGATTGCCATTGTATGGTTTTTCCATCCGCGGGATGCTGGAGTTCAAGTTGCACAGCATGCAACGCCTGCCTGGGGAAATGATTCAGCTCTTCTATCAATTGCTCTGAGGCCCCTGCCGGAATCCTGCGCCGCCCCCCATAGACTGGGTCACCAACCAGCGGATATTTGATGTACGACATATGGACACGAATCTGGTGGGTACGACCTGATTCCAGCCTGGCCCTGATATGCGTATGTTGCCTGAACTTTGTTATCACGCGATAGTGAGTAATAGCTGGCTTGCCATTACGAACCACCGCCATACGTTTACGATCGACTGGATGACGCCCAATAGGCTCATCCACCGTTCCGCCGGCTACCATGACGCCATGCACCACTGCCTCGTATTCACGTCCCATCTGCCGAGTCTGCAACTGCTCAACCAGGCTACTATGCGCCCTGAGACTTCTAGCAATAACCATTAAACCGCTCGTGTCTTTATCCAGACGATGGACGATACCCGCACGCGGAATCGCACTCAGATCGGGATAATGGAATAACAGGGCATTTTGTAACGTGCCTGTATAATTACCCGCGGCCGGATGAACCACCATGCCTGCCGCCTTGTCCAGCACAATGATATCTTCATCCTCATGCACCACGGAAACCGGTAGATCCTCTGGTTCGCAGTTCACCTCGCTCGCGATTTCAGTGGTATCTACTTCCACTGTTTCCCCACCATGAAGCATATCTCTTGGTCGATACACCTTTCCATCGACCAATACTCGCTCCGCACGTATCCACTGTTGCAGACGAGAACGGGAGTAGTCAGGCAACAACACTGCAAGCGCCTGGTCCAGACGCTTTCCTCGATAATTTTCAGGTATTTCTATGGTTTGTTTCAAAAAGGGGTGCCCTGCTTTAGTCAGGAATGCAGTATACTTCGCCCCGACTATTTTTCGACCCAGATGAATTCCATGCATAAATCAACCCTGCACAACATTCTGTTTCTGTTATCGCTCTCATTATTTGCTTCAGGATGCTCAATCCTTGGCGAAGGGAAGGAAGACGAAACCCGCGACTGGTCAGCAAATAAACTCTATGACAAGGCACGTGCTTCCATGGCCGAGGAAAGTTTTGGAACCGCGATCGACTATTTTGAAAAACTGGAGGCCAGATATCCATTTGGGCAATTCGCTCAGCAGGCCCTGCTGGAAAGCGCCTACGCACATTACAAGAACGATGACCCTGAACTGGCCATTGCAGCTGCCGACCGATTTATTAAACTCTATCCAAGGCATCCGAACGTGGATTACGCCTACTACATCAAGGGACTATTCAACTTCAACCGAAACTTCGGTTTTTTTCAGCGGTATATTCCAACTGATCGCGAACAACGAGATCAGGCAGCAGCATTGCAGGCTTTCAATGATTTTTCAGAATTACTGAAATTATTTCCGAATAGCAAATATGCCGAAGATTCCAGACAACGAATGGTTTATTTACGCAATAGCGTTGCAGAATATGACGTACATGTTGGCAGGTACTACATCAAGCGTGGCGCCTATCTAGCCGCGGTCAATCGCGGGCGTAATGTCGTAGAGAATTATCCAAAAACAACCGCTGTGCCGAATGCGCTTGCCGTTATGCTAGTTGGGTACACGCTGCTTGATATGGAAGAACTCGCTCAAGATACCAGAAGAGTAATTGAACTCAATTACCCTGAACACGGCGTATTAAAAGGCCCAATTACCGCAGATAGCGATACAGGAAAAGATAGCGGGGAATGGTTTCAATTCTGGGAGTGACGACAGGCTAATATGCGGTGTTGCGATATCCTGAAGTAATTGGGTACCTTCTATCACGACCAAATGCCTTTTCGGTAACTTTAATCCCTGGCGGAGCCTGACGTCGCTTATATTCATTGCGATCCACTTTATTTAAAGTGTCATTCACATAGCCAACATCATATCCTGCTTCAATAATCTCTTTTCCTGAGCGACTATTTTCCAGGTACAGTTTCAGAATACCGTCCAGAACATCATAGGGCGGCAACGAATCCTGATCTAGCTGGTCTGGTGCCAGTTCTGCCGTTGGCGGTCTGTTGATGACGCGTTCAGGAATCACCTCTCCAAGAGAATTCCTGTATCGACATAAATCATAAACCTTGGTTTTATACACATCCTTTAGCGGCGCAAAACCACCAGCCATATCACCATAAAGCGTGGCGTAGCCAACCGCCATTTCACTTTTATTTCCAGTCGTTAAAACAATTTTTCCCAGCTTATTTGAGATTGCCATTAACACAACCCCACGGCTACGAGCCTGTAAATTTTCTTCAGTCACATCCTTGTCACTGCTGGCAAAAACCTCTGATAGCATTTCGTTGAATGCCTTGAATGCAGGTTCAATAGGTATCACATGATATTCAATACCTAACGTATTCGCCTCAGTTTGTGCATCTTCCTGACTCATGTCGGCAGTATATTGCGAGGGCATCATCACAGCAGTTACCCGATCAGCACCCAGGGCATCAACTGCAATTGCCAATGTCAATGCTGAATCGACACCTCCTGACAAACCCAGAATAGCACCGGAAAAATTATTCTTATTTACATAATCACGAACGCCACACACTAATGCCTGGTATAGCAATGCATCTGATGTGGGCCTCTCATTGATCTGGCCGTTTATCTGTATTGGCTCCTGCTCCCGGTATGTAAGGTCCACAACATGCATGGCATCTTTAAATGATGGCGCCATAGCTTTAATTTCACCGGAACTATTGATAGCCACCGAGAATCCGTCAAATACCAGTTCGTCCTGTCCACCCGTCTGATTCACATAGATAATCGGCATACCTGTTTCCTTAACCCTTTGAAGCAGGGTATTAATCCGCTGCTGATACTTACCGATATGAAAGGGGGATGCATTCAGGTTGATAATGATGTCTGCGCCAGCTTGCCTTATTGCAGCAGCTGGCTGCTCATACCATATATCTTCACATATCGATATTCCCGCCTTAATACCATCATGTAGTTCAACGACTGTGGATGTTTCTCCGGCAGTAAAATAACGTTCTTCATCAAAAACACTATAGTTCGGCAGGCATTGTTTCTTTGCAATCCCAATAACGCGCTTATCTTTTAGAATATAAGCAGCGTTGAATAATTCCCCCGAGTTATCCCGATAGGGTGCACCCAGGATCGCCGTTATATTCTCACAATGATCTGCAATATATTTTAGCTTTTCTTCGCATGCATCGATAAATGCCGGTCGGTGTAACAGATCTTCTGGTGGGTAGCCAGTTAACATCAATTCAGAGAAGACGATGCAATGTGCTTGCAGCTGCTCACATGCCTTATCAATGGCATTAATGATGAGCTGACTATTGCCCTCAATATCACCGATTGTCGGGTTTAGTTGTGCAATAACAATTCGGTAATTCGATTCAATCAAGTTATTCAATTTCCCCGATCCCGACCAGATAAAAAAACATACTTTAACCCACCAATGACTCAGAAACCTAAACCTGGAAGATAATATACGACCAGATGTATTTCACCCAAATGTGCTTGATATTGGCCTTCGAATTCACAGGGCTTAACAGAAGAACTGGAGACCATATTTTGACAATGATATGATCCCACACCGCACAATAACTCAAACAGTGGCGCTCATACACTCAGGGCCATCTGCTGTAAGAACCCTAGATTTTCTATTATGGACAATAAACACTCTCAGGAACAACTTGCTGAACAAAGCCTGCTATCCATAACCACACGCATGGGAGAGGTAAACAAACAGGAATATGTGCAGCAACATGCAGATATCCTGTTTAAGGATATTACAATTGCCGGGATGCCATTTTCTGCATTGTTTGACCAATGCAGAAAAAGGGCATATACGAAGGTAGCCCCCGGCAAATTTTATAATCGTCGTTTGAGGGCGCTGAATATTGCTCGATATTTTGAATATAGCAAGAACCACACTTTGGGAGGGCACTCGATAGAATGTGGTGTCATGAACGGATTTTCATCACTGATCCTGTGTGAAGTAGCCAGAAAGATAGACCCTACATTCAAAGGGGATACGTATCATGTCTGCGATAGCTTTGAAGGGCTGAGTGAATTCTCTGAAAAAGACACCATCTACGCAATGTCAAAAGACAAAGGTATCAGCTCAGGCGTATATAACGGTAATTTCATCGGGCCATACGAGGTTGTCCGAGAACATCTCTCAGAATTCCCGGAAATCACATACCATAAAGGTTGGATCCCGGAAGTTTTGTCGAGCCTTCCCGATGTTCCCTGGTCATTTGTTCATATTGATGTCGATTTGTATGAACCAACACTAGGTTGTCTTGAGTATTTCTATACGCGGCTTGTACCGGGCGGAGTTATCATCTGCGATGATTATATTACGCCTTATTTTCCAGGTGCCAGAAAGGCATGGGATGAGTTCTTCTCAGATTACGAAGAGGATTTCATGATCCTGGATTCTGGCCAGTCTGTGTATATCAGAAACTAGAATTCACATTACTTGACATAGGTTAGCCAATACCCATTTATTCGCGGGTCATGGCTCAGAACGCGATAGAAATTAGTATACTGGCTCGGGTCTGATATATAATTCATGGTTTGTTCAAGAAATACACACGTAGGATGAGGTAGATTATGGGGTTATTTGGTAAAGTTTCTGGCAAGCAAGTTGACGCCTATGCAAAAGAACTGGTTGCGAAGTTGGTTGCAAAATACCCACCTGATTTTGATAAAGATCCTTCACACAAAATATCGGGCAAGCGCCTGACAAAGCACATTGAAGACATCTGTCAGCAGGCGGGCGAATATAAGCAGGAAAATAAACTAGGCATGTTTCTTACAGCTCGTTTTGGCAATACATTCCGCTGGGAGCTTAAAGATCAGGGATATAGTGATGATCTTGTCGATGTTGTTGCCGAGGGTGTCATTGTTTATATGACCAAGAAAAAGTAAATTAAATGCGATTGATTAAATCCTTATTGGCTAATATTGGGCAGACCAGCCCTCAGCCTGACTCTGCCAAAAACGACCAGCAGCCAGCAGATGCCCCGCCCTTTTCCCTGCAAGAATATGAAAAGTATGAACCTATCGTCATAACAAATTTTGCAGATCGGGAAGTTCGCTTTAGCACGCCTAATATGATGGCAAAGTGGCGTGTCGATAGCTTATATCAAAAAGAACCAGTCACCATTGAATGGTTAAAATCATTTGACGAGGGAGATACATTAATTGACATCGGTGCCAACGTTGGCATGTACTCAATACTCGCTGGAATTAAGGGCTGTCGAGTATTTGCTTTTGAGCCTGAATCACAAAACTATGCGCTACTGAATAAGAACATCCATTTAAATGGCCTGCCTGAAAACGTTACAGCATATTGCGTTGCTATCAGCGATAAACAGGAATTTAGCCAGTTATACTTGAGTGGTTTTGCGGCTGCCTCCTCATGCCATACATTTGGAGAAAACCTGGATCATAACCTGGAAGAGAGGGACTATAAGTCATTTGCACAGGGCAGTGTTTCATTTTCCATTAACGAGTTACTTGAAAAAGGCTATATCCCTATGGCCGACCACTTGAAGATTGATGTCGATGGCCTCGAGCATCTCGTCTTATCTGGAGCCTCAGAACTATTATCGAACAAGAGTCTTAAGTCCATACTGGTCGAATTAAACACGAATCTTGAGAGCCATAACGATGCTATCAAATTTATTGAAAAATACGGTTTTTCCTACCAGCCTGAGCAAGTTGAAAAAGCGCTTAGGAAAACAGGCAATTTCAAGGACATTGGAGAGTTTCTCTTTAGACGCTGAAAAATTCGCTTTAGAAGCTGAAAAGCTCTCACTAGAGGCCGAACAGCATGTTGAAGCAAGAATGTCGGATGTAAACTTTATAGAAACCTCTTTTCCATATATCTATATAGAGAATATTTTTCCCGATGAGTACTACAAGCTAATTAGGGAATACTGGCCAGGAGCGAAGCAATTCACCAGTTACGAAGATACTGGTAGAGCTGTAGGACACGGCACTTTAAACCGAAACGTACTAAAGCTGACAACTGATCATGTCAATAGCCTTGGCCTGAAGCAGAGCCTGTTCTGGCATTCATTTTCAGATAGTTTTTTATCAGATACATTTTATGGATACTTAACAGATAGATTACGTCCATACATTGAACAAAGATTTGAGGGTAATCAAGTCAAGTACCTGACAGATTCCGAGATCTTGCTTATCAAAGATGAATCCTATTACAACATAGGGCCCCATACAGACCATCCTCGTCGACTGTTTTCTATGCTGTTCTACTGCCCTGCTGATGACAGGCAGCGGCATCTGGGAACTTCACTGTATACCCCTAAAGATAAGTCTTTCCGGTGCAAGGGAGGGCCGCATTATGAATTTGATAAGTTTGACCGGCTCACAACAATGCCTTTTCTCCCAAACAGCCTATTTGCCTTTGTTAAATCTGATATTTCATTTCATGGGGTAGAGAGTATCAAGGAAAAAAATATTGAAAGGGATTTACTGCTTCACAATATCAGGCTCAAAGAAATTAAAGGTGGCAAGGATAAATATTACGACGAGTTAAATACGCGGATTGTGTATACTTCTTAAGACCGTCTTTGACACGCAGATAAATGCATGCTCGGATAAAACAGGACATTGAACAAACAGTGCTTTTTTTGAGGTGAATAAATGACTGAATATTCCAGGGAAAATCCCAGCCCACGCTATGTGGAGCTAACTGAACTTTATAAACGCATGCACGTGGAAGGAGAGGTTGATTTAGGCATCCCCCCCGAACAAACATTTCCAGGGCAAAGCCTGGTAGCGCAGGCGGGGAAAATCAAGAAAATGATTGCTAAAACAGAATCTGAAAACATACTCGACTACGGTAGCGGAAAAGGCATGCTATACAATATATCGCCCGTAGTGGTTAAAGGCCTGGGTGAATATGAAAACATCCTGGACTTTTGGGATGTAGATGAAGTTTACTGCTATGACCCAAGCTATGAAAAGTTTTCAAAGCTACCTGACAACAAATTTGATGGGGTAATTTGCACTGATGTGCTTGAACATGTCCCTGAGGAAGATGCTCAGTGGATAGTCAATGAAATGTTCTCTAAAGCAAATAAATTTGTATTTGCCAATGTCGCCTCCTACCCCGCAGTAAAGCATTTACCTAATGGAGAAAACGCACACTGCACTATTCGAGATGCCGAATGGTGGAAACAGGTATTTGCGACCGCAAAAGATATGTATGATCACGTTATCTACCAGGTGTGGGTACAAAGTGCTATCGGTGAGGGGGAAGATAGAAAAATTGTTGAGGAACCATTTGAAGGCTAACTGATCATTAAATGACAAAGCAGTGACGAACAAATTAATAAGCAGTTTGTATCTTTTTTTATCAGCTTACTACAAAAGAAAAGAACAGTACTCCAGAGCAGTCAGGTGCGCAAAAAAAGTCTTAGTCATAGACCCTGATAACATTAAAGCGTTATACCAGATTGCTGACATATCATTTGAACTTGGGCACTATCGGCGTGCAGCAGTGTACTACAACGCAGTCCTTCAGAAGGATGACAGCCAGCTAGAAGCACGCCACCAGTGCGGACTTTCTTACTGGCGACTGGGTAGACTCAAAAAAGCTAAAAATAAGCTAATAATGTTTATAACATCAGGTAAGGCAACAACCGAAATTTATCGCGATATTGCTTCAATATACAGACAACAGGGCGCGCTAGATGCTTCTACTATGATCTTGCAGGAATGTCTGAAAAAAACAGAAAATAACTGCTATTGTGTAAGTGACCTGGCACGCGGCTACTTTTTAGATGGCGATACAGAAAAAGCATTAGAAATTATGTCGAAGCATCATTCTTCATGTAATGATGTTATTCAGTATATTCTCCTCTACATAGATATACTCAGAAATACAGGAAGCTGGGACAAGGCAATACAAATTGGCAACTCAATTGATAACAAAGATCCTGATGTATTAATTGCACTTGCTGGCGTAATGAAAGACAGCGGAGATAACCTCAAAGCTGAAGAACATCTGGATAAAGTATTAGCTAAAACACCAGGACATCCCAATACTATGTACCATAAAAGTCTCATCCAGTTGGCACATGGACAGTATGATACAGGCTGGCATGGGTATTTATACCGTAAACAGACGCACGAGAACCCCGTTAGATCGTTTGGGGACCTTGAAGCATGTGACAAAAACATCAAGGGAAAACATGTCCTTGCTTATGCTGAACAGGGCCTTGGTGATGAAATCATGTTCGCTTCCTGCCTTTCTGATCTGATTGAAGTTGCGGCAAGCTGCACAATTGAATGTAACCCTAAACTAACCACCCTTTATTCCAGGTCATTTCCAGAAGCCAGAGTAATTCCATGCCAATCGAGATCTAGAATTACGGATCGACCATTCACTGATCTGGATTGCGCGATACCAGTGGGTGACTTGCCTTCATTTTTCAGAAAATCGCGTAATGACTTTCCGGGACATTACCCATATCTGCTCGCAGATGAAATTAAGTCTGCAAATTTCAGAAAATTAATCAGTGAGAAATCAGATCTCAAATGGATCGGCCTGGCGTGGCGTGGAGGATTACCGCAAACCAGGTCACAGCTCAGAAGCCTGGATCTTAAAAATTTCGAACAGCTACTCAAAAATGATAAATTGGGTTTTGTTATCTTACAAAGAGACATGAGCCATGAAGAACGAGAAACAATAACCTCATTCTGCGATAATAGAATACACTTTTTAGATCAGGCGGAATTTTCAGATATGGATACATTAGCGGCGTCGATTTCTGCCGTATCGTGCGTCATCACACCACAATGTTATCTTGCACATCTTGCAGGGGCACTTGGCGTGGACACTAAAGTACTGCTAAGCACCAGTGCAGAATGGAGATATGGCACGATAAATGAAACCATGGATTGGTACCCCAGTGTCAGCCTGTTTCGACAGCATACCAAGGGAGACTGGCAGTCTCCTATAGAAAAACTGACTCAACACATCACATGTTAAAGCAGATTTTTAAATCGTTATCACGCTACTTACCAGCAGTAATTAGATCAGATGACTCTGATAAAATATCTTCAGATCTAGATTCCGCCATGAAATGTCTGGAAGACGGTTTATTAGATGAGGCGAAAAATAGCTTATCACAGTTACTTAAAACTAATCCCAACAACGCCGCAGTCAACCTCCATATGGGTCGTACACTGGCAATCATGGGTAAACTGGATGATGCAGTCCCTTACCTCACTAAAGCGTCATCTCTGGATCATGATAATTTAGAAGCAATATTTGCATTGGCAAATATTGATCAGTTAAAAAACAACCATCAGGCTGCTGTAGAAAAATTCGAGGATCTGTTAAACCGGGGGCTAAACAGCACAACTCTGTACTACAATTTAGGCCTCGCGCTCAGAGATACCGGGGAAGTACAAGCGGCAATTGACTACTTCAGCAAGGCACTCAAGCAACAACCAGAAGATGAAAACACCCGGTTTTCACTCGCAGAAACGCTATTATCAGATGGACGTCAAAATGACGCAATGTCTGAGATAAATTATTTATTAGAACGATCGCCTGACTCTGTAAAATACCGCTGCTTTAAAGGCTATGTGTTGCTTGCGAATGATGAGCTTGATAGCGCATTTAGTATTTTTGAAGCTCTAATTGAGGCTGGAAATGAAAGCCCGGAAATTCTAAATGGCTACGCGGGCGGCATTCTTAAAAGCAAGAATTCAAATCTGTATATAAAAGCAGTAAAGATGCTTAAACAGGCGATTGCCCTGGATCCGTCGTATCTTAAAGCCAGAATGAATCTTGGCATGTGCTATAGCTTACTACTTCAGCATAAAATGGCGCTCAGTGAGTATGAATATGTTGTTGAGCAGGACCCTAAAAATGCGGATGTCTATTTCTGGTTAGGATATACCTATACATCTCTGCTTGAATATGATGATGCTGTAGATGCCTACAATATGGCTATCTACTATAAGCCAGACAAACAGTCTTACCATATAGCCCTGGCGAGACTATATATTAAATTCGAGAACTATGGAGAAGCACGTAAAGTTCTGGATGCGCTCAATATAGATGAATCCAAGGACCCCGCAGCTATTTACTTCGCCTATGCCTTTGCCAACCACCAGCAGGGGCTCCTTCCTGAAGCAGAAAAGGATTATAAAACAGCCCTTTCCTATAAAAATGATGATGAAGATATTGTTGACGCCATGGTTCATCTATTACGTGAACAGGGTAGGCTCGATGAAAGTATGGAGCACTTGAAACATACACAGGAGATACACCCCAACAGTGAAAGACTTAACAGGAATTATTGTGGCCTGTTATCGGATATGGGGCAGATAGAAAACTCAGAACAATGCTTCCTAACGCACATCAGCAAGTTTCCACAAGATTATACTGCCCAATGGAATTATGCACTGCTTGCACTGCAACTGGGCCATTTTGATAATGCATGGGAAAATTATGAGCTTAGAAAGGTAGCAGGGGTAGTCTCTGACAGGGGGTTTTCTTTTGAGGAATGGCAAGGACAGGACCTTAAGGGAAAGACCATTTTTATCTACGCCGAGCAGGGTTTAGGTGATGAAATCATGTTTGCCTCATGCATTCCTGATTTACAGCATATGGGAGCAGAGGTGATTGTTGAATGTGACCCTCGATTAGCACCAATCTTTGAAAGATCTTTTTTAGATGCTCGAATTTATGGCAAGGAACGAAACCCAGATAAGAAATCAGACTGGCTTGGTACTTTAGGCCATGTGGATTATCAATGCGCAATTGGATCACTACCACAGTTTTTCCGTAATGGCAGTGATAAGTTCCCTGTATATGAATCAGGATATTTAAGTGCAGATTCAGCCAAAGTTGAGGCCTGTCGAGCAAGACTATCGGAGTTGCCGGGACGATACTCTATCGGCATTTCATGGCGAGGCGGCTTGCAAAGAGAGCGCAAGTCTTTGCGTTCGATTGACCTGGAATTATGGTTGGAAATCTTTGATATCCCTGACTGCAACTTCATCAGTCTTCAATATACAGACTGCGAAGAAGAAATTGCCGCATTAGAAAAAAATCACGGCATACGTGTTTACCACTGGCAGGATGTGATTGACGATTATGATCAGACTGCTGCGATGGTTTGCGCCTTGGATCATGTTGTTAGCGTACAAACCAGTCTGATTCATCTATGTGGCGCGCTGGGGGAACCTGTTGATGTTTTAATCCCCTTTCGTCCTGAATGGCGCTATATGCACAAAGTAGAACGCCTTCCCTGGTACCAGTCGGTCAGGCTCTGGCGGCAGAAGGAGCGCGATGCCTGGCAGCCAGTGCTATCTCGAGTTACTGAACACGTCAAAAAGGTGCTACCAAATGCCAAATAGTGACCATAATTGTCACTCTACTCAAGGCGATTAAATATCTTTATGTTACTTATCAAGTAGTTACATATTGGCATGAATACTGCTATCTATTTAAGTAGCGCAGTGATTCCATTATATGCTTCGCACGCCCAGGTAATTCCTGGAATTCATAACTACGAAAAAATATAGGAGCAATAATGAAAACATTGCAAAAAGGTTTTACGCTCATCGAACTGATGATCGTTGTTGCCATTATCGGCATTCTGGCCGCTATCGCACTACCTGCGTATCAGGACTACACGATTCGCGCTAAGGTATCTGAGGTCATCCTCTCCGCGTCAGCAGCCCGTACATCTGTTACGGAAAAAGCACAGGTGGATGGTACGGTATCCTCATCTGGTGTTGGTATTACTATCGCCACTGTAGGTAAGATCTCACAGGGTTCGGTTTCTTCAGTCGGTGTTATTACCATTGTGGGTGATACCACAGAAATTGGTACTGCAGTTACAGCGATAATGACACCTACTATGACAGGCGGAACATTAACCTGGACATGTGTTGGTACCCCAGCTCAGTACTTCCCGGCCTCTTGCCGTTAAGATTTACCAGTTTCTGGTAGTCAAAAAAGCCCCTGCTTGCAGGGGCTTTTTTTATCTCTAACTATAATTGCTGTACGATTCCACACACCGTCTAAACGAGCATCTTGATATATGTGTGGAATCGCCGGAATATACTTTTTCCAGCCCCAGAGCAGTTCATCATTAAAACACCAGACTAAAAACCTGGAGTCAATGTCAGCGATGCTTACCCGGCGAGGCCCGGACGAGACTCGTTCTTACATTGATGAGCATGTTTTATTGTCATTTAGCCGGCTTGCGATCAATGATCTGCAGCATGGAGCACAACCTATTATAGACAGGGATGTCGTATGTGCTGTCAATGGCGAAATCTATAATCACCAGGAAATCCGCAATAGTTTAGCTAACAAACAAACTTACCTCACCACAAACGACTGCGAATCAGCATTACGCGGTTACCTGGAATTCGGAATAGAAGTTGTTAATCAGCTGAGTGGGATGTATGCCGGTGTGATATGGGACAAACAAAAACAACAGCTTTATTTATTTAGAGACCGCCTGGGAATAAAACCCCTATATTACGCTGAGGTTCCTGGCGGCTTGATATTTGCTTCGGAACTTAAAGCATTGATACAACATCCTGAGTGCCCTAATAATTTTGATTGGTCCGCCGTGAACCGTATTGGGCTGCATAGCCAATATGGTGTGCCAAGTTACGTAAAGGAAATTGAACATTTGCATGGGGGCTATTACTTAGAAATTAACCAGGACCGCTGGTTATTACACCGATACTGGGAACTGCAGCATGATAAAGGGCTATCAGGAAACGGTACTGACTACGCTAAATTCTATTCAGCCAGGATACAGAAATCAGTCAAAGAACATTTATTATCAGATGTTGGAATTGCATGTAGCCTGAGTGGCGGCGTTGACTCATCATTAATTGCCGCTATCACGTCAACTCAGATGGATGATCTCACCTGTTTCACACTCGATACGACTATTACTCGCGCTTCGGGTGATCTTGAGGCTTCAAAATATGTATCCAGTCAGCTGGGGATAAATTTAAATATTATCAATCTTACCTTAGATAACTTGCTGCAATCCCAGCGTTTTGATTTACAGCGACTGGAATATTTTATCTGGGCTATGGATTCCCCCAGATTTGATATTGAATGGGTATTAAAACATGAGATTTATCGCTACATTTCAACATGTTATCCAGAAATGAAAGTTATACTAATCGGCCAGGGAGCGGATGAATTTGCTGGAGGTTACAGCAAACGCCAGGGGAAAATCAGGTCTTCATGGAAAGAATACCTGGACCAGGAAATACTCCCTTTTAACCTGCGGTCCTACAGCATCAAGAATGATATCGATGTAAGGTTTCTCTATGATCTCAATAGAAACCGGGGAAGCGCAGACAACAGCCTTTATTTTGAAGCCATGAAAAATTATTGCTGGCAATTGCAACATTTTAATCTGTGGCACGAAGATCGTATGAGTTCAATACAAAGCCTGGAGGCACGAGTCCCTTTTCTTGACCATAGCCTGATTGAATTCCTTGCATCTATTCCTGAATCAGAACACCAGGCCCAGTTCTGGAACAAACAGATTGTACGAGATGCACTGTTAGAATTTATGCCCTCGAAACTGGCTAACAGAGACAAGGTCGCATTCATAGCAAGCAATGTCCAAAGTGATGCGATATTGTGGACTTATAAAATTTTAAAAAGTATTTACGCTGATTTTATTGATAAATATTATTCTTCAGGAGATTCTGTGTTCTCAAGAGAACAGGTGACGGCCCGCTTCTCATCAATGAGTGATGGCCGCAAGGTTAGACTGGAGAAAGTAATGAGTTTACTGGAACTGGTATGTATAGAAATATTCTGCCATCAACTGAAGCATAGGTCTGGCATGCAATATATGACTATGGACTACAGAAATTCATCACTATCCAGTGAACATACTGCACATTAGCACCTTTAAGTAATTGATTTAGATACAACACCTGATTTTATACTAGGGAGCTTATGACCTATTGCATAGGCTCTATTACAGGTTATATTTTTTTATCTTGTATCGAAGTGACCTGGTTGTAATATTGAGTAGCTTTGCAGCATCTTTCTGACTCCATTTACATCTATCCAGAGCAGCTTTGATATAACCTTTTTCTATATTTGACATATGATCTTCAAGCGACCCTCCAATACCCGATAAATCAGTATGTTGATCTGAATCAATGTGGACAACATCACTACTGCTAGTGCCGCTAATGCTACCGTTGCTCAACATAATACTGCCTTCATCAATAATATCATTTTCAGAGAGTGCCATGGCACGCTCAAGAATATTTTCCAGTTCTCGCACGTTACCGGGGAAAGTCATACTCCTGCAGCTTGGTCTCGGCATCCTTGCTGATTTTGTAAGAATGATCACGCCTGATATCACGGGACATGTTCTGAATAAACTTCTCAGAAAGTAATTTAATATCTTCCTTGTGCTCTCTTAAAGGCGGGATATAAATAGGGATCACATTGATCCGATAAAACAAATCGTTCCTGAACATTCCATCTGTTACGAGCTGTTCCAGGTCCATATTTGTAGCGCTAAGGATCCTTACATCTGTTTTAATCTCAGAATGATCACCAACTGGCCTGACCGTTCTTTCCTGAATAGCACGTAGTAGCTTGGCTTGCATGGTAATGGGAAGTTCAGCAATTTCATCCAGGAACAGCGTGCCATGACTGGCAGCAGTAAACAGGCCATCCTTATCACTAACTGCCCCGGTAAATGACCCTTTTTTATGACCAAAGAATTCACTTTCTAATAGGTCTGCAGGAATGGCACTACAGTTAATCGCTATAAATGGTCCGTCTGATCTTGAACTTCGATCATGTATCATTTTGGCCACCAGTTCTTTGCCCGTACCGGACTCACCCCGAATGTAAACTGGCGCATCGGATAGCGCTACTTTATGCACTAAACTTCTGACGCTTTTAATAATTTCACTGTTTCCAATAAACTGACAGGACTCCGCGTCTATACTGGGATCATATTGTTTACTTATTTTAAGTGCCCGTTTTACAAGCCCTCGTAAAGCAGAAAGATCGACTGGCTTAGATATATAGTCAAATGATCCTGCTTTGAATGCATCAATAGCTGAATCCATGCTTCCAAACGCCGTGATAACAGCTACGGGCAACCCGGGAAGATTCTTATTAATGTGCTTGACTATTTCTATACCTTCGCCATCAGGTAGCTTGATGTCAGTTAAACACAAATCAAATTTATAGGTGTTTAACATATCAAGTGCATCTTTCAGGTTTTCAGCAGCCCTGCACACGATATCCATTCGAGTCAATGTCAATTCAATCAGCTCTCGAATATCTGGTTCATCATCGATAATTAATGCCGTATATGTCTTCATATGTTTAGTAGTCAGGATTTTCTATCAACTATTGGCATGGAAAGTCGAAATTGCGCACCCTGATTATGTTCATGAATATAAGATAGGTGAGCATGGTTCAATTCACCAAGCTCTCTGGCTATATACAGACCAAGCCCTGTACCGGATGCGTCGGTCGTGAAAAATGGCTCAAATAATTTATCAATATCACTTTCCTCAACGCCTCTACCCTCGTCAATAACATCAATTAGTACCCGTGTTGAGTCTAGAGATATTTTCACAGTTAACAGCAAGCTACTTGCACCTGCAGCCCTTGAGTACCTGATTCCATTTTCACATAAATTATTCATTATCTGCGCCAGATGAGTGGGGTCTATCGCGCTGATCGCCGGTTGCTTGCTTGTCACAACACTAATATCAGTGGCACTGAGGTCCATATCCTGTATCAGACTGGTTACGTACTGCTTAACCCAGTTGTTCAGATCAATTTCTTCAGCACTGAATTCCCGTTTTTTGGACAGCGAAAGAATATTTTCAACTATGGTATCCATACGTTGGCTCTGTTTGCCAATGATATCTGTTAATCTACGGTCCTGGTCAATTATGTGTTCTGATTCCGCAAGCAGTTGCCCCGCATGCGAGATCGCACTTAATGGGTTTCTGATCTCATGCGCAATACTTGCGGTCAATCGCCCAAGTGACGCAAGCTTGATCTGCTGTGTTTGTTGCGCGAGTTGCGCGGTATCCTCTAGCGTAATAAGCGTACTCATGCCGGTGCTCCCGGGCAATTGAGAAAACTTGGGTAGTATTTCCCGATCAGAGCCCGATGAGCGAAAAGGTGGGATCTCACTATAGGTTGATCGCTGCCAGTCAAACAGTCTATTAAAAATCTCGGCAGAAATGCTCTGTAAAGCAGCACCCTCCTCTATCGTTTTTATATTCAACATGTGTCTGGCCGGGTTATTCATAAAACGCACTTTGCCATATGCATCAGTGATGATAAACCCTGTATCAATCTGCTGCATGACCAGTTCATTTAACCGTGTCAGGTCTGCGACTTCCTGCGTCTTTTGTATAGCGAGTTCTTCGCTGACACGCATTCTACGAGTAAGTACATGCGTCAATGACACAATTGCGAAACAACTAGCACCAATGAGGCCGGATTGTGTATATTCTTGAGTGGTACCAGAGTGCAGAAAAAAGATTGTGTATGCTTGCTGCCCCAGAATAGTTAGTGCAGCAACAGCGGCTAGTGTAAAGGCTAATTTACCGCCCATCAGCACTCCACTACTGGCGATGGACACGATGATTAATATTCCCAGACCACTCTTGGCACCACCGCTGGTATGCATAAGTAGTGTTAACAAAATAATATCGAATAAAATCGCACTGAATGCCTGCACTTCAAAGGGAGGGAATCTGAGGCGGCTTGCAAAACCGCTAATAAAAGAGATAGCTATATAGGTCAAAACTATGATACCGAATGCGGTTGGATTTTCCTTTCCTAATAGATTGGTTCCTGACCCAGAAAAGAAAACAACACCGAGCAGCCCTGACAAGACCAGTCTATAAATGTTATAGACATGAAGCGATCTCCACGCCGTGTCAGAGTTATTATCAGATAGGTTTGGAGCACTCATAGTTAAATGATATAGGTTTTATCTGAAAGTTTTTTATAGCCCACAGTGTGTTGATTTCCCTTGATCCATACAGGAAAACTTATATACCGCCAGACTGGTTTTTGGCTAATTATGTAAATATCTCCTTCTTCTTGATGGCTGCATCGTATATTTTGTCGCATCTTATCCACAGGAGATAGACAATGATGGGGATGAGTATAGTCGGCAATAGTGAGTCAGCATCAGGAGCCACAGCATTGATGGCTTAACTGGGGCATTATTGCTCAAAGCGGATGATTCTGCCAGCAAGCAACGGCATTAATTATCCAGCTAATAATGTTCATTAAAAACCCGCGGGGCGAATATAGAAACATCATGCTATATTTTCCACAATACCAATAACCAATCAGAAAAGAACCAGATCATGAATCTACATGAATACCAGGCAAAAGCCCTCTTTCGCGATTACGGTATACCGGTACCCCAGGGCCAGGTTGCCGATAGCCCCAAGGCAGCGGTGCTCGCGGCACAATCCATCGAATCAAAAGCCTGGGTCGCCAAGGCCCAGGTTCATGCCGGAGGGCGTGGCAAAGGGGGAGGCGTAAAACTGGTTTCAAGCGTAGATGAACTGAGTGATTTCGCGGGCAACTTGCTTGGCTCAATGCTGATTACCCCGCAGACAGATCCCGAAGGCCTGCCGGTACACCAGATACTGATTGAACAGACGATGGAGATTGAACGTGAACTTTACCTTGGCCTACTGGTAGATCGTGCAAGAAAGCGAATTGTAATCATGGCTTCGGCAGCGGGCGGCATGAATATTGAGGAAGTAGCGGCAACCACACCGGAGAAAATTTTTACCGCGCATATTGATCCGATTGCCGGCTTCATGCCTTACCAGGGGCGTGACCTGGCCTTTGCACTGCAGCTGGAGGGAAAACAGATTGGGCAATTCGTAAAGATACTTACCGGACTATTCCGACTATTCAGCGAATGTGATTCCTCGCTGGTTGAAATCAACCCGCTGGTGGTTACCAGCGATGGACAGTTGGTGGCGCTGGACGCCAAGCTGAATATTGATAGCAACGCACTGTACCGTCAGACAAAACTTGCTGGTATGCGTGATGAATCACAGGAGAATGAACGTGAACGTAAGGCCAACGAGCATGACCTGAATTATATATCTCTAGATGGCAATATTGCCTGCATGGTTAATGGCGCCGGACTGGCCATGGCAACCATGGACCTGATCAAACTACATGGTGGTGAACCGGCCAACTTTCTGGATGTTGGTGGGGCAGCTACTGCGGACCGTGTCAGCGAAGCCTTCAAAATCATCTTATCGAATGAAAAGGTCGAGGCTATCCTGGTGAATATTTTCGGCGGTATCGTGCGCTGTGACCTGATCGCTGAAGGTATCATCCAGGCTATTGATCAGGTAGATGTCAACGTTCCCGTCATTGTCAGATTAGAAGGCACTAATGTAGACCAGGGCAAACAGATTCTGGCAAACAGTAATTTCGATATCGTTGCAGCGAGCGGATTTGATGATGCAGCGGCCAAAGCGGTGGCGGCCGTGGGAGGCACAGCATGAGCGTACTGATCAACAGTAGCACAAAAGTGCTGTGCCAGGGATTTACTGGTAAACAGGGCACCTTTCATTCAGAACAGGCCATCGCCTATGGCACAAACCTCGTTGGGGGCGTAACACCAGGTAAAGGCGGACAAACCCATCTGGATATTCCCGTATTCAATACGGTGGCCGACGGTGTAAAAGAAACTGGAGCGGACGCTAGCGTAATTTATGTACCAGCCGGTTTTGCTGCAGATGCCATACTAGAGGCCGCAGATGCCGGTATTCGAGTCATCGTATGTATCACTGAAGGCATTCCAGTGCTTGATATGCTCAGAGTTAAGAACAGTTTGCATGGACAGGATGTAAGACTGATCGGACCCAATTGCCCGGGCATTATTACTCCAGGCGAATGTAAGATTGGAATCATGCCGGGCGCAATTCACCAGCCAGGCAAAATCGGAATCGTATCTCGGTCCGGCACACTGACATATGAAGCTGTACATCAAACAACCTCTACCAACCTGGGCCAGTCAACCTGTATTGGCATTGGCGGAGACCCTATCCAGGGCATGTCTTTTATTGACTGCTTAGAGCTGTTTCAGGAAGACCCGCAAACCGAGGGTATTATCATGGTGGGAGAAATCGGTGGATCAGCCGAAGAAGAGGCCGCTGAATATATCCAATCGAATGTAAGCAAACCTGTGGTCGCATTTATTGCGGGCGTGACTGCTCCTCCTGGAAAGCGCATGGGACATGCCGGCGCTATCATATCCGGTGGCAAGGGTACTGCCACAGACAAGTTTGCTGCGCTGGAGAAAGCTGGTGTGGCAACTGCACAGTCACCAGCAGAGATCGGCAAACGTATGCTGGAAATAATGTCGGATTAATGACAAGAGTTTAGAGAAGGCAGCAAAAAGTCCTGGCAGCTATTATCCAGTCTATTTCATAGAACATTCCCAGCTTTATTCAGCCCATTTGACTTATGTCAACATGGCTCATCTATGATAGGGAAAACTTCCATACCGACTATCAGTTTTATCGGTAACAAAATTTAGTTTGTGTGCAGACCAAAGACAAATGCCAGGCATGTTGGGAATACGCAGATTCCAATATCAACTAGTCATAGTATAAAATAACAGGCCGTATTGAAGGTGATATACGGAAAGCACGCTGACAACCATCGGACAAGCTACGACTTATTGTGGAGATAAATAATGTACAGGGAATGTTCAAATCAGCATGGAAAAAAGGTAGATCGTCTCGATACGATTTATATCGGCTATGACCCTAGGGAACATCTAGCTGTAGAAGTGTTGACAGACTCTATTAAACGCCATGCCTCACGCCCCCTGAATATCGTCACATTAAATCAGAAAGCGCTGAGACGTTCTGGATTATATCGACGAGGACCCCACATCAATTCAACATGCTGGGGAAGTGAACCCAGTAGCGATATGATTGACGAGTTTGATGGAAGACCATTTTCAACTGAGTTCAGTTTTTCAAGATTTCTTGTTCCTTTCCTTAATCAATATGAAGGCTTCGCCTTATTTATGGATTGCGATATGTATTTCAGGTCAGATCCATGTGAAGTATTTGATCAATATGCAGACGAAGACAGGCCAGCGCTCTCTTGTGTGCAACATGAATATGAAGGCGGTGGAGGAATACAGCGCAAGCTATATGGTTGTCCGCAGACTAGTTATAGTCGAAAGAACTGGTCAAGCGTTATGTTATGGAACTGCTCACATGAGGCCCATCAAAACTTGACAGTTGATGATGTCAGCACAAAGCCTGGAAACTGGTTACATAATTTCAGGTGGATTGAAGATAAAGACATCGGCAAGTTACCTGAAAAATGGAATTGGCTTGACGGCCATTCGGATGAATCCATTGAACCTGCCAATGTCCACTTTACTACAGGTGGTCCCTGGTTCAGCAAGGAAGCTGGTCTCGGTTATGATTGCTGGAAGCCTCACCGGCCAGGCAAGGATGAACTATATGCTAAGGAATGGCTTGAGTTATCACAAAATCTAGGGTGAACATAGAAGAGCGGAATATACCCCTGCACAATTCTAGTTCGCTAACCCTCCTGTGATTGAACCGGCAATCTGTGCGTTATGCTTATGTAATACCAACATGCCAACTTTTTTCTTGCCATGAATCGGTATAAAAGCATAGTCATTCATCTCCCCCCCATGCTCAAGCAAAAATTCATCTACCTGCTTTACGAAGTCAGGGTAGGTTTTGAGTCGTTCGATCATGTCTATGCCATACAATAATGTGCTATCTGCATAATCATCATATTTACGGTAATACTCAGGCATTGAAACGGATTTTATGTACTTCTTTTTATTAATACGAACATCGCGTGGCGCCTCAAGGTAAACCAGGGCCGGATGATCAACATTGGCAGTTGCTTCATACTCATTCAGATCATAATCCTCCAGCTCTGCTGCAGAAACAACCCGGTAAAATTCATCTGCAAAAACCACAAACAAAGGTCTTTCACTATACGTAATGTGAATTCCCCAGGCGAGAGCCATAATCTGAATAGCTGCAATTATGGACAGATCCATTTTCAATTCAGGCTTCCCTGGTTTGTACACAATAAATGTCAAAGCAGGACCAATAATCACATCTACTGCAACCAGGATAATAATAACTTGTGAAATACCATCAAGATAAAAATAAGGTTGTGGATACCAGACGAAATAGACTACCAGGAAGTAGATACAGATTACCGCCGCACTGAGGAGCAAATGTACGGAAAATGCCCTGGTCTTCGAGAAAAACAAGGAGGAGAGAGTCATATTGTTTTCACAGGATTATTCCATGTGTATGGAATTTAATCGACGCTATTTTAGCTGAAATATACATGTATCAAAATACTGTGATTTGAAAATTAGCGCAAGATTATTTCCACATTTGTACGATAATCCCCACTCGTACTAATTTATTTAATATATGCAGCACTCTATTCGGGTTTACCCCTGTTTTATCTGCCCAAAACTGTATGTCTTTTGGCTCATCTTTATAACGCCCCATAGCATCCAATAGCATCACCAGCCAATCGTCATTATCATTGATATCAAAACGAAATTTCTCTTTCCCCTGACACAATAAAACAAGTCCAGTAGATCCCTCTTCTTCCGTCAATAGATTCAATATTTCACATCCTGAAGGTACGTTAACTTTAGTTTGTAATGTACAGTCATATGTAATCTGAGAAGATGGTTGGCAATCATATTGCTGCTCTAATTCCGACCATCCCTCAGGCTCTATAATCGGTAACGTAGGTTTCTCATCACTTAGCAAGTGATCAATAAATTCACCTGGCGATAAACAATACTGGTTGAACACACATACCGACATAAATTCCATCAATTTCCACGCATTAGAGGTAGGTCTTTCTTTTTGTATAGACAGGAATAGATCATCCAACTTATCCGCGTGGAATAGTGGATTTTCTACATCTAGATATTTGTCTTTAAAATCCGGGTACAAATTAATACATAAAGATGCAACAAGCTCTTCAATATACGTAACATTCTCAGTAATAAGGAAGGGGGCCATAGGATAATCCTCTGGGTAGTCAGGCATGCATTGCATCATCGCGTTCCTGATAATTTTTTTATCCCAGAAAAACCATTCTTGATCCTTTTCAGGAATACCAGCAAGTAACTCAACCAGACGGTGATCCAGAAAAGGAACTCTTGATTCTACGCCATGATATGAACTCGTCCTGTCCTCATGCCATAAATTAAAATGTTGCAATTGGTAAGTCGCCATCTTCATTTTCTTTTGGTAAGTATTCAGAGCGGCATCACTATAAAATGCGGGGTTCACCCCTTTCTCGTACATGCCGGATATACTTCTATCCATAATGACTTGCTCTTCAATAGACTCTTTCAAACTTAACAGGTAGTCGTCCCAGTCTTTAAACTTTGAACCCCGATATTTTGAGTACCCGCCACTGAATTCGTCCGCCCCCTGCCCCAGCAAAATAACTTTTAAATCAGGTACGAGTTGTTTCGCTGCTCTATGAAGTTCACTCTTAAATAACCACTCCAGGTCAAATCGCGGCGACTCCATTAAACATATTAAATTTTCGAAATCAGCTAACTTAAAGCGCCCTACAATATCATCGACATCAAAGGATATAGGGTAAAATGGCAAACCTAACGATTCGGCTACTTCACGCGCCTGCTTGACATCTCCTGAACAATAGGCTGATCGCTCAACAATACTAAAACAATGAATATTCTTTGACTGCGTTGCAGCCAGCCCGGCTATGACAGATGAATCAACACCTCCACTTAAAAACAGTCCCACTGGCACATCGGACATTAGCTGTTTTTTTACCGAGTCAGTTAATAATTCATAATATTCACCAGCTATAGATGCTTCACTCTTTTCAGATAAAGGCTGCTTAAAATAATCTGAAATATTCCAGTAAGGTTTAGGGTGTAGCTTTACATTTGAACTATAGGTTGCATAGTGGCCTGCTGGGAGGTGATAAATATCATTTACATAGGTTGAAACCAGGCTTTTCTCCTGTACAAACTTATCGGACATATCGCCCCAGTTAAAAGTTCGAGGACAATCTGGATGCAGCAATAATGCTTTTAACTCGGAACCAAATAATAAACCTTCCTCGGTTTCAGCATAATATAATGGCCTAACGCCAAGCCGGTCTCTCGCTAGCAGTAATGTTTTTGATTTTGTATCCCATAGAACGATGGCATACACGCCATTGAGGAAATCAAGCGCTTTAACACCATGTTCCTCGTAAAGATGCAGAAAGATTTCAGCATCTGATTTGCTGCTAAAATCGTGAGGCTCTGTAAGTTGCTCATGCGGCTCCTGATGATTATAAATTCTTCCATCTATAGCAACCCATATAGATTCATCTTCATTCCATACTGGTTGCGCACCACCATCAATATCGATAACAGACAGCCGACGAAACACAAATGATAAAACATCATCAACATAGAATGTTTCCTCATCTGGGCCACGCAATCTTAGCGCTGAACCCATTTCGGATAGAACGTCTCTGGAACAATTGGATTGAGAAAAACTTATATGACCTGCAAAACCACTCACAATCTAATACCACACCAATAAATTTATAGCGAACATATATGAATACACCTTGCGCACGAGCATATCAGCGCAATTCAACCCTGTCACTCCAAATATCTTTTGCTTTCCATACAGCATGTTGCTTGTCTTACCTGTAGTTACTATATTCGATAGCACTCCATGTTATTGACACCAGCATATCTTTATCCCGATGCGAGTGCTCCTGATTTCTTATCAACTGCATATAGTCTGTGGATCTGGCCCGAGAATAGTATCTATCTTGTTCACTATGACATCATCTGCTATCCCGTTACTGAGATTGCACGGATAAATTCTATAAGCCCCAACTGTGAATAATCGTAACAACCTGTGCTAAACATCACTTTCTGGCGCATCGGGTCGACAATTATTCATTAGATTTTCCGGTACTTGTTTTGCCAATCAAATAGACCTGAATATACAACTTTGTGTATGATCCTGCTTCATCTTGTAATGGCAAATACAAGAGTGTCTAGCATGCATTAAATTGAATACCCACTCATAATTTGTGAACACTATGGCTATAAACGATATAGACCCTCAGGAAACCCAGGAATGGCACGAAGCATTAATCGCTGTTCTCGAAGCAGACGGACCCGAGCGCGCGCACTATTTACTCGAAAATCTGATCGACAAGGCCCGCCGTTCAGGCATCAACCTGCCCTATTCGGCAACCACGGCCTATATCAATACGATCCCAACACATTTACAGGAAAAAAACCCGGGCAATCATGAAATTGAACGGAAAGTCCGCAGCTGGATTCGTTGGAATGCCGCGGCCATGGTGGTCAAGGCCAATCGCAAAAGCAGTGAACTGGGTGGGCATATTGCAACATTTGCCTCATCAGCCACGTTGTACGACATCGGTTTTAACCATTTTTGGCGCGCACCGACGCATGAACATGGTGGAGATCTGATTTATTTCCAGGGCCACGCTGCCCCCGGTGTCTATGCCCGCGCCTACCTGGAAGGCCGGCTGAGCGATGAACAACTGGATAATTTCCGTCAGGAAGCAGATGGAAAAGGACTTTCGTCTTACCCACACCCCTGGTTGATGCCTGATTTCTGGCAATTCCCGACGGTATCAATGGGATTAGGTCCCATCCAGAGTATTTACCAGGCCCGCTTTATGAAATACATGCAAGATCGCAGCATGGCGGACACTAAAGACCGCCAGATCTGGGCATTTGTTGGTGACGGCGAGGTCGATGAGCCAGAAACCCTCGGGGCTATATCGCTGGGTGGCCGTGAAAAACTGGGCAACCTCACCTGGGTCGTCAATTGCAACCTGCAGCGCCTGGACAGACCGGTCAGAGGCAATGGCAAGATTATCCAGGAACTCGAAGGTATTTTCCGTGGCGCTGGCTGGAAGGTAATTAAGGTCATCTGGGGCTCTTACTGGGACCCGTTGCTCGCCCGAGACAAGGATGGCTTACTACAAAAGCGCATGATGGAAGTCGTGGATGGTGATTACCAGAACTACAAGGCAAAGGATGGCGCATATATACGTGAACATTTCTTTGGTGCCTATCCTGAACTCAGGGAAATGGTTTCTACGATGTCTGACAATGATATCTGGCGCTTGAACCGCGGCGGGCATGACCCACACAAAGTCTACGCGGCCTATAAAGTCGCCATGGAAACCACGGATCAACCCACCGTCATTTTGGCCCATACAGTCAAAGGCTACGGCATGGGGTCTGCTGGCGAAGGCCAGAATCGCACCCATTCCCAAAAGAAGCTGGATGAAAAAGAGATGATTGCCTATCGCAAACGTTTCAATATTCCACTGAATGACGAGGAAGCCGCCGCCTGCAAATACTATAAACCAGCGGAAGATAGTGAAGAGATAAAGTACATGCGGGCTCGGCGTGAATCCCTGGGCGGATCTATACCCGTACGTAATGATGCCGCTGCACCGTTGAAAGTACCGGATTTATCGATCTTTTCTAAAATGCTGGAGAGCACGGGCGATAAGGAAATGTCGACCACCATGGCCTTTGTACGCATGATTACCGCACTCGCACGTGACAAAAATGTAGGTAGAAATATCGTTCCCATTGTCCCCGATGAGGCACGCACCTTCGGTATGGAAGGCCTGTTTCGCCAATTGGGTATTTACTCTTCAGTTGGCCAGCTATACACACCACAGGATCAGGATCAGGTCATGTTCTATAAGGAAGACAAGGCCGGCCAAATCCTGGAAGAAGGCATTAACGAGGCAGGCGCCATGTCATCATGGATAGCTGCCGCAACTGCCTATAGCACCACGGGTGTTAATATGGTGCCGTTTTATATTTACTATTCCATGTTTGGTTTCCAGCGTATCGGTGACCTGGCCTGGGCAGCCGGTGATATGCAGGCCAAGGGATTTTTAATCGGCGGCACCGCAGGTCGTACTACACTCGCTGGTGAAGGACTGCAACATCAGGACGGCCATAGCCTGCTACAGGCTGGCATGATCCCGAATTGCCACGCCTACGATCCCGCTTTTGCCTACGAGATGGCCGTCATCATTCAACATGGCATGCAACGCATGTATGCCGACCAGGATAATGTCTTTTATTACATTACTTCGATGAATGAAAACTACGCTCACCCCGCGATGCCCAAAGGCGCTGAAGAGGGCATCATTAAGGGGCTATATCAATTCAAGAAAGGTAATCGCAAAAAGAAGCTACGGGTTAACCTGATGGGTAGCGGCGCTATCTTCCGTGAAGTTATTGCCGCCGCTGACTTGCTGGAGAAAGACTTCGATATCGCATCTGATATCTGGGGCGTAACCAGTTTTAACGAACTACGTCGAGATGCCCTGGATTGTGACCGCTGGAATATGTTGCATCCTGAAAGCAAGCCGAAAACACCTTATGTTACTCAGAAGCTAGGTAAGGAAACGGCACCTTTCATCGCCGCCACAGATTATATGCGCAGCTACCCAGATCAAATACGCGCGTGGTTACCTACCGACTATACGGTATTAGGAACAGACGGCTACGGCCGCAGTGATACTCGTGAGGCATTGCGCCGTCATTTTGAAGTTAACCGGTACTACATTGTCATCGCAACGCTGAGCACGCTGGCCAAACAAGGTAGCATCCCTGCCAGCGACATTTCTCAGGCCATCAAGAAATATGACATTGATGCCGGGCGTCTCAACCCCATTGATGCATAGGGGATAGATAATGAGTGAAATCACATTAATCGTTCCTGATATTGGTGATTTTGATGATGTTGAAATCATTGAAGTACTGGTCAGTGAAGGAGACAGCGTAGCTGTTGAAGATTCGTTAGTTACCCTGGAAACCGATAAGGCCACCATGGATATCCCTGCCAGCGATGCCGGCACCATTACCAGCATGCTGGTTAAAGTAGGTGATCGGGTCAATAAGGGGGACGCCATCGCGAAGATAGCGGCAAGTGACTCAGCAACCCCTGAGGCCACCAATGAAGATCAGGCCTCATCCACCACGGATGAAATTCAGGAAGTAGCAGAGAAGCCAAAGCCAGCTGATGCAGTGCCGCCAAAACCCGTACCAACTGTACCTAGACCTTCACCCACTGCCAGTATCGATGAGATCAGCTTTAGTAAAGCGCATGCAAGTCCATCAGTACGCAAGTTTGCCCGTGAACTCGGTGTCGACCTTGGTCAGGTCACCGGTAGCGGTAGAAAAGGTCGAATCACACAGGAAGATGTCAAAGGTTTTGTCAAACAGGCCATGTGTAGCGGTGGTGCAGGCGGTCTCCAGGTAGCGCCAATGCCTGAGGTTGATTTCAGTGCTTTCGGCAAGGTTGAGACGCAACCACTCTCCAAGATAAACAAATTAACCGGTCAGTTCCTGCACCGTAACTGGGTCAATATTCCCCACGTCACTCAATTTGATGAGGCCAATATCACCGAGCTTGAAAAGTTTCGCAAATCAATGGTGCCTGAATACAATGAACAGGGCATCAAGCTGACCCTGCTTGCTTTCCTCATGAAAGCTGTTGTGTCTGCAATGAAAAAATTTCCTCGCTTTAACAGCTCACTGGATATCACTGGTGAAAACCTGATCCTGAAACATTACTTCCATATCGGCATCGCTGTTGATACACCGGATGGCCTGGTGGTGCCCGTAGTACGGGATGTTGATCGAAAATCGCTAATCGATATTGCGGCTGAACTGGGTGAGATTAGCGTCAAGGCAAGAGAGAAGAAACTCAAACCTACTGACATGCAGGGCGGATGTATGAGCATTTCTAGCCTGGGCGGCATTGGTGGCACGGCATTTACACCCATCGTCAATGCACCGGAGGTAGCCATACTGGGCGTCTCCCGTTCAGTGATAAAACCTGTCTGGAATGGAGAAGACTTTGAGCCCCAGATGATGTTACCTCTATCACTCTCCTATGATCACCGTGTGATCGACGGTGCTGATGGCGCACGTTTTACCTCTTATCTGGCAAGTGTCCTTTCTGACACCCGACGCTTACTACTCTAGATCCTATGAGCAATTCTATTACTGTAGAAGTACCCAATATCGGTGACTTTGACGCCGTCGATATTATTGAAATACTGGTATCTGCTGGTGAATCTGTTGAAGAGGAAACGCCATTAATCACACTTGAAACTGATAAGGCGACAATGGATATTCCTTGCCCCTATGCTGGCAAGATTGACGAGATACTCGTCAAGGTTGGCGACAAGGTATCTCATGGCGATGCCATACTGATCATGAAAGCCGGTAACAGTGAAACAACATCACAAGAGCAAGAGATTGAGGAACCGGCAAAAGAGGAAGCTACTGAAGTAGACGAAGCCACTTCAGTATCAACACCTGAAACTGAGGTTGCATCCTCGATTGCGACCAACACCGAAACTTCTGACTTAAAAGCTGAAGTCGTTGTGCTTGGCTCTGGTCCCGGCGGATATACCGCTGCCTTTCGTGCCGCTGATCTGGGTAAGCAGGTCATTTTGATTGAGCGTTATCCCAACATCGGCGGTGTCTGCCTGAACGTTGGCTGCATCCCATCAAAGGCATTACTGCATACGGCGGAGATCATTAACGAAGCCGAGGAAATGTCGGCACATGGTGTCACCTTCAGCAAACCTGAGATTGATCTCGGCAAGCTGGCTGGCCGGAAAAATAAAGTAATTGGAAAATTAACCGGTGGACTGACCGCCCTAGCCAAGCAACGAAAAGTAAAAATCGTCAATGGTATCGGCACGATAACATCTCCCAATACGATTGAAGTGGTATCTGAAAATAACACCACCTCCATACACTTTGAACATCTCATTATCGCAGCGGGCTCACAGGCCACACAGATTCCTGTTTTCCCAAATGACGATCCTCGCTTGATGGATTCAACCGACGCATTGGAACTGGAGGAGATCCCTGAGCGTTTACTGGTTGTCGGTGGTGGCATTATCGGTCTGGAAATGGCCACCGTTTATGATGCGCTTGGCGCTAAAGTCACGATTGTCGAATTATCTCCTGACCTTATCCCCGGGTGCGATCGTGACCTGGTTAGGCCACTGGAAAGGCGCCTGAAGAAAAAGTATGAAAATATCTTTACCGGCACACAGGTTACCGCAATTGAAGCCAAGAAGAAGGGCCTGAAGGTCAATTTTGAAGGCAGTAAGGCACCGAAGAGCGATACCTTCGATCGGGTACTGGTCGCCGTTGGCCGCCGTCCGAATAGCTTAAAGATTGGTGCAGAAAATGCCAACATTACCGTTAATGAGCAAGGATTTATTCCCGTCGATAACCAACAACGAACTAATATCGATCACATATTTGCTATTGGCGATATTGTCGGCCAGCCCATGCTGGCACACAAGGCAACTCATGAAGGTAAAGTGGCGGCCGAGGTCATTGCGGGCATGAAATCCCACTTTGATGCCCGCACCATTCCATCTGTTGCCTATACCGACCCTGAAGTCGCCTGGATGGGTATCACCGAAACCGAAGCCAAAGCACAAAATATTGAATATGAAAAAGGCGCTTTTCCCTGGGCCGCCAGTGGTCGCGCATTAAGTATCGGCCGCGATGAGGGCTTAACAAAGGTGTTATTCGACAAAACCTCGGGGCGGGTTATTGGTACCGGTATCGTTGGACCCAACGCAGGGGAGCTAATTGCAGAAGCGGTACTGGCCCTGGAAATGGGAGCAAACGCCGAGGATTTAGGATTAACCATACATCCACATCCAACACTCTCTGAAACATTAAATTTCGCTGCAGAAATGGCCGAGGGCACTATCACCGATCTCTACATACCGAAGAAAAAGTAGCTCACGAATGGCTAACGCGGACAATACCAAGCACCCGCTTGCATCTAGATTTCGCGGATTCTTACCCGTCATAGTAGACGTTGAGACAGGTGGCTTTAATGCACAGACAGATGCATTACTGGAAATTGCAGCGGTTACTGTAACTTACGATGAGACTGGTCAGCTTGTGCCACATGACGACATCGGCTATCACATCAAGCCTTTTGAGGGCGCAAATATCGAAAGTGCTGCCATTGAATTTAATGGAATAGACCCATTCCATCCACTGCGCCCCGCGATTGATGAAGCGGAAGCACTAAGACAAATATTTCAGGTCGTTCGAAAAGCGGTCAAAGCGCATGATTGCACACGAGCTATTCTCGTGGGACATAATCCAACCATGGACCTGGGATTTTTGAATGCCTCCGTGGAACGCGTTAACAATAAGCGTAATCCTTTTCATCCCTTCTCTAGCTTTGATACTGCCACTTTAAGTGGCCTGGCTTATGGCCAAACGGTGCTTGCGAGAGCCATTCAAGCCGCCAATATAGAATGGGAGAATGACCGCGCACATGCCGCGATCTATGATGCAAGAAAAACAGCTGAGCTATTCTGCAATATCGTTAATCGTTGGGATACAGAAACTGCTGGGATACGGCCTTTTGACAACACCTGAATTCAACGCATTGAAGATACAATCCCAGGAAATATTCAATCTTTATTAAATTAACCGGGCATAAAAAAAACGACATCCGAAGATGCCGTTTTTAATGCTATTCGGAAGAACCTGAGTTAGCAACAGCCTCTTCTAATACAGCTTTTAGCTCACCTTTTTCCGCCATTTCAATGATGATGTCTCCACCACCAGCGAGCTCTCCACCAATATAGATTTGCGGAAATGTAGGCCAGTTAGCATACCTGGGCAGGTTTTCAAAAATCTCTGGGTCTGTCAGCACATTTACGTAGGCGAATTCCACACCAGTTTCAGCCAAAGTTGCCGCTGCTCTGGCAGAAAATCCGCAGGAAGGTGCCTCTGGGCTACCTTTCATATAAATAACAATGGGGTTGTTTTTAACCTGACCATCGATCCTTGCTAATACGTCCATTTAAACCTCGTCATGCCTAAAATTGTCCTCAAAATATCTCCTAATTATTCCGCATGGTCTACTACCCAGAATTGATAGTTTGCACATTAAGATCCAACATGTCTGGCTGAGTATATTAACCCTACACAAAACCTGATATATGGATATAATTTGAATATAGCCAATACCCTGACCTTACAAAAATAACCATTGAAAATAAGACCCAACCAAGCTGGCTTCACCCTGATAGAACTAATGCTTGTCATTGCTATCATCGGCATTCTGGCCGCCACCTCGATAAACTTCTATGCTGTGTACACAAAAAGAACATTTGCAGCTGAGGGGATACTAGTCTCAGATAGAGCCAGGATGGCGATCATTGATTATTACCATGCAAACAAAAAGTTTCCTGTCGATAACACCGAAGCTGGCATTCCTGCAGCGGCTGATCTAGCTAGCAATGTGGTAACCAGCTTGCAAATAGATCAAGACGTAGATGGTGGTGTAACTATAGCTGAGGTAATTATCACATTTAATGAAAAAGTCGTTGATAACGAGAGTATTGTATTTGAAGGTATCGCTGAAGATGGCGTTATTAGCTGGGAGTGCACTGGAGGGACTTTACTAAATAAATATCGCCCCCCTAGCTGCCGATAGAATATAACATTTTAAACATAACTCTATACCTTGAAACAGCCTGCCAATAATTCGAGCTTAAAAAGACTAATTACCGATAAGTACTTTATATTCGGTACGCTCCTGGTTGTTGCCCTTGTGACAATAACGACATTCCTACGTACCGGTGATGACACCAATAATTTAACTGTACCGCCTGAAAGGTCTTTGTCCAAGCATGAAATCACGCAACAAGCCAGCACCTTCTCACTTAGCATCCAGGCCCCATTGGTTGATATAAACAAAAACATCAACAAACTAAAGGTTCAGCAAATTAAGGGGATAGACGATGGCCCAAGGGAATGTAGCGAAGATAGAGAAGGTAAGAGGTCCTGCTATACAACAAAATATCAATACACCATATCTTCCGGTTCACCCAGTATCGTCCCAGGGGTAGATAATACAATCAATGTTTCTATTCCTGTCTATGTATCAGGTAGAGGCACCCAAATTGGAAGAGCCGAAAATAAACCACATTCAGATATTCGCTATTTCCAGTCCAAGTTAGTCGCTAATGCGAACATTAGTATATCTCTGGATTCAAAATGGTGCCCAAGAATAAAGATTGAACCTGACTTCCTATGGAAAGACAGAACCAAGGTCGAAGTTTTTCATCGTGCAAAGGTTGATCTTCAGTACCTGGTCGAAAAACGATTACGTGATCCTGTTATCAATATGGGCGAAAAAGTTGTTAAAGATTTTGTCAGCTGCGGAAAAATACGCAGACTCCTGAGTGAATCATGGAACCAGGTATCCTTCCCTGTTAATAAGCCAGACTCAGCAATTCAACAATATATCAGTATAAAACCCGAAAGCATCGGGTATGCTGGTCTTACGCTATCCTCTGGCAAGTTACATCTTGACTACAGAATTTCCGCTATAACTGAAATTACTGATACTAAACTGGACGTAGAGAAAAGAGCGTTACCTGCTGCAGCACTAGCTGCCGAAAAATCCAACATCGCATATATACCTGTGCCAGTTAATCTCAGTTACAAGGAAATACTCACTGGGATATACCAACAAATTGGAGGCGAACCTTTTTTCACCAGGAATCGTTTTGGTGAACATAATATTAAAATAAAGAAAATTACTATCTATCCTTCAGAAGGAAACTTGATCATCGGCCTGCAAATTCATATGACTAACACGGAAGATTGGCTTGATAAATCAGGATGGGTCCATATTATTACCCAACCCAGGCTCATCAATACTGGTGACGGCATCATACTTTCAGGTGCAAAATATGCAGAAGGTACAGATCCCGATGAGTGGGTTACTATCCGGCGGGCATTAAATGAATCGATAATAGAGACCATTGAACAACGGGGACTTATTATAAGTTTCAATGAGTCAGGTAAGCATTTACTCAAGGCAATGGTTAATGAACTCGAAAAGCCCCGGGCTGAGATACCTGTATTATTCAAGAATCCAGAATTTAAGATCAGTGATATCTCGCTGCTGGATGACAGACTGGTAATTAATGGGGCAATGGGAGCTGAAGCCCGCTTTGTCCCTGACGCCGAATTTGAAATGCTGGCGCAAAATGAGGAAGTTACCAGTCAACCCGATGTACCTCTCGATCCCGCTCTGGAAAGAATCCAGACACAGATGGATAATCTGTTACGCCAAATTGATAGCATTGAGAGCAAACTCGACCGTTTTCGGCAAATTATTAATAATTAGTCTGGACTCAAGACGAGACTTTCATCCGCATGTTGAGTCAAAACTAAATAATAGTTTGCTGTTGCATCCACAGCTCAAATACTGCCAGATGCCACAATTTACTCCCCTTTATTCGTGTTAGATGTTGTTCAGGCGCCGTCATTAATTGATCAATATAATTCCTGTCAAAGATACCTCTCTGTCGACATTCATTGGAAAACAGAATATCACGCATAAAATCCAGAAACTCGCCACGGACATACTTCAGTGATGGCACAGGAAAGTAACCTTTGGGCCTATCAATAACGCTGTCGGGAATTTTTCCACGTGCGATCATCTTCAGAACATGTTTGCCATGACCACCGGCAATCGTCTTCGCTTCACCTTTACCATTAAAGTTAATATGCGCATCCACCATGCCTCCCCCCAACTTCATTTCCGGTGGCATGCTGGCCGCCAACTCGACTAATTCATGATCAAGGAACGGCACACGCGCCTCAAGCCCCCATGCCATGGTCATATTATCTACCCGCTTGACCGGATCATCGGTAATTAACATCGTGGTATCCATACGTAAAACTGAATCGATGAATTCATCGGCCAGCGGTTTTTCCAGATAACACTTTACAGTATGCGCCGTGTGATCCTCACCGTGATAGCCCGGCGTTACCATCTGGCAATATTCATCATGATCGCGGTCAAAATAGAATCTTGAAAAACGTCGTAGCGGATCTCCTCCCCACTCATGCATTTGTGGGTACCAGAAATAACCGGCAAAGACTTCATCTGCACCCTGCCCACTTTGCACGACCTTAACTGATTTGGATACTTGCTCTGCCAACAAATAAAAACCTATAGCATCCTGAGCAAACATTGGTTCAGCCATTTGTGCAACCGCTTCCGGTAAACGGTCAATCACGTGATCATTGGATATCTCTATCCTGTGGTGATCTGTCTGGTAACGTTCAACCACCTGGTCCGAATAATAAAATTCATTACCAGACTCCTCTGGCTGGTCTTCAAAGCCGATAGAAAATGTCTGTAAATTTTCCTGCCCTTGCTCAGCCAGCAACGCGACTAATAATGAAGAATCAAGACCACCTGATAGCAACACACCCACCGGCACATCTGAAGCCAGCATGCGACGGCGTACCGCTGTACCCAACGAATCATGGACTGCTTCCATCCATTCCTGAGAGTCTTTCGGCACATCAGGGCGACGTGCATCCAGATCCCAGTAAGGCATTAATAATGGCGTGCCACTGAGTGGAATACGCATCACGTAACCGGGCTTTAATTTTCGCACTCCCTTATAAATCGTCATCGGCGCAGGCACGACGCCATGCAGGGTAAATTGATGATGCAAGGCCTGGGGGTCTATGCTGGTATCAATATCACCTGATGCCAGCAATGCTGGCAAGCTGGAAGCAAATCGAATCCGACCCGCTGATGGCGCGTAATATAACGGTTTAATACCCAACCGGTCTCGCGCCATAAAACATAACTGTTGCTGACGATCAAAAACAACAAAGGCAAACATACCAATGAGATGATCTACACATTGTTCACCCCATTCGGCCCATGCCTTGAGAATAACTTCGCTATCACCTTCACTGGTAAACTGATGCCCCTTACCCGCTAGTTCTGAACGCAATTCACGATAGTTATAAATCGTACCATTGAAGACCAGGACCAGATCATGCTGTCTGTCGTGAAATGGCTGATGCGACTTATCTGACAAATCGATAATCGATAAACGCCGATGACCGAAACCAACCGACTCATCCAGATATATACCTTCATCATCAGGCCCTCGTCGAGCGAGGCGATCACTCATCTTATTGATGGCTTCACGTGAAGCTACATTACCATCCAGGCGGATATCCCCGCATATGCCACACATGAATCTACATATCCCCTGAAATTTGACCGAACCCACCACCACCGGCAGTTTCAATCGTTAACCGATCATCAGTAGATAACTCCAACTCAACTTTGCCGGGCACAGACCGATCATTGAGTTTATTCATCCCGGAACTACCACCGGCTGCTCCCTGTAGACCCCAGGGTTGTCGCAACCTCCTTTCCGTCAACAGAGTAACCTGGGTGGGTTGCAGAAATTTAAATTCACGTACCAATCCATCACCCCCGCTACGTTTACCCTGACCGCCGGAGCCTCTCCTGATCTCATACCGGGTTATTCTGAGCGGGTGATGCATTTCAAGCGACTCTATCGGCGTATTAAGCGTGTTCGTCATGTGAGTTTGTACCGCGGATTGACCATCATGCTGCATACTTGCCCCCATACCGCCGCCAATGGTTTCATAATAATCCCAGGGCCATTCTTTAGCGTCAGACCCCATGGCGACATTGTTCATGCTGCCATGACTCGCTGCTGGTATTTGATCTGGTATTGCCTGGGCTAGCGCACCCAGCAATACATCCACAATCCGCGTACTGGTCTCAACATTACCCGCTGCAACCGCGGCTGGATGTCTGGCGTTCAACAGTGACCCTGCTGGCGCTGTAAAACGTATTGGTCTGAAACTGCCGGCACAGGCCGGCGTTTGCTCAGGCATTAAGCAACGAAATACATAGAACACCGCCGCTGCGGTAACCGACATAGGGCAATTTACATTCCCCTGCACTTGTTCGGCCGTACCAGAAAAATCAGCTTCAATAGTGCCTTGCTTGATCTTCAGGTTCACCACGATCGGAATATCCTGATGTCCTAAACCATCGTCATCCATCACATCCTCAAAACTATATTCACCATCCGGCATATCCCGCATTGCTGTTCTGACAAGCTGTTCAGCATAGTCATTAAGTGCACTTAAAGCTGATTGATAGCTTGAATTACCCATCGGTTCCACTATCTGCTGCAGACGTTTAACACCCGTCAACGCCGAACTAAGTTGCGCGGTAAAGTCTCCCCGACTTTCTGTTGGATTTCTGGTAGTACTGATCAGCTCTTCCATTACAGCCGACAATACTTGTCCATTTTTGGCCAAAAACATGGGGGAGATAATTTGTCCTTCTTCGGTCAGGGTTTTAGAAATTGGCATGGAGCCTGGGCTATCCGCGCCTATATCTGCATGATGTGCTCGATTAGCAACAAAACCCGCCAGTTCACTTTCAATATACAACGGGGCTACCAGCGTCACATCAGGTAGATGTGTACCACCCAGATAGGGATCATTAAATATCACCACGTCACCCGCCTGCCATTCAAATCGACTCACCACGTCGCGCATTGCATAGGCCATACTGCCAAGGTGTACCGGGATATGCGCTGCCTGTGCACACAGCTCACCCTGCGGGTCAAAGACGGCACAAGAATAATCCAGGCGATCACGAATATTCGGTGAAAATGCCGCATGTCTTAGTACTGCACCCATCTCATCGCATACAGCGGCAATTCGGTTGGCAAACAACGATAGTTCTATCGCATTCATCGGTGCAGTATAACGCAGACAGACCGCAAGAATGGATTGACCCAGTGTCTATCTTCCATACTTCTTACACGTTTGACTGGCATAATCTCAACCATGAACCTGGGTATACGCAGTAAACTATTTTTAACCATTCTGCTGACATCGCTTATCGTTGTGGTTGGCATGATGCTGTTTACTCGTTGGTCAATACACAGCGGATTTATCGCCTTTGTCGAGGACCGCCAGGCCACCCGTATCGCTCACATTTCCGACCAACTACTTGACAGTTATGAGGTCAATAACAGCTGGGATCAACTTGCCAATAATAAACGCCAATGGCTGGGCATTCTCTTCAGGCGTAGAGACCATCGACCCGCCTATCGTCATGATGATGACGACGATCATTTAGGCCCCCACCAACGGCGACGTCTTCCACCGCCCTTTCGGCATTTATTACGGGAGTCCGGAAACACTTGGCCATCAGACCGTATTATGGGTCACCTGCAACGCAATGACCGACGCCTTCCTTTCGAGGCACGCTTGATGCTATTTGATCAAAACCGACAGCCTATCTATGGCCGTATGAACCAACTGGATAATAGCCAGTTATTCCCATTAAGAGAAGATGGCAAAACTGTAGGCTACCTGGCGCTGATTCATGGCCCTTCCCTAACCGAAACGGAGCACATCCAGTTTCTGGAGAAACAACATAGCGGGCTGATCTGGATTGCCCTGGGTATTCTCGGCTTATCCGCCTTGATATCGTATTTACTATCACGCCGCCTGGTACAACCTGTGCAATCATTTCGTACTGCGACGAAACAGCTGGCTTCAGGGGATTTTAACAGCCGCGTGCCGATACAAAGCAAAGATGAACTGGGCGAGTTGGCCAGTGACATTAACGCCCTGGGCGAGTCATTACAGGCTAATGAGGGTGCACGACGTCAGTGGGTAGCGGACATTGCCCACGAACTGCGTACACCTCTCAGTGTGCTGCGCAGTGAACTTGAAGCATTACAGACCGGCGTGCGAGACCTGGACCACAAGGCCATCGATTCACTCCATGAAGATACACTGAGACTAAGCCGCCTGGTAGATGATCTTTACCAGCTATCCATGACAGATCTCGGTGCGCTAAGTTATCGCAAAGAGCAGGTTAAAATCGCGGAGATCCTCCACAATGATATTGAAACCCTGCGCTCACAATACACTGATGCAGAAATTAAAATTAAAGTGGACACCCATAGCATTCAGGATGTAAATATTCATGCCGATGCTCAGCGTCTGTCACAGCTATTTCGTAACCTGCTGAAAAACAGTTTGCGATATACCGATCAGGGTGGCCAACTCGATATCATTGGCTACGTCGAAGATTCATCGCTGGTAATTAATTTTCAGGACAGTTCTCCAGGCGTACCTGAAACGGAGCTGGATAAACTTTTTGACCGTCTGTACCGCGTTCATGGATCACGTAACCGTGATACGGGAGGTGCCGGCCTTGGACTGACGATTTCACAAAATATTGTGCTCGCACATGATGGAAAAATCTCTGCCTTCCCATCACCATCGGGCGGCTTGTGGATACAGGTACGTTTACCACTATAAAATCAGCACAATGAATGCCATCGATAAACAGACCATCCTGATCGTTGAGGATGAAAATAAACTGGCCGATGTTATGAAAGACTTTCTTGATCATGCCGGTTATAGCAGTCATATATTAAACAACGGTAACGAGGTCGCTAGCTGGATACAGCACAATGACCCTGACCTCATGCTACTGGACCTGATGCTTCCCGGTAAGGATGGGCTGGATATCTGTCGTGAAGTTCGCCAGTTCAGTAATCTGCCTATCATTATGACAACAGCAAGGGTTGAGGAGATTGATCGGCTACTGGGTCTTGAGCTTGGTGCAGATGACTATGTTTGCAAACCCTACAGCCCCAGGGAGGTTGTGGCTCGCGTTAAGGCACATCTTCGTCGTACGAATATGCTCTCCACTCATGCTCAGCAGATAAGTAACAACATGTTAACGCTTGATCCTGACCGTTTGAAAGTAATACATGGCAATGGTGAACAGGAGCTCACCTCGGTTGAATATGCATTACTGGAAGCGATGTATAACGCCCCCGGGCGCATCTTTTCACGAGATAAATTGATGGACAGAATTTACCAGGATAGAAGAATCGTCTCTGATCGAACCATTGATAGTCATGTAAAAAAACTACGCCGAAAGTTGGCTCAACTTATACCGGACCAGGAACTCATCCACTCTGTTTATGGTGCCGGTTATCGCTATGAAGAACAGCAATAACGATCACTTCCACATTTCTTGCAACATTCATCCATTGTTGCTCCATAAGTAGTGCATATCGTATAAACACATGATTATTCTGCTCCCCTCAGCATAATCATGCTTTCCCCCTTTTAGCCCGCCACCACGGCGGGCTTTTTTTATACGCTGGCATCGTAACAATCATATTTTTTTCATATTTAGTGCCTATTTATTCAGCAATTGGGCGTTACTGTGTAATCAAGGTCAATAAAGACCGAACTTAACGTAACGACAGGAGAGCAGTCATGAAAAAACTAGTTACAACAATAGCGGCAATCATGCTGGGCACCATCGCCCTGACAGGATTTGCCTCACCCTATGGATATGGTCCATCCAGCAACCGCATGGAAACTCGCCTGGAGCATATGACAAATTACTTAAATCTGAATGAAGATCAGCAGCAACAGATTAAAGCGCTGTTTGAAAAAAAGGTGCAGGAACGTAAGGCCATGCGTGGAAAAATGCATGAAGACATCAAATCAGTCCTCAATGAGGAGCAACAAGCCCGTTTCACTGCAATGCACGAAGAACGTCAGCAGCGGCGGGCCGAGCGTATAGCAAAAAAACGCGATGGCAAGTATTGCGACCAGCGTAGAGGGCGTGGACGCTATGAAAGGTATGACGATTAGCCCCGCGTAAATAGCACTCCAGCAGTTTGCAAATCCAGGCTGCTGGAGTGTTTTTTTGCCAGACCGCAATAGTTTCGAACCCTGCGAATGTCCAAAAATACTCCAGTTGATGAGCTTAAATTATTCCCAACCGGTCTTATATCCATATAAATTATGTTGAATTTGTAAAAACTAACTGTCTACATGCAAATGTGACCATATTCAAAGTTTTAAATGTTAATCTGCGCAACCATTGCCCGAACAGGTGAGTCAGCGCATTTCTACCCAAGGATGCGTTGATTGGGACGCAAGATTGTACTGCCCGGTAACAATTGAGCATTTTTGGAGAAAAATAATGAGAATGATTAAAACTGCGGTTTTACTACTGGTGTTTAGCATGAATGTCATGGCTGCCGACGATACGGTCACCATGCATCCAGCACAAATTATCGTTCAGGACACAACCGATAAGGTAGTCTCGATATTGGAGAAAGAACAGGACTCAAAAGGCATCGCCCAACTTATCAATGACATTATCTTGCCACACTTTAATTTCCAGCAAATGTCGAAATGGGCATTGGGCAAGCAATGGAATAAACTGGATGCGAACAAACAAGCCCTGTTTGTAGAGCATTTTCAACAGCTACTGGTCAATACCTATGCAACTGCTCTGACGGAGTTTGACAACCAGTCTATTGAAATTCAGACGGCCAAGGCTGGCAAGAATAAAAATGTCGCCATGGTGCCGACCATCATCTCGCTACCGAATGCCAAGCCTATACAAATCAGCTACATGATGATGAACGGTGACTCAGGCTGGAAGGTAGTGGATATGTCAATTAGCGGTGTTAGCCTGATTAGAAATTACCGAGCCACTTACGCCAGCGAGATTAGAAAAGTCGGCTTTGATGCCCTGATGGAAAAACTTATCAAAAAGAATGAACTGGCCGGTTTGTAGAAAGTAATACATATTCACAATTCACAGTAAGAGGGCGCTTAATTAAGCGCCCTTTTTTCTCACTTACCCATATATTATCCATGGGTATACCACCCAGGAAATTATTCTTGTAACCTTTATATGGTTGATTTCTGGGAACGCCTGCCATATCCTGCGCCGCCATAATAACCAAGTAAATTACTCAGTTATTACCCAAGATTCGAAATAAATTCGAACAAAACTACGGAGAAACATATGAATCCCTTAAAAACGGTTACAGGCACGCTGGTTTCCGGCCTGATACTAGCTCTTATCTTCAATGCGCTACTGGGTAGCGGCGCAGGATTTAACTACGGTGGCATTATTGTCTGGGCCCATGCCTTCGTGGGCATTATCTGGATTGGCCTGCTGTATTATTTCAACTTCGTCCAGGTACAGGCAATGGCTGAAGGCCTGGCAGACACTGATGGTCCCGGACCTGCTGCGATTGGTAAATATGTCGCCCCTCGTGCCCTACTATGGTTCCGCTGGGCAGCCCTGATTACCTGGCTGACGGGCGCTAGTGCACTGGCTCACATCGGTGGTGGCCTGCAGGGGATTCACAACGCCTTCATGCTATCAGATGGCATGGCAATGATCGGTATGGGTGCCTGGATGGGTACTATCATGCTATTCAACGTCTGGGTACTTATCTGGCCAAATCAGAAGAAAGTACTCGGAATCGTTGAGGCATCAGATGAAGAAAAAGCCAAGGCAAAAGCCATTGCTGGCACAGCCTCGCGTGTTAACACCATGCTGTCTATCCCTATGCTGCTGGGTATGACCGCATTTGGTCACGGTAACGGCATTTTCTAAGTTATTACGTATGCCAAAATACCCGGCTTATTAGCCGGGTTTTTTGTTTTTAGACTTGTCATTTTTGTGATTTCATCTCAATATATATAACTTGAGGGCAGCATCTAAGGGTGCTGCCTTTTGCTTTTCAGGGAAATTTAAATAATAACGACATCTATCCAATGACCAGTTCACTGATGACAACATATAACCGTTTAGCCGTGAATTTCACCCACGGCAAAGGTGCCACCCTGTTTGATGAGAAAGGTGATGAATATCTGGATGCCCTCGCTGGCATTTCAGTATGCGGTTTAGGTCACGCGCACCCTGCGCTAACCACCGCGATATGTGATCAAGCTGGAAAGCTGTTACATACATCGAACCTGTATGGGATTGGTCTCCAACAACAACTCGCAGATGAGTTAACAAGCCTGAGTGGCATGGACAGCGTGTTTTTTAGTAACTCTGGTGCTGAGGCCAATGAAGCGGCGATTAAACTTGCTCGTCTGTATGGACATCAGAAAGGCATAAAAACTCCTGCCATTATTGTTATGGATAACAGCTTCCACGGCAGGACAATGGCAACGCTCAGCGCAACCGGTAACCGCAAGGTACAGGCAGGTTTTGAGCCACTGGTCCAGGGTTTTGTACGTGTGCCTTATAACGATATTTCCGCCATCAAGAGTGTCGCTGAAAATAACAATGACGTTGTCGCCATTCTGGTCGAACCGATACAGGGAGAGAGTGGGATCAACATTCCTGATGACAATTACCTGAATGCCTGCCGTGAGGTTTGCAATGAGCACAACTGGTTACTGATGCTTGATGAGATTCAGACCGGCATGGGCAGAACCGGGAAATGGTTTGCCTTTCAACACAATAATATCCAGCCTGATGTCGTCACCCTGGCCAAGGCATTAGGCAATGGCGTACCCATTGGTGCGTGTATTGCCCGTGGTGAAGCCGCAAGTACGCTCACGCCTGGTACCCATGGCTCAACCTTTGGCGGCAACCCGCTTGCCTGTCGGGCAGCACTAACTGTTATTGAAACAATCCAGAAAGAGAAACTTCTGAACAATGCACAGGAAGTTGGCCATTACCTGGTTGATGGTTTCAGGAAAACTCTGGAGAGTGTTGAAGGTGTGCAGGATATTCGCGGCAAGGGCTTGATGATTGCTATTGAGCTTGACCGTGATTGCGGTGAACTTGTCCAACTTGCACTGGATAATAAATTATTAATCAATGTCGCCGGTGGGAACCGTGTCAGGCTATTGCCACCACTCATCATTGACCAATCCCATGCCGATCAAATTATCGGCATTGTCAGCAATATCATTCAGTCGTTTCTGACAGCGACTAACGAGCCATCATCATGAGCAAGACTCGACATTTCCTTTCGCTACTGGACTTATCCACCAGCGAGTTAACTAATTTATTAAAACGTGCAGCTGAACTTAAGCACCTGCAACATAACAAGCAGGATCACACGACACTGAAAAATCTTGTGCTAGCGATGATATTTGAAAAGTCATCTACCCGCACACGTGTCTCATTTGAAGCCGGCATGAGCCAACTGGGGGGTAGCGCCCTGTTTCTTCTTTCTCCCCGTGACACACAGTTAGGCCGTGGTGAGCCTATTGAAGACACTGCCCGGGTATTATCCAGCATGGTTGACATCATCATGGTACGTACTTTTGAACATGAGAAAATCACCACGCTTGCAGAGTATTCATCCGTACCCATTATCAACGGCCTGACAGACCTGGAACATCCCTGCCAACTACTAGCTGACCTGCAAACCTGGTTTGAGCACCGTGATGCTATTCAGGGAGCAACCGTTACCTGGGTTGGTGACGGCAATAATATGTGCCACTCGTGGATACACGCGGCGCAATTACTCGATTTCAAATTAAACATTACCTGCCCTGAGGGCTATGACCCGGATAACAAGATCCTGCAGGCTGCCGGGGAACATGCTGAAATTATTCGCGACCCATTAATCGCCAGCAAAGATTCCAACCTGATTGTCACCGATGTCTGGGCCAGCATGGGGCAGGAAGGAGAACAGGATGATCGTGCCGGCGTTTTTGAGCCTTACCAGGTTAACCAGGAATTAATGGCTGTGGCTGATAACGATGCATTATTCATGCACTGCCTGCCTGCTCACCGTGGTGAAGAAGTCACTGCCGATGTCATCGACGGGCCACAAAGCGTGGTATGGAACGAAGCTGAAAACAGGCTGCATTCGCAGAAGGCTTTACTGGAGTTTTTACTACTCGGCTAAAGGCGTAATCAATCTCGATGTAAACTCGGTCACTTCATCGAGAGAAAATATTTCCGATTAGTTACGGCCTGCCTACCTCGGCATCAAGTTCCCCACTCTTCAGTTTTACCAGATACTCATCCAGCATACCCTTCACCTTGCCACTAAACATATACAGTGCAATGAAGTTGGGGAATGCCATTGCCAAAATTAACAAGTCGCTGAAGTCCAGAATATTGCCTGCGTGGGTAACGGAACCAATAATAATGAAAACCACAAAAGTTACTTTATAAACCAGTGATCCACGCTCGCCGAACATAAAACTCCAGCAACGCTCACCATAATAGGACCAGGAAATCATCGTACTATAGGCAAACAGAACCACGCAGATAGAAAGTACTATTGGAAACCAGGAAATCACCGACCCAAAGGCCACCGAGGTCAGTGCCGCCCCCTGACTACCCTCGACCAGCGCCGCATGTTCAGGGGCGTTATAAACACCAGTAATAATAATGACCAGTGCAGTCATGGTACAAATCACCACGGTATCAATAAAAGGCTCCAGCAGGGCTACAATTCCCTGTCTCACAGGATAATGTGACTGCGCCGTAGCGTGAGCAATCGCCGCAGATCCAATGCCCGCTTCGCTGGAAAATGCCGCACGTTTAAAGCCCTGAACAATCACACCAATCAAGCCGCCGATACCGGCTTCCAGACTAAAGGCACCATTCAATATCGCAGAAAATGCTGCTGGTACCTGACCGATATTACTCAGGAGAATCCAGCTAGCCGCAAGCAGGTAGATAACTACCATGGTGGGCACCAACGCCTCAGCGACATGGGCAATCCGCTTGATACCACCAATAATGACAATACCGACGAGGAACGCCATGATGGCACCAAACACCCAGGCATACTCATTAAACCAGGGGATACTCTGCTGCACCGCACTTAACGACTGGCTTACCTGAAAGGCATTGCCAGCCCCCAAAGAACCACCGATGGCGAGCACGCAAAACAACACGGCCATTGTATAGCCAAACCGAGGCATGCCTTTTTCAGCAAACCCACGTGACAGGTATTCCATCGCACCACCCATGACATGGCCATCTGGCCTGACCTCACGATAAGTTTGCGCCAGTGTCGCCTCGGTGAATTTCGACGTCATGCCCAGCAAGCCAGCGATAATCATCCAGAACGTAGCACCGGGACCGCCGATTGAAACGGCAATTGCCACCCCGGCGATATTACCCAAACCAACCGTTGCGGATAGTGCGGTCGTTAACGCCTGAAACGGTGTTACCTCACCTTCATCATCTGGCCGGGCGTATTTACCACGCAGAATGCGAACGGAGTGCCCTAGTAAACGCAGATTGATGAAACCCATCCGGACTGTCAGGAAAACCGCACCAACAATCAACCAGGCGACAATAAAAGGCATACCAAATCCCACGTTGAAAAACAGGGCGCTGGCAAGATAACCATTCACCTCACCAAAAAAATCATTAAAGCCGTTTGCCCATAAAGGTAATGCCAGGGTAGATAAACCTAGAAAACCGATAATTTGCAAAAAAAGACGCATTCCGCGCATAAACTTCCCCTATTTCCCGCTTTTTGGTAATTGGTCGCACTTTGTACCAAAACTTGACCGGTAGCACAAGCCAGCCTTCATAACTGTCACTAAATTATTGTTAGAATGCCGACTCCATATATCACCTTCAAACCAGTATGAACCAGTTGCCAGATAACCTTAGCGAGTCCGTGCGCATTGCCTTACAGGAGGATGTTGGCGATGGAGACAAAACTGCATCCTTACTGGCATCAGATCATATCAATGCCCAGGTCATCAGTCGGGAATCTGGCGTGCTTAGTGGTACTGCCTGGTTTGATGAAGTATTCAGGCAGTTAGACACAACAATACAGGTTAGCTGGCACTATGCCGACGGTGACACATTCCAGGAAAATGAAATTTTGTGCGAATTATCTGGAGAAAACCGTGCGTTGCTGACTGGTGAAAGAACGGCTTTAAATTTCCTGCAAACACTGAGCGCTACAGCAACCCAAACAGCTCTCTATGTCGACGCAATTAAGCACACCCAATGTAAAATTCTGGATACTCGTAAAACTATCCCGGGCCTGCGACAGGCACAAAAATATGCCGTACTCTGTGGTGGCGGTGTCAATCACCGGATTGGTTTATTTGATGCCATTCTGATCAAGGAAAACCATATTGCCGCCGCTGGTTCAATACGTAAGGCGATTGGTGCAGCACGCGAACAATACCCCTGGGTATTTGTTGAAGTCGAAGTGGAAAACATGGATGAGTTTGAACAAGCCCTGGATGCAGGACCCGATAGAATATTACTCGACAACTTTTCGATCCCAGATCTCAGAACCGCATGCTCTTTAAACAGTGGGTGTAATCAACTGGAGGCTTCCGGAAACATCACACTGGATAATATCGTCGAAGTTGCTGAAACGGGGGTAAACTTTATTTCCACCGGCAGCATCACCAAGAATATTCAGGCGATTGATCTTTCCATGTGTATCATTCAGCAATAGCACGGAATTATTATGAATGCTCTCCTGATTTATTGCTTTTCCAGGGCTGACAAAAATTCTGCATAACCTTGTTCAGCCATTTCCTCTTTCGGTATAAATTTCAAAGAAGCGGAATTAATGCAATAACGTAACCCGGTAGGCTGCGGTCCATCTTTGAAAACATGTCCCAGGTGAGAACCGGCCGCCGTACTTTTTAATTCTGTACGGGTCATAAAAAACCGGGTATCCGTGTGCTCAGTCAGCGCATTATTTGTGATTGGTCGAGTAAAACTGGGCCAACCGGTACCGGACTTGAATTTATCTGCAGAGCTAAACAAAGGCTCACCGGATACGATATCTACATAGATACCTTCCTTTTTATTATCCCAGTACTCATTTTTGAACGGTCGTTCCGTCCCTTCATGTTGGGTAACCTTGTATTGCAGCGGCGTTAAACGCTTTTTTAATTCGGCATCAGAAGGCTTCTGATAATTTTTATACTGTTCAGCAACGACGACAGGTTGCGATTCTACCCCTGTATTATCTGCTGCAATTACCCCACCCAGCGCGATAAGCGAAAACAGCGCAATAACACCAAATACGGAAATCTTTGTATTCATAGCTAACTCAGTTAAATGATGGATGTATCACACGTAGACAGACTGTACTGCTATTAGTTCACTCTTTTTAGCCGTTGGATTGATCGTCTTGCTAAATATTATGATATTTTTCAATTACTCTACAATTTTAGCGAACTAACTCTTCCACCGACCATGGGAAAGCAGATAAACAACCAATACGTCATCCTGTTACATGGTATGGCACGAACCTCGCGTTCCATGTGGTGGATGTCGCGTGCGCTGAAGCAAGCAGGGTATCAGGCGATTAATCTTGACTATCCATCAACGCGTCACAACATTCAGAGGCTGGCAAACAAGCCTGTACATTCAGCCGTGCAGCAGCTTCATAAAGCCGAACGTATCCATTTCGTGACACACTCACTAGGTGGCATCCTGGTAAGACACTATTTACAGACATATACCTTGCCCAAAGGTAGCCGAATCGTCATGCTGGCCCCACCCAACCACGGTAGCGAAGTCACTGACCGCTTAATCAACTGGAAACCCTATCAATGGCTGAACGGGCCCGCAGGTCAACAGCTTGGAACAAACTCCAATAGCGTACCGAACCAGCTCAAGCCAATTGATATTGAAGTCGGCATTATTACCGGAAACAAAAGCACCAACCCGTTATTTTCATCGTGGATACCCGGACAGGATGATGGCAAAGTGAGTGTCAATAGCGCTAAATTAAATGGACTGAAAGATTTTCTTGTCGTCCCGACAGGGCATACCTTTATCATGAACAATGCAAACGTTATCGCTCAAACTCTTTATTTCCTGGAAAACGGCTGCTTTGATCGACCCGCGTAGCCTTACTCAAACAGAGCCGTTGCAACTAACTTGAGTGCTGCGCTGATACACCTGCATTCTCATGTTGCGCGGTTGTACTACCTTGAGCAAATCGAACCAATACCATGCCGGAAAACTTTTTTCCCTTATAAAGCTCAACTCTAAAAATAGTACCCTGCTTATCAATAGAATGGCGCTTGGCAATTTCATGCTTGAAAATATCCTGCCCACTCTCATTCCGGATCTTCTTTTTCTTCCAGCCAATCACATTAACCCGGTAGCCATCCAGTTCCTCTACCCGGAATGTCTTCACGACATCTACAATACTTCCGGGAGTCACTTGATGTAACTCACCATCAATCTGCATCTGGATACTAGATAACGAATCATCATAGTCAAAATATTCCGGCCGCAAATCTGTCACTCTGCGGTTACCATAGTTAACGCGATACGAATTATCGCGACGGGTAATCGCCACCAGTGGGCTGGATGCAGAAAACTCAACGTGGCTATCCTCACGTAGCGGCATAAAATGTAGCGTCTTGCGTACATTCTTCATATCCATAAATATTCGATTCTGATAGAAAGAAACTTTCACGTTGTTATCGATTGCCTCTTTAACCGCTACTGCCTGTAAATCCATGTTCCGCTGGTATTCCAACCCAAGCCAGTCCATATAAGCTTCCAGTACTTGCAAATGGTAATAAGCTCTCTGGTGAGTCGGCAAACTCTTACTGGCCTCTATACCTATCGCCGGTTTGCCCTGGTTAATTGCAAAATAGGTCAGTGTTTTTTCCATTTCCTGGTCACCCTCGCGGGTACGTGTATTTTTTACGCGGTAGACATGCTCATCATCAAGCAGTCGTTTATTAACACAGGAAACCATGCCCTTGGCGACTTCCCCCATATTGCCTAGCGGGTGCCCATCCAGTGTTTCCTGATCAATAATTATGCTTTGCCCCCAACGATACGGACTATGCATCTTGTCGATATAAGTCTCGCGATAAAAACCACTGCCATCATGCAGGTTGAAGATATAGTCCACCTGTTCATCCATGATTAACTGCTTAATCCTTTGCACTGCTTCATAATCAGGATCATTCTCTGACACGTTGGCGAACTTACGATTCATATCACCATTCCTGCCACAAGAACGATGGATAATACTGTCAAAGTTTAAATTTGGTACGACCCAGATATTGCCTTTATTCACCTGGTAATGCGTCACCAACAGGGAAGCTGCATTAAATCCGCCGGGTTCATCCCCCTGAATACCACCAATCACCAGAATCGTCTTTCCAGGTTTACCTGATTCCAGTTTATGCAAGGTAAATTGAAGGTTATCTGCTTTGGCAAATAGCGGTGACGAAACGATAAAAACCAACAGTAGGATAACTTTTTTCATCTAGACGACCTTGATATGCCACGGTTCAAACCGCACACCCAATTGATTGTCTATCGGATACCGTATCTTGATATAGCCTAAATCAACCAGCTTTTTATACTCATCAGTCTTGGCAAAAGCAGAAGTAAAATTTTTACTGGCGAAGCCTTTCTTACCGACATCAAAATCACCTACACCATGGAACGAATATCCTGGCGGTGCCAGCGACCGGGAAGCCAAAGATAGATTCCAGTCATAGCGTGAGGCCTTGCGTAAAAACAAATACATTTGCTTGGTGACACTACGAACCCCGGATGTCAGCATCAGCGAAGGGCCAACTTCGGAACGCACTTTTTCGAACATGGCCTGCGCTTCTCCACGGTACAGAAAATGACCACTTCTGGGTATTTTTATGACGTCTTTGCGATTAATGTGGCTAGTAAGTTCATCAACCGGCTTTTCACCAAAAAAACCGTACTCCTTGGCTTCACCATAAAACACTTCCTCCAGTACCTGCAGCTCTACCTGAGTGAATTTTCCAACTTTGGAATATCTACTGGCGGTTTTAATCGCGTCATCAAATGACAACACATTAAAATTGCCGTAACCAACAGTAGACTGCAACCGTTTTAAACGCAGAAGCGCCGAAGACAATGATTTGATTTTTTCCGGCTCCGCAAAAATATCGCCGTCATAATGCTGATTGGGCAAACGCGTCTTATATAACCGATCTTTGACATCATCATCGATGTCCTCAGCACCATAGCCTGAAAAGCTTGGCAAAACACCAGCCGGTGTCAGCGTAGCGACACTAACGAGCTTCAAGAGGTCACGTCTATTCATTTATTTCCCCTTTCGCCGCCCCAACGAGGCGCCCTCAATCCCGGAAGTTATTGAACTGTAGTGGCAGTCCAAACTCCTCTTTTTTTAACATGCTAATCACAGCCTGTAAATCATCCCGCTTTTACCCGTTACGCGAACCTGATCTCCCTGAATCGCTGCCTGCACCTTTAATTTATCCTGCTTGATTCGTTTTACAATCTTGCGACCAATATCAGTTTCTATACCCTGTTGTATATTAATACGCTGGGTCGCACGCTTTGCCTGTTCAACGGGCTCGGCTGGTTTTAAATTCCCCAGGTCAACGCCACGCTTTGAGCATTTGTTATACAACATATCCTTCATCTGGCCTAGCTGAAATTTACTCTCACATTCCATCAATATACCATCATCGGCAAGTTTGAAATTCGCATTCACCCCTTTAAAGTCAAAACGTGTAGATACTTCCTTGTTGGCCTGGTCGATAGCGTTAGTTAACTCGTGCATATCAACCTCAGAAACTACGTCAAATGAAGGCATTCCCTATCTCCTCAACAAAACCATAAATATTTGCCGCTAGACCGATGACCCTATATTATTCGTGGTCTAATAATCAATAACGATTAGACCAAGAAGCATTACGATTTTATCTAATCTGGAGGAGGATTAAATGGCTCACGTCGTTATCCTGGGCGCCGGCACAGGCGGTATGCCCTGCGCCTATGAAATGAAAGCGGCACTTGGAAAAGACCACGAAGTGACCGTGATCAATTCCAATGAATATTTCCAGTTTACACCGTCAAATCCATGGGCGGCCGTTGGCTAGCGTGATCGCAAAACGATCACCTTTCCAATCGCAAAATATCTCAATAAAAAGAATATTAACTTTATTTGCGCCACGGTCGATGCAATTGACCCGGATGCCAACACACTGACACTGGACAATGGTGATAACCTTGACTATGACTACCTCATTATCGTCACTGGTCCCCGATTGGCTTTTGAAGAGGTAGAAGGTTCGGGCCCAGAAGGGTATACATCTTCTATATGTACCATTGATCATGCCGAGAAGGCCTGGGTAGACTATCAGAAAATACTGGATAAGCCCGGCCCCATCGTTATCGGCACCATGCCTTTCACTAGTTGTTTTGGTCCAGCTTACGAATTTGCCTTTATTGTAGATGCCGATCTGCGTAAACGCGGTATACGCGATAAATACCCAATAAAATTTGTGACCAGTGAACCTTATATCGGCCATCTTGGTCTGGGTGGTGTGGGTGACTCCAAGGGTATGATGGAGTCTGAATTTCGTAACCACCACATCGACTGGATTACTAATGCCAAGACCACCAGGGTCGAGGAAGGAAAACTGTTTGTTGATGAACTAACAGAAGATGGTGAAGTAAAGAAACAACATGAAGTCGGCTTTGATTTTGCCATGATGATACCTGCCTTCAAAGGCGTTGATGCCGTCGCTAATGTACCTGGATTATGCAACCCACGCGGATTCGTCACGGTAGACGAGCATCATCGTAATCCTAAATACACCAATATCTATTCTGCCGGCGTCTGCATTGCTATCCCACCGGTTGAAACCACGCCAGTGCCCACCGGCACACCCAAGACTGGCTACATGATTGAGTCCATGGTGACTTCAATCGTACGTAACGTTACTGACGAAATTGCGGGGAAAGGACCTTCAACAGGGGCCACCTGGAACGCCATATGCCTGGCTGACATGGGCGATACTGATGCGGCCTTTGTTGCCCTACCACAAATTCCGCCACGCAATGTCGCCTGGTTCAAAAAAGGTAAGTGGGTACACATGGCAAAGATAGCCTTTGAAAAATACTTTATTCGCAAGATGAAAAAAGGCACGGCTGAACCTCTGTATGAAAAACATATCTTGAAAATGATGGGTATCGAAAAACTCCCGAAATAGTAATTAATAAAAACAGGCCGTATAAGGAAGATTAAGCCCGGTCAGGAGCCGGACTAACTTAGTTGGATCGTAACGAGGGAAAGCAATTTTGAGTCAGATTTTCTGATTCATTGAGGCGAATAGTTATTCATATTTAACGAAATGAATCGGGAAATATGGCCAAAATAGCTTTTCCACAGTAGATTCATACTAGGTTAGCCCGGCTCCCAAACCGGGCTTTTTTCTTTCAACAACATTAGATACCGACATGCTTGAATACGCTTTTTTTGAAAACCGCTTTCGTGACCAGTTCATTGACTGGTTAAAATCTATTGATATGGAATACCAGACTCAAGACGGCGAACTGGAGCTACTTGTACTCGTGGATGAAGATATTGAGGAGGAAATCGAAGATAAGCTAGAAGAACAATATGACCTCATTATGGAACGACAGGCACTCTCTGCTGACGAGAACGATGACCCTGAAATACATATCAACCTGGTCGGTGTTCAGTACACTGCCACCGATGGCAACGTGCATCATGTCCGTCTACAACCTGAGATCGTCAACCGCATTACCCGGAGTATTAGCCACGTTGAACTACAGGAATTTGTGCAAACAATTGCAGATGGTGTACTTAACCCGGACGACCGGCCTCTATGCAAGAAATAGCTGATTCAAGATAAATAATCTGCCATTACGTTCAATCAAGGAATATCGAATCAAATGGCCGATAATTGGCAATCACCCCCATGGTATCCAGCATGGTGATCAATAAGCCATTACCGGTTATTCGACCCAATCCACCTCGCATACATGCCGTTTCCCCAAATACTGTTTCCCCATCAACTCGACTACCCATGGAATATAGCAATGCAGGAACCGGATCACCGCAATGCTGACCGGTATTGGAATCTGTAGAATGATCCGCGCCAATAGCAATAACATAGTCCTCCTCAAAGATGTCACTGAGAGCCCTATCCACTTGTTCTAGAAACATCTTCTTGCCAGGCGCATCCATACTGTGAGAAAAAATATCCGGCGCCTTGATGTGAACATAGACCAAATCATGACTTTCAAGCGCCTGCTGGGCGGCACTAAACTTACCAGTAACATCTGTGTCCGGCATGCCTGTGAATCCTGGCTGCTGAATCACAGTAAAACCTGACAGCTTACCAAGACCACTCACGGTTCTTTCGCCTGTCACTACGGCCGCTTTTAAACCATTGTATGAAACCATATTACGGATATTGAATGCCTGGCCTGCCCCTCGAAACAACAACCCATTAGCAGGTAACTCTCCGTTTGAAACACGCTCCAGATTCACTGGATGATTGGCAAGAATTTCCATCGCCTTTTGGCTGAATTCATTTAAAGCCTTAGCGGTCTTAACCGCCTGTTCATCCGCTAAACCAAGCGCCTGACTGGAAAGCATCAAGCTGCCGGCCCTACCACAACCCGGATCCGTATTGGTAATAGCAGACGACAGGTTTTCTCCACGCAACCGCAATACCACTCGATGATGAGTTGCAGGAAAGACTGAAGCCCTCACGCCATCATGCAATACAATATCTTCAAGGTCCTGACATAGTCTTGTAACACCCTCACTGATACGGCCCGCGCGCCGATCAATAATACTAACTGCATCACTGTCGAACGTTGCAAAGTTCCCCCTTAATACAACATCACCTGGCTCCATCTCCAGACCAATACCTGTCGCTTCAACAGAACCACGTGCAAGCCGTTTTACATCCTCACGAGCAACGCCCATCAAGGCAGCACAACCAGTGTGAGTATCAACTGGCATTCCAGGGTAAAGAGGGTCGACCAGCCCGCAGCTCCCTTTACTAACAAGTTTATCCATGATCGGCGTGTCAGCTGCTTCAAGTGCTGTTTGGCCTTCAAGATCAGGACTTGGACGGTCACCAAGGCCATCAAGAATAATCATCAATCCTTTTTTCATCGTTGGCCTGGTATTAGTCAGCAGATGCTGCTGGTAGGCGGCCGAATACTTCATCCGGCGTCGAGGAAAAATCCTCCTGGAGACGATCAACAATGATTTTCATTACATCATTCACAACACTTTCCTTGTCTTCGTTTACAATGATCGGAACTTCGTGCTCATCTGCTTCGTCCAATAAATAAGCCTGTAAGCGAAAGATATCATCAAAACTTGATAAGTAACGTTCAGACCGTCTTTGCGGTACCTTGGTACTTCTACCCTTGATTCGCTTTTTTAATTCTTTTTGTTTTAAAACAGCTAGCATGACGTGAACCACTACCGCATCCTGATCCTGAGATATTTGTGATAACAAATGCGGTTGTACATGCACTCCTTCCAGGATTAATGAGACCCTTTCTTTCAATCCCCTTTGAATTACCGCTTCACAAGGTACTGACAATAACTCCGCCTGGCTCCTGTAGCCGGTGATCATGCGATTATCCCTTGCTTTTGACGAGCCTTTAGACGCGCCGTTACACGGCTCTACCGGGAGCACTTTGCCGGCATTAAATGATGATTGATGCAAAACGGGTACAAGACGTTCTGGAATCATCATACGCATGACCTCCCTGAGCATGTCGGTCGACTGGTAACGTACAATGTCCAGACGGCTGGCCAGGGTTGTGGCTATCGTACTTTTCCCGGTTGCGGCTGTACCACCAACTAGCAATATTAATGGTTTTCCGCTACGGCAAAAATTTATCCAGGCCAAATAGCGGTTCGCGATATCAGGGCCATATTCCGGATCCTGGTGCAGGCATCGATACGTCAGCAATCCCAGGTGATCATCTCGAATCACCCGCTCACCCCGGGATACCAGGTGATCGAACATCTTGGCAACTGCTATTCGCGTTTCCTCTGGTTCAAGACCGATAATTTCGAGTTCTCTGCCAAACTGGCTATTCGAATAAGGCGCAATAACACCGTCACGGTTTTTTACAGAGATAACAGGAACGGATGAATCATTACCGAGCTCATATCGCTCTACCAATACATGATCCGCAGAGTGTTTACCAAGACCTTTTACAACCATCTCGCGTAGCTTGGTTGTACTGATGGTCTCAATATCCGTCAGTTGCTGACGAACTTCGGATGCTACCTGGTATGCTATTTCAAACGATAAACCGGCTTCCTGCAACGATCGCGTTAAAATACCCCTGAGAAAAGGGACACGGGTTCTCTCGTCGGCATCAATAACCAGCGTCTTTGCCATGAATCAGGTCCGTAATATTACATATTGCATCAATGATTCATTGTAGCGGAATAAAACTGCAAGTGCTTACTTCGGAAATGGAAATTAGCCGTAACGTCCTTCAATGTAGTCGGCGGTTTCCTTATTCTTGGGCGTCACAAATAACTCGGCAGTATCTGCATGCTCAATAACCTTACCCATTAACATGAAGATGCACTCTTCACTGGCACGTCTCGCCTGCGCCATGTTGTGTGTCACGATCAAGATACTGTATTTTCCACGAAGCTCCCAGATAAGCTCTTCCACTGCGGCTGTGCCCTTGGGATCAAGTGATGAACAGGGTTCATCCATTAATAGCACGGCAGGCTTAACCGGTAACAGGCGTGCAATACATAACTTCTGTTGTTCCTCTAGAGACAGCTCAGTTGCCTTGCGCTTGAGCTGGTCTTTTACCTTATCCCAGAGCAACACCTGCCGTAGCGAATCTTCAACAATATTGTCTTCTTCGGCACGTGAATATTTCCGATCCCGGTTATGCAACCGGTGACCAAACAAGATGTTATCCCGGATCGAAACGGGTAATGGATTAGGACGTTGGAATACCATACCCACCTGCTTACGTACCTGCACCAACTCAACACTCTCGTCGTAAATATTTTGATTGTTTACATTAATATTCCCTTCAATGCGGACATAACCGAGTCGTTCATTGATACGATTGACACTGCGAAGAAAGGTAGACTTGCCACAACCTGATGGACCAATCAATGAAGTAATACGACCTGCCTTGATATCCAGGTTAATATCATAGAGTGCCTGAAACGTGCCGTACCAGAGACTGAGATCCCGGGTATGGATTGCCATATCTGGCGTTTGCTCTTCCTGAGATGCCTGCATATTCATACCATTAACCAAAACGGCCCTCAATATAATCCTTCGTCCTACTGTCTTTCACATTACCGGCAAACAAATCTTCAGTGCCACCAATTTCAACGCACTTGCCTTCGAGAAAGAACGCGGTCCGATCAGCAAGGCGATGCGCCTGTTGAACCAGATTTGTTACCAGGATAATCGTCATGTCCTTTTTCAGCTCTTTCAATACATCTTCAATACGCATGGTTGTCACCGGATCCACAGCGATAGAAAATTCATCCAGCATTAATACTTCAGGCTCCTGTGACAGCGCCCGTGCAATGGTCAGGCGTTGCTGTTGGCCCCCTGATAATAGACTTCCCAGGGCATCTAGGCGATCTTTCACTTCATCCCATAACGCTGCACGTTCAAGACAACGTTCTACAATAACATCGAGTTCTGCCTTTTGATTAATTCCGCGAAGTCGAGGAGCGAGCGCAACATTGTCATAGATAGTAAGTGGTAAACCGACAGGTAATGGGAATACAACACCGATACGACTTCTGAGCGCATAAACGTTGCGCACGTCTTTGATATTAATATCGTTAAACAGGATATCCCCGCTGATTCGCATACCAGAGGTAAAGTCATCCATTCGGTTAAGTGACTTCAGAAATGAGGTTTTACCTGCATTCGCCGGGCCGATAATGCCAAATATTTCATTCTCACGGATCTGCAAAGAGACATCAGACAGTGCCGTAAAATCGTTACCATAATGAATGGAAAGATCTCTGACTTCCACCTTATACGGTGCCTGCTGATCATTTTCCAAGGCACCTTGTTCTTGCTGAGCCTGGGGCGTTACCATTTTTTCTTGCCTCTCAGGTACATACGAAGTGCAATTGAAATACTGTTCATCGCTAGCACCATCAATATCAGAACAAGCGCAACGCCATACGGTAATGCTTCTGGCACATTGGGCACCTGCGTAGAAACTACAAACAGATGCAATGACATAGCCATGGTCTGGTCAAAGATACCCTGCGGTAACACCGGCAGAAAAAAGGCGGCACCGGTGAACATGATGGGCGCTGTTTCACCCGTTGTTCTGGAAACCTCCAGAATAACGCCAGTAAGGATACCGCTGATTGCGTTCGGCAATACAATGCGTTGAATGGTCTGTGATCGTGTTGCACCCATGTTCCAGCAGGCCTCGCGAAAAGCAAATGGCACTGCCTGTAATGATTCCTTGGTAGCGACGATGACCACGGGCAAAGTCATAATAGCCAGTGTCAGACTGGCGGACAGAATACTAGTACCGATACCGAAAAAATCACGAATGCACCAACACCGAACAGCGCGTGAACAATGGAGGGAACGCCAGCCAGGTTAATAATGGCCAGATTAATAATACGGGTAAACCAGTTATCCGACGCATACTCGCTTAAATAAATTGCCGCTGCGACTCCCACGGGCACTGAGACCAGCAAGGCAACCGCAACGATCCATATGGTTCCCAACAGCGCAGGAAAAATACCGCCTTCAGTCATGCCATTCGTTGGGTACGTAAATAGAAAATCAATCGATAATATGCCGCCCCCTTTAACCAGCAGGGTTGCCAGGATAATCAGCACGGGCAAAATCAATAACCCGGTCATCATCATGAAAAGAATGCGGAATAACTTCTGGGTGCGCTTGTCTTTATGATTAATGCCAGTTTCAACAAACTGGTTTGTCATTATCGTGTCGTCTGTCATAACATTAACTCTTGCGGATACCGCGAACGATGAGATCTGCCGTCAGATTAATTAAAAACGTGATGACGAAGAGGAAAATACCGATCGTAAACAATGCCTGGTAATGCTCTGAACCCACAGCAGTTTCACCTAGCTCTGCCGCAATGGTTGCTGTCAGGGCACGCACCGAATCAAACACACTGCCCGGGATATTGATCGCATGGCCCGTAGCCATCAATACTGCCATGGTTTCGCCAAAACCACGTCCAACTCCTAGCAATACCGCACCCAACAGGCCATTTTTTGCTGCTGGTAAAACTGTTTTGTAGATCACCTGCCAACGCGTAGCGCCCAGTGCCTCGGCAGCCTCACGATAGCGATCAGGCAGTGCCTTCAAGGCATCCTCTGCAATCGACGTCATAATGGGTGCTGCCATCAAGCCCAGGATGACCCCGGCATTCAGCACGTTCAGACCCACAGGCACATCAAACAGCTTAATGATTAATGGATTCATGATGGACAGGCCAATAAAACCCCACACGACTGATGGTATGGCCGCCAGCAGCTCTACCATGACCTTTAGTCCTTCACGTGTCTTGCCAGTCGAAAATTCTCCAATGTAAATTGCCGCGCCAAGGGAAAAGGGGATGGCAACGATCATCGCCAGGCCAGTCACACTGGCCGTACCTGCGATTAATGCAAGAATTCCATAAGTGGGTTCATCTTCATCCGTTGGTTCCCACCACTCTGAAAGAAAGAATTCCTTAAAACTGAATCCTTCAAGCAGAAAACCAAAGCCTTCTATCGTTACAAAGGTAAAGATACCGATGATCAGGATAATGGCAGAGATACCACCAACAAAAACGATCAACTGCAATATCTTATCGACGTACCAGGCTACGTCTCGTTGATCGATATCAGGCAAGTTCCCTGAAACCGCTGTTTGACCCTGCTGCATATCAGGCGGCCTCTTCACCACGTAACAAGATCATCAGCTCACGTATCCGCAGGGCAATGTCACTGTATAACGCTTCGTAAGCCTCGGTATCTTCTCCCTCTGGAATATCACCCACATCCCATTCGAGAGCTGCTGTCCTGAACGGGATTTCACAAACCAGTAAATCCTGAGCCGGCCCCTGCAGACTGACAATGACATGATAATGTGCAATATCTTCACGAGTCGCACATACCTGGGTAGGCTTTGCACTTCCAAGATCAATACTCAGCCCTTCCAGAAAACCCCTCATGTCAGGGTTAATGGCATCGGCAGCAAGGCGACCTGCACTGTCATACTCTCCACTTTCAGGAAAGGCTTTCTTTGCGATTGCTGCAGCCATTTGACTCAAACAGCTGTTGTCTTCATCAAGAAACAGGATCTGGTAAACCTTGGGCGTCTTGGCTTCACCTGTTGCAGAAAAGATTGTTTCTTCACAGAGATTTTTGGCCTGGTCCGCAACGCGCTTGAGCTGGGTAAAGGTAATCATGGTAATCATTAGGCCCCTTACCTTTTCAACCTCTTTGTTCGCCATCAATTCCACGTAAAGGCTATCCATGTTGGTTTCCAGCTGATTAGACAAGCCGACTGCACCGCGCGCCATATCTGCATTCAGGTTATTGAAACTGGTAATTGCCTGAGACAGAACCAGTCTAACCTCACCACCAACACGGTCCAGCTCTCGACTCAGATGACTATCAAGCGCACAATCCAGCTGAATTGCCTCACGCGCAATAGTGACGGCATAGTCGCCGATTCGTTCCAGAATAATGTTGGCCCGGATAACTGACGACAAAAGACGCAGATGACCTGCACTGGGTAAATGCAAAGCAATAAACGCGTGACAAAGTTTGTCAATCTTTCGTGATGCCCGATTGATCGGTAGATCATTCAGTACCGTATCGTTAGCAAGCTTCACATCACAGTGTTGAAATGCATAAATCGCATCGCCAATAGCCTTATCAACATTGTCCGCCATCGAAGCGACTTGATCGCGAATCTCATTGAGGTCATGCTCCAAACGCTCTTCCAGGTGTTTCATCGCAGTTTCCCAGTTCTATATTCGGCTTCATAGCCGTAAGGTGTTCTGGAGTCAGAAATCCAGATCGCCTGGACTTCTGACTCCGATTTTATAAAGTTATGTCAACCATTCTGACAGTTAATTTTGTCAACCATCAGTATTATTCTTTCACAAAGTTTATTTGCAGTTAACGGCACGGGCTGGCGCGTAACCTTTATCCACTAAGATGCACTGGCCCGCATCGGAAAGTATCCAGTCCATGTACTCTTTAATTGCCCCTTTAGGCTCGCCATTGGTATACATGAAAAGTGGGCGTGCAATAGGATAACTACGGTCACTGGCTGTTGCTACACTCGGTGAAACACATTGCCCACCATCCTTATCTGCAATGCACGCCGTCTTTAAATGGTCCGTTGCATAAGCAAGACCACTGTAACCAATCGCACAGGGAGTCTTCTCAACCAGGTCAACAACGTCCTTGGAGCCGTGCATATCCAACGTACCCTGGCGAAAACTGCCCTTCTGGATGACACCAGCCTTGGCTGCGGTTTTTAGTACAGCTTTCTTGAAGTAGGCGTAAGTACCCGAGTTATTCTGACGACTAACAACGACAATCTTATCACTGCCGCAACCAGGTACTTTAAGACCCAGATCCGACCACTTGGTCGCATCACCACCGCGGCCAAACACGCGTGCTAATTGAGGAATACTCAATGATGAAGCAGGATTATCCTTATGCACAAAAACCGCCAATGCATCGTAACCAACAACATGCTCAACAGGATTTTGCCCCATGCTCTTGGCTTTCTTAACCTCTTTTGACTTCATCTTACGACTGGCATTGGCAATATCGACCGTGCCATTAATCATTGCCGCAATACCGGTACCAGAACCACCGCCAGAAACGGCAACAACAATGTCTGGGTTAACCGTTGGATAGGCTTCTGCCCAGGCCTGTGCCACATTAACCAGCGTATCGGAACCCTTGTTCTGGATCATTTCACGCGCCATCGTGCTCTGACTGGCCAGCGCCATACTACTGGCAAACAAAAAAGTCGTTATAAGTTTTGATTTCATGTTGTGGTTCCTCATTTTCCCGATCCCAGGTAGCCTCAAGTTAAGTTGGAGCGCAGTCTGAACCTCAATTATTAGGGTTTTGTTAGGAAAACTTAAAACTTAACAAATGTTGGGAAGGTAATAACAAAACAGCACCCGGCATCACGATTATTTACCACTTCAATCTTTCCTTTGTGGACCTGAATAATGTGCTTCACAATGGCCAAACCCAGGCCAGTACCTCCAACACGACGGCTTCTGGATTTATCTACCCGGTAAAAACGTTCAAAAAGCCGCGGGATATGTTCCTCTGGAATACCTGGCCCCTGATCACAAACACGAATCCGTACCTGGTTGTCCTGAACCTCCGCGGAGAAAGTAATCTGGGTATTGGCATAACTATATTTAATCGCATTGTCGAGCAGATTAACCATAGCCTGTGTCATGAGTGAATAGTCAATTTTCATAGGGATTGGTGATTCACAATTTACGTTAATCACAATCCCCTTTGCGTCAGCCCTTGACTGGCAGATACCTGCACTGGATTGCAATAAATCGCAGACATCATGTTCAATAAGTTCAAGTAATTGAGTGGCTGGCGCACTTTCTAACCGCGACAGGGTAAGCAGATCATCAACAATTGCTGCCAGTCGATCATTTTGCTTGTGCACAATTCTGAGGAAGTTTTCAAGGTCTTCTGGATCATGATGTGACCCATCAAGCATCGTTTCAACATAACCCTTAATGGTCGCGACCGGTGTTTTAAGTTCATGTGAGACATTCGCCACAAAGTCCTGACGTAAATTTTCCAGGCGATTGAGCTGCCTGGCCATATCGTTAAGCGCAATACCCAGCTCTGCGATCTCCTTGATTTCATAATCTGGAATCGTCGCCGTGAAATCACCCTGCGCAAAAAGATTCGCCTTATCTGTAATTTCAAGCATGGGTCGGCGTATTTTGTAATAGATGCGTATACTCACGACACTAACGACGATTAGTATAACGATCATCAATACCAGAAACTTCTGGTGTAGCTCCTCAAAAAGTTCATCAATGGAAAGCAACGGTATCGCCGTGCGGACCACACCTGCAATCTCACCGGAATGATAATGGGGAATAGCAACATAAAGCATCGACATCTTGAGCGTGTTACTAAAACGGGTATCCGAGCCAACCTGCCCGGTAAGTGCCTTGCTAATCTCAGGACGCCTGACATGATTTTCCATTGATTCAGGGTCAGCCTCGGAATCACATTGCACCAAGCCTTGCTTGTTGATGACCGTTACACGAACCGTCGGATCGGACAACTTGAGCACCTGGCATACCTTTTCGTTTATATCGGAATCACCAATCGCTTGATTCACGGTAATGGCCCTGGATTCCAGCGTATCCTCAAGGTGATCTGAAAAGAATTCATGAAACCGGTCAGTGGTATACCAGGCAGCGACCAATAAAGCGACAATCACAATCGCTGCAGACAGCATATAGCTGAACCAGAGTGAATGTTTTGTCTCGCTCATTCTTTGAAGCGGTAACCCACACCCCGAACCGTTTCGATCAGGACTGCATAATCTCCCAGCTTTTTCCGCAACCCGGCAATCTGCACATCAATGGCACGTTCGGTAACAACATATTGTTCCCCACGTATCGCATCAACAATCTGGTATCGGGTGAATACCCAACCACGATGAGTGGCGAGGAAATACAGGATACCGAACTCACTCTTGGTTAATTTTCCAGGCACACCATCGATACTGAGTTGAAACTTTTTACTGTCGATGACTAAACCATCAATGTGTACTTTCTGATCGTCTTTCATGGCAGCCTGCTTTGAACGACGCAGTACCGCACGCACTCTCGCTAGAAGAATGCTGGGACTGAAAGGCTTGGGAACATAATCATCGGCACCTAATTCCAGCCCGCTCACTATGTCGGCTTCTTCACCTTTAGCCGACACAATGATGATAGGTATATCACGGGTATTGCTATCCTGTTTTATCTGTCGGCACACATCCAGCCCATTCATACCGGGTAGCATAAGATCGAGAATGATCAGGCCAGGCATTAAAGCATTCGCTTGCTCCATGCCTTGCTCCCCGGTCTCCACACCAACCACCTGGTAGCCTTCTCGTTTGAGGTTATAAATAATTATGTCGCGTAGGTCTTCTTCATCCTCAACAACCAGAATTGTCGGTTTGCCTGTCATTTAACTGTCATAGCCATACGCTAAATTGCCCAGCTTTGAATAGTAACTCACTTATTAATATTGAGCACATACCCGAAGCCATACATTGTTGTTTTTCTGTGGCGGCAGTCCAGACATTCAGGCAATAACATACAGTTAATACATAGCCGATACTGTTTAAGTTATCTCTGTTCTATCTATATTGATGGCGATCCAGATAGCACCGGATCATTTACATATGTTTGACCATATATATGGATTTACGTATATTCTACGCATATGAACATTGACCACGAGATCTTTTTCAAAATGCTTGCAGACCGTACACGGATGCGAGCCCTGATGCTGATGCAAAGCGAAGATGAACTTTGCGTCTGCGAACTAACACATGCAATGAAGCTGTCACAGCCCAAGATCTCAAGACACCTGGCTCAACTAAGAGAGGCTGGACTGGTCAGAGCGAGACGTGAAGGTTTGTGGATGCACTATCAGATCAATCCAGCCCTGCCCGACTGGGCACTGGCAATTCTGCAAAATGCCCTGACTGGTTCTGAACGTGATAAGACATTTCGGCAGGACCATAATCGTTTATGTGGTATGCAGGATCGACCAGGTACAACTTGCTGCGCATAAATAAATGCCAGTGACAACGATATCAACAAGAGAACTTAAATGACTATAAGTATCGGCATCAATGGATTTGGCCGCATGGGTAGACTTGGACTTCGTGCAGGCTGGAACATGCCTGAGTATGAGATCAACCGTATCAATGAGATTGCTACAGACACGACAGGCTCAGCTCACCTGCTTAAATTCGATTCGGTGCATGGTACCTGGGATCACGATGTATTAGCAGATAACAGTAACGTGATCATTGACGGCAAAGAATTGGCGCACTCATCTAACATGGCCATCAATGATACTGACTGGTCAGATTGCGATATTGTGATCGAAGCTACAGGCATGCATCACAAGAAGCCCGAATCGTTGAACACCTACTTTGATCAGGGCGTCAAAAAGGTCATTGTTGCAGCACCCACCGAAGGTGCGCTAAATATTGTCTATGGCATCAATGATGATCACTATGATCCTGCAAAACATCACCTGTTGACCGCAGCATCCTGCACTACTAATTGCCTGGCTCCCGTGGTCAAGGTGATGCATGAGAAGATCGGTATTGTGCATGGTTGCATGACCACCATTCACGACATTACCAATACGCAAACCATTGTCGATAAAGGACACAAGGATCTGCGCCGAGCGCGCGCCTGTGGAAACTCCCTCATTCCCACCACGACAGGTTCGGCCAAGGCTATCACTAAAATATTCCCTGAACTGGAGGGAAAACTTAACGGCCATGCAGTGCGGGTGCCTTTGCTCAACGCTTCGCTAACGGATTTTGTTTTCGAGGCGTCCCGGTCTGTTACCGTCGAAGAGATCAATGGCTACCTCAGGGAAGCTGCGGACAACGAACTCAACGGCATACTGGGTTATGAGGAGCGTCCATTGGTGTCTGTGGACTACGTGAATGATCCACGCTCATCCATTGTCGATGCATTGTCAACGATGGTGATTGATGACACGCAAGTGAAGATCTATGCCTGGTATGACAATGAATGGGGGTACGTGAACCGGATGATGAAACTCAGTCGAAAGGTCGCACTGAGCCTGCACTAACCCGAAGGATGATTATGGAACAAGGGCTACGCAATTACCTGGTTGTTACCGGTGGTTACTGGGCCTTTACCATTACCGATGGCGCCATCCGTATGCTGGTAGTGCTTTACTTCCATCTACTTGGCTATTCACCTTTTGAAGTAGCCATGCTGTTTCTGTTCTATGAGTTTTTTGGTGTGATTACCAACCTGGTCGGCGGCTGGCTGGGTGCGCGTATTGGCCTCAACCTCACTATGCATATCGGTATGGGACTGCAGGTGATTGCGCTAACGGCCCTGACAGTTCCTGATGCCTGGTTATCAGTAGCCTATGTGATGGTAGCCCAGGCACTGTCTGGTATTGCCAAGGATCTGAACAAGATGTCTGCCAAGGCCTCAGTGAAGATCATGGTCACTGAAGATAGCGGCTCACAACTTTTTAAATGGGTGGCTATCTTAACGGGTTCAAAAAATGCGCTAAAAGGTGGTGGCTTTTTTATCGGTGCCGTGTTGTTGGAATGGATAGGTTTTCGAGGTGCGCTGGGTGTACTGGCCGGGATGTTGCTGGTTGTGTTGCTGATTACAGCAATGCTCTTGCCATCCGGGGTGGGCAAGATGAAATCAAAACCAAAGTTCACCCAGGTCTTTTCCAGGATTCCAGCAATCAACTGGCTGTCAGCTGCACGCTTCTTTCTATTTGGCTCAAGAGATGTCTGGTTTGTGGTGGGATTACCAGTATTTCTGTACTCGGTTCTTGAATGGAGTTTTACCCAGGTAGGAACATTTATGGCGCTATGGGTGATTGGATACGGCATCATCCAGGCCAGTGCACCCAGACTGATCAATAGAAGTCACCATGGTTATAGCCCTGGTGGCAAGACGGCCAGACTATGGACTTTTATTCTTGCACTACTGCCTGCCGCGATCGCGTTGTCGCTACAACAAGGCTGGCCTGCAGGCACTGTACTGATCATCGGCCTGGTACTGTTCGGCATCGTTTTCGCGATCAACTCTGCCATCCACTCCTACCTGATACTTGCCTACTCCGACCGTGACAAGGTCGCCATGAGTGTGGGTTTTTACTACATGGCAAATGCAGGTGGCCGACTTACCGGCACCATACTTTCAGGCTGGGTCTATCAAACACAGGGGCTTGAGGGTTGTCTATGGTGGTCATCTGCATTCGTATTACTTGCAGCCCTGCTTTCATTCGGACTGCCAGAGATTATTGATAACAAACGCGGTTAATTGGCAGCACCGTCGGGTGACTTGCCCTATTTCAGTCACACTCGCTTAACACCAGTTGGCGATCGGCTACACCAAGCGTAATCTTTCCCTCCAGGAATTCGGCCAACACCCTGCCACCCAGTTCGTATCGCCACCCACTCATCAGTGCAATATCTCGCTTACCACGTGCCAGTCTTTCTACCTCCTTTCGGCTCGCCATTGAGGCCACACTTACTTCATTCTTCTTTGCCTGTTGCTTCAAAAGACCCATCAACATATCAGCTATCACCTCCTGATTAGCAGTCAACGGTTTACCCTTACCCGTCTCCGGCCATTCTTCTTTGGGTAATGACAATCCTGCTTTAATACAATCTAGTAAAGCAGCCCCGTGTTTACTGATAACTGTTGGATTAAATCCACGACGCCGTTCCATATCTTTTATGTTCTTAGGTTTGCTTTTCACCAGATCAAGCAACAAGTCATCACCCAGAATAAAACGCCTTGGCCTATCATGACGTATCGCCTGCTCTTCACGGTATTTGGCCAACATACTCAGTACGGCCAGATCGACACCCCGAAGCCGAGCGTGGCCCTTGACTCTACGCCAGGCATTATCCGGATCAGGTCGATAACGCGACGCTTCGATAATGGCGTCAAAATCGTTTTGCAGCCATTCCAGCCGTCCTTGCTCCTCCAGTCGCCGGCGTTGTTTTGGATATAGCTCAGCAAGATACCGAACATCATCTGCCGCATAACGGATTTGTGCCTCATCCAGCGGACGACGAGTCCAATCGGTTCGAGTATGTGACTTATCCAGTTGTACACCTAGCATATCTTCAACCAGCTTGGCGTAAGAAACCTGCTCACCCAGGCCAGTCAACGATGCGGCAATTTGTGTGTCGTAAACCGGGCTGGGAAGGCAATCAAAGGTATGCAAAAAAACTTCCATATCCTGGCTTACTGAATGCAAAACTTTGGTAATCGACTGGTTCCGAAAAATATCCAACATTGGCGCAAAGTCCTTAACCCGAAATGGGTCTATGCAGGCAATATGCTCGTTAGCTTCAATCTGTATCAGACAAAGTTTGGGGTAATAGGTTTTCTCACGCATGAACTCGGTATCAAGCGCAACAAAAGCTGCATCACGAATCTCGGCACAAAAAGCTGCCAATCCCTCATCGGTATCAATATATGTGGTTTGTGTCATATTTCTTTTATGTTCGTCGCGTTACACTTACAACGATAACGTTAATTAGAGGGTGCCTCTTATTAATTAGGATTTTTCCGCTAGTGCAAGGAAGCACCGCGCGCAGAACCGTAGTGTATAAGCGAATACATGAGGATTCGAGCACGGAGCTGACGCGGCAATCGCGGAAAAAGACAATTAATAGAGGCGCCCGAGTGTTGAATTACCTGGCATTGTGCCACACATATCGATAATGGAAACAAACGATACACAAACCATCACATGCGAACCCCAGGATCTGGAGTTGGAAGAACTCGTCCTGCAGGAGTCACTTGTCAGCGCCATTGGTCTGCACAGCAATAACATCCAGGTTGGCATCAAGGGAGACCCCTCCTTGCGCGAGTCTGTTTTTACCCGCGGCAAGCAAAAGAGCCTGGTTGACGAGCTATTTTCCTGTCTGGAGCCACAACTGGAAGAAATGATGCTGCGCCGTAGCGTGTATCGAATCTATATTGGTTTTAATAGCGGCGAAGTTCGCACATGTTCCGTATTCGATCCCATGCGCGAGGAAGTCCACCAGGCCGAGCGGTTATGTGAAGCGGATTACATCAAACGACACTTCCCGGAAATTGACTACGCCCATAAGGTAGAAGGTATACGCAATATTTACAGAAATCTGCGTCAAAGTGACCTATTCCAGTATGTACCTGATTACTGGAAACGCATTATGATCAAGCGTGCGCAAACCTGGAATCCAATTAAAGAAGATGACCTGCCGAATATTATCAGTACGTTGCAAAAATTAAGGGAGTTGAAAGAATTTTATTTAAGAAATGCCACCATCTGCATCGTGCAGCATGTAGTACGCCTGCAATTCAATTGTGACGGAACCCAGCTGGTAGATGCTGAAAATTACAGGCAATTTCTTGAGGATAACCTGGACGGGAAATAAACATGCTGGATAGCATGCCTGTACTGAATAGCGCGTCTGATGATTTCAAGACCGCTTTCATGCAACAGGCAATCAATGCCAGCCTACCTTCCGGTACAACGGTCTGCCATCAGGGCAATATTTGCCAACAGCTACCGATCTTGCTCTCAGGTCAGGCTCGTGTTTTCAAATTATCTGAGGCAGGCAAGCAGCTAGACTTACCGCACATTGTGTCAGGGTATATCTAACACCCTGGCCGTTTTATTACTTCGACTGACTTAACCTCGATATCTATTAATAGTAGAAACACACAGCGTACTTCCCTGGGAGCAGTATTCCCTGCAAACACTAGCCCAATGTCGGCTTCGTCTAGCGTTCCAGCACTTAGAGAGATGCACACGAAGGTTTTTCAGTAGCTTACATTCGTACCCTCAATCAAACTCAAGTCAACAGACTGGCAGATAACCGCCCATTGATGTTACGCTCTCTAAGCATAACAAAAACATGTTTCGTCAGGGGTAACCATCTACTTGTTCAGTCGAGCCATAATTCAGTCACTTCCGCGTTATATGGCGAGAACATTAAATATGTTCACGCCGTTCACACGATGGATAGGTGAATTAAAAGACCGAGAAACCCTCAAGCAGGACATCATAGCTGGCATCACTGTTGCGATGGTACTAATCCCGCAATCAATGGCCTACGCTCAACTCGCTGGCCTGCCACCACACTATGGTCTGTATGCCTCATTTTTACCTCCAATAGTAGCCGCAATACTCGGTTCATCCAGGCAGTTACAAACCGGCCCGGTGGCGGTTGTCTCGCTGTTAACTGCGGCAGCACTGGAACCTATTGCGGGTACTAGCCCTGAAGGATATATCGTTTATGCCATCCTGCTCGCATTGATGGTAGGCCTCTTCCAGCTATTTCTGGGTATCTTTCGGCTCGGTGAACTGGTTGATTTTCTTTCTCACCCAGTGGTGATGGGCTTTACAAATGCTGCTGCCCTTATTATTGCAACCTCTCAGCTCAGTAAGATATTTGGCGTCACCGCTGATAAGGCCGAATATTACTTTGAGACCGTATGGCGTGTGCTGGTCGCTATTATTGAAAACTCACATATACCTACGGTCACGATGGCAGCTATCGCCTTCCTGCTGATCTGGTATACAGGACGTCGATTCCCGCGTGCGCCTGGCGTACTGATTGCTGTAGCTTTCACAACGTTAGTCTCCTACTTTGTTGGATACAAAGACAAGGGAGGGGCTATCGTTGGTTCAATCCCTGCTGGCTTGCCTGATTTCGCTGTTCCGGAGATAGACTAGAGTGTCGCTTCCCAGTTAATCAGTACCGCGTTCGTTATTTCGCTTGTAGGTTTCATGGAAGCGATATCAATAGCCAAGGCGATGGCGGTTCGAACCAAACAACGGCTGGATGCCAACCAGGAACTATTCGGACAGGGTATATCAAATATTGCATCCGCCTTTTCACAGGGCTACCCGGTATCTGGCTCGTTCTCACGCTCTGCAGTAAATATTAATAGCGGCGCAATCACCGGCTTTTCATCAATCATCACAGGTATGATGGTCGGGGTTGCGCTACTGTTTTTTACACCACTGTTATACCACCTTCCACAGGCAACGTTGGCAGCCGTCATTATCATGGCAGTTATCAAACTGATTCGCCTGAAACCCATTAAACATGAATGGGATGTGCAACCACATGACGCCATTGTCTCGGTAGTCACATTCTTTCTGACAATACTAATGGCACCACATCTCGACAAAGGCATGTTAATCGGTGTTCTGCTCTCGCTGGGCCTGTATGTATGGCGTAGCAAACGGCCGCATATGGCCATTTTATCCAGGCACCAGGACGATACCCTGCGTGATGCTGAAGCCCACATCTTAACCACATGTGAGCACATTACCGTTCTGCGTTTTGACGGTCCATTGTATTTTGCCAATGCCGGTTATTTCGAAGACAAGGTATTACAACGTCTGGCTGCTAAACCAAACCTGCGTTATCTGTTAATTGATGCAGAAGGTATTAACGAAATTGATGCCACTGGCGAAGAAATGCTTCACGAACTAATTAAACGTTTAGCTAAAATGGATATTGAACTTGTCTTTGCCCGCGCTAAAGCACCACTGGTAGACATGTTTAATCGCATGCACTTGACTGAACTTCTTGGCGGCCATGAGCAGTACCGTACCCGTACCAAGGCACTGACACATTGCTGGCAGGATATCCTTGATAAGGATATCTGTGAGAAAGACTGCCCTGGCGAGTGCCCGTTAAACTTCCACAATAATCCGGTAGTACTTACGAAGAGAGAACGAACTTTATCAAGTGAAACTATTCAGGAAAATTAGAATTTAACTAGTCGTGTAACCTGAATATCAGAAATAAATACCACGCCAGAATGCTTTTTGAAGAAAGGTTCAAAGCCCTCCAGGAGAGGCTCTACTTTTTCTTCAGGTACTGCGACAATCACCATCACCAGGACTTCGTCTTCGTTAAACATCAGGTGACCTTCGTGAAATCCATGACTACCTTTACCTGAAAGATTGTTCACGATGGTGTAGCCCTTCACACCAGCATGATCCAGCAGATCAGTGGCAAATTCGAGCTGTTCACCCTCTAGAATGATTTCAAGCTTTTTCAAAGGATTCAGGTTTAGATTTTTCATGATGCAAGTAACTCCTCGGAAGATGAATCCTCATCGATAGGTAACTCTACTTCACGCCAATGCCCTCTGGCGAAAAGTAAAACATTTTTGGTATCTGGATCAATCACCATCATTCTTAACCAGCCATTATGGACCAGGTTTTTTACTGCTACTACGCCCTCAATTGCCCGCTTGGCATGATCAATCGGCGCCTCAATAACGGTAATCAGACGTATCGGCTTATGGTAAGGAAGACCATCCTTTAAAACGGTTTGCGAAGGTAAGCCAGTACGCAGGTCGCTGATATTTCCGGTCATTACACCAAAACGTCCAGCCACATTATGGTTTACCTTGCTGCCACTGCCAAAACGATCATTATCAACAGCGGAGAAATAGTGCTCCATGTTAATCCATTGGCCTACCACGAGCGGCCCGGTCAAAATGTTCTCCAGCATGCGTCGACGCGGATCAACACGATAATCATAGGAATGCAAAAATGCGCGCCCTTCTAACGCAAGTTCTTTTGTCAGGCTACGTCGACCGATAATGAAGTAGGCATTTTTCGACAACCCCCATTCAGGACGAACCTGTGACCAGTCCATAGAGTTACGTTGCGCCAGACGAAAAGCAGTCGCTGGATCCAGTTCCTGATCCTCATCCAGTGTCAGGCTCGGGATGCGTTCCTGAGCACAAAGTTTTGAAGCGGTTTCAGGCCCTTCCTCAAACGATCGATATAGACCAGATGCGATGGAGGAATCAACTCCAGATCATGAATCTGTAACTCATCCGTCGTCGTATTATGAAAAGACGGTATAAACCATGTATCGTCGGGTATATCGATGTCTTGTTGCTCTCTTAAAGCACGACGCACCTGGGGCTTATTAGCCATCTGCGCCAACACACGACCACTCACCAGGCCATGGTTGCCGCCGCAGGCACCACAATCCAGCGCTGACTCATATGGGTTGTTATCAGATGTACTACCGTGACCAGTCAGCAGCACAAATCGAGAAAAGTTTTTCGTCAGGCCAATAGCTCTCAGTGCCGTGCTGACGTACGTCACCTGTTCATCGACAGTAAAACCGATGCGGCCCAGCTGTTCGATCTGATGATGAGCAAAATCACTATTGATACGGTATGCCCCCTGTAAACGCCCGATAAACTCATAGGCAGTTTCTTCATCCAGCCCCGTCTCACTTGCAAATACATCAGCCCGGTCCTGGTGTCCCAACGCTGTCTCACGAACATCTCGAATAACGTCGTCGGTAATTTTTTCGTGCTCGATACCAAGTTCCCGTTCAAGTGCCTTTTCGATCACAGCACGTTGTACTGCACGCACAATTGAATCTGCCTGCTGGCGGCTGAGTTTATCCAGTAACAATCGTGTTGATGGCTTGGCCTGCTGTAAATGCCTGCGCCAGCGATTATAGGTTTGTGGCATTACGGTCTTGCCAACCATGTCAAAACCAAATAACAGGCCGATGGCTTCAACGGTAACAAACGGTGTTAATACCGATTCCTTGAGCTCGTGCATGGCCTTTCAAGCGTCGTAATCGCGGCCACATCCTGGAATTCCGCGGCTGTGATTTCCGGCACCAGGTTTTTCGGTGTCAGGATCACTGGGCATAAATGGGTTTCACTACCCTTCCCATGTTCCATAAAACTGACGGGGACACCAAAGAATCCAGCGATACCAAATGTCTGGTAGTCTCCAACACTCTCCAGATGGCGGCGAATTCGCTCGGAACGAGTATCGATACAGAACATCACCTGGGCAAAAGGTCGTTTTGGCTCAGTTTCTTCTTCCACTGATTCCGGTGTTAAGCCGTTTAGCAGATGGCCGATCGCCTTGGACTCCATGGCGCGCAGCCATAACATTCCTTCCTGTTTTTCAAACTCGGCAATGATTTTCTGTAACTTTGAAATTTCCTCGGTCGACAACTGCATCAAGGCATCATAGTTATCAGATAGTTTTGCCAGGCGTTCAAATCTTGCCGCCTGATGACGCGCTTCGCTATCGCGCTTGGCGACAACATAGTCATAAAATATAGCTTCGATCGTTTCCTTATTGCCCAGTTGTAGTGCACGCTCAACACGATGAGCCATGTTGGGCAGGATAGTCTTGCCATAAAGCTCATACCGTAAGTACGCTTCTATAGTGTTACCGTGAATCGTCTCTTTCAGATCATCAACGGTATGTGCAAACTGTTTTAACTTTCGGCTGTTAAGTAATGCCAAAGCCAGGGTCATGCGTATCGCCATAAAATCAATCAGATCAGCCGGATATTCGTCGGCCCAGTAATAATGCTTGGCACTGGAGCACCAGCGAATAAAACCGACCCAGCCATGTAAACGAGACAATTCGCGGGTAAAATAATCCATCCACTGATCTTCAGGAACACCGAGTTGTTCCAGGACATAGGCAATAATCCCCTCAGGCGTATCAGCTGCCTCGAGTATCTGGCTGATATGAAAACCGCGCATAAAGAAGCGTAGATTACGCTTGGCGACATCACGCCAGGCAGTGAACAAGCCCTGCTCTCGTTCAGGCATCTCCCAAACCGACTGGCCTTCATCGAAAAAATCCAGACAAGTCTTGATTACCATTTCATCAAGCTCGTCACCAATGTCCGTTCCAAACAAAGAATCAACTACTTCGTAAATCGGGCGGTCTCCAAGTAATGTCTTACGAAGCGTCGCCTCTAACTGATCCAGACTGATATCTTCGGCAGGTCTGACAGACTGGCCGTTCAGAACGGCATGTACATCTTCAGCATTTGCCAGCGTATTTTTTAGCGTGAAAGGCAATTCAAGTTCATTCAGTAAAAACATCAACCACTTATTCAGGTCGATGCTATTAATATCTTCATGCGAATTAACAAAATTCTGAATGGTCACTTCAACAGCAGATTTATTGATTTCACCTTCTGCCAGGTATTTCTGATAGACCTTACGTGGCAAAAAGGTACGGCCATGGAATATTTTCGAACCTTCTTTAACAGCTTCAGCGAAAGGCAGATGTTCAAGACCATGTAGCGGATTATGGTGAATAAACGTCCGCATGGGCCAGAAAAACGGGATTGGCTCCGCTGCCATGTGAATCATGGAACGGATTTTCAGGCTGGTACCGAGTGCAATGCTCACAGTTGACCTCCTGTCAGATAAATTCCGATCAATACCAGAGCAACCAGTAACAGGGCATAGAGCCAGGTTAGCCCCTTGCCGATATCCTGTACCTTTTCACCTACTGCAGGACCTACAATGATCCCCTGAAGCAAACGAGCACTACCCCAGGTCCATAGCAGCCATACCCCGAGAATTGCGATCATGGTACCGGCTGTGGAACTCATGATCGTATGCAACATAATAAAGAACGCAGGGAATACCGGGCTGGCTGTTGCTGCCAATACACTGAACACCAGCACTCCCGAAAGACGAGGGGTCGTCACCGCAAGCCCACCGTAAAGGTCCATATAGGCAGCACCAAATCGTGTTTCGATATGCCGTATAGAAACAACCATTAAGGCCAATGGAATAGAAAAGCCCAGGGCTGCGTGGTAGAGCCATTCTGTATCGACACCAGAACCGACACTGACCCATAACAACGCCCAGATAGAAGTGGCCAGGAAACCAACCCAGATGCCCATATCGCGCATAGCCAGCAAACGAAACCCATAAAGTGCGGACGTACCTAATGCCCAGACCATGAACCAGACAGGCAATGACTTAACATCATCTCCGAGTAAATAAATACCAATCAGAGGCCAGCCCCCCAGCATCACAACACGGATTATCGGTTGAGACATCTTCTCAAATAACATGTTGAATATAACGCTTTGAGGAAAGAGCGGCAGAAATACCGCTATCAACAGCAGCTTCATGGTATCCATTATCCCCACCTCAATAACACATTAAGACGGGCAGAGGCCGATACCATGTTTCGACTCAGACCTGTGTAGATATCGTTGATATAAAACTCTCGTGATACCAGCGAATAAAAATTCAGCCATAAATTACTGGGCCGTGCGTCCGCGTGACCACGATTACGATGTTGATAGTAAACCCGTACCCATCCGACCACTATGACCAGTGCGGCGATGGCTACCAGCACATTAAAGGAAATAATATCGACACCAGCCGCCTGATAAAGCTGAGATGCAAATTCCGGGTTCGGGAACAGGAATAGATCAAAGGCATGGCTGATCAACGTATAGCCAATCACCACGATTACAAAAGAAACAATGATCAAACCCACCAGACGCCACGGGTTCTGTGCGCTCATGTGGTATGTCGAAAACAACAACTGGGCACCGGTTACCCAACCAAAAAACAGCAGGATTATGGCGCCCTGCTTCTGGAACAGGTCAGGTGCGACCGCCCAATGTGACAAGAAAAGTACAAATAACGGTACTGCCAGGGTTATTGCCGCCATGATCAACCAGGGCTGTTTATAGGTTGGCGATTGTCGTTCTACGATAAAGGTATACAGGTCTTCTTTAGGAACACCATCATCATGACGGGCCTCACCAATAATACTGCCCGCACTCAGGAACATCGTACCCTTGAACAAGCCGTGCGCAATGAGGTGGAAAATGGCCAGTGAAAACGCACCAACGCCACATTCCATAATCATGAAACCCATCTGGCCCATGGTGGAATAACCCAATGATTTCTTTATATCGTTCTGGCTCAGCATCAATACCGAACCTATGACCGCGGTTATCAGACCGACGATGAATACCCAGTGGAGTACACTATCGGTGTATACATATACGGGTGCAAAACGGTTAATCAGGATTCCCCCCGCATTTACGATACCCGCATGCATTAATGCTGATACAGGAGTTGGCCCCTCCATGGTGTAAGGCAACCAGGTGTGTAACAGGAATTGTGCGGAACGGGCAAAGGCAGACAAAGCAACAAGTCCCCCTGCCACTTCAATAACCGGTAAATCAAAAAAAGTGACTGCATCCGGATTGGCAGCAATCTTTTCAAAAATAACCGGTAACGACCAGCTATCGTATGTGTGGAATAACAACATCGCTGCCAGTACCAGCGGCAAGTCACCCAGACGATAAGTGATTAATGTCCAGAAGCCATAGCGGTAAGCAGAATGGCTGCGAGTATCGTGCCCCAACAGGAAATAGAGTAGAAGCCCTACAAGGTACCAGGAAATCAGTAGTGTAATCAGATCCCCCGCTGAAACCATGACCAATAGACTGGCCGTCATCAGGTCGAGCAGTACAAAGAATCGTGTATAGCCAGCCTCTTCTGCCATGTAGCGTATGGAGTAGATACGCACCAGCATGCTGATGCCCGAAATCACCAGTGCCATTAATACGCTAAGGGGATCGAACAGCAGACCAACCCAGGAGGTACCCAGCATATGTAACTGTGCGCCCTCGCCCATCAGGCTTAAACCCAGCAGGTAAGCCGCCAGAACAAGTGTCAGGACACCACCCGAAATACTTATTTTTACAGCGCTTCTCCCCAGCACATCACCCAGTAAATGAGTCAGTAGTGCTGAGACGAGAGGAATCGCCGGTAGCCATAATACTAGTTGATCCATTGCTATCTGCCCCTCTTAGAGGAAAGCGGCAGAAGCGAGCATAAGTCCATCATATAAACCGCCCCCCGTTACCGCGGAAAACAATCAAACTTTCTAGCGTGGAGAGACTAGCAGAGTTAAATCTAGATAATTATCAATAATATGTATTAAAACTATCGCCTACTATCTATAGATTTTATGATTGGATCTTGAGTCCCGCTTAGATACCGCTAGCTTGCCCCTGGCGCCTTATCAAATCGCTGAGCAAGCGCCGGCAGTGCAACGCCTTTATTATGTATCCAAAATTCTCGATTCTCTGTCTACCTCTTTACTAATATTCTAAATTGAACACAATTTTTCACTCTACATTCCTAAGCTCGATATAATCCACAAAGATTCATACTGGCGGTATTCTCATGAGCGATTCTCTCACTATCATTCAGCCTGATGACTGGCACGTGCATTTACGCGATGACGTAATGTTAGACCAGGTGGCCAAATACACTGCCCATCAGTTCCGGCGCGCCATCATCATGCCGAACCTTAACCCACCCGTAACTACTGTGGCAGCAGCAAAAGACTATCGACAACGAATCCTTGCCGCGACGACTAAGTATCCTGACTTTCAACCACTGATGACTGCCTATCTCACCGATGATATCAGTGCTGATGAAATCACAGCGGGTTATGAAGCGGGTGTGTTTACGGCAGCCAAACTTTATCCAGCGAACGCAACAACCAATTCGGCTGCAGGTGTGAGTGATATTCGTAAAATCTATCCTGTTCTAGAAGCCATGCAAAAAATTGACATGCCTTTACTGGTACATGGCGAGGCTGTCAGCAAGGAGATAGACGTATTCGATCGCGAAGTCGCCTTTATTGAATCCACTATGGCTCCCCTGTTGCTTGATCTACCAGAACTCAGAGTCGTATTCGAACATATCACAACATCTGACGCAGTAGATTTTGTCCTGGATTCAGGCGATAACATAGCCGCGACAATTACCGTCCATCACCTGCAAATCAATCGTAGCGACATGCTGGTGGGCGGCATCAAACCTCATCTATATTGTCTTCCAGTCGCCAAACGAGAGATACATCGCCTGGCCTTACGTAAAGCCGCTACATCCGGGAGTCAAAAGTTCTTCCTGGGCACTGATACAGCGCCTCACACCATTGGAGACAAGGAAAGTGCCTGCGGCTGTGCCGGTATTTTCAGCGCCCCCCATGCCCTGGAAAACTATATCCAGGTGTTTGATGAAGAAAATGCGTTGGATAAATTTGAGGCCTTCGCTTCTCTCAATGGACCTAATTTCTATCAGTTACCTGTTAATAGTAATAAGATTGAGCTTGTGCGCGCGGTACAGGATGTACCCGAAACCATCGGCGCAGGAAAATTATCAGTTTCACCTTACAGGGCAGGTGAAACATTGCAGTGGCAATTCAAGAATGCCAGCTAGGAAACACTCTTAATTCCTGCAAGCCTGTGGCCATCGCTCCTCCATTGCTTTTCTAAGCCGAGGCTCATTTTCGGTGGTATATTCCAGAAATGTTTTTGCAATCAGGGACAGTTCCTTGCCCTTCGGATAGACGATAAACCACTGCCGCATAATTGGGAAACCTTCTACATCCAGTATAGCCACCGGGCTATCCGCACCATCCAGTGTCAGGGTATGAAGTGATAACACAGACAAACCAAGCCCACCGACAATGGCATGTTTAATCGCCTCATTACTACCTAGCTCCATCCTGACCTTGAGCTGAATATTTTTTTCCTCAAAGGTCCGCATCATGGCATCTCGTATTCCAGAACCAGGCTCACGGATAATAAAAGGCTCTTTGGCTATTTCTTCCAGGGGGATATTTTTCTTTCCCACTAGCGGATGATCTCGTGGGGCTAAAACTACCAGAGGGTTCGGTGAAAAGGGATGCATTTCAACATCAATCTCATAATCGGCCATTTGACCCAGGATATAGAGATCATCTTTGTTCTCGAGCATACGCTCGATGACACGTTCACGATTGGTCACCTTGAGTGATAAATCAATACCTGGATATAACCGGCTAAACTCACCCAGCATCTCAGGCGTAATATACTTAGCCATCGTAATACCCGCGATACGCAGGCGCCCGCGTTTCATACCCTTCAGATCATCAATCTTCATCTCCAGGTTCGACAGGGTATCGAAGACCTTGGTGCAGGCACCATACAATTCATGGCCAGCCTCAGTCGGCACGACATTTCTTCCGACATGCTCAAACAACGGTAACCCCATGGCATCGTTCAGTTTCTTGATTTGCATGGAAACCGTAGGCTGTGTCAGAAATAACTCTTCGGCTGCCCGGGTGAAACTTCCCAGGCGAACAATAGCCTCAAAAACCTGGAGTTGTCTTAATGTAGCATGTCGAATCAGGCGGTCTGGCATATTGCCAATTTGAAGACCACCCTGTTCTTCGTGAGAGGGAGTCGCACTTTTCACTTCATCTCCTCGCAGGCACGTATTGCCAGAAATCAATAGATTAAGTGAAATGTATAGGATTTACTAACAGTTGTCAGCTTACCTACCAGGAATAATAGAAATCGCCAGAATAAGCGCCGCTCTGGCGAGCGGCGCTATAAGATTAATCTGGCCAGACACGCCCTTTACTCTGAAACGGGTCAGCCTGAGGTGCTGACTTAGCAGCAGGCTTTTTGGGTGTAGCCTTTTTAGCTACTGCTTTTTTCCTTGTCGCTGCTTTCTTCTTCGCGACCGGTTTTGTCGAAGCAGGAGCTGAGGCTTTATTTGCTGGAGATTCATTTGTCTTGGCACCAGTCTTGGTCGTCACCATCGTATTCATTAGCGCCTCACGCGTCTTATCTGTACTACTCATAATGATTTAATCTCCTCGATTAATTGATCAAGTTCTTCTGCAGCAGCACGGCCCTGGCTGCCCATTTCAAATACTGTTTTACCGTAAAGGATACTGTGTCGATACACTGCACGACGTCTGATTGCTGTGTCTGAGACAGGTAGTTCTATCTGCTGCAATGCTTCCCGAACCAGTTTGGACATTGTGGTTCTTACTTCCATCTGGTTAATTACCATCATGGATTTTAATGTTGGATTTACATCAAGTGAATCTGTAATGGCCTGCTCAATATGTACAGTTGCCCACAAATCCATGGGTGAAGGCTGCACTGGAATTAGAACAGCATTACAAAATTTAAGAACGGCATCGGTCTGCGGTGCATGAACTGACGGTGGGCAGTCAATAAAAACGTGGTTAAACTTATCCTGTAAATCATCGATCTGCTGCTGCAAATCAGCTTCTGCCTGATATACGGGAACGGCATCATCATTTCCGGAAATAATGCGCCATTGTAATGAGGAACCCTGTGGGTCAGCATCAACCAGTGCAGTTGATGTATCACGATTAAATCCAGAGGCTAAATTGACGCTCAGGGTCGTCTTGCCTGCGCCTCCTTTGTTGCCAACAATCGCGAAAACGGGCATGGGCTGACTTAGCCCCCAACCTTGCTGGCCAATTCATCGAGCCGTCGTGCAAAGCTATGTTGATCATCGCTGATCGCTTCTTCACCATCGTTTAGATGAATAGTGATATTCACATAATCCTTGGTGAAACCCATATCAGGATACATGTCTTCTTTCTCAGAAAGTTCGGCCGCAAGGTCAAGAAAGTCACGTAAGGTCGCATAATCTGGAAACTCATATCGCTTTTCCAGACGTACTGGGCGTACGCGCTCTTGCCACTCTAGTGCCATCGTTATCCTCCAAAGACGCTACAACGATCACGTTGCAGTCGTGATACTACCTGATCAGGAAACTTGCTGCAGCCATTTTGCCAATGACCGTGCATGCTCCTTTTCTTCTTCGAGTAGTGCCTCAAATAATAAACGATTTTCCTGGTCTCCAATCCTAAAACAATGCTGTACTGCATCTTCATAGAGCAATACCAGCTCCATCTCGAATGCGTGGTCATGTTCCAGAAGCTGCTGGAGGTTTAACCCAAGTTTTACTGGTCGTAACTGAGATGCATTGGGGGCAACCCCAACTGCAAGCATCCGACTAATGAGCCGTTCAGCATGCTCCAGCTCTTCCGCTGCTTCTGCGCGAAACTTCTCAGCTACCTCGTCCAGACCCCAGGTCAATACGAGTTTAGCCTGCGTGGTATATAACTGTACCGCAGACAACTCAAGACTCAGGGCCCGGCCAAGGTAGCCGAGAGCACGCTGATCAGCGCTTGCCGTTAGCATGACAGCAGATCAGTCAGTCGTTCAACCAGTCTTAGCCGCGCGCTAGTCGATTGTCGCCCGAGTCGTCGAGCACAGGCTCAACTTCTTTGTGTGGGCGAGCAATGATGTGCGCAGCTACCAGACCGTCGCCGATGCGTTCACAAGCATCAGCTCCTGCACGCACAGCAGCGTTAACCGCACCGGTCTCACCACGAACGAGGACAGTGACATAACCGCCGCCCACGAACTCACGCCCAATCAGGCGCACTTCCGCAGCTTTAGTCATCGCATCTGCCGCTTCAATGGCGGGAACTAACCCGCGTGTTTCAATCATGCCTAGAGCAATGCCATAGTTATCATCAGCCATGGTCTGTTTCTCCTATAAATTCAGTTGGGTAAACAACTACCGTTTATCAGGCGTCAGAACCAGCTGGAAGAACTGGCTCAACTTCTTTATGAGGACGCGCAATGATGTGTGCAGCAACAAGGCCGTCACCTACACGCTCACATGCGTCAGCGCCCGCACGAACCGCTGCGTTAACCGCACCAGTTTCACCACGTACCAGTACGGTTACGTAACCACCGCCAACAAATTCACGACCGATCAGACGTACTTCTGCAGCCTTAGTCATGGCGTCCGCTGCTTCAATCGCAGGAACCAGACCACGAGTTTCGATCATACCCAGTGCAATGCCATAATTGTCATTTGCCATTTTAACTTCTCCTAAATAATAGACTTGGTTGTAAAACTGAACTGTGTATCAACGTTAAACGTCTCATCACAGCCTTCCTGGTCACCTAACTCTCATCAGGCTCCCAAAAATCAATAATGCCGCAGATCGTCAGATCGGTAAGGATTCTGAAATCCTCTGCCGCATATCGTGCCGCTGAGCCACTGGCTGTAAACACCCAGTGCCCTTCATGGCACCCTACAGGATCGACCGCCACATGAGCCCCACCCTTGCGATCGCGCAATACGCGAAGGTTAATGTCACGTAAGCCTTCTACGCGACGGGTACAGACCAATGGTTGGTCAACCTGCATAATCTCCACTACTGGATTCCTTAATCGGAGCTATCCGCTTCCGGA